>Ga0208507_1000847_pt1 | contig 18370 bp, 16 predicted proteins | sample CryBogCBH12Aug01_FD_184626 | JGI IMG/M metagenome (GOLD analysis project Ga0208507, IMG submission 184626) | Freshwater microbial communities from Crystal Bog, Wisconsin, USA - CBH12Aug09.1 (SPAdes) (version 2) | ecosystem: Environmental > Aquatic > Freshwater > Lake | place: Crystal Bog... | reverse complement strand
GGCCAGCGCGCCCCAGTAGGCCGGGAACTCCGCGGCCCGGGCCGCGCCCCCGAAGAGGGTCTGGAGCCCCAGGAAGACCAGGCCCGCCACCAGGCCCGCGCCCAGCGCCTGGCCCCGGCCCTGGCGGGGCCCGGGGAAGGCGAAGGAGAGCATGGCCAGCACCAGGCAGGGACCGGCCAGCCAGCCGAGCAGGCGCCCCCAGAGCATGTAGGCCCGCTCGGGATCCGGCGCCCAGGTCTGCCAGTGGATCAGGTCCAGGGTCCGGGCCTCCTCGGCACTGGCGGCGGTGCGCAGGGCCCGGGCGGGGAAGAGCCGGTCCGCCGTCGGCCCCTGCACCAGGCTCAGGCCGCCCCAGGCGAGGGCCTCGCTGTGAGTGGCGCCCAGCTTCCAGCGCAGCAGGATGGGGGCCTCGCCCGGAGCCTTCAGCGGGAACCCCCAGCGCTGGTCAGAGTCCAGGTGCCAGAGCACCCCGGTGGACCCGAGGTGGAGCCAGGGCCGGCTGGTGGAGGGTGCCTGGGACCGGTTGAGGATCTGCCGGTAAAGCTGGTTGGCACGGGTCATGGCCATGGGGGCGACCCCCACCTGCAGAAGCAGGGTCAGCAGGGCCACCAGGCCCCAGCCCATGCGGCTGCTCCAGAGCCAGCGGAGGAGGCTGACGCCCCCGGCGCGCAGGGCCAGCCACTCCCGGTTGAGGCCCGCCTCCGAGAGGGCCAGCAGGGTGCCCAGGAGGAAGGCCATGGGCAGGGCCACCACCAGGAACGGCGGGAGATTCCAGAACCAATAGCGAATGAAGACATTGAAATGCACGCCATTCTTGGAGAGATCTCCCGCGAGGGTCGCGTACTCGATGAGGAGGTTCAGGACCAGCAGGCTGCCCAGGGCCGAGGCCCAGTTCTGCCACCAGGAGAGGGTCGCCCAGTGGCGGAGGATGCCATGCCGGGTCCCCTTGCCGTGCAGCCAGCGCATGGCCGCCTCCCGGGTCCGGCCGAACCAGGCCCGCACTGGATCGACCACGGCCCTGAAGGGGTGGAGCAGGACGAGCAGGAGGCGGCCGGCCCGGCCGGAGCGGTGCGGTTTGAGGCGGTGTCGCAGCAGCAGCCAGGCGGCGGCCAGGAACGGGAAGGGCACCATGAGCAGTGGGTACACTGCTTTAAACTGTGCATTCATCCACATGTTTTCAATGTACTTCATCACCAGGTAATAGAGGATGATGACACCCAGGCTCTTGAGGATGGCGCCGCCCCGGTAGAACCTGGGGTGGCCAAACCCCAGGGCGATGCCAAGCAGGAGCAGAGCCGCCGAGGCCAGGGGCAGGGAGGTTCTCCGACAGAACTCCATGGCCGCCTGGAGCCGCAGCTCCCGGGTCTCGGGCGGCCCAGCAGGGTCCCCGGGCTGGCGGAGAATCCTCCAGAGGGCGGCGGAGCTTTCATAGCGAAGTGGTGTAGGCGGAAGGAGATGGGCCCCCGCTGGGATGGCGAACCGGAGGACCTGCTGCTCCTGGCTCAGGTGGATGACGCTCCCGCTCCCGGCGGTCTGGTAGAGGGCCCCGCGCAGGCCGGCCAGGTGCAGCTGCAGCTCCGAGGACCCGTCGGGCCGGGCCTCCAGAGCGTAGGTCATGGAGGTGGCTGTCAGGTGCTGGACGCCCTGGGGGGAGGACTCCATGAGGTGGATCTGGCCCTCCGGGGAGACCCAGAAGGCGGAGTTCGGGGCGCTGGGGGGGACCCACGGCGGGGAGCCCGGGCGGAGGAACCGCGCCTTGGCCTCCTCGGCCATCCTGACCCGGAGGCTCTGCTGGGCCCGGGCGGACAGGGGCACGAGGACGTGGGCGTTGAAGGTGGCCAGGACCAGGAGCCAGACGGCCATGCGCAGCCAGGGGGCGGTCCAGGTCCGGCGGCCGGCGCCCAACCCCTGGGCCGCCACAAGCTCCGAGCCCTCCATGAGCTGCTGCGTACCCAGCAGGCCCCCGAGGACCGCCGCCATGGGCAGCACCAGGCCCAGGTTCTCGGGCATGGAGGCCAGGAGCAGCGGGACCAGCCAGCGCAGGGGCGCGCCCTGGGAGAAGATCTGCTTCGAGATGGTCACCATCTCCCAGGACAGGAGCAGGAAGCCATAGAAGAAGAGGGCTCCGAGAAAGGGGGTGGCCCAGCGTCGGAGCACGTAGCGGGTCAGGATCGAGGGCACGGGAGGTCCAGATTTAACTTTTGATAATGTATATTATGTAACCTTGAATCAACATCATCACAATGGAATCAATGTCTACAAGACCTTTGCCGCCAACAGATCGTGGATGTGCAGGACTCCGGTCGGCGACCCTGCCCGGGTCACGACCAGGAAAGTGATCTTGCGGGCCTCCATGGTGCCGGCGGCTTCCAGGGCCAGGGCCTCCTCGGGAATGGTGACCGGGCTCCGGGTCATGATCTCCGCGGCCTGAAGCCGTAGCGGGTTGGTGCCTTCGGACTCGGCCCGCTCCAAGGCCCGGCGGATGTCGCCGTCAGTCACCACCCCCAGGAGGACGGCTCCATCCATGACGGTGGTCATGCCCAGGCGCCCGCCGGTCATGGCCCGGAGCACCTCGGTGAGGGTTGATTCAGCGCTCACCTGGGGCCAGGCTTGATGCATCAAGGCTTTCACCTTCATGAGCTTGGCACCAAGACTTCCGGCGGGGTGGTTGAGAGCGAAGTGCTCCCGGGTGAACCCCCGCCGCGCCATGAGACACCCGGCCAGGAGATCGCCCCAGATGAGCTGGAGGGTGGTGCTGGCCATGGGGGCAAGGTCCAGGGGACATCCTTCCCCTTCGGGCAACCCGTAGCCGAAGGTCCAGTCCGCGGCCTGGGCCAGGCTGCTCTCGGGTCGGGCGGTGATGGCGGCCAGGGGGATGTGCAGCCGGAGGAGGCTGGGGAGCAGCCGCACCACCTCTTCGCTCTCGCCGCTGTTCGAGAGGGCCAGGACCGAGTCCCCGGCGGTGACCATGCCCAGATCTCCGTGCAGGGCCTCGGCGGGATGGAGGAAGAAGCTGGGGCAGCCGGTGGAAGCCAGAGTCGCGGCGATCTTCTGGGCCACCAGCCCGGACTTGCCCATGCCGGTGAGGATCACGCGCCCGCCCCGGTCCAGCACCATCCGGCTCCAGGCTTCGACCTGGCCGGGAGCCCAGCCCGCTCGAAGGTCGGTGAGGGCGGCGAGGGCCGCGTCGAGCACCGCGTTACCGACCGTGGCTGCTTCTGTGCCCTGGTTCTTATCCTTCACTGGGGACGCTCCGATGGATTAACGAGCAAGGTGTTCATGCTACCAGCCATTCTTCCCCTCTTCCCCCTGCCCCAGGTCGTGCTGTTTCCGCAGACCTTCCTGCCCCTGCAGGTGTTTGAGCCGCGCTACCAGGAACTGACCATCGAGGTGCTGAACTCCCATCACCACCTGGTCATCGCCCTGATGCGCGAGAACCCCGAGCCCGGCTCCCTCGGCGAGACCGCGCCCACCTTCGAGGTCGGCTGCCTCGCCGAGGTGGTCCGGGCCGAGCCGCTCACGGGCGGGCGCTGGAACCTGCTGCTGCAAGGCAAGGAAGCCGTGCGCATCCTCGAAGAGCCTCCGGGCAAGCCCTTCCGCCAGGCCCACCTCGAGGTGCTGCCCTTCGCGTCCTCGGTCCTCTGGCCCGGTCCGCACCGGCGCAGGCTGATGGACTCCCTCCAGTTCTATGCCCGCTCCGAAGGCATCGAGGCCCAGATGCAGGAACTCCTGGACCTCCCCCTGGAGGATGTGGGCCGCCTGAACACGCTGGCCATGGCCTTGGACTTCGAGCCCACGGAGCGCCAGTTCCTGCTGGAGGCGCGGGATCTCCCGGCCCTGGCCGATCGGCTGCTCCAGCTGGTGGACTTCGCCATCGGCGGGCGCGTCCTCCGCGGGCTCTGATCCGGCTCGGTCCTGGCCCTTTGCTACACTGACCCTGGCCCTGTAGCTCAGCGGTCAGAGCTGGCGGCTCATAACCGCTTGGTCGTGGGTTCGAACCCCACCGGGGCCACCACTGCAGCCACGCCACCGCCCGGTGGCACGGCTGCACTGGCCGGAACCAGCTCCGGAACCTGTCGGCTTCGAACTCAAGTCGGGGCCCACCCGCCGCCGATGCCGCCTTCATGAGGAAGCCATGCTGATCGCAGTGGTCATGCTGTCCACGGTCCTGTTGCTCGTGGGGACAGGCATCCTGCTCTGGATATGGGTCGGACTCCGGCGCGGAGAGTCCTATCCGGCCAGTGCCCACGCGCTGGTGGCGGCGGCGGACCAAGGCGGAGCCGCGGAGAAGCGCATCCTTGGGCTGGCCTATCTCAGGGGGGAGCAGGGCCTGCCCAAGGACATGCGGTCCGCCCGCCACTATGTCGAGGAGGCGGCGGAGCTGGGTGATCCGGAGGCCATGTTCCAGCTGGCCGTGATGCTGAGGACGGGCTACGGCGGGCTGAAGGATGTGCCGAAGGCCCTGACCTGGCTCCGGGATGCCACCGCGGCCGGGCATCCCCGGGCAGCACTCCTGGTCGAGGAGATCCAGGCCTCCAGGCTCCCCCGGTAGCCAGTCCCTGCAAGGCTGGCCTTCTCCTCACAGAGCAGCGTCACTGCGGGCGAGCCAGCCGGTCAGGTGATCCACTTCCGCAGCTCGCCCTCGGCGAACTGGAGGTGGACGAGCATGGCTTCGGAGGCCTGCTGCGGCGAGCGGGCGCGGATGGCCTTCAGGATGGCGGAGTGCTGGTCGATGATCCGCTGGGGATTCTGGGTGTTGTCCAGATAGAGCCGCCGGCGGGCGGCGGAGTTCGCCTTGGCGAAGTCCCCGGAGACGGTCTTGAAGAGCCTGGCCAGGAGGTTGTTGTGCGTGGCCTCGGCCACGGCGAAGTGGAAGGCCGCGTCGAACTCCTCCCCCTTCTCCGGGTCCTGGAGGTTGAGGCGCTCCTTCATGCTCTCCAGCAGGGCTTCGATCTCGTCCAGCTCCTGGTCCGTGGCCCGCAGGGCCGCCAGGCTGGCCGTGGCCGTCTCGAAGATGCGGCGCATCTCGAACATGTCGATGAGGGAGCTGCGCTCCACCGCCAGGAACATGGCCAGGGGGCGGATGATGTCGTCCGTCTCCGTCTCACGGATGAAGGTGCCTTCGCCCGGACGGATATCAATAATGCCCAGCATCTCCAGGGTCCGGATGGCTTCCCGCACGGAGGCCCGGCTGACCTGGAAACGGTCCGCCAACTCCCTCTCCGCCAGCAGTTTGTCACCGGGCTTGAGCTTCCCGTCCGTGATGAGCTGGCGGATCTGCTGGACGATCTCCTCGTAGAGGCGCTTCGTGCGGATCGGCGTAAGGTCCATGGCTCACTCTCGGGGGTGGGTACAGCCGGGGAAAGGGAACTGTGATCGTTTGCACTTGCGGGACGGTGGTCTGACCACTAGACCCATTGTAATCTTCGCGCAGGTCTTTCCATCCTTCCAAGTCTTTCTGTTCCCCTTCTCCCCCCCTTCATGGAGGTCTCATGACCCCTTGGACCCAAGTCTATTCCCCAGTCATGGGGAATATCTTCCTCTCGGCCCTGGTGGCCGCGCTGCCGGTCTTCGTGCTGCTCGGCCTCCTGGCCAGGCACGTGAAGGCCCACTACTCGGCCATCCTGGGCCTCGTCACCTGCCTGGCGGTGGCGATCCTGGTCTACAAGATGCCCGTGGACATGGCCGCCATGGCCGCCGTCCACGGCGCACTCTACGGCCTCCTGCCCATCGGCTGGATCGTCCTGAACGCCATCTTCATCTACGACATCACCGTGAAGTCTGGCGACTTCGAGGTGGTCAAGCACTCCATCGCCGGGCTCGCCGCGGATCGCCGCATTCAGGCCCTGCTCATCGCCTTCAGCTTCGGCGCCTTCATTGAGGGCGCGGCCGGCTTCGGCACCCCGGTGGCCATTTCCGCCGCCATGCTGATCGGCCTTGGCTTCCGTCCCCTCCAGGCCGCCGGCCTGGCCCTCATCGGCAACACCGCCCCCGTGGCCTACGGCGCCCTGGGCAGCCCCCTGATCGCCCTCGCCGGCGTCACGGGCCTGCCCCTGGATCTGCTCAGCGCCGCCGCCGGCCGCATCCTGCCGATCTTCTCCCTGATCGTGCCCTTCTGGATCATCTGGACCATGGCCGGCCGCAAAGCCATGATGGAAGTCTGGCCCGCCTGCCTCGTGGCCGGTGCCAGCTTCGCCATCGCCCAGTTTGGGGTCAGCAACTTCCACGGCCCCTGGCTGGTGGACATCATCGGCGCCATCTTCTCCATGGTCGCCACGGTCCTGTTCCTGAAGGTCTGGCAGCCCAAGACCATCTGGCGCTACGAGCATGAGCGCGAAGAAGAGTCTGGAGCAGTGGTCGAGCAGAGCAGCGGCAAGGTCATGAAGGCCTGGCTGCCCTGGGTCTTCCTGTCCCTCTTCGTCTTCGCCTGGGGCACCCCTCAGGTCAAGACCTTCCTGAACGGCGGCCCCAAGGGCCAGCCCAACTTCCTCTACGGCGTGTCGGTCAAGACCTTCGAGATCCCCCGCCTCCACAACCGCGTCGAGAAGGCGCCTCCGGTTGTCGCCAAGAAGTCCAAGGAGGCCGCTGTCTGGACCTTCAACTGGCTCTCCCTCACGGGCACCAGCCTCATGCTGGCTGGCATCGTCAGCGGTCTCGTGGCCGGCTTCGGCCCCCTGGAGCTCGTCAAGATCTGGGCCCGCACCGTAGGCCGCGTGAAGATCTCCCTGCTCACCATCGCCGCCATGCTGGCCCTGGGCTTCACCTCCAAGGCGGCGGGCCTGGACGCCACCATGGGTCTGGCCTTCGCCAGCACCGGCCTGCTCTTCCCCTTCTTCAGCGCCATGCTGGGCTGGCTGGGCGTGGCCCTCACGGGCAGTGACACCTCCTCCAACGTGCTCTTCGGCGGCCTGCAGAAGATCACCGCCGAGCAGCTTGGCCTGAACCCGATCCTCACCGCCGCGGCCAACACCACCGGCGGCGTCATGGGCAAGATGATCGACGCCCAGAGCCTCGTGGTCGCCTCCGTGGCCACCAACCAGCAGGGCGAGGAAGGCACCATCCTGCGCTACGTGTTCTGGCACAGCCTCGCGCTGGCCGCCATGGTGGGCGTGGTCATCTTCCTCTACGCGCGGGTCCTCCCCGCCAGCTGGATGCCCCAGGTGCCGCCCCCGGCTCCCGTGGCCGCCACGCCTGCTCCTGTCGTGACTGCCCCGGCCGCTCCCGCGGCTCCGGCTGCCCTGCCCGCCCCCGCCCCGGCCAAGAAGTAAGCAAGGCGGAATTCCGACGCACGACCCGGGTCCCGCCGACGTCACCACTGTCGGCGGGACTTTTTTCTGCCCCAGCCCGGGGCCAGGATGCCTCCCATGACCACCGCAACAGCCACTTCCCTGCGGGATGCCCTCGCCGCCATCGTGGGCCAGGACCGCGTCCTGGACCGGCCCGTGGACCTCATCGCCTTCGCCTCGGACGCCAGCTTCTACCGGCTCATCCCCAAGGCCGTGGCCTTCGCCGGCAGCATCGAGGATGTGCAGGCTCTGTTCCGGCTGAGCCATGAGCGCCAGGTCCCCATGACCTTCCGCGCCGCGGGCACCAGCCTCTCGGGGCAGTCCGTCTCGGATGGCATCCTGGTGGAGGTGGCCCGCAACTGGCGGGGCATCAAGGTCCTGGAGGGCGGCGCCAAGGTCAAGGTCCAGCCCGGCGTCATCGGCGCCCACGTGAACCACGCCCTCAAGGGCTACCGCGCCAAGATGGGCCCCGATCCCGCGTCCATCAACACCTGCACCGTGGGCGGCATCCTCTCCAACAACAGCAGCGGCATGTGCTGCGGCGTGGCCCAGAACGCCTACCACACGCTGGAGTCCCTCACCTTCGTGCTGCCCTCGGGAACGGTCATCGACACCGGCGCGCCCGATGCGGATGAGCGCTTCCGCGCCGCCGAGCCCGCCCTGGCCGAGGGGCTGCTAAAGCTCAAGGCCGACCTCCTGGGCAACCCCGCCCTGGCCCAGCGCATCCGGTCCAAGTACCTGACCAAGAACACCACCGGCTACTCGCTGAATGCCTTCATCGACTTCGACCGGCCCGTGGACATCTTCCGGAACGTGCTGGTGGGCTCCGAGGGCACCCTGGCGTTCATCGCCGAGGCCGTGCTGAACTCCGTGCCCGACCTGCCCGTGAAGGTCACCGGGTTCCTGATCTTCCCCAACCTCCACGCGGCCTGCGCCGCCATCATCCCCCTGCGCGACGCCGGCGCCGCGGCCCTGGAGCTGCTGGACCGCGCCTCCCTGCGCTCCGTGGAGAACCAGGCCGGCAGCCCGGCCAGCATCAAGACCCTGCCCGAGGGCGCCGCGGCGCTGCTGGTGGAGTTCCACGGCCCCGACGAGTCCGTCCGCGCCGAGCTGGAGCGCCTGGCCCTGGGCTCGGCCGCCAGCCTGGACCTGCTGGAGCCCGCCCGCTTCACCCACGACCCCGTCGAGCAGGCCCTCATGTGGAAGATCCGCTCGGGCACCTTCCCCTCCGTGGGCGCGGTCCGCAAGCGTGGCACCACGGTGCTCATCGAGGACGTGGCCTTCCCCATCGCCAGCCTCGCGGACGCCTCCGTGGACCTCACGAAGCTCTTCGCCCGGCACGGCTACGACGAGGCCATCCTCTTCGGCCACGCCAAGGACGGCAACCTCCACTTCGTCATCACCCAGTCCTTCAACGACCAGGCCGAGGTGGACCGCTACGAGCGGTTCATCGACGACGTGGTGGAGCTGGTGGTGAAGAAGTACGACGGCGCCCTCAAGGCCGAGCACGGCACGGGCCGCAACATGGCGCCCTTCGTGGAGGCCGAGTGGGGCCCTGAGGCCAAGGCGGTCATGGAGCAGCTCAAGAACCTGGTCGATCCCCAGCGCCTGCTGAACCCCGGCGTCATCCTCAACGCCGATCCCCACTGCCACCTGGCCGACCTCAAGCCCATGCCCGGGGTGGAGGAGGAAGTCGACAAGTGCATCGAGTGCGGCTACTGCGAGCCCAAGTGCCCCAGCCGCGAGCTCACCCTCACGCCCCGCCAGCGCATCGTGGTGCGCCGCGAGATCGCCCGGCTCGAAGGCAACAAGGAGAACCCGGCCCTACTGGCCTCGCTGCAGGAGGCCTTCCCCTACATGGCCCTGGAGACCTGCGCTGCGGACGGCCTCTGCGCCACCGCCTGCCCCGTCAGCATCGACACGGGCCAGCTCACCAAGCGCTTCCGCCGCGCCAGCCACAGCCGCCGCGCCCAGAAGATCGCCCTCTCCGTGGCCCGCAACTTCGCCACGGTGGAGCCGGTCATGCGGGTGGCCCTGCGGGCCGGCCACACGGTCCAGGCCCTCTTCGGGGACCGGGCCATGCCCTTCCTCACCCGGGTCATGAAGTCCTTTGGCTCCTCGCACCTCTGGAGCCCGGAGATGCCCAAGGCCGCCAAGGCCCCCCTGCCCAGCACCAGCCTCGAGGGCGCCGCGGCCATCTACTTCCCCGCCTGCATCTCCCGCATGATGGGCCACCTCCCCGGGGAGCCCGAGGATCTGAGCCTGGTGGAGGCCCTGGTCAGGGTCGCCGCGCGCGCCGGTCACCCTGTGCACATCCCCTTCGACGTGGAAGGCACCTGCTGCGGCGTGCCCTTCAGCTCCAAGGGCTTCGACGAGGCCCACCGCTACACCATCAACCGCGCCATCGAGAAGTTCTGGGAGTGGAGCCAGAGCGGCCGCCTGCCCGTGGTCATGGACACCAGCCCCTGCACCTACGGGGTCCTGAGCAGCCGGGGCTACCTGACGCCCGAGAACCAGGCGAAGTTCGACCGACTCAAGATCATCGACAGCACGGCCTTCGCCCACGAGGTGCTGCTGCCCAGGCTCGAGGTGAAGCGCAAGGTCGGCTCCGTGGTGCTGCACCCGGTCTGCTCGGTCACCAAGATGAACCTCCTGCCTGCCCTGGAAGGCGTGGCCAGGGCCTGCGCCGACAAGGTGGTGGTGCCCCGGGACGCCGGCTGCTGCGGCTTCGCGGGCGACCGCGGCTTCACGCACCCGGAGCTGACCGCCTCGGCCACCAGGCACGAGGCCCGGGAGGTCCAGGCCCAGAGCTTCGACGGCTACTTCGCCAGCAGCCGCACCTGCGAGGTGGGGCTGACCCGGTCCACGGGCCAGAACTACCGCAGCTTCCTCTACCTACTGGAATCCGCGACCCGCTAGGGGAGAGCCCATGAGCACCACCTTTGAAGCCTTCGAGACCCGCGCCACCGCCGTGAGCGCCGAAGTCCACCGGTTCGCCACCCGGCCCGAGGCCCTGGCCTTCATCGAGGGCTTCCTCCGGGAGGTGGGCGTCTCCGCGGCCCCGGACTCCGGGGCGCTCTGGGTCGAGGGCAGCTTCCTGGAAGGCATCGGGCAGGACCACGTGCGCAACCAGGTCCCGGGCGTCAGCTTCGAGGTCACCCGTGCAGCCGCCGCCAGCGCCAAGGTGGGCATCAGCCAGCTGGACTGGGCCATCGCCGGCACCGGCACCCTGGTCCAGGACGCGACGGCCGTGGAGAAGCGGCTGGTCTCCACCCTGCCCCCCATCCACCTCGCGGTGCTGGGCACCGAGCGCATCCTGGCGGACTTCAGCAGCGTCCTCCAGCGCCTCCAGCCCGAGCAGATCAACTACATCGCCTTCATCACCGGCCCCAGCCGCACGGCGGACATCGAGCGGGTGCTCACCATCGGCGTCCACGGACCTGAGCGGCTGATCGTGGTGGTGGTGGATGACTTCGAGAAGGTGAGCGCATGACGACCGAGTTCAAGGCTTCCATCGAGACTGCGCTCCACAACCCCAACCTGACTGGAGCCCTGGGCCGGTTCTCCGAGGCCTATCGCGTCAGCCGCGCCAAGGCCTACGAGGGCATCGACTTCGAGGCCGTGCGGGACCGCATCGCCGAGATCAAGGGCAGCGCGTCTTCGCGCTTCGAGGAGCTGGCCGAGCAGTTCAAGGCCAATGCCGAGCGCCGGGGCGCCAAGGTCTTCCGCACCGCGGACCCCGCCGAGGTGAAGCGCTACATCCTGGACCTGGCCAGGGCCCAGAACGTCCAGGCCGTGGTGAAGTCCAAGTCCATGGCCTCGGAGGAGATCCACCTGAACAAGGCCTTCGAGCAGGCCGGCATCCAGGTGGACGAGACCGACCTGGGCGAGTGGATCATCCAGCTGGCCCACCAGACCCCGTCGCACATGGTCATGCCCGCCATCCACATGACCAAGGAGGAGGTGGCTGAGGTCTTCAGCCAGGAAGTGGAGGCCGGCCAGGCGCCGGACATCCCCAAGCTGGTGAAGTTCGCCCGGGGCAAGCTGCGCCCCAAGTTCCTGGCCGCGGACATGGGCATCACCGGCGCCAACATCGCCGTGGCTGAGACCGGCACCCTGGTCATCGTCACCAACGAGGGCAACGCCCGCCTGGTGTCCACCCTGCCCCGCGTCCACGTGGCCATCGTGGGCATCGAGAAGCTGGTGGCCCAGGTCGCCGACATCGACCCGATCCTCACCGCCCTGCCCCGCAGCGCCACTGGCCAGCTGCTCACCAGCTACGTGTCCATGCTCTCGGGCCAGGTGCCGAACACCGACGGCTCCCCCAAGGAGCTGCACATCATCCTCATGGACAACCACCGCTCGGACATGGTGAAGGACCCCAAGTTCAAGGAGGCCCTCCAGTGCATCCGCTGCGCCACCTGCCTCAACGTCTGCCCCGTGTTCCGGCTGGTGGGCGGCCACGTCTTCGGCAAGACCTACACCGGCGGCATCGGCACCATCCTCACGGCCTGGTTCGATGAGCTGAAGAAGTCCGAGGACATCCAGGGGCTCTGCATCCAGTGCGGCAGCTGCGTCCCTGTGTGCCCCGGCAAGATCGACATTCCCGGCCTGATCCTGGAGCTGCGTCGCCGCCTGGTGGTCGAGCAGGGCCAGTCCCTGGCCATGAAGGCCATCTTCGGCGTGGTGAACAACCGGCGCCTGTTCCACTCCATGCTGCGCATGGCCGCCGTGACCCAGAAGCCCTTCAAGCAGGGCCGCTTCATCCGCCACCTGCCCCTGTTCCTGTCGGACATGACGGACTTCCGCAGCCTGCCCGCCATCGCCCCGGAGCCCTTCCGGGACAAGTTCAAGGCCATCGCCCAGCCGAAGCAGGCCGAGAAGGTGGTCTTCTACGCCGGCTGCCTCATCGACTTCGCCTACCCCGAGACGGGCACCGCCCTGGTCCGGATCCTCAACAAGGCCGGCATCGAGGTCGTCTTCCCCGAGGACCAGACCTGCTGCGGCGCCCCGGCGCGCTACAGCGGCGCCTACGAGGTCGCGGCCCAGAACGCCCGGGACAACATCAAGGCTCTGCTGGCGACCGACGCCACCTACGTGGTGTCCGCCTGCCCCACCTGCACCGTGGCGCTGAAGCACGACTTCCTCGACACCTTCAAGAGCCTGGGCATCACCGACGCCCTGGCCGAGGCCGAGCGCCTCTCCGCCCGCACCATCGACTTCTCCAGCCTGGTCAAGAAGCTCGTGGACGAGGGCCGGCTCACCTTCAAGGAAGGCCAGCACCTCGGCAAGATCACCTACCACGACTCCTGCCACCTCAAGCGCACCCTCAAGGCCACCGACGAGCCGCGGGAGCTGCTCCAGAAGGCCGGGCACGAGATCGCCGAGATGTACGAGTGCGACACCTGCTGCGGCATGGCCGGTTCCTACTCTCTGAAGCTGCCGGAGATCTCGGCCCCGATCCTGGAGCGCAAGCTCAAGAACATCAAGGACACCGGCGCCGACAAGGTGGTCATGGACTGCCCCGGCTGCGTCATGCAGATCCGCGGCGGCCTCGACAAGGACGGCTCCCCCATCCAGGTTGAGCACACCGCCGAGCGCCTGGAGGACCGCTTCGAATAGGCTCCCTCAGGGGCTCCCTGGGGCCTCCGAGTCGGCCCGCCCTGCGAGAGGTGGATTCCTGCGGCACCGGCCTGGCGCCGGGCAGGAACAGGCCCACGGCCCCAGCCACAGCTTCACACCCGTCCTAATTTCCACCTGTTTAATTCCGCGCGCCCGCCTGCTCTCAATCGAGCGGTAAAAATCAGTGGGGGCCAGGCCCTTGCGTAGGGTATTGAACCATCTATATTGAGTCTGCGTCTTAATCCAACGGAGGTATTGATGCGCCACACTCGATCAATCCTGATAGCGCTCGCCTGTGCGGCAGCGATTCTCGCGGTCCCGGTGCGCAGTCACGCGGCCCCGGCCGGCGACGCCAACGAGGGGGACGGAGACAGCAGGGTGCTCCAGGGCTACGCCATCGCGCCCGTCCCGCTGAACCTCGCAGGCCGCAACCACGCGCTGGTCGGGTTGGGCAGCTATCTGGTCAACGCGGTCGGCGGCTGCAACGACTGCCATACCCATCCGAACTTCGCGGCGGGTGGTGACCCCTACCAGGGCCAGGTGACCCAGATCAATGCCGCGAACTACCTCGCCGGTGGCCGGCAGTTCGGTCCCTTCGTCTCCCGCAACCTGACCCCCGAGGCCCCGAGTGGGAGGCCCGCTGGTCTCACCCTGGAACAATTCACGAGCGTGCTCCGCAACGGGACTGACTACGACAACCTCCATCCCCAGATCTCACCCCTCCTCCAGGTGATGCCCTGGCCCGTCTACCGCAACATGACGGACCATGACATCCGGGCCATCTACGAATTCCTCAGTGCGATTCCCCACGCCGAGACCGGTCCGGTCGGACCCTGATGGGGCTCAGCGCCGCAGCGCTGTGTCAGGGAACGATCTCTGATGGACGAAGACCCGCGCCCTCGCTAGACTATCCCTTCGTGGCTGGGTAGCTCAGGTGGTTAGAGCGAGGGTCTCATAATCCCTAGGTCGGCAGTTCGAGTCTGCCTCCAGCCACCAAAGAAAAGGGGCCCGCGGGCCCCTTTTCTTTGGTGGATTGGAGGAGGCGGACTCGAACTGCCGAGAAGCAGTGGCGGCCAGGTAGCTTGCAGCGAGCAAGGCCCCGGGGGGGCCTGCGCAGCGTCCGCAAGCGTGGCCAGCCACGCGCCAGTTCGAGTCGGGGACCGGTGCCACACGTCCCTCCATCGAAGTCGAGCGGAGGCGGACTCGAACTGCCGAGAAGCAGTGGCGGCCAGCCTCTGGCTCCCAGGTCTACCGCTCGAGGTGGCTGCTGCAGGAACGGGGCAGCCAGATCTCTGGTGGCGGCTGCAGCGCCAGCTCCTGCTGCGGCCCGGAGGCCTGCTTGGCGCGCTCGTTCCCCCTGCCAAGCCCCTCCCAGGCCAGCTGGGCCAGCTCCCCGATGTTCATGAAGAGAAAGCGGAAAGTCCCCTGAAACCTGCGTCGTTCCGGTAGCGCGTGTGTGGACATGACCTTGGGATCCCCTATACCAAGAGCATCGACTGCTTCGTCCCGGCCAACCATACGCTTGATTGCTTAGGACCCATGGCGCGCTTCGCCCAGCCCACCCCTCCTGCCAGGGGGCGAGCACGGTGGCAGCCTGGCTCGGCCGGGTAGCACCCCGGCCCTTGCACCTCCGCGTTCTGCTAGTCTGGGTTCCACTTAAGACTGCTACTGTTGCAGCGTTCTGGCTGCTGGTGATGGCCTGGTGCGGAGCAGAAGTATTCCGGGAGCCAAAATGAAGCCGAAGCACGCCCTCATCTGTGCTTGGTGTGGAAGCCAGACGGGCTGGTCCAGCGTCCCCGACTCCAACAGCATCTGTCCGCCTTGCTATTCGAAGCTGCTGGGCGTCCCGCTGCTCTCCAAGGAGGAAGTGAGCGCCCTGCCCTATGGTGCGATCGAGCTGGATGCTGCCGGAACGATCCTGAGCTACAACTCGGCGGAGGCCGAGCTGTCCGGACGGGACTCCGCGCGAGTGATCGGAAAGAACTTCTTCACCCAGGTCGCCCCCTGCACCGCTGTCAGTGAGTTCCAGGGGCGCTTCCTGGAATTTCTCCGGTCGGGCCAGGGACCACAGTCCTTCAGCTTCACCTTCCCCTTTCCCGGCCGGCTGGTGAGCGTGAACATTTGCTTCATCAGCATGGGCCGGGAGACCGCGCTCGTTCTCGTCCACGCCCAGCCCCAGGGCAGCTGACGCAGGTGGGAGCACCCACTGGCGCTGCAGCCCCAGGGGCTGGCGTCAGTGACCTACCTGACGCCATCCATCCACATGATCCCCTTGAGCAGGATGTAGGACAGGATCAGCACCACCAAGAGATAGACCCCAAGGAGATAGCGGTTCGAGGGGTTGGTCTGGACTGCCATGGTTCCCTCCGGTCAGCATGATGAATTGTATTGTTCAATATTTGTCTTAGACAATACCCATCAGTGGATGCCCTGGGAAGCAAAAAATCGGTCCAGGCTGAAGCCCCCAGAACTGTCCGAAGGAACACCATAGTCCTGGGGGCACGGGGGGCAAGGCATACTGTAAAAAAACGCATGATCATGCTCTGCCTGAGGATCCAATCCAAGGTCAGGCTGGTTCCCAGGACCACCCGGTGGCCGATGTCCGGCCGACGGGAGGGCCTGCCGGGAGTCCTCACATGCCGACCTTGCCTGCGCCGTACCGCCGCGCCAGGAGTGCCTACGAGCTGTTCGTAAGCCTCGCCAACTCGACCCGGGCCAACCTGTTCCTGGCCTTGCTGCTGTTGCTGGTGGCCCTGGGGCTGGCTCTGACCGACTAGTTCTCGATCACCTGGGGCCCCCCCGCAACCAGCTTCCGCCCAGAGGCGGGAGGTTGGGGCAGCGTCGCAGTTCTTCAGGAAATCTCCCGCCTGCCGAACGGGTGCTGAGAATCTGAACTCAGGGAGAGACCATGTCCTTCGGTTACTCAAGGCTGATGCCTGAGGAATACGCCCACCTCGTGGAACAGTCCCCGATCATGGTCTGGCGCGCGCGCACCGACACGCTGTGCGACTACTTCAACGAGAGGTGGCTCGACTTCACGGGCCGGACCATGGAGCAGGAGTTCGGCAATGGCTGGGCCGAGGGGGTCCATCCCGACGACCTCCAGCGCTGCGTGGAGCACTACCTCGACCACTTCAACCGCCAGGCGACCTTCGAGATGGAATACCGGCTGCGACGCCATGACGGCGCCTGGCGCTGGATCTTCGACCGCGGCGTCCCTCTCTACGATGGTGAGGGCGCCTTCTCGGGCTACGTCGGCAGCTGCATCGACGTCACCGACCGGGTCGAGGCCCAGCAGGCCCTCGCCGAAGCCAAGGAAGCGCAGATCCGGACCCTCGAGGGCCTCCTGCCCATCTGCATGTTCTGCAAGAAGATCAAGCTGGAGGACGGCAGCTGGGAGCCGCTGGAGGACTACGTCTGCGATCACTCCAACGCCTCGGTCAGCCACGGCCTCTGCCCTGACTGCTACCCGACGTATGCCACCCGCCTCCAGCAGGAAGCCGGGAAGCTGATGCGGCGGGACTGACTGGCAGGGGAGGTTTCCTCCATGAGCAGCTAGCGCATCTCGCTCTTGAACAGGGCGATGTCTTGCCGGAGCTGAGTGGCCTGGCTCCGTGCTTCCGGGGTCTTGAGCCGAGGGGCCAGCTCCGCGAGGGCCTTCTCCAGGTGCTCCAGCTTCCCCAGGGGCGAGTCCGCGATGCTGCTCGCGTCGATGCCCAGACCGGCCGCGCGACCAGCCTGCTTCCACTGCTGGCGCACCAGTCCGAACTCCTCCCGCAGATCCGAGACCTGCTGGACCTCCGGTGCCAGCGCCACCCAGGGCAAGCGGCCATTCGCGTAGTAATAGGCGCCCGTGCCCGCCACCGCCAGCACCAGAAGGATGGTCAGAAAGCGCAGCATGGCATGCCCCCGGGAAGCCCGGAGGTGAGTGTAGACCCTACCCCGGGAAGCGGACCACTCTCCGCGGGTCGACCGCATTTCCCGTCGCGCCTCTCGGGACCCCATGGTTCGATGGGGCATGCCCTTTCCCAGGCCCGAGGCCGCGCCCCGTCTTCCCCGTGCCGGAGGCCCGCGGTGAAGGGCTTTGCCTGGCGGGAGGTGTCCGCCCGCCAGTGGGCGGTGCTGGCAGGGGCCACCTTCGGCTATGGCCTCTACTACGTGTGCCGCCTGAGCCTCTCCGTGGTGAAGGCTCCCCTGGTGGCGGAGCATGTGCTCACGGAGGCCCAGCTCGGTCTGGCCGGCTCGGCCCTCTTCTATGCCAATGCCGTGGGCAAGTTCACCAACGGGGTCCTGGCGGACCGCCTGAGCCTCCGGAAGATGCTGGCGCTGGGCCTGGCGGGGTCGGCGCTGCTGAACCTGGTGCTGGGCTCCGCCGGCGGCTGGCTGGGGTTCGCCCTTTTTGCGGCGATCTGGGGCCTCAACGGCTGGTTCCAGTCCATGGGGGCTCCGGCCTGCGTGGTCGGCCTCACCCGCTGGTTCGAGCCCCGCCAGCGGGGCACTTTCTACGGCCTGTGGAGCGCCGCCCACAACATCGGGGAGGGCCTCACCTTCGTGCTGACCTCCCTGGTGGTCTCCGCCTGGGGCTGGCGGGGGGGCTTCCTCGGGAGCGCCGCCATGGGGGCCTGCGGCGTCCTGCTGATCGCCATCCTGTTCCGGAACCGCCCGGCGGAAGCCGTGGCTCAGCCTGAGCCCACCCCGGGCGCGGCCGGCCTCACTCCCACCCAGGTCCAGGTGCTGCGCAGTCCCCTGGTCTGGTGCATCGCCCTGGCCAGCGCCTGCATGTACGTCACCCGCTATGCCGTGAACAGCTGGGGGATCTTCTACTTCCACCACGCCAAGGGCTACACCCTGCTGGAGGCGGGCGGACTGGTGGGCCTCAGCTCGGTCTTCGGGGTGGTGGGCACCGTGGCCTCGGGCTGGCTCTCGGACACCTTCTTCGGGGGCGACCGGGTGAAGCCCGCGCTGCTCTTCGGAGTCCTGAACGCCGCCTCGCTCCTGCTGATGCTGGGCGCGCCCCACGGCCCCAAGGCCCTGGACGGGGCGGCCATGGTGGGCTTCGGCCTCGCCATCGGTTCGCTGGTCTGCCTGCTGGGCGGCCTGATGGCCGTGGACTCCGTCCCCCGGGCTGCCGCGGGGACGGCCCTGGGAGTGGTGGGCGTTGCCAGCTATCTGGGCGCCGGGGTCCAGGACATGGTGAGCGGGTGGCTCATCGGCAAGGGCCGCCTGGGCAGCGCCGCTCTGGCCTACGACTTCAGCAAGGTGCGGATCTTCTGGCTGGGAGCCGCGGTGGCGGGGGTTGCGCTGACCCTGCTGGCCCAGTGGATGCAGCGGCGCAGCGCCCTGGCCCGCGCCACCCACTGAGCATCCCGCCTGACCCAGGCCGGCCCCCGGAGACTCCCGGCCGACGGGGCACCCGTGGGATCATGGGACATGCCCCTCTCTGGCCCCAGGCCCACCGCCCC
>Ga0208507_1000842_pt1 | contig 18470 bp, 15 predicted proteins | sample CryBogCBH12Aug01_FD_184626 | JGI IMG/M metagenome (GOLD analysis project Ga0208507, IMG submission 184626) | Freshwater microbial communities from Crystal Bog, Wisconsin, USA - CBH12Aug09.1 (SPAdes) (version 2) | ecosystem: Environmental > Aquatic > Freshwater > Lake | place: Crystal Bog... | reverse complement strand
CGCACAAAAAAGACGTACAAAAAAGACGACCAAAAGACGCACAAAAAAGACGACCAAAAGACGCACAAAAAAGACGACCAAAAGACGCACAAAAAAAGACGACCAAAAAAGAAGTTTATATGACCTTATATGTTTTAATAAGATAGAGGTTAAATATCAAATATCAAATATAATATTTGATAAACTGTGTTATTATAATTAATGTCAAATACTTCAAATACTTCAAATACTTCAAAATTATCAAAAACAAAACAATCAAAAGCATTAAACGCATCAAAAGCATTAAAAGCATCAAAAATATCAATAAAATTAGAAAGGCCTGAGAGTACAAAGAAATTAGAGAGAATAGAAAAAGTGAATGAACAACCAGTAATATTCTATAACAAATGTTATCAAGACTATAAAGTATGTCCTTATTATAATAAAGGTAAATTATTAAACAGGTTACAATCTGAAGAGGATTTTTATAACAGATATCCGGATTTCAATTTGCATTATTATCAAAATAAATACGATGATTTAAAACATATGAATAAATATCAATTAATGGTTCACTTTCATGAAAACGGGCTTTATGAAAACAGAAAGTTTTGTGAAAAGATCTCTTTCACATTAAAAGATTTATCTCAACAATCTCAACAATCTCAACAAAGTTCCAATACACTATATGGAGACGAATATGAACAAAGAGACAGAGACAAAGAGCAACACAAAGAACAAGAAAAGCAAGAAGAGCGCGAATATTTAAATGTACATCCATATGTTGAGACAATGCAATATAATATGGAAAATATAGTTCAAATACCAAAAAACAAATTAGATACTTATTGTATTGATAAATCGATATACGAAGCATTTAAAGTCTTTAAAGAAAGTTCCGGCAAACAAGGCAAGCCAATATATTTAGTAATATCTAATTGGGGATATGTACCATTTGGAGGTGGTGAAATGTGGCTTGTTGACACTATAAAATGGCTAACAGCGAAGGGTTATCAATGCTATTATATGTATTTTAATTCAAGAGATTCAATTAATGGTTCTTTTGATGAAGTAAAAACAATTGATGCACTTGGTGTAACATTTATTCAAATGCCTATGTCACAAAAATTAAAGATTTATCAAACTATTAAATACATTAATCCTTCTATTATTTCACATCAGGGAACTATGAGAAAAGATATAATTAAAATAGCTAAAAATCTTGATATTCCAATAATTACAGGATTTTGTTATTGGCAAGATATTTTAGTTCTTAAAAGTGGGCAAGTAGGTCAAACAAGCCAAACAAACGGACAAGCAAACGGTCAAGCAAATGGGCAACCAGAACCATATAATAAAAATTTACTGAGTGGTAATAATTTAGTAAAAGCAGATGATTCATTAAAAGAAATACTAAAAATAACAGATAATGCATATGTTTGTAGCAAGTTTGTAAATGATGTTATATGCAAATACCATCACCAAAGTGCTCAGAGTTCTCAAATGCAAGTAATCAATAGTATAAGTACATTATCAAAAAACATAAAACAATATAAGTCATCAGATCTAGAAAGGACTCATGTTACTATAATTAATCCAAAAGGCTCATCAGTAGATAAATTTATATCAAACATATTTAAAGATAGCACATCATCTATTCCATTCTATTTGATTGAAACACAATCATCTGGAACATTCAATTTTCATCATCATCAGGTAGAACATATAAAAGAACATGTAGATTTAGATAAAATATATAACAAGACTAAAATACTTTTGATATTGAGTTTTGTAGATGAGACATTTTGCAGAGTAGCTTACGAAGGCATGAATTATGGCATTCCAATATTATCAACTAACTATGGCAATCTACAATATTTATTAACAGGTTATGCAGATTTTCTTGGTTCAAATCATAAAGATTGGACACAATCAATCAATAATTTATATTCGAATAATGACAAATTACAAAGAATGTCTTCAAGAGAGAAAAAAAATTATCCAGACGAGCCTCAAATATTTGTTAATGTGATAGAAAAAACAATAATAAACTCTAAAATATATAAACTTGCTACACATATTGGATTTCTTGCCCCATGGGCAGACCAAGGTTTAGGAATACAATGTAGACAATATTATGATCAACTTACAGAATTAGGATATACTGTTTCTGTATTTTCTCCAAAACCAAATCATTCGACTGATAAAGACCCACGATTGCAAACATGTCCAAGCGAATGGGATAGACAAGGTATATTTTATAGCAATTCTTATAGAAAAGACATAACATTTGATGAATTTAGTGATTATGTTTTTAGATCAAGAATAAGTAAATTTGTAATAATTGAACCACACGGAGATAAATTATTTGAAATTGCAAATTGGGCAAAGATGTTGAACCTTAAAGTGTATGCAATACCAAATATTGAAATTATTGAATATACTGAAATTCCATATTATACTGTTTTTGATAAAGTATTATGCAACAATATTTTTAGTTTTAATCTATTAAATAGTATCTTTACTAAAGATGCTATAGGCACTACATCTTATAATATAGGCACAAGTGTAGAAATTATTAAATACGAACATATTAATTATATGCCTATTGGTTATTCTCAAAGACGAAATAAATCACTACAAAGTATTGATCGAATTGATCAAATTAATTTTTTCTGTTGTGGAGGTCTAAATGCAATATCACGCAAAAATATTGATAAATTAATAGAAGCTTGCAAACTTGTTGGAGATAAATGTCAACTATATGTATACATTCAAGGAATCGAAACTATTAATTCTGATATATGTAAAAAACCTAACATTCATATAATATATGGAAGCATGTCATACAAAGAAATTATATCGTTATATAGTAAACATGATGTATTTGTTCATCTTGGTGGACATGAAGGACTTGGGCTTGGATTTTATGAAGCAACATCTAATAATTGTCCTGTATTAACATTAAATTGTGCACCAAATAATGAAATAATAAAAGATTATCAGAACGGATGGCTAATAGATTGTGATTTTGTTGAAATGGTAGATAATACAAATGGAATAGTTTTAAATGCAAATGTTACTGTTGAGAATGTCATCAAAGGTTTAAATAAAGTTATTAAATCAGAAGCTTATGGAAGTTTAGATAATATTATACCTATACAGAAAAAGAACAGAATTATATGGCCTTTCATATCAGTTGATTAATCAACTTCTTCAATCGTTGGCTGGCTATGATGACTACTTTGCTGGCTACTTTGGTGGCTTTGCTGATTACTTTCCTGATTACTTTGATTTTGTTCCTGAGAACTCTTCATTGCAAATTGTTGAACTTGTTTCAACAAATCTTCATACACTGACATGTCTGTCATAACTGTAAGTTCATCGACCTTGTTTCTAAGAGTCTTTAGCTCTTCGGATTGTGTTGCTGATTCTTCGGATTGTGTTGTTGATAGTGTTGATAGAGTATAATCCATTGTATTTTTCATCTCACACTTCTTTCGCTTAACTTCATCTTCATCCTTGTATTTTTCTGCGTCTGCGACCATTCTCTTGATATCTTCTTCACTGAGACGACCTTTGTTATTCTCAATCTTAATAGTTTCTGACTTGTTATCTCGTGTATCTGTTGCACTAACTGTCAAGATACCATTAACATCAATATTAAACTCTACCTTAATTTCTGGTTCTCCACGCTTTCCGGGCTTAATAGACATATCAAACTTTCCAAGAAGATTATTATCTCTTGTCATTGTTCGTTCTCCTTCATACACTTGAATTAAGACTCCGGGCTGATTATCTGAATATGTGCTGAAAGATTGAACGTGTTTCGCCGGAATAGTTGTATTTCGCTTAATCATTACAGTCATTATACCTCCAGCTGTTTCAATTCCAAGACTTAGTGGTGTAACATCAAGCAATAAGACATCACGACCAGAAATCTTTTGATTACCTGCGAGAATACCTGCCTGAACTCCTGCTCCATATGCAACAGCTTCGTCAGGATTGATGCTCTTATTCAACTGTTTTCCATTGAAATAAGCACTAAGCAGTTCTTGAACACGTGGAATTCGAGATGATCCTCCAACTAGCACAACATGATCAATCTCATCTTTCGATTTCTTAACATCAACAAGAACTTGGTCAATTAGTGATATAGCTCTGGTAAATAGACTGTTACACAATTCATTAAATCGAGCACGAGTGATAGATGCCTTATAATCGATTCCCTCAAATAGACAATCAATGTCTACTGTAGCACTAGTAGATGTTGAAAGAACAAGCTTTGCATTTTCAACTGCAACCTTAAGACGACCACGAGCGCGATCACCAAGTGTTTTCTTATATTTCTTAGTAAAATCATCTTCAAAATATTTCATTAGACATGCATCAAAATCAGCACCACCAAGATGAGAATCACCATTTGTAGAATTCACATTATAAACTCCCTCATCAATAGTCAATTCAGATAGATCAAATGTACCACCTCCAAGATCAAAAATAAGCACATTATGTTCCTTGTTGTCAGTTTCTGATAGTTGTGTAAGTCCGTATGCCATACAAGCGGCGGTTGGTTCATTTAGAATACGTTCTACTGTAATTCCTGCAATGATACCTGCATCCTTTGTAGCTTGACGTTGACTATCTCCAAAATATGCTGGAACTGTAATAACTGCTCTTGTAACTTTTGTTCCCAAAAACGATTCAGCATTCTTAACAGCTTCGCGAATTATTTGTGCTGAAACTTCTTCAGGCGTCACATATTCAGTCTTACCATTATGACAAACAGTAAATTGTATACCTCCTGTTGGATGACGGATAATTGGAACAATGCTAGATCGAATATCATCTTGAATAACAGGGTCATCAAATCGACGTCCTATATAACGCTTTGCATGAGTCACAGTATTCTTTGGCGCCATAGTCAATTTAGTTTTTGCAACTGCACCGACTGTAATTGTTGGATCATCATCTGTTCCATAGCAAACAACAGATGGAAATGTGCGATTTCCTTGACTATCAGGGATAATTTCAATTTTTTCATTCCTGTAGATTGATACACAAGAATATGTTGTTCCTAGATCAATTCCAATAATTGGGCTCGATGAAGATTGAGACATGGTAAAACAGATAAAAGAAAAAGGGTTTGAATATACCTAAATAATAAAATTTTTATTTTTCATTTTTTACAAATTCTTTTTTTGATGGAAATTTAATATAATTATCATATAATTTAACTTTTAATCTTTTATTAAACAGTAATGACGTAGTTAACAAATTAGTAAAATCTTGATCCACAATATACAATTTTCATCTTTTAAAGATTCTTCACATAACAAAGATAAATATTTTTAATCAAAATTCTCACCTTAAAAATGCTCTTTCCTCATTTTTGATATGATTATCAATCATTTTTCTCAGAAAATCATAAGATTTGTTAAATGTACATGTACTTTCAGATGTAATACTTGATTTAATATTATGTTGAATTGAAAAATGTTCTATAAAATCACTATAATAAAGATTATGATCATTTTCCATTTCACGTTTAATCATATAATGAGTTTCTGAATCAACATTATCATATATATCATAAAATCTATATCCTTCATCATCACTAAATAATAAAATAGCAACATATACATCAAATTTCTCTAAATGATATATTTGATATAATGAATTTGTATAAGAACAACCATAAGTATCATACAATTTTGAATTATAAACTAAAACAATTTCATTATTTGAAAATAATTGTGGTTTGATAAGATTTTGACGTTCATAGATTTTCCCAAGATTATAACTAATACTTTGATTAATATTATCAATTAAATATTGTTGGTAAACTAGAATCATATTTTCATCCATTTTATGATTATGAATTATCTTGTATATTAATTCTTGTAATATTATAACAATAATATTATATATTATTGTTATAATATTATTACAGAGTATTAATTCTCTTCTTTCTCTTCTTTCTCTCTATAATGGAGTACGAATCTGTGTCCAATTTCTTCTTTGACCTTTCATATAAGGTTGATCATAAACTATTTCAGTAACCATAATAGTTGCATGTTCATATATTGCATCAGTATTTGGATTATATTCTAACCTAAAAGTTCTATATATGTAGCCTTTAGCAATCAATTTAGCACGGCATGTTATAAAAACAATATCATTCACTTCTGGAAGTATAACCATATTTGCACTTCCCTTTTCATATTTTATGGTATTTGGTAAATCATATGTATTTAAAAAATCTATAATGAAATCAAAATCTGATTGTCCCATCGACAATTGCCATGTTTTAGTCATTTCTTTATTAAAATGACTATTTTTATTAATTAGTATTTTTATTAATTAGTAGAGTATTTTTGTTCCTCTTTTTAATAATAAACAATAATTGATATTGAATAATAATATCAATAATAATATCAATAAAGAAAATAAAAGAATGTCTACAATTGTACATATTTCACGCCATGATGGTACTATAAAGAATATGAATGAAGTCTTTAGAGACTTTCATAAAGACTTTCATAAAAACTTTCATAAAGACTTAGTGTATTTTGAAACTATTAAATTATCTCTTTCTTCAGAGTCATTATCAGAGTCATCGAAGCAGGCATGGAATGCTATGACAGAACCTTATATTAGTTTCAATACAGCAAAAAGTATATGGAATGATATACATACATATTTAAAAAATCTTAATACTAAAACAGTAATAGTTACTGACACTTCAATGTTAGCACGACCGTTTCTTCAAAATTTAGACAATCATGATATGAACATTATTGTTTATGTTACAAATCGTTTTGATTGGGGAAAAGAATTTATTAGAGAATTCGATGATGAATATTATTCATTATATTCCTATTGCTCAAAAGTAAAAAGAGTTAAATTTATTGCAGATAATAAATATGATCAATATTATTGCAAGTTAAAGAACATAAAATGCGATTATATTGGATGTACACCATTTCTTTATTTTGATGAAATGCCAATAAGTTTAGAGAAAGCATTTATATATGACAGAGGCACCAGTATAAATTACTATAAAGAACATATTAAAGGGATTGAGTTTGACATATTTGGACCAAATAATAAATACATTGATACAAAGTTTCTCAGACAATACAAATGTTTCATACACTTACCTTATCAAGTAAATGTACAATCATTACATGAGAATCTTGGATATGGTGTAATATATTTCATTCCATCTAAAGATTTTTTGAAGTCTTTAATTACTCCCGATAATACCAATAGAGAGTATTATTGGGAAGAGGCATTTAGAAATGCACAATTATTGAATGCAAGTGTAGAATTATCTGAATGGTATAGTGACCATTTGCATGATTGTTTTTATTATTTTGATAGTTGGAATGATTTAACAGTAAAATACAGCGCATTAACACATGATGATATTATAGCTAAAAGAAAGATAATTTATTCAATTATTAGTAATAACAATGATATTAATATGAAAAAGTGGGGGACAGCTTGGGGGACAGCTTGGGGGACAGCTTGGGGGACAGCTTGGGGGACAGCTGTCCCCCATAGCCCCCTCGCTTAGTAATTGGGGACAGCTGTCCCCCATAGCCCCCCTCGCTTAGTAATTGGGGGACAGCTGTCCCCCATAGCCCCCTCGCTTAGTAATTGGGGGACAGCTGTCCCCCATAGCCCCCTCGCTTAGTAATTGGGGGACAGCTGTCCCCCATAGCCCCCTCGCTTAGTAATTGGGGGACAGCTGTCCCTCATAGCCTTCTCGCTTAGTAATTGGGGGACAGCTGTCCCCCATAGCCCCCTCGCTTAGTAATTGGGGGACAGCTGTCCCCCATAGCCCCCTCGCTTAGTAATTGGGGGACAGCTGTCCCCCATAGCCTTCTTGCTTAGTAATTTTGTGGTTTTCCTTGCTTTGTGGTTTTTACAAAATTGATTAATAAAAAATAAAGAAATACATTAAAGAAATACAATAAAGAAATACAATAAAATAATGACTTCTTTATATGATAGACTTCAAATAAAGTTAAAGCTAAAGTTAAAAGCACAAGAAGATGCATTAAATGCACAAGAAGATGAATTAAAAAAGAATAAAGTACAAGAAGATGCATTAAAAAAGAATAAAGAACAAATAGTGAATAAATCACCAGATACCAATGCAAATAAGATTAAATTAAAGATAAAAACAGAATCATTGAAAAACAATACAGATAATACTGATACTCTTAATAATACCGATAAAAGTAATAATACCGATACTCTTAATAATACAGATATTCTTAATAATACTAATAATACCGATACTCTTAATAAGAGTAATAATACCGATAAGAGCAATAATGCAGTTAAAAATACGCAAAATACTCTAAATATGTTATGGACTGAGAAATATAGGCCTTCTGATTTAGACTCACTTATTGGAATTGATAAACAATTATTCGAACTTAAGATGTGGTTTCAATCATTTATGAGACATGACGAAGGAGTAAAAAAAGCTGTTTTATTTAAAGGAGCTCCCGGAACAGCTAAAACTACAACTGCGAGAGCAATACTTAAAGAGTTTGGATTTGAACCTATTAACTACAACGCTTCAGATGTTAGTAATAGAATGCTTGTTAAAGAAAACTTAAGTGACCTTATTGCTCAAATTGATCCAACAAAATATGGAATAATTATGGATGAAGTTGATGGAATGACAGCTGGTGAGAAAGGCGGATTATCGCAATTAATAAAAATAATAAACCCACCTAAGAAGTTGATTACTTATGGTAAAGGACGTGGGAGAGGAAGAGGACGCGGTTCAAGATCAACAGCAAAGAAAACAACAACTAAAGTAAATACAGTCAGCAGAGGTTGTCGTGGAAGAGCTAAGCAAGTTGGAAGCACTATAACAGATGATGATTTTGTAATTGATTCGAATTATAAAAATGTTCCTGAAGAACCACGATGGTTACCACCAATTATTTGTATTTGCAATGTACTTACTGATACTAAACTAGAAATGTTATTAAAATCATGTAAAGTTATAGATTTTAATCTACCTAATTATATGAGTTTATACAATGTAATGTCAAAAATTGAAGTAGCGGAGGGTCTTAATATTTCATCTGACGCAAAATCAAGTATAATTAATTTTTGTCAAAGCGATTATAGGCGCCTAGTGAATTTATTGCAATTGTTAAGTGCATCATGTAAAACTATTACATACGATACATTCGAAAAATATAAAAGCATTCTTAGATCAACTAGTTCAGATCTTGATAAGAAACAAATGACATGTTCAATACTTGATTCTAAGAGTATTGAGACTGTTTTAAAAACATATAATGATGATAATGCAATGACACCCATGCTTGTGCATGAAAATTATTATAAATTTATTGAAAATCAGAAAGGATTTACAGAAAAAGAAAAATTAATTAATTGTCATAAAGCACTTAAATCAATTATTGTAAGTGATATTATTGAAAAGAATATGTTTACTAAACAGACATATTACTTCCAACCCCTTCACGGTGTTGCTTCATGCTATATACCATCATATTATTGTTCTCTTAATAAGAAAAGAAAAACTATATCACCGTGTGAAATTGAATCAACAACTGCATTTAATCAATTTTCCTGTCAACGATCAAATATTAGAAATATTCATGAAATTTCAGGGTTTTTTATGACTAAAAAAAATTACACAAACGAAGACGTTCATGTAATAAGTGAAACGATACTTAATAATATATTAGGTAAGAATTCTAATAATGTAAAAGAGGGATTTAAGTATCTGAATTATTATAACTTAACACTTGATGATTTAGATAAGTTAGTGAAAATGAATAAATTAACAGATGAATATAAAACAAAGCAATCTAAAAAACCTCTTATTAAAAAACTAAAAGATCAATATGAAGCAATATATGGAGTTAGACAACAGAGACTTGTACCAAAATTGCCACATATGTCAAAAATAGCTAGCGTTGATCCAGAAGATGAAGATGATAACGCAAGTGACTTGGGGGACAGAATGGGGGACAGCTGTCCCCCATTCTGTCCCCCATAGCCCCATCGCTTAGTTGCTTAGGAACAATTAAGAGGACAATCAGAAAAATTACTAAGCGAGGGGGTTATGGGGGACAGCTGTCCCCCAAGCGAGGGGGTTATGGGGGACAGCTGTCCCCCGAGCGAGGGGATTATGGGGGACAGCTGTCCCCCGAGCGAGGGGGTTATGGGGGACAGCTGTCCCCCGAGCGAGGGGGTATGGGGGACAGCTGTTCCCCAAGCTGTCCCCAAGCCCATTTATTTAAGAATGCCATAGAATGAAGACCATGTTGCTTTGCCTGTTGAATCATAAATTACAATGTTTTTGTCATTTTGAATAATAAATTTGAAAGGTCCAACACCTTTCCCGTTTGTTCCTGCATTCCACAATGCAGTGTTCTTAGAATCATATAATACAGCATTACCATCAGTTTGCATCACTAATCTATACGGACCAGTGCCTTTGCCACTTGTTGCAGAATCCCATATTAATGAATTACCTGCTACTTGTGCTTCTATAAGATTACCATCACTTTGAAGACGTAATTGATATAATCCATTATCGGAATACATCATTGCTGGACAAACTCCTCCATTAGAATCTGAACTACATACACTTACTGAGCCTGCCGATCCTGATGAGCTTGTTTGTGTATATGAAACAAATGCTCCGACTAGAACTACTATTAAAAATAGTCCTAATATCACACACATAATAATAAATATTGATGTGATAATAACTGTTTCTGTATCAACCGGAGGAACTTTTATAATAGTTGTTGGTGGCATCTTTATAATATTCTTAGTACGTATATGACTTACTAAGAAAATACTATAAATACTATTATTCTCTATAAAATGCTATATTTCTGTAATAACACATGTATTATCATAAAATGTAAAATACGCGCCACTACTAACACTAAAACACAAATTAACGTATGGATTACCAGCATTAGCTATAACTATAGCTTGGTATTGAAAAGTCCAACCATCAGTAGAACCAGAATTACGCATGCCCATGCTTGTTGTAGAACCTCCAGTGTATAAATTAGAAATGTTATTTGCACTCAAATAAAAAGTTGGATTACTATTCATATAATCATTCCAGTTATATGCTCCAGTCCATACTACATTATATTTCTTAGTTGGTCTTAAATAAATAGTATTGTTGAATATTTTTATATTTAATGATGAATTCACACCACTATATTGAGTAATAGTTGCAGTATAGTTCCCATTAGATATCGTAGATGCATAACTTGCACCACATATCACATATCCCTTATTATAAGTGATTCTTCCAAAATATATTGGAACTGCATTACTTGCACTTGATGCCATTGTATACCCAACAACTGGAGAATCTATTGACTGGATTGTTAATTCTCCAACTGATACTGCTTGTGCGGTAAGTGTTCCTGAAGCAGTTGATAAATGTGTTGGTAAAGCATATGTAAAATGAAATGGATCTGTGAATGTACATTGAAATGTTCCATTATATGCAGGATAATTTGTTGCACCAGCAATTTTAATCGAACAAGTTGTTGGTAAATTAGGTGGATTTGACAATGTTGCCATGGCAACATTGTCAGAACTTGACAGTGATAATATTGTATAAACAGTATTATCTCCAATGACATACAATGGAACAGAAGAAGAAATGCTAACATCTGCAGGTTGTAAATGAACAATAGATGATCCTCCATATAACACTTCTCCATATGCCCCATTTGATATATCATTTAATACTAATCCATATACTTGATTTCTGTCATTATATGTAGTGATCGAATTGTATACATTTGAATTATTTATTGACGGATCATTTGAATTAATTGTAACAACTGTATTTGCAGAGATAAGAGAACCACTATTATTTACACCATTTACAATAATATTATTGTAAAACACTGTTCCAGTAGAACCAGTATAGCCTGTTGAGCCAGTCATTCCTGTGGAACCCGTCATACCCGTAGAGCCTGTCATACCAGTAGAGCCCGTCATACCTGTATGACCAGTCATGCCTGTAGAGCCAGTCATTCCAGTAGAGCCTGTCATGCCAGTCATTCCAGTAGAGCCAGTCATTCCAGTAGAGCCAGTCATTCCGGTAGAGCCAGTCATTCCGGTAGAGCCCGTCATACCTGTAGAGCCTGTCATACCTGTCATACCTGTCATACCTGTAGAGCCTGTCATACCTGTCATTCCGGTAGAGCCTGTCATTCCGGTAGAGCCTGTCATTCCGGTAGAGCCTGTCATTCCGGTAGAGCCCGTCATACCTGTATGACCAGTCATACCTGTCATACCTGTAGAGCCTGTCATACCTGTCATTCCGGTAGAGCCCGTCATTCCTGTAGATCCTGTCATTCCAGTAGAGCCCGTCATACCTGTATGACCAGTCATACCTGTCATACCTGTAGAGCCTGTCATACCTGTCATTCCGGTAGAGCCCGTCATTCCTGTAGAGCCCGTCATTCCTGTAGAGCCAGTCATTCCAGTAGAGCCTGTAGAGCCCGTCATTCCTGTAGAGCCAGTCATACCTGTAGAGCCAGTCATACCTGTCATTCCAGTAGAGCCAGTCATTCCTGTAGAGCCAGTCATTCCTGTAGAGCCTGTCATACCTGTAGAGCCTGTCATACCTGTAGAGCCTGTCATACCAGTGGAGCCTGTCATACCTGTAGAGCCTGTCATACCTGTAGAGCCTGTCATACCAGTGGAGCCTGTCATACCAGTGGAGCCTGTCATTCCGGTAGATCCTGTCATTCCGGTAGATCCTGTCATTCCAGTAGAGCCTGTCATTCCGGTAGAGCCAGTCATTCCTGTAGAGCCTGTCATACCCGTCATACCAGTAAAGCCAGTTAAGCCAGTTAATCCAGTTAAGCCGTTTAACCCTGTTAATGCCATACCATTTATTGTCAACTCTCCATCCTGAGAAGAAACTATAAGTCCGTTTACATTAATAGACGACACAAACGCTTCGTTATATCTATGCCTATTACTTCCTATATTGTATTCATTCGATACCAATGGTACTATATCACTAGTTTTTAATTTTTCTGTAATATATGTTTTATCTGAAATATTTGTTCTACCATGCACATCAACTTTTCCATGCACATCAACTTTTCCATGTATATTAACTTTATGAGATCTACTGTCCATAAAATACTATAATTCTCTATTATATAATCTATTATATTATTATATTATTATGAGATTACTTTAAATTAATTATGATCATAAATTAAACTTGATGTATACCTAATCCTAATTCTAGGGTTATAAGACCAATTATTCTTTCATATGTATGTTCTATCATATAATCTGATAATAGTGATTTTCTACCAACTGATTTTGATCTATATGCGTAATCGTTACCACATCCATTCGTATTTTTTTTGAGTTGTGTGACCATTTCTAGCCAGTTTTCATCAATTGTATCGTTTGTATTTAATGAATAATATACATTATCAAAATTGTGCTCTGCTATAAATTTTACGATATCTATCTTAGCAATAAATATTGTACCTGCAACAAATTGCCATACACCACTTGGAGGACACTTTAAATTATACCAATTATATAAAGATTTAAGATGATACATATATTTCTCAGGATATTTGAAATTATACATGAATTTCTTTGCACCAATCAGACCAATTGCTGGAGTTTTTATTAAGTTATTTAAATTTACGTGCAATAAAGGATAACATAATCCATTTCTCCATAATTTATCAGATTTAGAATGCAAATGATAAACATATTGATAATGCTTATCATCAGTAACATTAAAATAGTTAACTGTTTTAAATAATTGCATAAGACCTCCTATATCTCCACCTCTATTTTCAATTATTTGAACATGTACATTATCTATAACTGATTTAATCTCTTTCTCTGTTTTGTCATTGCTCTTGCCATTATCATTACTCTTGCCATTATCATTATTATCCGATAATAGAGTTATACCGACATAGACATCAACATTTTCTTCTCCAAGCGCTTTCCTTAATTTCGATACATAATTAGCAAAATAATCAAGTAATTTAAGTCCAAAAAGATATATAGTGACAGCCACTTTAAAGTTAATTCTTGCAGGACTTCTAACAACACACGAGTTCTGTTGCTGTTTCTGAGGTTGCGGTTGCTGTGTCTGAGGTTGCGGTTGCTGTTTCTGAGGTTGCTGTTTCTGAGGTTGCTGTTTCTGAGGTTGCTGTTTCTGAGGTTGCGGTTGCAAGTATTTCTGCGATTGCAGTTGCTGAGAGTATTTCTGGCTATGAGATACACTTTGAAATACACTTTGAGATATACGCACTTTTCTGCCTTCTTTCTTCCCAAATTTTAACCAATGATTGTAAGCTGATTTATGTGTTTTTATACCGTTTTTACCAAGATCGGGATATGTTAAAAGATAAAAATCTGAATCAAATTCATGTTCTTGAATAATTTTTGATCCTTCGGTATTTGACATCTTTATTCAAGTATACCTATTTTATAAGAAAAGCTTTAAGTTGGGGACAGCTTGGGGGACAGCTTGGGGGACAGCTTGGGGGACAGCTTGGGGGACAGCTGTCCCCCATAACCCCCTTGCCAAGGATCATGCTGGGTGGGGGACATGCTGTCCCCCATAGCCCCTTGATGGGAGACATGCTGTCCCCCATAGCCCCCTTGCCAAGGATCATTCCATAATAGTTTTAATGTTTGCCATAAACTCACAGAAATTCCTTTTACTGAGATGTAATTGTGCTTCATTTATCAATCTCTTTTCTCTTTTGCCGTGAGTCTCATAATGTTCTCTTGCATGTTCAGCCGTTTTTATGCCTGCTTTTTGTAAATCTTTGTAATTAGAAATGTAAAATCTCCAATCAAAATAATTATCTAGTGTTTTATCTAGTGTTTTATCTAGTGTTTTATCCATATTATAATAGTAAGTGCTTATATGTATATGTATATATAAAACTATCACTCTTATAATTAATATATCCTCATTTTATTATTATTAAAGTTAGTGATGCTTCCTGTAGTCAATCAAGACTTATTAGATCTAGACTTGAAGTTTTTCCAACACAATTATAATGGAATAAATGAAATATTACATGATTCATTATATAATTGTGATCCAAACTTTATGTTTAAATATTTATTTGAGAATATTATCTTTAATAATAAATACTCATTTGATATTATTTATTCGATATCTAAAACAAATACGTGTAAAATGAGAATCAGTGAAATTCCAGAGAGTTGGAAAGTTTTTACAATAAGGGACGCAACAATAAGACTAACTAAATTTTTAATCAGACTTCTTGATGAATTTATATCAAAACATAATCCACGGCATGACTACATTTCAGAATGGCTTATTAATCAATACAAAGATTATTCTGCAAAAATAATCTCCAATGACGAGTCTTCTTTAGAACCTATTATTACATATGTTACGGGTGTTATTCCATTAACACCACCAAAACAAAGAGCTACGAAGAGACCTTTTGTAATGAAATATTTTTATTCTTGGGATGATGTTCTTAATGCTTTAAGTCCATATAAGAACAAACTCATAGACAACATGTTGAAAGTTAACACATATAAAGGGAAAAACAGAGATGATATGTACGATTATTTTATTTTTTTAGTCAAATATTCATGTGACGATATTCATGAATCGGATGATATATACACATTAATGAGTTCTGAAGAGCCATCAGTAAGGGCAGAGAATATTGTCAAACTATTTTGCAATAATGACTAAGACTATAGAATATAGAGAGACTATAGATGCTACAAGCAATTATCATATTAGTCTTTTTAGGCTTATTAGAAATCAATTATTATTATAAATGTATCGAATATCTTAAAAAATATGAATGTAATACATCTCTTTTTAAATGCATATACAAATTAGTTTGGTTCTATGAATTGCCACGAATTGAGGTATCTATAAAGAATTCACGGGTAGGTAGATATACAATACCTTTAAGAATGAATACTTTTAATAAATTATCTACTATAGATAAAAATAAGATACTCAATATAATTGGCTTCACTGATATGTCAGCAGTTGATGATATGTCAGCGGAAAAGTCTTCTCTTAGTGATGATATTATTTTTGGATTAGATGGTAATATTGGAAAATTATATATTGATAAATCATCAGTGATTTATGGAACTGACACATTGGGTAATAATAAGACATATACGTTTAACAAAGAAGGACAATATTATTCAGTAGAAAGATCACTTCAAAAAGACAAAATAAAAATATTGAACACCAAAGAGACAAAAGGGTCAGAAAGGCACTACATTGTACAAAATGGCCTATTTGCGACAGTTGATGATCCAATTTCGTGCAAGACGCGTATTCAAACAATATACAAAAGACCACAAATACCTTTCACAACAATTCTTGAAATAATAAGAATGGCTATTCATTCGATTACTTAAAAGAATCACAATAGTACTTAAAAGAATTATATAATAGTACTTAAAAGAGCTATAATAATACTTTGTATAGTAAAATGACAAAATACATCGAACATCTTACAGATCTTCCTGATTTTATTAAAAGTAATAAAAAAACAATGCATGCTGTAAATCGATATAGTGATATGAAAAAATATATTGGTCACGGAACACATGTTTTAGCATTTCTTGACCAAGATACAAAATTAGTTACAAAATGTTGTTTTAGTCATTCAGGAACATTAATGGAAGATACAGGAAAATTCAAAGAACAGTTACAACATGTTTCTAAATTTAGTGAAATATTATTACCAATTGATATAAAATATATTGATAAGAATCTAGTTGTGTATACACAAGATTTTGCTAAACCAATCGTCTCAGTTGACAAAGATTTTATTGTATTTATGTTTAATTTTGTTAAAAAGATGTTACGCATAGGAATGAAATTTCCTGATATCTATTTTAGGAATTTTTCGTTATTACATGATAAGTATAATAATAAGTATAAATTATTTGATTTTCATAATTATGAATCGATATTTAATAATAATAATTTTTTCATAACAAACATTTACAATAATGTTTTAAAATATATTAATCAAGATCAATTAGAAATAAAAAGAATGGATTATATTGCTACAAATGATTATAAATTTCCTACTACTAATAATACAGTAGACATTATCAGTATAGAATATGTAACTGAATTTCTACGCCTTTTAGGCTCCTTAAGTACTTTAGAGCCATTAAGAGATTCTTTAAAAGAAGTAAGAGACATAAAAATAGAGCAATTGTGCTTATTAATTGACAAAATAATATATTCGATCGAAAAACCACCAGATAGATTAATAATGTCTATATGTGAATTTCTTGAAATAAAATATTTGTTATCTGATTTTACAGATTCGAATGAAGTTACAAAAGAAATATTGAAATCGCCAGATAAAATATTATATGTTAAAACTAATTCTTCTTCGAAATACAGAACAAGTGGAATATGGGTACTTAGTAATACAAAGATGCCAAACGATATATTATGTGCTGTTTTTCCTTTTAATAGGCATAAGATTAATTATTTATATTTTATATGTACAAAGTATAATTGATAGAATATAACACTAAAATAGAATAGAATGCAAATACTTGGATTAGGAGGTTTAGGAGATTTAGGGACAGCTGAATTATTATTCTTATTATTAATACTATCTATGGCCGTAATAGTTAGTGTTCCACAGAATTTTGTAAATTCTATAACGTCACATGTTCATTTACTAACATTAATTGTCTTTAGTATAAGTGCAATAGTAACACTTATAAACTTTAAACATGGACAAAAGCAACAATCAACAGAATGCTACAAATCTAAATTAGATAAATTACAAAATATTAATAAACTATTTATGGACAATGAAGATTTAGGAAGTCTTTATGCTGAATTATATTCAATTCCTTCAAGAGTATCAGGAGTATCAGGAATGAATGAAAGAACTCCACAAAAAGAGTATCTAATATCAAATATAATATTCATAACAATGTCAGAAATATATATGTGTGATGACGATGACCTTGAAAGTTGTAATGAATTTGCATCAATATTTAAGACATGGATGAAATCACCAACATTAAAGAGGCAATGGCTAAACCAAAAGCATTATTTTGATAAAGATGTTGTTGCATTTATAGATTCTCTTGTTGGGGGACAGCTTGGGGGCGAACGTCCCCCATAACCCCCTCGCTCGGGGGACAGCTGTCCCCCATAACCCCCATCGCTCGGGGGACAGCTGTCCCCCATAACCCCCTCGCTCTGGGGACAGCTGTCCCCCATAACCCCCTCGCTCGGGGGACAGCTGTCCCCCATAACCCCCTCGCTCGGGGGACAGCTGTCGCCCCATAACCCCCTCGCTCGGGGGACAGCTGTCCCCCATAACCCCCTCGCTCGGGGGACAGCTGTCCCCCATAACCCCCTCGCTCGGGGGACAGCTGTC
>Ga0208507_1000840_pt1 | contig 18480 bp, 22 predicted proteins | sample CryBogCBH12Aug01_FD_184626 | JGI IMG/M metagenome (GOLD analysis project Ga0208507, IMG submission 184626) | Freshwater microbial communities from Crystal Bog, Wisconsin, USA - CBH12Aug09.1 (SPAdes) (version 2) | ecosystem: Environmental > Aquatic > Freshwater > Lake | place: Crystal Bog... | reverse complement strand
TGTCTGTATATTGATTGTCAATTAACCCACCCAGCACTAAGATTTGCCCGTCATCAACGATGACATTCGTTTCAATATCACGCTTATTAAGCGTTGGTCCAGAGGAAGCGTTTGCTGTTGCGGCAACCACTGAAGATACTTCCTGATAAATCTGCATCTTGACTATGGCGTTTTCAGAGATCTGTGGCCTTACTCTCAAAATTAAACCAACATCTTGACGGTTATAGGTTGTAAAGGGATTGACCGTAGCCACACCACCCGTAGTGGCATAAGATCCTGTTTGCACCGGAATATTTTGACCCACTACGATACGAGCCTCTTCATTATCTAAAGTAATCAGATTTGGTGTCGATAAAATATTTGTTCCGGTAGTAGTAGCCAAAGCTGACACTAAAGCCGACATTGCTGTGTTGCCATTAAATTTTGTTAATAAACCAAGATTTAGACCCTGACCTGGCTGAACAGTTGCTGCTGTTGCACTTGAGGGATTAAGAATGGCGCCGGCACTTTGTGACAAATTGATAATATTGTTCCCACCAACGCCAAAATTAGTTCCCCCAAAGCCGGTATTTTGATTGCCGGCACCTATCAGTCCCTGCCATTGAATACCTAGTTCCGCAGCATTCGTAGAGCTCACTTCAACAATAATCGACTCAATATAGACTTGGCCGCGTCTTTTATCGAGCTGATCAATCACGTGCCGCAGATTTCGATATAAAGGCTCACTGGCGGTAATGATGATGGAGTTGGTTGCAGGCTCAGCCTGAATAATGCCCCCTGTTGTTGGGGAACTACTACTAGCTAGGGCGGATGTTGCCGCCGTACTACCAGCCGACGAATTGGTAACTGGTGAGGTCGCAGTGTTTACTGCACCACTGAGATTAGTGTTACCCCCTTGAGTAACTGAGCCACTGGCAACTTGCGCTGATAAAGCTGCATCAGCAGCAACAATTGCTCTAAGTGTCACAGCTAACTTTGTAGCCTCAGCATTGCGCAATGGGACCACCCAGATATTGCCATTGCTATTACCTGGCGCATCTAATTTAGCCACTAGCGCACGAATTTGTCTGATTTTTTCAGGGCTAGCACTACGAATTAATAATGAGTTACTTCTCGCATCAGCCATGATGACTGTTTTATTGCCACCATCAGCGCCGCCAGCAGATCCTGAATCCAATACCTTGTTCAGCATTGCTGCGATATCTAATGCAATTGCATAACGGAGTTTGATAGTCTGTACATCAGATGAAGTAGGTGCATCTATAGTGTCGAGCAGTTCAGATATCCGTTGAATATTACTAGCGTAGTCAGTTACTACGATGGTGTTATTACCAGGGTAAGCATTAATCGTATTGTTTGGTGAAACCAATGGGCGCAATACTGGCAATAAGCTGTTTGCTGACTCGTAATTGAGCTTAAAGACTCGCGTAATGATTTGATCGCCCTCTTGCTTGCCCTTACCGGTCGTCACTGAGGTGCTGACCAACTTTGCGTCAGCTTGGGTAACAACCCGATAAATACCATTAGTCTCAACTAAGGCAAACCCAGAAGTTCGTAATGCCGTTGAAAAAGAATCCAGAGCTTTTGCTTTTGTTACTGGCTTATTACTAATCAGAGTAATAGTGCCCTTGACTTGTGGATCAACCAAAATAGTTTGACCAGTCGTTTTTGCGACCACGCTAGCTACTGACTCAATGTCAGCATTATTAAAAGAGAGAGTCACAGTCCCAGCTTCTGCAGGGGAATTATTTTGTGCAGACACTATTGGCATCAATGCCATCTGATTACACAGAAGGCATAGCAAAAACTTTATAAAGTAATGTCTCTTATGAATATTCATTTGGTATGAATTACTGTCTTAATCTTGTTCATATTCTTAATACTGCATACGATAAATATCGCCATCTTTTTTCCCCAACAAAGATAGCAAGCCAATTAAAGAGTCTTCTGCATCAGGTGCAGCATAAGCGCTGCCCAAAAAATGCACGCCTGAACCGTCTTTGGCGCTAAGCTCTCCTTTGCCATTTAATAAGAGAGGGCCTGCAGTGGTGTCAATGGCAAACGAGGTTCCTGCTTGACCTAAATTGGCTTTGATTTCATAACTACCCAATGGCTTTACTGCGCTAATAGGGCTGCTTAAATTATTCACGTGAAGGCGGATGGCTCCCGCTGTATCAGAACCCTTTTGAAGATCGCCCCATTGGGCTGAGAGCTGACCACGAGGACGAAGTGTGCTCCAGGGATTACCAAAGGCCTCAAGAATAGAAGCGGGCAATGTTATTTCACCAGCAGTAACTTTGATTTGATTAAGACCAATGGTGATCAGTAATGGCTTATCTAGTGAAACAAAATTGATGCCAACTAGACATTGACCATTCAACACACTGCATTGAGTATCCCAAGTCAGTCTTTCGGTTAAGGCAACTGGTGCTCGGCAAGAACCACTTACTAAGTCTGGCTCAGAGAACCCAAGTGCGGCGCTGCCATTCCAAATAGTTCCAATCGGTTGGTGCAACACCACGCGGCAATCCGATTGACGATCGATTGTGTTAGCTAGAATCGTGGCAGGAGCCTGCGATATGAAGATCGCCAATATTACTGATAGCACAATGATCCAGAATGCTTTAGGAATACTTTTGCCAGATGAATTTAAGAGCAGACTCATCTTGATTGCTCGCCTGGAATATTTGGCAAATTCATGGCGCCATTCACAGCACTACTTAGGGTACCCATCTGTTTCAAGTTGGCACTCAAATTCACTACCGACAACTTTGGGGTTGCGCTCACTTCAATGTGATCAGGATATAAGTTCCAGGTTATCCGTAGATCCTCCAGGGCATCGACTGCGCTAGAAAATGGAACATCACTCATTTGCAACTCAACCCGAGGTGGATTTTCTGTAGTGAGCCTTAATACCGCCGGCTTAATACCTTTTGCTGCCAAGATCATTCGAATTCTTTGAAGCTCAGCCTCATCCATAGGCTCGATACCGCTTACTTGCGTTGTATTTGCTTTGGATAATCTAATGAGATTTTCTAATTGCGCCCATTGTGCTGGTCGTAATGCAACTTTGGAGTCCATATCATTGACGGCTGGCAGGATCCAATAGATGAGGCATACGCACATGAAGGTTATGGCCAGAGCTATCCATAAAAATGGGGGCAGCTTCCTGTGAAAATAGCGACCCTGAATTGAACTCAGCTTTTCTCGAATTTGAGAAAGGAAGCCAAATGTGGGCAATGAACCCCACCGGGTGAATACCTTTGTCATAGTCAAGGGTGGAAATTTCACGAAATGCCTCATCCAGATCTGTAAATAGGGTCTTGAGGGTCACCTCATAATGACACCATGTATAGTACTATATCCGAATCTAGCGAGGCTAGAGCTAGGTGAAACCAAGTTTTTATGTCAAAAATGGCATTTTTGGTCATATGCCGCGATAAACCACTAGAAGGTGAATTTTTGAAACGAATACAAACGCTTATTCTCAGTATGTTAAGCGACACCAGGGCGAATCTGGATTGGCATATTCGTCAGTCAAAAAATTTACTGGGCAAGAATTCCTTGGCCATCTCTTACCTGACTCCAATTCGGGTTAGTCAATTGATGACCTATGTCTTTATTCTGTTAACACTAGCCTCTTCAACATACTGGCTCATTCACATTCTCCAAATTCCAAGTCCTGCAGAAATTCTTCCAAAGAACTTCAAAGGGATCACTCTGTACTCCAGTCAAGATATTGGATCAAGCTACAAGCTATTTGGTAGCAAACCCCTAGCTGCAGAAAACATTTCCTTACGTGTGCTAGTGGTAACCGGCAAGAATGAGGCTGGACTTAACCAAGGATTTGCTCTTTTTGATATCGATGGCAAATCCACTGGACCGATTGCCGTTGGCGAACAAATAGGTAGAGGAATGATGCTGCAATCTATCAATACTGAATCAGCTACCCTGCTCTACCAAGGTAAGGAATTGAGCTTTGCTTTACAAAAAAGCAAAAATTCAAGCAGCTCTAACGATAGGTCATCACCAGTTAGAAAAAACTAAATGAACACCATGCACAACATTCTGATCGCAGCAAAAAGGCGGATCAACAGTAAACTCGGCAATAGTGAAGCTGGATTTACTCTAATTGAAATGATGGTGGTGCTTGCCATCATTGGTATCTTGGCTGCCTTAATCGTGCCAAGGATCATGGGGCGCCCTGATGAGGCTCGAATTACAGCTGCTAAACAGGATATCGGCACCATCAACCAAGCCCTCAAGCTCTATCGCTTAGATATTGGCCGTTACCCAACGACAGAGCAAGGGCTCAATGCTTTGGTGACACGACCTAGCGCTGAACCTATTCCACAAAACTGGAAAAATGGTGGCTACTTAGACGCACTTCCGAATGACCCTTGGGGCAATCCATATCAATATACCAATCCAGGCACTAAGGCAGAAGTTGATGTCTTTAGCTACGGGGCCGATAAGAAACCAGGTGGAACTGGTACTGATGCTGATATTGGAATCTGACAAAGAGAGAGATCTCCGTTACCCGCCTAGCTCATCAGACGGTGGATTTACTTTAATTGAAATGTTATTGGCTTTAACGATCGTAGCGATCTTGTTAGGGGTTGCTGTGCTCACCATTCCAAATCATGACGAGCGCTATTGGCGCAACAACTTAGATGAACTGGTAAGCACCCTAAATGCTGCGCAAGATGAGAGCCAAAGCAGTGGGATTCCGGTCAGTGTTGCTATTAACCAGTTGGGTTGGCGCTTTAGTAAGACGACTCGCACTGGACAAGCTCAAGACCCCACCCTAACTAATACATTCATTCCTGAGGCTTATAAACCTCATGCATGGTTTAAGCCTGTGAGCGTAGAGCCTATTCAATTGAATTTAGGCTCTGAATATGTGAATGAAGAATTGAAAATCCCTCTTGAACAGGAAAAAAGATTAGCAATACTCATCCGCTCAAATGATGGTCACTTTTATTGGAAAAGCCAATGAGAGGAAAACTGCGTGGCGATGAAGGCTTCATGCTCATTGAGGTATTGGTTGGTTTAGCTATTCTAAGCATTGCCTTGATTGCTGCTCTACGAGCTATCTCTCTAGCAGCAGATACTCAGCTCACCGTATCACAACGCACTATGGCTTTATGGAGTGCCGACAATGCGTTGAATGACATTCGGATGAAAAGGGTTTGGCCAGAGATTGGGACATCTACTTTTAGTTGTCCACAGGCAACTTTATTACTAGTGTGTCAGCGCAAAGTGAGTCCAATGCCCAATCCGAACTTTAGACGCGTTGAGGTAACTGTTTTTTTAGGTAGTCAAGCCAATAGCACCGACATTAATGGACCACGCCTTGCATGGCTGGTAACTGTTGCCCCAAATCTTAATGCGGGAGCACTATGAACGATAAAGTGACTACCCCATCCGAGGCTGGGTTTACGCTGATTGAAGTCCTAGTTGCTTTAATAATCATCTCCATTGTTGGACTGATGGCTTGGCGTGGAATGGACGCAATGATGCGTGGGCAAGAAAACATTGAAGGTAGAGCAAAGCAGGATGCAGTCTACATACAACTGATTAGGCAATTTGAGCGGGACTGCCAAGAAATCACTTCTGACTCCACTCTTGATTTGCCATCATATTCAGTAGGCGATAAAAATATCTGGTGGGTCAGACGTTATGAGCAAGCGAATCAAAGCAATTGGATTATTGTGGGGTATGGGATTTCCGCCAACGGACTGCGACGCTCGGTAAGCAGGCCGCTTGTAAATAAAACAGACATCCTTGGTCTATGGCAACCTGTACTTCGTGATCCTGATCTTGTCTCTAGCAATATGAAAACCTCACTTGAGGTTTCGGAAATCATTTATCAAGAGGCCAGCGCCATCACTAACGCCCCTTCTCAAGGATCAATCAGCACTCAATTAGCAGGATTTAGCATGCGCTGGGGAATCAAAAATATTCCGTTTCCAATTAGTCGGTCTTGTTTAGCTGGAACGAGCTTATAAGATGCTCTATTTAAATTCTAATCAGCGTTATGACCGAGAAAATGGGTCAGCAACCATCACCGCACTCATTGTGGTTGGCGTTGCTGCAGTAGTAATTAGTGGCTTAGTCTGGCGCCAACAACTGCAGATACGAAATATTGAAAATATTCGTGATCGCACCCAGGCCAATTGGCTTCAACATGGAATGATCGACTTTGCCAGATTGGTATTAACTCAAGATATGCGCACCAACCAATCCGACCACTTAGGCGAGGCATGGGCGCTACCCTTAAGCGACAGTAAGGTCGCAGACTTTTTAAAAAATGCAGATATTCCTGATGAGCTCAAGAGTGTTTCAGTCAATGGGTCAATTACTGATGCTCAAAGCCTTTTTAATCTCAATAATGCATCTACTGCTAGCGGCTTGCTGGTCTACTCGCGCCTGTTGACAACCTTAGGACTAAACCCCAGTCTTGCACAACAAACGGCTCAAACGCTACAGGAAAGGCAGATGCTCTTTAACGATGTATCTGATCTGATTGGCATACCAGGCTATAACGACTCCATAGTTGAGGTCTTACGTCATTACATCGTAGCTTTGCCTATCACCAGCACAATAAATGTGAATACTGCCCCAGCAGAAGTTCTGATGGCGGTTTTTCCTGCGCTAACACGCACTACGGCAAATAATCTAGTGCAACAGCGCTCAAATACGCCAGCAAAAGATTTGAATGAAATCAGCACTCTTTTGACTCGCTCGGGCGCAGGCATCAATGTCAGCGTGGATGCAAACCTAGTTAATGTCAGCTCTCAGTTCTGGCTTGCAAATTCAGAAGTCAAGATCGGCAATGGCGTTTTTATGAATACAAGCCTCATACAACGATCTTTAACACCCCTGCCCTCGGGAAACTATACGCAAGTTATTTGGAATAAAACCAATAGGATGCTCTCAGAATGAACTTATTAATTATTCAATGTCCACACAAGCCGTTTTCAGAGACAGCTTTAACTAATGGTGAGCTATATCCCTTGAAGGATAGCTTTGAATGGTGTCTATGTGAAACCAATGCCATGCACGCGCAATATCAATCTAGTGGTATTGGCAGTATTGATTCAATGCCTTACGCAGATGAGGTATTAGTTTTAATACCTACTTTGGATATACGTCTCATTGAGATTAAAGTGCCTTTAGTGAAGCCAAAAAAACTTCAGCAAGTCTTGCCTAGCCTTGTTGAAGATCAAGTCTTAGATAACATCGACAATTCCCTGGTTTATGCGTTACCGCCATTACCTGGCCAACTTGGATCCCAAAGAACCGTTGCAATCATGAATCGTCAGTGGCTCCATTGGGTAAGCAATCAACTAAAGGACATTCTGACGCCCCGAATCCGTCTTATTCCTGATTGCATGATTCTGCCTCTAGAAAGTGAAAGCAGCAATACTAATGGAGTATCAAGCTCCTGCCTTGCGTATAAGCAGATCGCTAAGGCAATCATCTATTCATGGCATAAATCTACTCAGTTGGGTATTTCTTGGGTTGAGCACTCAGATACAAAGCAGCTACCTAGCGCTTTACAGAGAATCAAGCCTACAGAATGGTCATGGGAGTGGATGGTAAGCAATGCATTTAACTTTAGCCGGAGAACCGATGCAGGTGTAGCAGGCATCAATCTGTTGCTAGCGATGCCAACACCGAAAAGGTCAATTCAAAAAATCTCTTTTGAATGGTTTAAAAATCCAGCTCCTTCATTAATCGGCCATTCAGGCACGAACACATCATGGATGGATCAAAACACATGGGCGCTTCCGGCTCGCTGGGCAATCTATGCAATGAGCAGCATCTTATTGGGCTTGGGAATTTATACCTCTTGGCTTGCTATAGATAACTGGCGTTGGAAGCACAATATCGATCTGAGCGCCGCTCAATTCTTGGCGCCAGAAACTATCGCCTTACTCAGCCAAAGCAAAGGGAATACTTCTGTTTCGGAGGTTTTTGTAAAACAAGCAACCCAAGAAGCGCGCAATAAAGGCCTGTCTACAGATGCTGATTTCATTGCAATGACGGGCAAACTTCAGCAACTAAAAACTGCACTAGGTAAAGAATCAATTAATAGCATGGAATACAACGGCTATAGCATTGATTTTGAATTCAAGCCTGGAGGTGACCCACTCAATACCAGACAAGTAATTAGCAAGGCAGAGTCACTAGGATTGATGGTTACAGACCTTGGGAACAACCGTTATCGACTTCAACCCTATTCTGGATTAGGACAAATTTAAAATAAATATTTCTGTGAATATTCGTGTTAAATTGTGTCTGTCAGCGTTAAAACAGCTCTTTTAATCCGTTGGTCGCGAGAGTTTTCGATCGTAAGTATTACTTTAATTAACATCAATTAGTTAACTTTTTTTGATACTCATTAGTTGGTTTAAGTAATTCCTGTAGATCCGAATTTATTTGGATACCCTTAGAAACTGTGTAGTCCTGCCTACACACTTTTTAAATCTCACAAGCGTTACTTAAAGTAACGCTCACGTGACCAAACCTCACCATTTATATTCCTGACCAACTTTTTATTAGTTTTAGGGTATGTTTAGGTTCTCTGGTTATGAGAGCAGACATCCAAAGAAAACCATTAGGATTTCAAGAGGTTACAGCGTCTAAATATCGGTGTGTAGCGTTTTGTGTAGTGGATTTAGTGTAATTAGAAGAACAGCTGTTTCACTCTTTGGTTTTCAAAACCAAAGGAATTTTGGAACAACCGTTTAGCACTTGGTTGCTCCAAAGCACTTCTTTAAAAAGCTAAGTAGCCAACTCAGCTATTCAACCTCGTCAATACTCCAAATATCAACTGTTGAAATATCGTTGATATGAGCCAATAACTTTTCCATAGGCAGATGATGAATCTTTTTTTCCGCCTCAGCCTTTGTAAGTGCCATTACTTCAGGCGCTACTGTTAGGTCAACTTTTATAATTGCATGATATTTTTTCATTTTCAATTACTCCTTTTGATTGTGATAACAATAAATTTAAAATCCAGTGTCATGACGTTAATTAGAAATCTTCTTGATTATTTTTTGGATAATCTTCTTCATGAGCCTTCTCGTAAACCAAATCAAACATAGCAGTATTTACATAGTCATAAATCCAATCCTTCCAATCAAAAACTTCACCCCACTGCTCCTCTGAAATATCTAAAACATTATCAAATTCATGCCGCCGTTTAAACCACATGAAGATAACCTCATCCTCTGGGCAGCTTTTGAAAATATCAACAATCTCTTTAGCCGTATATCTCATGATTGCACCTCGCAACTGACGCTTGCTCTCGCACGCTTTAGCTCTCTATTTTTCTGATCCATTTTTGCAATTTCATTTCGAGCCAGATCCATGTTTTTGCATAAATGCTTGGAAAAATGCTTTATTACTAGATCCTCTAACGCTTGATCTGCTGGTAATTTGCCAATGACGTGGTACTTATTACCAACCCCCAAAGAACATATGACGATTTCATAAGCACAGCTATTAGAATAAATTCCTTCAAATTCTTTCGGGCCATCAAAGCTTGTAAAGGGAGAATCTGCTTTTACAGCTAGGTATGTTTTAGCCAATCGAATTTTCTCTTGCTCAATATCAGCTGAGCCTTCATGGTCAGCGCCTGAAATTCGAATCCGCTCTATACCACCATGATGCTCAATAAAACCAACTAGGTTATCAGGAAGAATTCCGCTTTCCCTAGCGCTTTCTATTACGCGAGCATATCCATGTGCAGTTCTACGATCAGAACGGGTGATATAACGCACGAGCACTGTTAGATCGGGGGTATTTTCCTGCGTACGGATTTGATATTTGTCAGCCAGAACTGAACGCATGATGCTGATCTGTTCAGATTTATCTATAGCGCCATCCAGCTTGACTGATAACGCATAGATCTTTGCTAACAACTCATAAAGCGCAATGCGACCTGAAACGATGTAGTTTGTATAAAAGCTTTCGTGCTCTAAAGCTAAATCATCAGCCTGCCCTATCAAAGTTCTATTCATAACAGCAGTCTTAGCTTTTGTTTTTACTTCAATTAATTCTGTATTCATTTTTGTTTTCCCTTGTTGGATAGCAAGCGTTACTTAAAGTAACGCTTGCTTTATAAGATTTAATGAAATGTTTTTTGACCAAGACTTTCAAAATCAAGGCATAAACGTTCACAGGCCTCATCAATAGCAGACTGAAGGGCCCCACTTCTAGTTGAGGAATCAAGCTCCTCTAGAAAAAGTGACTCAACTTCATAGATCACCTCAAGATCTTTTCTACTTAGAGGCTGTTTTTTTAATACGCGACCAATAGTCAAAGCAAAGTCTTGGAAACGTGATTCACCCAACCGATCCAAAAGAAAATATCCAATCTGCAGATTTAGTTCACTCTCGGTTACATCTAAATCATTAGAAGAATGCGTGCTTGTCATTGCAGACATGTGGTCAATTAAGCCATCACGATCAATAAAATTTACGCCATATTTTTTACACGCTTTTAGACGTGCTTTAGTTACAAGCGAATCCTTCAAACACATGCCATGATGTTCAAAAGTGATCGCATCAATCTTATCCAATACAGCTAAGTCCTTTCTATTTAAAACCTGCTGCTTCTCCACTTTCATCATTGCGTGGCAATATCGCAATAACTCATCACTACTCAAATTTGCTTGAATAGTCTCTCCGGTATCCGCTAAACAGACACCACTATAAGAATCAAATACATTTGCTACTGAAGACATCTTTACTGTTGTTTCCATTTCAAAACTCCTTTAAAAACAGCGAAATTGCTGTATTAATAGAATCTCATAACTAACATTTAGTAGAAATTACAATTAAAATGTGATCGTTAAGTGTTAATATATTTTTAAGTTTTTAATGAGAAATCGAGTAAAAAATGCTGCCAAATAAGTCAAAGAAAGATTGGGCTACAAAGGGTATCCAGGGCTATGTCATGCTGATGCTCGAATATCTGCGCCTAAGCCCTACTTACGAGCTAGCTAGAAAAGCGAGGGCTGGCAAGCTAACAACTAAAGAGAAGAAGTTATTGCCTGAGGACTTTGACTTAGTTCTTAAGACTTACGATGAATATGGTGATGTAGCTAAAGTGAAGTTTGATGATTGGTGGACCAGTACCGGCATCAATCTATATGGCACTGAATACGTTAAACCTCAAGTACGTCAAATAGCTAATATTGAAAAGAACGAAGAGTATGAACCTGGTTTTGCTAAATCATTAGAGCAATACTTTAAGGGTTTTAGAAAACATGAAGGTTCTGGCCGTGCGCTAATTCTGGCAATTCCACTTGGCATGCCTAAGCGAGCCATCCTAAAGGAAGTTTCCAGGATGATTAATCGAACTGGCGTTACTGTGGCACCTAGAGCCCAAAAAGCCAAACGCTCACTCACAGCCAAACGTTTACGTTCTGCGCCATTATTTATTGGCATCAAATTACTCTGGACAAAAGCACAACATCCAGATTGGGTGAACTGGCGCTTAGGTGTTGTAGCCAAAGTCAGTCCCACCAATGCAATAGGCCTTGATATCAGCGCCACTAAAGCGAGCGCCAAAACAGTCGATCAACGCAATAATATGACTGTACTTACCAGTAGAGCTCTTAAGAAAGCACAGTACATTGCAGAAAATGCGGCAAGAGGAAGATTCCCAGACTCTAAAGCAATCACCCTACCAGACTTTGATTACGAAGATATTTATAGGCGCATGCAAATCTCTAATCCCAAGCTAAAAAATCCTAAATAAGCTCCACCGCCCTGCGCTTCATATCGTCATTCACATCAATGTATGCCTGTGTAGTGCCAATATTGCGATGACCCGCCAAGCTCATGAGCACGCGAACACCAATTCCCTTGCTAGCTAGGTTTGTAATAAAGCTTCTACGACCGCTATGACTGGTAGCCCCAGATATGCCAGACTCTTTATATATGTGTTTAAAGTGCTGAGTTAATGTATTTGCTGTGAACCCGCGTTTTGGATACTTCTGCGTGGGGAAGAATGCATAGTTTCGGTCTTTAATGGCGATCTCATTGGCAAATGCTTGTAACTCTGCCTTTAAGCGTTCATTGAGAAACACCGTTCTTGGGTGGCGCCCTTTGGTTTGCTCTGGCAATAAGCGGATCTCACTTTTCACCCGATTTTCCCCGTCTAAAACATCGCATATACGTAGGGCCGCTACTTCCCCTACTCTGAGCCCACCCCAATGGGTTTATAGCAACATAGCGCGGTTACGTACGCTGTGTTTGGTGGTTTTTACATATGTCAAAACTTGGGTTAGTTCTGAACTACTAAACGATTTTGCTTGTGGCATATAGCTGTCCTTTAATCTAATAAATACGCAGCTACAGTATGTTTTCTGATGTTTGGTTAGGACAACCGACTATGGCAGAAATGCCACAGAAAAAAGGGCTTTCGATTTCAATGACTTACAAAAAAACTGCACTTTTGCATGAAAAAGTGTAGTTTTTTATTTAGCCGGTTTTTACTGGAAAACGATGGTCTAAATGGCACAATTTGTAGCTAAAATGCCACGATATTTTGACGACCGTTTAAAACGACCTACAAGCGTTTTAATACTCGGCTCAGCTACCCAAGCCAACGAGCTTGAAAGATCTCTGCTTAAAACTACTCTGTTGTTATAAAAATTAGCTATAGTTACTTAAACAAATTAATGTGAGGTGAAAAAATGTCTACACCTGTAGAAAGCACGTTTACTTTTTATGGCAATGAAAAAATTCGTGAATTAGAAAAAGAAATTATCCGAAGATTTAAGAATGATTTCGATAAAAATACAGATAGCTCTGGAAGCTACTCATTTGATAAAAATGCTGAGAGATATTCTGCTGTCACAAGAATACTTTATGGCATGAGTAAAGACGATGAATTTGATGGTTGGGAATTACTTGGAGCTCATGGTTGCTGGTATTTTGGTTCAACTCATAAATTTGAGCTTGAAAGTAACAATATCGCCCCTGAAAAGTTACAAGATCATATTGCTAAGTGCGCTTCAATCATAGATCCCAACGTTGTTGTTCAGATGGATTTTAAGGACAATAACCCTTCTTTAATTGGCACAAGAATTGTCTGTTTTGACGAATTACTTGGATTCATTGAGCACAAAGAGGAAGAAGAATTAAGCTATAGCTGGTCATGTGATATCGACGATATTGATGATGTATTAGAAGAAGAAACTGACTTAAGCAGGGATGACATCATTTCGTTCCAAGAAATTGACGAGCGAATTGAGGATTTAAGAGAAACTTGTATTGAAGAATTTAATTCAATATCAGGAAGAAATATTGAATTTATTGAAGTAGATAGATAGGCGAACTACGTTCTCCTGTGATTTCGCTTGTCGCTCATCACTTTTTCTTTTAAGAGTTTTATTGACGAGCTTTTGTCAGATTCAACCTACACTGAGCCTTAAGCAACAGGCTCAGCAGTAGAAAAGTTCTTTTGTCGAGTTCTTTACTACACCACTATAAGCACAACCAAATTGGTAAGGGCGGTTTCGCTATCTCCTTTTATGTGCCGCTTAAAACGCAACAATGACAAAAGCAATGAGTGGCTACCTTTGTCTTGTTTGTAAGTTGCTGTGTGAGCAGGGCTTACTCGTAACTGTTAGAGCTTGGAGCTCTAGTCTTTCAGCTAATTTATATACTTGATTCAAACTAGACAGCTACTCTAGTGGCGTCCTGTAAAGGATAGTGAATTAAGTCTCTGCTACCGCCCAGAATTTCCGTCTCCGTGATCAACAATGTCCAGTTTTCGGGTGACATAACGACTAGGTGTCACAGCCTTTGTTTCGGTAGTAATAAGTTATGGCATACAAAACTTTCTTTTGTTTTGTCGTCATAGTTATTTAGCAAACCACACAAATTCAGGCTTATTTCTGGATTCTTTAGGTTATCTATTTTCTGGTTGCTCAATCACCAAATCTGATCATATTGTTATATGTGCGCATTCATTTACCAAGGAGCCCTATATGAGCACACTAGACTCACTGAAGCTAGTAACTGTTAATAAACCAACAAAATTGCCCCCAGTTGTCCAAAGGCGAAACAAGCTATCTGACAAAATATGGGAGCAGATCCAATTAGCAGAAGCAAAAAGTAAAGGTAGTACATATGCTCCACTCAAATCCAAGCGTCTAAAAGATATAGAAGGCAATATTAAGCTACTAGAAGTGCCAAAACGCATTAAGCCTTGGTGGTTTACCGCTCAAAATGGCAAAGTCTGCTTAATCCTACGCTACGGCTCTAAAACACTTGAAATTACGCAAGGTAAAGCAGCTATAGAGCTGGATAAGCCTTCCGACCTAATACCAACATTACAAAAGATTAAGACTGCTGTAGAGGCTGGGGAGCTAGATCACTTAATAGACGCCGCAACTGAAGCAGTAAAGCTGGGTTTTAAGCACTAGTTACTGGATTGCTAGTAAATACAGTTATGAACAAATACATCGCAACCATCAAAGTAAAAGGTCAATCTATAAAGACTGCCGTTTTTGCAGATAACTCCATTCATGCCAGATTAATCCTGCAATACCAGTTTGGCATGAATTGCATTCTCTCTAGCCCTACCCTATCCAACAAGGAAGATTTGGAGCATGAACCATTAGAAGAAATTATTAGCAGGCTTAAGCCCATTAAACCCTTCAAACCGCTTACTCCCCAACAAGCTAGGATCGATGTACTAAAGCGCCAAAAGGCAAAGGCTGGGAAAGCACTAGATGCCGAAAGAACTAGGCAAAAGATAGTTAAAGATCAACAGCGAGTTTTCAATCTAAGTCGCTAAAAATCTACAGCGTAATTTTCAGCGCCATTCAAGATCTCGACCCCTGGTGATTTAATCTAACCCTAAACAAAAATCAGGCGAAATGACCCAAATTCGCCTGATTTTTAAGGATTTTCATATTGATTATTTTTCAACCAATAGACGACTGACAGGCATAGTACAAATACTCTCTAAGCGTTACTTTAAGTAACGCTTACTTATTCAATTGGGGAATCAATAGTTGAATCATCTGCATCATGCAAAGATAGCCACATGGACTCTATTCCTCCAATATCTGAAGACTCACACCTTGACTGACAAAATCCTAAGGCAGCGCCAGCCTCCAGCAAAAGCATTGGATCATCATCTTCATATGGCACACTTAAACCGACAACTCCTCGCTGTGATAAATAGAAAACTTCATAATCATCAGCATATCCCTCAATTGCTGCATCATTTATCAAAGCCTGCCACTCATCTGCCTTTATTTCCACATCAGGACTGCCTAACAGCTGGATATTGAATCGCGCAAATTTAATAGCCATCTCCCACCCCCTTTAGAATCAAACTATCTAAATATTACACAAGCCCATGTCCAAAACAATCATTTTCGATACCGAAGCTACAGGCATTAAAGAACCCGTATTAATTGAAGCTGCTTGGGTTGAGCTTGAATCAATCGAGCCCTTTGCTGTTACCAACCCTTTTGTACAGCGTTATAACCCTGGTAAACCTATTACCCTAGGCGCACTAGCCACCCATCACATCATGGATGAGGAATTAGTTGATTGCCCATCAGCAGTCAGCTTTACCTTGCCGGGACATGTGGACTACATCATTGGGCATAACGTGGACTTTGACTGGGAAGTAATTGGTAAACCTGAAGTAAGGCGCATCTGTACTCTAGCTCTAGCTCGTAAACTTTGGCCCGATTTAGATAGCCATAATCAAAGTGCGCTGATGTATTACTTAGAACGTAATACGGCACGTGAGCAATTACGCAATGCCCATTCAGCCATTGCAGATGTAGGAATATGCGCTGTGATCCTAGATCACATTTGCCAGCAGCTAGGCGTTAAAACTATTGAAGATTTATATGCTGAGTCTGAGAAGGCTAGAACTCCAACAACCATGCCTTTTGGTAAACATAAAGGCTTGTTATTAGCGGATGTACCTAGCGACTACAGGCAGTGGCTGCTGACTCAAGGGGATATTGATCCTTACCTAAGAAAAGCTTTGGAAGCTTAAGCCTTGTTTTTGCGATTTCTACGTTCAAACTCAATTGCCTCTTCGAGGATTGCTTTTTGTCTATCGGCTTCCTCTTTTGCCAATTTATTGCGCTCGATCAGCTTCTTGCCTGTAATCACTTGCTGATCATTTAGCAGTGACTCTAGCGTAGGCTTACTCTTCCCAGGGGAATCTTTCACGAGTTAGCTCTTCCATAATTTCACGTTTACTTTTGGCAGCTTTTGATGATCGGTTAGTGCCATGCTTTTTCCAGTGCTCCTGATCAGCGCGAATCTCCTCCGACTCCTTCTTGGAATCTTGGGCAATCGAAGTGGACTTTTGTGGGTTAATTTTCCCCACATATTCAAGGTCGCCTGTACTCATATGGATATTCTAAGCGTTACTTAAAGTAACGCTTATCCATGCCTAAGCAACCTGTAATTCCTGATGTGCTCGCTTCTTGCTGGGATAGTTATCCGCAGCTTTACTATCCGCTTCAATGAGCTTTCTAGTATTCGTGCCTCGTAATTGCTCAATAGCCTGTATTACCTGTAAATGGCTATAGTGCCGCTCAATCATTAATACGCTAGTGCCCATTTGCTTGGCTAGTGTGTGTATAGGCACCATATCGTGAGTAAGTGCTAACGTGGCATAGGTATGACGTAGGCTATAAAACACCCTCTTTTGATTGGTCTTGGGATCAATGAGCAAACCATGGTCCGCTAAGAAACCATCAAACATATGATTAAGCACATCACTTAAATCTCTGCCCTCTTTAGTTCTGAAGATGTAGTCATCATTAGTGGGTTTAATGAGTTCAGCTAATGGATCTTTAATAGAACTCTTCACGCCATAGTTTCTAAGTGCAATACGCTCTAAGACTCTAATACTAGGTAAGCGCCCAATAATCTGTCTTTGCCCTGTTTTCCCTTTTACCGTCATCTCACAACTACGATTAAGGCTATGTACCTCAATAACTTCACCATCTTCATCCAATTGATCTGTCACTGTACTAATGGGATTCATCATGAAACGGATTTGCTTCCATTTCATATCTAGGAGCTCAATACCTGGTCTTGCACCAGTATCAACTAGCATTTCTACATAGTCTCTAAGGATTTCACGGCGCTCACGCACATCACGAGTTTTGCCAGATTCTATGTATGGGCCCAATAACTTTAATAACGCTCTGAGTTCATGGAGCTCAAATGCCGGTCTTCTTTGGCTCTCTTTAGTCTTGCCATCTAGCTTGGGACGATTACTCTCAGTTAGATAACCTCGAACAATGGCTTCATCAAAAACTCTATTAAATGCAGCATTTTGAGTCTTGCGATTACTATTGGATATTGCCAAGCCATACTTGGCTTCACGATCATCGTAGTACTGCTGCAAGGCATCGTAATCAATATTGGTAATGAGCCTTTGCCCAAGACTGGGGATGAAATGCTCATTAATAATGCGGATGTAGTCTTTGTAGATTGACTTTCCCAAACCACCCTTTAAGTCTCGCTCCATCCTATCGATAGCCAGCATTGCGATATCTTTAAAGCGTTTAGTCACTACTGGAATACCAGATCGTTTTCGTATTTCCGCTTCTACTAATAGCTCTTTAGCCTTGTTAACCGCCAAATCAAACTGGGTCTCTTTAGTAGTAGCTCGTATCCACTTGTTATCTACCTTATAGCGACATTGCCATACGCCACTATGCTCGCGTTGATAGAGGGTTAGGTTACGGTGTATGAGTTGATGTGTACTTTCTTTTTTATTTGACATACACATACTTTAGCTTCTGACTACAGGCTAGAGCAACCTGATTGGAGGAAAAACAGGGGTCAATTTAGCCAAAAGAAAGTATGGCTATTTGTGGAAGATTATGGAAGATTATAGTGATATTGTGAAGAGTTGAGGGAGTGTGAGCGTTACTTAAAGTAACGCTTGGATTTATGGGTTTTAATACAATTCAAATGCTTGATACTACATATGGTAAAAAAGTAAGGCGATCTTGGACCTAATCAAGAGGGACTTTTCAATGTTTTATTTACACTGCTCAAAACAATTATTAGATCGGGTATCTTGGGGTGTCAACGAACCCGCTGGAAAGGGAGACAATATTTTAGGTAATTGGTATGCTAAGGCAATATTTTCAAAACCCCAGGTGGCTTTGTTTGTAAATGAAAGAACCCTGCTCCCAGTGTTGATGCCTCTAGCCCCAGCATCGAACCTGGTAGAGCGATTCCCACAATACCTATTTAAGATCTTGCTGTCTCAAGGTGTAAGCGACTCTTTTATGCAACAGGAATTAAATCATCTTGAGAAGGTGATTTATTGCAAATCAACTAATCGCAGCATCATTGGTATTTTGAATATGTTCACCTATCACCTAGAAGGCTATCAGTCCATACATTATGCAGATGATTGCTACTCACTCTCAATGATGATGGCCGA
>Ga0208507_1000839_pt1 | contig 18481 bp, 12 predicted proteins | sample CryBogCBH12Aug01_FD_184626 | JGI IMG/M metagenome (GOLD analysis project Ga0208507, IMG submission 184626) | Freshwater microbial communities from Crystal Bog, Wisconsin, USA - CBH12Aug09.1 (SPAdes) (version 2) | ecosystem: Environmental > Aquatic > Freshwater > Lake | place: Crystal Bog... | reverse complement strand
AGGGCGCATGAAGCAAACGCTGCAAGGGGTCAGCTTCGGTCGGGCTCCGCCCTCCCTTCGCTGACCCCCTGCACTCACCGCGATTCATCTACCGTGGAGGACTTACAGAAACTTCTGGACACAACTGCCCGGGCTCAATGAGACCTCAACTTACAGCGCCGCCTTCACTCATTGAACTACCTTTCGACCTGAGACCCTTTGATCTCAAAATGCGGGTAAACTAATTGATCGGCATCTACAACCAAACCTCTCAGATGGACGAATATAAGCCATACCATTGAAGAGTTCTTCTTATGGCCTCCTCAATTTTAATACAGTTGGATAGGCCCATCTCCAATTGTATTTTATTGACAGGTGGTAGGTATACGTCTGGGTGACGGGAGGAATCAAGAGTTCCTTGAGTAATTATACCGGGTCCCCCAATAATCACATTAATTTGCTCTGCAAGTTCTCGGAGGCTGATCGGAAGTCCACCGCCGACGTTATAGGCCTCCCCGGATTGGCCTATCGCAAGCAATGTCCATAGCCATACGCTCATGTCTACAGGATATTGATAACACCGTAGGGGTGTGCCATCACCAAGGATTTTGATGCACCGCCCTGCCAGTGCATCCGCGATGAAGTTTCCCGCAGCAAAACCGGAATTTAGCGGAAGACGGGGGCCAAGAAAAGCTCCTAATCGGGCAACCACAGCCCCGTACCCGCCTATTGAAGCGTGCAGGACCGTCCTTAGTTCGGCCACGCGCTTCCCAGTAGCGTACGCAGAAATTGTTCCCAAAAACGGAGGTGCGCTGACCGCATCTGAAAATCCTACCTCATGGCTTGGGGCCAGGTCATAAACCGCAGCAGAGCTTACATACAGCATTCGACGCAGGGGCCATGTCGCCCCAGCTCTAAGCAATGATTCAGTCCCCTGGTCGAGGGTCTGAAGTGCATCCAACGCTTCGGCGGAAGTCATGTTTCGGTTCACGTTAGAGCCAGCGTGAACCACGTGCGAGATGCCCTTAAGTCCTTCGAATGGTAGGCCCTCCCCTAATTCGCCAGGCCAGATAAGCACCCGGTAGTCTGATGAGAGATGGGGTAGCCGTGCCGCATAGTCAATGGGATCTCTGGTGTTAACAACGAGAGAAATCTCTAGCCCTAATCGCTCATCTAAGTTGAGGATTGATTCCGTCAACCACCCACCGATAAAACCCGAAGCACCGGTAATCAGAATTCGGGCCTTCCGAAAGTGCTCAGCGACGGGAAGGAGCCGCATAGAGATCTCGTTGAGATCATCCGGCAACAGCGGCCTTGGTTTTTGTGGAGCCATGCTTAGCCTCGGCCAAAGGCTTTGCGAACGGTAGCAATCATATGAGCTAAGTGATCAGGGTTCAGTCCTGGGTAGGTGCCAATAAACAAAGAATCATTCATGATACGATCAGCGCCCGATAGGTCACCAATTACCCGGAACGCTTGACCCGACGTCTCTTTCTGTAACTGAACAAAAGCTGGTTGGCGGACTAAGTTCCCTCCAAATAGCATGCGATTGCCAATTCGGGCAGCATCTAGGGTCTGGGCCAGAGCGGTTCGAGTGATGGGTGCGTTGGGTTTAACAATCATCATAAACCCGAACCAGCTAGGGTCGACAATGGGCTTGCCCGCTTGCCAGTGAAAGCCCGAGTCCGACCAAGCCATAGCATGGGTGGGGAGCATGAAGTCCAGATAGTCCTCCAAGTCGGCTAATCCTAGGCGGAGGGTCATCCAATTGTCGATGCGGCGTTGGATGAACAAAGAGAGCTTACCAAGTTGAACCCTTCCGATGGCCGCCTGAGGATCGAGGGGCTTAAGGTTATAACCTAGGTTGCTGTAAATATATTTGTGGTCATAACCAGCTGGAAGTTCGCCCAGTTTCCATTCGAACCGACGACGGCAGGTATTGTCTTTCCCGGATGGGCACCAGCAATCTCTTCCCCAGTCACGAATGCTTTCCGCGATCTGTTTAAGTGTTGGGTCTTTAACAATATTCACCGCCCCACCTTCTCCCATCGTAAGGTGGTGGGGCGGGTAGAAACTTTGGGTAGAGAGGTCACCGAAGGTCCCAGTCAGACGACCATCATAGCGGCTACCTAGGCTATCGCAGTTGTCCTCCACCAACCAAAGTTGTCGCTCCATGCAGAACCGGCTAACTTCTCCGAGATCAAAAGGATTCCCAAGGGTGTGGGCCAGCATAACAGCCTTGGTTTTTCCAGATACATAGGCTGATTCAAGTTGGTCGACACGTAGATTGGCTGTAGTGGGGTCATTGTCGATAAAAACTGGAACAGCTCCGCACTGTATTATGGGAGCAACAGTTGTGGGAAATCCGGCAGCTACAGTGATGACTTCGTCGCCTTTTCGGATGCGCCGGTCCCCAAGTTTGTGACTGGTCAAAGCAGTGAGTGCCACAAGGTTGGCAGAGCTCCCAGAGTTCACAAGGAGCGAACGGAAGACGCCAAGATAGCCACGGAATTCTGCCTCGAATGCCTCTCCCTCAGGCCCAAGGGTCAACCAAAAATCAAGCATTGATGCGACCCCAGCCACAACCTCCTCTTCATCAAACACCCTACCTGCATAGGGAACAATGGATGTCCCGGGAGTGAATACTTTTGGAGCCTCTCGAAGACGCACTAATTCCCTTGAGCGTTCCAGGATCTCTTGACGAAGCTGATCAATGCGGATTTGGGTCATGAGCATCCTATTTAAAAAGCCCAGGGAAGGCCGGCATCACGCGCAGCCTGATGATATGCAGAGATCTGATCCAGCGTGAGAGATTCAGGGTCCACACCATTGTGAACACCTCGGTACCAATGGGTGGTATTCCTCACTGTGTCTTGAAAGCCCCATGCTCCATGCCAGCGAAGCAGATCCCTAGCCTTGGAACAATCGAGTTTTAACAAATTGGCCTCGTGGGGGTGGGAGGACTGGGTTTCGATATTGATTTCCCCTTCCCCCCATGCGTTCACGAGGGCATGAGCTAGATTCTCCACGGTAACAACACTGTCCTCAACAGGGCCGAAGTTCCACCCCTCCGCCCACCTGTGACCCTCGGGCAGAAGAAGGTGATGGGCAAGCGAAAGGTAACCTGACAACGGCTCTAGTACGTGTTGCCATGGCCGAGTTGCGGAGGGGTTCCGGAGAAGGAGTGGCCTACCATTGATAATACTTCGCACAAAGTCAACCACAATCCGATCGGCTGACCAGTCGCCACCCCCAATAACGTTTCCTGCACGGGCTGTGGCCACCTGTAATTCCGCCCCGGGTCCAAAAAAGGAACTGCGCCAACTGGCTACGGCCAGTTCCGTAGCCCCCTTGCTCGAGCTATAGGGATCGTGCCCTCCCATGGGATCGCACTCTCGATAGCCCCACACCTGTTCCAGATTCTCATAACACTTATCAGAGGTAACAACCACACAGGCTCGTGTCCCACCGACTAGGCGAAGGGCCTCAAGTATGTTGATGGTGCCACCAACATTTACATCCCAGGTGGCTTTAGGCTCCTGGTAGCTGCGATGAACCAAGGCCTGTGCTGCGAGGTGGAAAACCACTTCTGGGCGGGCTTCCATCACAACCCCAAGTAGACCTGCGGCATCCCGAACATCCACCTCACGATGGCTGATCTTTCTCTCCAAACCAAGGAGGGTGAATAAGTTTGGATTCGTCTCAGGGGCTAGGGCCAAGCCTGTCACCTCAGCCCCAAGGGACAATAGCCACTGAACCAGCCATGCACCCTTGAAGCCCGTATGTCCTGTTACAAGAACACGCCTCTTCCGGAAGGAGTGCTGAAACATCACCACACCTTCCACGGAGCGTTCCCAGTGTTCCAGAGATCTTCTAGTAGCTGCTTATCCCTAAGAGTGTCCATGGGTTGCCAAAATCCGTCATGGAGAAAAGCGGAGAGTTGATTCGTATGGGCCAACGCCTCTAAGGGCCCTCGCTCCCATATGACTTGATCACCATCAATAAGGTCTAATACGCGATGGTTACAGACAAAAAAGCCGCCATTGACCCGTGAGTTGTCGCCTTCAGGTTTCTCGCGAAAGGCCAGAATTTTGGAGCCACTCATATCCAGCGCCCCAAAACGTCCTGGCGGCTGCACGGCAGTCAGTGTGCAATCCACGTTCTGTGCTCGATGGAAGTCGATTAGGGCTCGGATGTCTACATTCGCTAATCCATCACCATAGGTGAGACAAAAATCACCATCAATATATGGGGCAACACGTTTGATTCGCCCACCCGTCATGGTTTGTTCACCGGTATCCACCAGCGTGACCCGCCAGGGTTCGGCTGATTGATTATGGACTTCCATTTCATGGTTCCGGACATCGATCGTGACATCAGACATATGCAAGAAATAGTTTGAAAAGTATTCCTTGATTATAAAACCCTTAAATCCACAGCAAACAATGAAATCATTGATGCCATAACTAGAATAGATCTTCATAATATGCCAGAGTATTGGCCTCCCACCAATTTCGATCATGGGTTTAGGCCGGAGTTGCGTCTCCTCACTGATTCGTGTTCCCATGCCGCCGGCAAGAATTACAGCCTTCATATCAAACTCCACAACTATCCAAGCAGTATTGTCACGCTCTGAACACTCGAACTAGAACCGCCTACCATGGCAATCTGGACTTAATAAAAAAAGAAATCCTTGGGAATCGCTGAGCCATACCAAATGGACTGAATAAAGGCAGCACTGCGCATTGACGTGAGGACCGAATGATATCACACATCTTCTCCGTATCGCCAACCACATATGCCGCGAATGCAGCACGAGCGTACCCAACCGCCTTGTTGGATTGGTAGTTTAAATAATCAAATTCTGTAAGTCCCACAGGGCTTTGAAAAATCATATCGTCGTAGACGTTGTAAATCATTCCAAGACTTGTTTGCCTTCTCCAATGTGCCGATTCTTGATTCTCTGAGACGCGGTACGTAAATAAAAAATCATTAATAATGGCTAATTTATGCCCGCCCTGTAAATATTTTAACCATAATTCTATGTCTTCACAGGATTGGTAACGTTCAGTAAAACCACCAGTCTTAAGATAGGTAGATTTTTTTGTCATAAAGCTTGGGCAAGCAAAAAAATTGCCATATTTTATAAGACTAGATATATAATTTTGATAATTTCCAACAATGAGATTAGTTTTTGGATAAAACGGGAGATGCTTAATTAGCTTTTTGTGAAATCGCTTTTTTATCGCTCTCCGGGAGGGGCTATACAACATGTAGGGCATCGAAAAAACGCCAGCGATCTCTGGGAAATTTATCAACACTGATAATTCTCTTTGTATAATTTCAAAACTATATATATCATCCGCATGATATATGGCAATATATTCATTTGAAGCTGCTTGTATGGCTTTTTGGGTATTAGCACAGTATCCAATGTTATTATTGCTTTTTATTAACGTAATCCGGGGGTCTCGAGCTTGGAATTGTTGAACAATTTCACAACTATTATCGGTTGACGCGTTATCAGAGACAATGATTTCGATGTTTTTGTGGGTTTGAGCTACAAGGCTCTCAAGTGTTTCCCGAAGGTAACTCCCGCCGTTATAGACGGGAATGCATATCGTAACAGGAATTAGGGCGATATCATGGATATGCTCCAGCATCTCAACTGCTCGCATTTCGATGGCCAATCCTATGCCTGGTGCGTGGTAGCTCACTCAATACAGCCGCTGATATTCGTTCAGCAAAGGTGGAGGCAAGGAACGGTATCATTGCCGAACCATTAACAAAGTTCAAGGCAGATTCAATGTATGTTGCACGCTGCTTATCTGAAAGCCCGCTGGCATAAGCGTACATACTCTGGTGATCACTAAAATCTTCTCTCCTGATATAACATCCTTCAGGTATCCAATTTGAAGCGTTGGGGGGTCCCCAGTAGATTGGGATTGAACCGGAGAACAAACAATCGAATATTTTCTCTGTGATGTAACCTTGAGTGTTTTTTACATTTTCGTAACAAATTGAGAATTTGTAATTTTTTAACACTGTTCTCTTGTCGATTACTGAGCCACGAAAAGAAGGTCTTGGCGGTGCCACCAATTTACGTAGTGGCTTAATTCGGTTCAATCCTCTAATCAGAAGAGGCCCTTTGAATGTTTTCATGTCCCAGCCAATTCCGAATAAGTCAAAGGAATCAGGATAATAGTCCTCAAACCATTGAATTGTTCTAAGGCGTTCAGAATACAACTCGAGTTCGTTTTGAGAAGTTTTATTGCCAGCAATCATTACGAAATTTTTAATTTTTGGAATTCGACTAATCTCTTCGACGTCATTTGGTAGTGTTTGAGGAAATTGAAATTTGAAATATTTCACATCATCGATAAAATCGTCATTCCAAGTATATATTCGATCAAAGTATCGGTGAAATTCCAAATTCCAATTCATTGGCTTGATTGTTGCGGTCTCAAATAACAACAATATCAGTGGTATATCCCGTCTAATGCGTGGAAATAATTGGCTAGGAGGCATATCATTGCACAAAATTAAGTCTGCTGATTCAGGAGGAATGATATCTTGGGTTGCGATCGAAATGCCACTCCTCTCCAATTGTTGCTTCAGCAAGTTGAAAGGATATAAAGTTCCATCTCGATTCAGCTTCGACGAAGTCAAATCGAATATTTTATTAGATAAATAGGGTGTCTCAACGTAGAAACAAACTTGTGTCATTAAGCCCCCTTCCTTGGTGACAGCTTTGTGTCGGGATAGTCCCCAAGACCCGTAGCCTTAGGTGTCTTCAATAATGGATCAATTTGTACAAGCAAATATTGGATCCTGTTTGTGTATGTGTGGTCATATGATCGAATGATTCCAGCGCGTCGAATGTTCTCCCGGATATCAGTATTGTCTAGGTAGAATCTAACCAAAGGGCCTAATTCTGAAGCACTGCTAAACAACACAATTTCTTTCCCTGGGATAAAATAGTTCTCTATTCCAGGTGCAAATTGTGCAACTTGAAACCCTCCACTAGCTGGAATTTCAAAATTTCTTGCTTTTACCTGCTCAACCCGCTTCGTGGTCCTGAAGAAACTAATTAAAGCCTTAATAGATAGCTTTAAATTATAAAAATAATTTACTTCTATTGCATTCACCCCTGCCACTGCTTTGCAAAATTTTTCAATAAGATATTTTAGATAGTCCAAGTCATTTGGGATGCTGTTGGATAAATTTAAACTAATAACCGAATTCTTAAACATTGAGGCCATTTTATCAAAGGAAACTCGCCCTTCCTTCCACCCAGATCCATAGCATTCGACTTGAATTCCGGATTTTCGCAGTTTTTCAATGTACCACTCTCTAACGGTGTTGTAGCCGCCCACAAAAGAAACAAGTGGGGATGCTACGCCCGATGAGGTTCCTGAACATGTCGGGATTTCATCAAAAAATAGCGGACTCCCCCATTGTGAGAGAAATACATTACAACATCCAAGATTATGGTATTTCAAAATACTGTATATATCAGTTGTTACAATTATATCAAATAGTGGTGCATAATTTTTCGAAAAAGTTTCAAAACGCCACTGATCGTCTCCAAACCAATTCATGGTATAAGAGAAATTCTTGAGTCTACAAAGGGTTTCTTGAAATATTTCTCCCTGCATCAGCATGAAAAATATCAGGTCAGGCCTTTCTTTCTCAGCATAGGATATCAGTGCCCTTTGTAGTCGCTCTGGGTCTGTCCCGTAAAAATGGTCTTCAAGCCAAAAGGGAACCACATCATTCCCAGTGCTAACAAGTGCAGGGAAGAAGAATCGCTTTTCGAGCGATTCCCCCCTCTCAGCCTTCCCATAATCATACCTAAGCGCAGGGAATAATATTTTCAACAGAACCTCATTATATGTTTTGAGTCAACTTGCCAGTAGGAACCTTATTATATACTAATCGCTTAATACCTCAAATTTAGAGTTTATACAAAAATGCGGTAATTCGCAACAATGTCCTTCTGCCTACAAAGTGAGACCTCATGAGCTATGTATACAGTAAGGAAGTCATACCATATAGTAATAGTCCCTCATCGGGTTTCTTAACGCTGAACACCATAGGAGTGACGTCCTCCCCATTACTAGGTCATAGATGATGAGAGTGCTGGTTCATGGCTCATACGGGTCTATGAGCATAATTTCGTGGAATTCTTCTCGAGGAAGTTTTGGGGTTTCATCTTCCAGTGGACTGTTAAATTCTAACTTTGGTGAGACCACAGTTCTCTCACCAACCAAGATCTCGATGATTGAGGGGGCAGGGGCATCAAATATTTGGTGAAGCCATACAGTGTTCAATAACCCATCTGCAGAAACACGATAGTAGTCCATGGAGTATGCTTTCGCAAGCTGCTCTATGTTTGGAACTAGATAGCCAGACTCTTTGGTCGTGCCGGCCTTGTTTTCATTAAAATAGAGATCTTGAAATTGCGTTATCATTCCTAAACATTGATTATTTAAGACTACCACTTTAATTGGTAACCTATATTGGGAGATCAATAGTAAGGCTTGGGTTGCCATCTGAAACCCTCCATCTCCGGTGATGACAACGATGTTCCTTTTTTCGGATGGCGAGAATGCAGCACCGATGGCAGCTGGAATTGCGTATCCCATCGGTGCCATCCCCCCACTAGTAAAGAAGCGCTGATTGTTAGTTATTTTAAGCGTTTGGGCGGCCCACATTTGATTTTGGCCAATATCCACGAAGTACATGCGATTTGGATCATGTAGTCTGTTTAAAATATCAACAGCAAGATAAGGTGACTTGTTATCTACAAAGCGACTCACCTCGGCCATCTGCGAGTAATTTTCCCGGAGTTGATGGATATATGCTATCCATTTGGGCTCCACGCAATATGAGTTGCCTGAATGCGAAAGGGAGCTTAAGAAAACTTTAGCATCCATACAGATATTCAATTTATTTTGGATCCGATGTTCATTTGCTTCATTGGCGTCAATATCGACATGAACGATTTTCCCAGAGCGGACAAATCCATGGATTAGAGGGCCAGTCTGCCGGGTGTCTAAACGACTTCCAACGGCGAGTAATAGATCCGCATTAGCAAGTGCAAGATTTGCACATCGGTTCCCATAACTGCCGATCATGCCTAGGTACTGCGGGTCATCTTCCGAGAATGCGCCTTTGCCCATGAGTGAGGCTACAATGGGGATGCCGGTTGCTCGCACGTATGCAGCAAGATTTTTTTGGGCCCGGGCGTTAATAACCCCGCCTCCAGCGAGGATGATTGGCCGATGAGAAGTGGCGAGTAGAGCTTGGACTTCGGAAATTTTCGCATTTTCATCCTTACCGTCGGGAACAGTAGGGACATCAAACCCGCGAAGTTCTAAAGGTTCGATTGAGGCTCGAAAAATGTCCATAGGGATGTCTAGTAATACAGGCCCTGGGCGACCCTCGGTAGCTATATAAAATGCTTTTTCTATTTCGAGTCGAATGTCCTTGGGATCCACCACCATTACGGCGTATTTGGTAATTGGGCGGACGATAGAGACAATATCAGTCTCCTGGAATCCCTGCTGTCGGATATGTTTGTCGTACTTATATTCGTAAGTGTTTACTTGCCCAGTTATGAACACGACAGGGATTGAGTCGAAGTAAGCATCCCCAATGCCCGTAATAAGATTGGTGGCACCAGGACCGCTGGTTGCAATAGCAACTCCAGGTAGCCCAGAGACTCGGGCATACCCCTCAGCTGCAAAAGCGGCCGTCTGCTCATGGTAGGTCTGGATAAACCGTATACGAGTACTACGATCGATCGAATCCACAAGATGTGTGATTGCGCCGCCAATATAGCCAAAGACTGTATCAATTCCCTCATTAGCAAGGGACTCCACGATGTAGTCAGAAACCTTCATAATTGGCTCCTTTGTAGTAATTCAAGACAACAAGGTGACACATTGTGGGATACCACTACTGTGATGACGAACCTTGAATCAGAGTAATTCAGGGGTATTTTACAGTAATCATGAAACCTCAAGACCGCTAGGTAGTTGCTGGACAGAGGTTGAGTGTATTCGCATGCCGTGTCGTATGCTGACTCAAAGCCCGAAGACCAAGCCGGGGATGAGGTAAATTTCGGGATGAATCGGGTGATCGCTTTGATGGGATCTTGAAATAGGATCTCACACCATGATCGGTAGCAAAAAATATGAAAAATTTAGATTCACCTCAGCGGGCTCTATTAATTTGGTAGGTACGGATCATCTGACGCAGGGCAAGTTCCTGATCGAAAAGCCCCATAAGGGCATCGGGATCAATTTTTAAATTACTACAGATCTTTAGCGGCCCGAACAGCTTCTGGAATTCATCGGGCAATAATTCCTTAACAAGCCAGGGCAGGGGAAGGTCAATCAAGATCCGTTTCAGGCGGAGTTCTTCGGTAATTATCTGGACCAGACATTTGGTCGAAAAACCACGAACATCCTTCAGCAGCAGAACACCTCGAATCCCATATTGAAGGGCATATTCAACCAGCTTTACAAAGTTCCCAATGCAGAGGAATTCCCTCGTTTCTTCCGCATGCTTGAAGGGTAGGACTGGCAGCCTGTTCACCAGTCCAATCAATTTGGCCATATTGCCAGGGGCACCCACCCCATATAGCATGGGTGGCCTGAGGATCAATACGCGGAAACTCTCGCAGTCTAGAGATTGTAAAACTTTATCGGCCTCCGCCTTGGATTTGCCATAATTCGTAGTTGGTGAGAGTGGAGTATTGATGTCGATCGATTCTGTCGGGCCATAGACTGAGATGCTGCTCATTTGGACGAATGTTTTTACCTTTAGTGCCTTTGCCTTCTCCGCCAGGTTGATAGCAAGATCACGGTTCACTTGGAAGAATAAATTTTTATGGGTGGAGTCCTTCTTATGAGCGATTCCAAGGCAGTTGAAGACGATATCCACCCCATCAAAGATTTCGGAGGGAAGCGATTCGAGGTCAGCCACAACATGTTCCTCTTTCCCAGGAAAGGACACGGAGCGGCTAACTATTCGCACGTCATCGAACTTTGACTGCATGTCGATGAACGCCTTCCCGACGAATCCATCCCCTCCAAGGATGAGTAACTTTGGCATTAGGTCTCCTTCTGAATGACCCAGATTGCTTGTTCATTTCCCTGTGAGTCATTCAACAGATTCTGATTCCGAGTTTGGGGGTTGTATAAATAGATGTTTACGATTCAAAAAGATGAGGGCAGCCATATACAAGATGACCTGAATTAGTAGGAGACAAGGATATTTTATGAGGCATGCGAAGGCGGCTGCATTCAGCCAAAGCAATGGCGTGGCAAGAGTGACACTTCCCCCAACCAAATTCAGAAGGTGGTGAGGGCAGGTGGCTCGATCAGCCGTGAAGAAACTGACCCGTAGCCTTCTTCGGCGAATCAAGCCCATCGCCACATCCACAGATATAGGTGCAGTGAGTGCTAAAGCCATGGCGGGCTGGTTTAGACCGCCACCCCGCAGGATGGCTTCGGCCAGAAGGAATCCACATCCGAAGCTCCCAGCATCGCCCATGAAGTGCTTGGCCTTGGGCCAATTGAGAAGCAGAAAGCCCATGAGGGCCCCCAGGGCGACCCGCGTATCTACCCCACGCATGTAAAGGGCAAGCATCACGACCCAAGTGAACCCCCCCATGTAGCCGTTGATGGCGTCCTCGATGTTCACAGCATTGGGCACGGCCATAAACCAGAAGGTGATCAGGGCAAAGGCAGCGAGGAGCAGAAATGGAGAAGCCATCCACCCATGGGGAAGCCAGGGCACCCCAATTGTTTGAATGACCAAGATCCAGGGCCAGGCTGCCAGAGCAGACAGGGATAGGAGGCCCAAGACCTTCTGCCGTGGGTGGAAACTGAACCGGTCATCCAGTGCCCCCAGGGTGGTGAAACCCATGCCCGCAAGCAAGGTCTGCCACGGCAGTGTAGGCCAAGGCAGCCAGCCAATGGCCATTGATAGAATGAACACCAGGCCACCGCCCAGCACCATGGCTAACCCACCAGTTCGCGGAGTAGGCAGCGTGTGGACTTTTCGGGCATTCGGAAGGTCGATGAAACCCCAATCTGCGGCCTTTCGAACAAGTAAAAACCCCGCGGCCAGGGTGGTGGCAGCAGACAGCAAGGGGATTACCAATCGATGCATACAGGCAGAGCTTTCGGCAGAGGACGGCAGAAAGCCCATGGTAGCCAGTGGCTGGGACCAGCGCGAAGGGCTTTCCTGGACAAAGGAGGAGCCCCCAGTGAGGGGCTCCTCCTTACAGTAAGAAGCGAGGGCCTAGGACCGTCGGGGAGGCCTCGGCCGCCGGGGCCGATCATCACGGCTGGGGGCGTCACCTTCGGGCTCGTCCACCATGCCTTCGGGCTTCGGAATGAGCGCTTTCCGGCTGAGCTTGATCTTGCCGCTCTTCTCGTCGATGCCGATGCACTTGACCATGATCTCCTGGCCTTCGTTCAGCTCGTCAGAGGGGTTGGCGACACGGTGGTGGGCGATCTCGCTGACGTGCAGCAGGCCGTCCAGGCCGGGCAGGATGGTGATGAAGGCGCCGAACTCGACCACCTTGGCGACCTTGCCCAGGTAGGTCTTGCCAACCTCAGCGGTCTGGATGAGGTCGCCGATCATTTTGAGGGCGACGGCCAGCTTCTCCTGGGTGGGGCCGGCGACCTGGCAGAGGCCGTCGTCGTCGATGTTCACTTCGCAGCCGCTGACCTCGATGATGCCGCGGATGGTGGCGCCGCCCTTGCCGATGACGTCGCGGATCTTCTCCTTGGGGAGCTGGATGCTGTGCATCTGGGGGGCATTGCTGGCGTATTCGGCGCGAGGCATGGCCAGCACCTGGCCCATGAGGCCCAGCAGGTGCAGACGGCCAGCCTTGGCCTGGTCGAGGGCCTTGGTGAGGATCTCGGTGGTGATGCCGCCGATCTTGATGTCCATCTGCAGGGCGGTGATGCCCCGCTCGGTGCCGGCGACCTTGAAGTCCATATCACCGTAGTGGTCTTCCTGGCCGGCGATGTCGGACAGCACCACGAACTTGTCGCCGTCGCTGACGAGGCCCATGGCCACGCCGGCCACGGGGGCCTTGAGCTTGATGCCGGCATCCATGAGGGCGAGGGTGCCGCCGCAGATGGTGGCCATGGAGGACGAGCCGTTGCTCTCGGTGATGTCAGACACCACGCGCACGGTGTAGGGATTCTCCTCGGCGGGAGGCAGCACCGCGAAGATGCTGCGCTCGGCCAGCATGCCGTGGCCGATCTCGCGCCGTCCAGGTCCGCGGTTGGGCTTGCACTCGCCCACGCTGTAGCCGGGGAAGTTGTAGTGCAGGTAGAACTTCTTCCGGTACTCCTCTTCCAGGCCATCGATGATCTGGGTGTTCTGGATGGTGCCCAGGGTGGCGGTGACCAGGGCCTGGGTCTCGCCGCGGGTGAAGAGGCAGCTGCCGTGGGCTGCGGGCAGGACGCCGACCTCGATGTTGAGGGGGCGGATCTGGTCGAACTTGCGGCCGTCCAGGCGCACACCCTGCTTGAGGATGGCGTTGCGGAAGAGGGTCTCCTTCAGCTGATCGAAGCAGGCCACCAGCTCCTTCTTGAGCTCGGGCTTCTCGGCGCAGAACTGGGCGACGGCTTCCTTCTTCAGGACGTCGATGGCCTTGTAGCTCTCGATCTTCACCTTCATGGTCAGCGCCGCGAAGAGCTTCTCGGCGAAGGCGGCGGCGACCTGCTTGTAGAGGTCCTCGTTGCGCACTTCCTTGACAGCGGCGACCTTGGGCTTGCCGACCTTGGCCTGCAGCTCCTGCTGGAGCTTGACGAGGGTCTTGATCTGCTCATGGCCGAAGGCCAGGGCCTTGACCATGTCCGCTTCCTGGACTTCCTTGGCGCCGCACTCAACCATCACCAGGGCGTCGGAGGTGCCGGCCACCAGGAGGTCGATGTCGCTGTCAGCGCGCTGCTCGACGGTGGGGTTCACCACCAGCTGGCCGTTGACGCGGCCCACGCGGACCCCGCCCACGGGGTTGACGAAGGGGATCTCGCTGATGATCAGGGCCGCGGAGGCGCCCACCATGGCGAGGGTCTCGGGGGCATGCTGGCCGTCATAGCTGAGCACCTGGGCGGTGATCATGGTGTCGCCGTTGTAGCCCTCTTCGAAGAGGGGGCGCAGGGGGCGATCGATGAGGCGGCTGGTGAGAGTCTCCTTGGTGGTCTGCTTGCCCTCGCGCTTGAACCAGCCCCCGGGGATCTTGCCGGCGGCCAGGACGGGCTCGCGGTAGTCCACGGTGAGGGGGAAGAAGTCAATGCCTTCGCGGGGGGTGCCGTAGCACACGGCCACGAGGACCATGGTGTCGCCCTGGCGGACGACGACGGCGCCGTGAGCCTGCTTGGCGATGCGGCCGGTCTCGAGGGAGATGGGCGCGTCGCCCAGGTCCACGGACACGGTGGTGGGGTTGAACTGCAGTGCGTTCATGAAGTCTCCGGGGCCCTCGGGCCCTCAGGGGGCTCCCCCGGATCCCGGGCACCGGCCCGGTTCTCCTGCGATCGCTCCATGAAACCCGTCCGCCAAATCCTGAACCAGGAGGGGAGGTGGGCTTCCTGCAGAGGTCGCCGCCGAGGGGGAGCAGATGTAATCGGCCTGATCAGGATAACACAGGCAGAAAACCGCGCTCCCGTCCCTCGAAGGGGGATCAGAGGACGGCGTAGGCGCCGGAGGCTCGGCGGTCGAGGACATTCTCACCGTAGCGGCCAAGGCCGGTGGGGGAGGGCTGGTAGCTCGGGACCATGCGCTGGAGCCAGTAGAGGATCATGGTCTGCCGCTTCCCGTCCCCGGTCTGGATAGCCGCTTGGAGGCCCTGGAGGCCTTCCTCCATGAGTGCCTCGGGGAACTCCGAGAGGATGGCATTGAAGACCTTGGGATGCACCTCGGAGCACTGGTCTTCATGGGCGGAGAACATCTCCTCGAAGAGCTTCTCGCCCGGGCGGATGCCCGTGAAGTGGATGTCGATGTCCCGCTCAGGGTCTAGGCCGCTGAGCCGGGCCATGTCGGTGGCCAGGTCCACGATACGGACGGGCTCGCCCATGTCCAGCACGTAGACCTTGCCGGTCTCGCCCAGGATGCCTGCCTGCAGGACCAGCTGGCTGGCCTCGGGGATGGTCATGAAGTAGCGGGTCATGTCCGGGTGGGTCACGGTGAGCGGCCCGCCCGCGCGGATCTGGTCCTGGAAAATGGGGATCACACTGCCGCGGCTGCCCAGGACGTTGCCGAAGCGCACGCTCACGTAGCGGGCTCCTTCGGGGGCGTGGCGGGCGGCCTGGAGGACCAGCGCCTCGGCGATGCACTTGCTGGCACCGAGGACATTGGTGGGGTTGATGGCCTTGTCCGTGGAGATGTTCACGAAGGTATGGCAGCCCACGGCCAGGGCCGCGCGCAGGACATTCCGGGTCCCCAGCACGTTGTTCTCGACGGCCTCCTCGGGGTGGGCCTCGAGGTAGGGCACATGCTTGTGGGCCGCGGCGTGGAACACGACCTTGGGGTGCCACCGGCCGAAGGCCTGCTCGAGCCGCTTCGGGTTGCGGACGTCACAGAGCTCCAGGGACAGGGTCTGGTTGGGGAACTCGGCACGCAGCGAGCGCTCGATCTGCCAGAGGCTGTTCTCGCCCCGGCCGAGCAGGATGATCCGGCTGGGCCGGAAGGACGCCACCTGTCGGGCCAACTCGCCTCCGATGGAGCCGCCGCCGCCGGTGATGAGGACCACGGCGTCCTCCAGGATCAGCTGCAGGGAGCTCTGGTCCAGGGTCACCGGTTCCCGGCGAAGGAGGTCGTCGATGGAGAGGTCCTTCAGCTCAGGTTTCCAGGTCCGGTTCCCCAGCAGGTTGTAGATGCCCGGGACGGTCTTGACGCTGGCCCCGGCCTTGCGGGCGGTGTCGGTCAGTCGCCGGATGACCGTGCCCGCGACACTGGGGATGGCCAGCACCACCTGGTTGACCTCGTACTGTTCGATGAGGGTGGCCAGCATGGCGGTGGGGCCCAGCATCGGCGTGCCCTGGATGCGGATGCCCTGCTTCTCGAGGGCGTCGTCGACGAACCCGACGACCTGGCTGTTCAGCTCCGGGTGGCGCTTGAGCTCTTCGGCAATGATGACGCCGGCCCGGCCGGCCCCCACGATGAGGGTGCGGTGGGGGATGACCCCGTCGGGAGGGCGCAGGTGGCCTCCGGTGGCCAGCTCGTAGTAGGCCCGGTGGGCCCCCCGCAGCAGCATCCAGCTGCCGCCCGTGGTGAGTGCGGCGGCGATGGCGGTCTCCAACTCAGGGGACCTGCCACCACCGCGGGTGAGGGTGGCGAGGAAGATTCCCAGGAAGAGGAGGACGGCGGTGGCCAGGGCCAGGCGGAGGGCATCCCGGAACCCGATGAGTCGGTAGTGCTGCCGGGTAAGCTGAAAGACCAGGTTGATGCCCAGGGCCAGGAGCGCCCACTTCCAGGCCCCATGCGGGGGAGTCCCAGGGTCGGCGAAGACCTGTTGGCAGGTGAACCAGGAGGCAAGCGCGATGAAGCCATCCAGGACCAGCTTCACGCCCTGCCGGACCAGCGGCCGCCGCAGGACTCCCGGGCTGACAAGCGGTTCAGGCGAGCTGAAAGTCGGATTCATGGCGAGGTCCTGACGGTAGGCCAATCTAGCAACACTTGAACGTCTGGTCGAAAAAAGTGTTGTGGAGGGCAAGGATACAACGACGGTCCAAGAAAATGGGGGTCTGGATTCTGGAATCTGAGGGGGGAGCAGGGTCAGCCTGAAAGCTGAAGGCCGGGGCTGGCTGGGCGCGGCCGAAGGCGGCAGGGAAACTCGATTTTACACAAATACTTAGACCTTGGTATCCTGGCGGTTGTTGGGGGCCGACTTGCCCGAGGAGTGCTTGAATCCTCTGGAGGGACGGCCAATGATTTCTGGATGGAACGTCCCCTGAAGAGGTACCGACGATGCGGCTGATGATGCGTGTGGGATTGCTGTTCGCCTGCCTGCCGGTCCTGGCCCAGCTGCCCCAGGGCCTGGACCTCCAGGCGCTGAAGCAGGCGGCGGGGGCCCAGGGCGCGGGGGCGCCCGATGCGGTGCCGACGCGGCCCACGGCCCTGCCGGCGGCGGCCACGCCTGAGAAGGCTGCCCGGGAGCGCAGCGAGGACGAGAAGCTGGACGAGGAGATCAAGGCTCTGAAGGCCCGGGAGAAGGGTCCCCGGCGCTTCGCCGCGGACCTGTTCCAGGTGCGGCAGGGGGGCTCGGCGGCCACGGAGGGGGGCATTGCCGAGGACTACGTGCTGGGCACCGGCGACCGTCTGAACCTCAACGTCTTCGGCAGTGCCACCTTCGACCTGCCGGTGCAGGTGGACGGCCGCGGCGAGATCGTCATCCCCAAGGTGGGCACCGCCAAGGTGGGCGGCCTCAGCCTGGGCAAGGCCAAGGCGGCGGTTCAGGGGCTGGTGAGCCGCAACTTCTCCCGCTCCTCGGTGGACCTGCAGGTGATCAAGCTGCGGGAGGTGCGGGTCTTCGTCATGGGCGAGGTCTACAAGCCCGGCAGCTACCTGGTCTCGAGCCTCAGCTCCCTGGTCAATGTGCTGAGCCTGGCCGGGGGCCCAACCGTTGTGGGCAGCTACCGCGACATCCGCGTCCTGCGCGGCGGCCAGAAGGTCTACGGCCTGGACCTCTACCCCCTGCGGGCCGAGGGCCTGGGCAATCCCAATGTGGCGCTGCAGAGCGGGGACACGGTCTTCGTGCCCCTGGCCCAGAACCAGGTGCTCCTGGAGGGCGCGTTCCAGCGGGTGGTGGGACAGACGGCCGAAATGACAAAGAAGGGTGACCGCACGGCTGAGGAGTTCGAGTTCGACCCCGTGAAGGATCAGCGGGAGCGGATCCAGCGGGAGATCAAGGCCATCGAGGGGCAGCTGGCGCCCCGGGCTGAGTCTGCAGTGCCAGAGATCGGAGCTGATGGCCGGGCCGTCATCCCAGCGCCTGTAGCCCCCTTGAGTTTGGCCGAGCGGGCCACCCTGGAAGACCGGCTCTCCTTCCTAAAGAAGCAGATGAGCACGGCCAAGGGCACCCTAATGGGCGATCACCGCCTCCAGGTCAACCCCGAGACAGGACGTGCTTACGAATCTCCTGATTCAGGCGCCTCCCGCCCCGAGTGGCTGCGCCGCTGGGAGCAGACCGGCGTCGCGCCCCTGATGCAGTTCGAGCTCCGGGCCGGCGAGACGGCGGCGGACGCGCTGCGCTTCGCGGGCGGCTTCGCACCTGAGGCGGGCCCCGGCACCCTGGCGCTGCGGCGCCGGGAGGCCTCGGGCATCCAGAGCGGTCAGGACGTGTCCCTGGAGGCGGCGGGTCGCACCCCGCTGCAGCGCGGGGACCTGCTGTCGGCGCTGCCGCAGCGGGAGCGCACGGGACCCGTGGTGGAGCTCTCGGGCTGGGCCCGGATTCCTGGCTTCTATGCCA
>Ga0208507_1000830_pt1 | contig 18722 bp, 17 predicted proteins | sample CryBogCBH12Aug01_FD_184626 | JGI IMG/M metagenome (GOLD analysis project Ga0208507, IMG submission 184626) | Freshwater microbial communities from Crystal Bog, Wisconsin, USA - CBH12Aug09.1 (SPAdes) (version 2) | ecosystem: Environmental > Aquatic > Freshwater > Lake | place: Crystal Bog... | reverse complement strand
GCCTTGGGAGCAGATTTTGGTTTGGAGGGATTGGGTCTCATCTTCGTTCCTTACGTCACTACGACGAGACCCAATCCCTCCGTTATCCGCAACCCCATTTTTTGGCCAAAGGCGCTGACGCCGAACAGAACACAAAGCGATCATTTTCAATCCAAACTCGGGCCTCGGTAGCCCCCGCGTCGTCTGCGTTTTGGAGCAGCTCGGAGAGTATGTGGCGAGGACTCTGGACCTGCTTGAATAGTTGATGCCACGGCCCAGCAAGCTCGGGGTCAGCCTCAAGCTGATCCCACCGCTTAGAAGCTCGCTCCCGGATTGAATGGAAGTAGTCTGGCGGCCTCTTTTTGACCGAACCGGAGTGTTGCAGTGGACTCATGACGGCGCGGCCGCCCGGTCGAGTAGGCTGTCAATCGGCGTCCAAACGGGACCCACTATCGGCGTGCAAAAGGGGACCACCTGGCGGCGTCGCGCCGGCGTTGATGCCGGGCGCGGATTTCGCGGTGGCGCTGGCGTAGGGAGGGCGTAGCCCGACCGGAGGCAGCGCCACCGCGAAGCAAATTCTTGTCGAGGTTTTGGACCGGGTCAGTTGCGGTGTTTGAAGCGCCAGCTGTCGTTTCCGGTCTCGATGATATCGCAGTGATGTGTGGTGCGGTCGAGCAGCGCGGTAGTCATTTTGGGATCACCGAACACCGTGGGCCACTCGCCGAATGCCAGGTTGGTGGTGATGATAACCGACGTCGTTTCGTAAAGCTTGCTCATCAGGTGGAACAAGAGCTGGCCGCCGGAACGGGCGAACGGAAGATAGCCCAGTTCATCGAGCACAACGAGTTCGATGCGGCTCAGTTGGGCAGCGAGGGTGCCGGCCTTGCCGATGCGCGCTTCATCCTCGAGCCGGGTGACCAGATCGACGGTGTTGAAGTAGCGGCCACGCGCGCCGGCGCGAACCACGTTGGCGGCAATGGCGATGGCGAGGTGCGTCTTGCCGGTTCCAGTGCCGCCAACGAGCACGATATTGCGCCTTCCGGGCAGGAATGATCCTGCGTGCAGCGCGCGGACGAGGTCCTGGTTGATCGGTGTGCCGTCGAACACGAAGGCATCGAGGTCCTTGATCACCGGCAGCTTGGCGGCGCTCATGCGGTATCGGATCGAGGCGGCATGACGATGCGCGGCTTCGGCACGCAACAGGTCGGTCAAGATCTCTGGCGTGCTGCGCTGGCGCTGGAGGCCGGTGGTCACCGCTTCGTCGAAGGCCCCCGCCATGCCCTTGAGGCCCACCGTCGTCACCGCAGTCTTCATGTTATCGTAGATGCCCCGCAGCGGCACCCCGCCGAAAAACGCAAAACCACGAGCATGGGCGTCAAACACCATCTCCTGCGTCTCGCGCGGATAGGCCCGGACATAGACCGCCCGTGATGCGCACAGCCGCATATGCGCCACCTTCACGCGCATCGGCTTGCCAGCGATCTCCACATCCTCGTGGCTCCAGTCGAACTGGTACGCCTCGCCGGGCTTGAACAGCAGCGGAATGAAGGCAGGCATATCGCCGCCCGTATCCTTGCGGCGGGCATCCGACCAGTGCCTGGCGTAGCGCCGCACCGCATCATACGAGCCCTCAAAACCTTCCCGGCACAGCAAATCGTGGATCCGCGTCATCCGCAGACGGTCGCGCCGATGCCGCGCCTCGTTCTCGCTCAGCAGTGTATCGAGCCGTTCCTGAAACGGGCCGAGCCGCGGCCGAGGCTGAACCGCGCGGTGATAATCAAACGCACCTTCAGGCGCATTGATCGCCTTGCGCACCACCTTGCGCGACAGCCGCAAATCCCGCGAAATCTCACGGATCCCCTTGCCGCCCGCATGCTCGCGCCTGATCCGTACAACTGTCTCCAAAACCAACATCCCGATCTCGCCACCTGGAAAACCAGATCGCTGCCTAAACCATCGGAATGGTGGTTCCCTTTTGGACGCCGATCACCCCGCTAACCGGGTTCTTTTTGCACGCCGATCCACAGCGACCAGCATCGTGTCGCTTACCGGACCACCGAGAGCGACCGATTTGGTGCTCTCGATCAGCTAGCCATTCCCATCCGCTTCAGCGGTCAGCGCAATGTCATCGAAATCGTACCGCAACCCGGGTTCGGCCCATGCAAGCGCGGCACGCATCTAGCCGCATGAGATCGCATCGCAGAGCGCCTCGGCCGTTGAGCCGCCCAGCGCGTCGAGCAATGCCATGATTGCAAAAGCCCCTCCTAGCGGTTCGGCGAGTGCGGCGCGCCCCGCTTCCTCCATGGCTGCCGCAGCCATCGTCGGATCGACCGGATCATGTGCAAGCAATCCAAGATCGCGCACAAGCAACGTCCATCCTGCCCAGCCGGCGGCCAATATCGAAGCCCAATCCATGAGCCATGTGCGCGGCGCTCCCTTCCACCCCTAGACGCAAGGCAAGTTTGAGCGCTGGCACCAGACGTTGAAGAACCGCATCTTGCTGGAGAACTACTACCTGCTTGGCAATCTCGAAGCTCAGATCGAGGCGTTCATCGACCACTACAGCAACTAGCGTTACCATGAGAGCTTGGGCAATGTGGTGCCTGCCGATGCCTGCTTCGGGCGGGACAAGCAAATCCTCGCCTAGCGCGCCGCCATCAAGAAACAGACCATCGAACATCGGCGCTTGCAACACCGCAAGCTCGCCGCCTAAAAGCCAACCACATACGAGGCCCGCTCTCGGTTAATCTACGCCGCGATTTGTGCCAAGTCTTCTGACGGCGGACAAAAATCAGCAGAATCTGGCAATATGCCATGATTGGTGACGAAAGAAATATTTAGGAAATAAAATTGGAGCCTAATGACATAATGGACCAATATTTTAAATACGATGAATCATTTTTTCCGTCGTTTGGATATCACCTCAACAGAACGGGGCAGATTTTATCTGCAATATTTGAAGATAAGCTAGAAGAATTTGGCATTTCGCTGCCCATATGGCGGATAATTTGGTGCGTCAGTACTTTTGGTGACATGTCTCTGAGCGAACTTGCAAGCCATAGTGGCTTCGAAATGTCATGGCTTACACGGGTTGTTTCAACTGCGCAAAGCAAGAATTATTTAATTAAAACTAAAGATAAGAAAAAGAAAAGTGCTGTAAGAGTTTTTTTAACTTCCGAGGGCAACGCTTTGATCCGCGATGTGCTGCCTGTTATTAAAGAGATAGGTGTAGCATGTTTGATGGGAGTTCCGGAATCAGAAGTCGAATCGACGACGAAAGCTCTCGGAATTATCTATGACAACATTATAAAAATTGTTGACAACAGCGGTTCAATGAACAAAAAGCTCCTAATTGCCCGCAGAACAACAAGCAAGGTAAACGGAAAAACTGATAAAATTCAAGATATATAACAAACAAATTAGATTTGTATTGTAATTTGTTGATATTGTCAATTTTAAGTCAAGCCGAACATAATAAAATTTACAAAAGATGTTCTTTGTATATCGTCCGAAGCAACTTCTTGTCGATTTTGCCTGTCGCGGTCAATGGAACTGGAGCGACAATCACATCGTCAGGAAGCCACCATTTGGTCATTCTTGGCTCCAGAAAGCCCAAGACCTCAGACTTTTCCGGATGAGCGCCAGCATGCGGCTCAATGACCAAGAGGGGCCGTTCTTCCCACTTTGCATGCCTGACACCGATCACCGCTGCAACACGCACGCCTGGACAGCAAATGGCAAGATTCTCGATCTCGATCGAACTGATCCATTCGCCGCCAGACTTAATAATATCCTTCTTGCGATCCGTGATCCGCATGAATCCAAACTTGTCGATAGTGGCTATGTCCCCGGTATCAAACCAGCCATCATCGTCAGTTGCGCGCATGTCGGCGCGAAAGTAGCGCTCAATTGTCCAGGGGCCGCGCGCCAGCAAAGCCCCGTCGGACACACCATCATGGGGAAGATCGACGCCCTCTTCGCTTCTGACTTTCAGTTCGGAGCCGAAGAGCAATCGCCCCTGCCGCGCCGCGATCGCCTCGTCCATGGCGGCCTCGCCCAGCGCGGCCAGTGCCGGTGTCGGGGTGGACACCACCCCGAGCGGACACATCTCTGTCATCCCCCAGGCCTGGATGATGTCGATGCCGTAGCCGAGCCTGAAGCTGTTCGCCAGCGACTGGGGGACGGCCGACCCCCCGACCAGCAGGCGCTTGAGCTGACCGGGTTGTTCCCCCGTGCGCCCCAGATGTTCGAGAAAGTTGGTCCAGATGGTCGGCACACCGGCGGCGAAGGTTACACCCTCGTCAACGAGCAATTCCTGCAGATTGGCACCATCAAATTTGTCGGCCGGCAGAACCAGCTTGCAGCCGTTGATGGCAGCTACGAACGGCAACCCCCACGCCGTCACGTGATACATCGAGGCACAGGGCATGACCACGTCGAAGGCCGACAGGCCAAAAGCGCCGGGTAGCCCCGCCGCCATCGCGTGCAAGACCACGGAGCGATGGGAGTACAGCACCCCCTTGGGATCACCCGTTGTGCCGGACGTATAGCAAAGAATGCTGGCACCGTTCTCGTCGAGAACCGGCCATGTCATAGTGTCTGTCTGTTGGGCCAGTAAGGCTTCGTAGCTCAGGGATGGTACCCCGGTGACTTGCGGATCATGCTCGTCGGCCATGATCACACGGGTCTTGATGGATGTCAGCTTGCCTGAGATCCGCTCGATCAGGGGCTGGAAGGTCTTGTCGTAGAAGATCACGCCGGCTTCGGCATGGTTGATGATGTAGATGATCTGCTCGTCAGGCAGGCGAGGATTGACCGTGTTGAGCACGGCACCCAGTCCGGGCACCGCATAGAACAGTTCGAGATGTCGGTGGGTGTTCCACGCCAGGGTCGCGACCCGGTCGCCGGATTTCACGCCCAGCCCGCGTAGCGCGTTGGCCAGCCTGCGCGCCCGGGCCGCCATGCCCGCCCAGCTGTAGCGATGGCGCCTGCCATTCAGCCTCCGCGACACGATCTCGACATCGCCGTGGGCCACCTCCGCGAAACGCATGATGGACGTCGTCGTCAGCGGTGATGCCTGCATCAGCCCGGGGATCATCCCAATATGCTCCACGATAGAAAGGTTGCCTGCGGGCCGGGCCGGGTCGCGAGCGCCCGGATCGGGCGGATCACACGATGGCCGCTGGGGCTTCCACGATGGGAGTCCGGACGCGGCCGACACCTTCGATCTCGACGTCGACCACATCGCCAACGCTCAGATAACGACCCGTGGCGTGCCCCACTCCGGACGGCGTGCCGGTGATGATCAGGTCGCCGGGTGTCAGGGCAATTGCCTGACTGATGTGGACAATGATGTCCGGCACCGAGAAGATCATGTCGCTGGTCGAACCGTCCTGCACGATCTCACCGTTCACCCAGGTGGTCAGGCGCAGCCCCTTGGCGGGATCACTCACTTCATCGCTCGTGGTGATGGCGCTCATCGGCCCGCTTGCCGGCGAATTCTTGCCCATCGTCCATTGCGATGTCTGCAACTGGAAGCTGCGAGCCGACAGATCGTTGAAGGCGACATAGCCGAAAATTCCGTCGATGGCCTGATCGCGCGATGCGCGGAACATCCGCCGACCGATGACCACCCCAAGCTCCCCTTCCCAATCGAATTGGTCTTCGATCTTGGGTGCGGGTTCGCCGCTCGCCGCCAGCGTCGATGCCCAACGGGAAAAGATCACGGGCTGCGACGGGATCGGCAGGTTCGCTTCCTTGGCGTGCGCCCGGTAGTTGAGGCCGACACAGATGACCTTTGCCGAGGCCGGCAAGGCGGGTCGTTCCTTGATGGTCTCGATTGTCCCCACCGTCTCGACGGCTGCAACGCGATCACCATAGGGATCGCGCCAGAAGCTGGCGATGTCATCAAGCGCATGGACGTCGCCATTGGCGCCGACCGTGCCGACAAGGATTTGGTCGCCGTGCTCGAATGCCGTGATCTTCATGAATGTATTCCCCAATGCACTGGCCGCCCGGAACGAACGGGCCCGCTATATCAACCCTTCATAGGAGCCGCCGTCGACCTGCAGGTTCTGGCCGGAAATGAAGCTTGCCTGCTCGCTGCACAGAAAGGCGCAGGCGGCGGCGAACTCCTCGGGCCGGCCGAACCGCTTGGCGGCAATCGTTGCCGCAATCTGCCGGCGGGCCTCTTCCCGGTCGACGCCCTGCGCGTCCATGATCCGCTTTGCCATCAGTTCCTGGCGCGGCGTGTCGATGCGTTCGGGCAGCAGGTTGTTGATACAGACATTATCGACCGCGACTTCGATGGAAATCGCCTTCGAGATCGCCGTAAGCCCCGCCCGGGCCGACGTGGACAGCCCCATCATGTAGCGCGGCGACTTCACCATGGCCGAGGTGATGTTGACGATCCGTCCGAATTTGCGCGCGCGCATGCCGGGCATGTAGGCACGGATGAACTGAATCGCTGGGATCATGTTGGCATTCACCGCCTGGATCAGGGCCGCGGAATCCCAGTGCTCCAGGCTCCCGGGCGGGGGGCCCGCATTGTTGTTGACGAGAATGTCGATCTCGCCTGTCGCCGCGAAGATGGCGTCCCGCCCCTCGGCCGTGGTCTGGTCGGCGGCCACGGTACGGACCGTTCTTCCCGGCCCCTGCAAGGCCGCTTCCGCTCTGGCCAGCTTGTCCTCGCAGCGCCCGTTCAGGGTCACCGACACGCCTTCGTCCAGCAGGGCTTGGGCACAGGCGAAGCCCAGGCCCTGCGACGATGCACAAACCAGCGCCGTTCGGCCGGCAATACCGAGGTCCAAGGTCAGGGCTCCGTCAGAGCGAGTAGCGGTAGGTAACGCCAAAGGTCCGAGGTGGCAGCAGGGTCGGCCGGGCATAGGCATTGACCGATTGCGTCCCGCCGGACATGACTCGCTGGTCCCCGATGTTCTTGATCCAGGCAGTTATGGTGCCGGCGCGTCCCGGGACATTGTAGGTCAGCGACGCTTCGGGGATCGCATAGAACGTTTGCCGCAGCAGCGAGGTGTAACCAACATCCAGATAGCTGGAGCTGGCGAAGCTCGTATTCAGATCAAACGTAAGCTGGCCAGCCTTGCCGAGTTCGAACAGGTGCTGGTACGATACCGAGCCCGACCACTTTGGTGCGCGCAGCATCTGCTGGCCCGAGCAGTCGATGACCGCAGGTGCGAGCGAGCCGGGTGTCGCGACGTATCCTGTCACCTTGCACACCGTGTCAACCCTGACTCCCGTTGACGGTTCCGTGAACTTGAAGTCGTCGTACTTGGAGGCAAGATATTCCAGCCCGACATGGAAGGTATCGTTTGGCGATGCCTTCCAGAGGAGGTCGACATCGGCGCCATACATGTGCGCCTGCCCAGCGTTGGAAGTCAGCAGGCTTGGTTGGCCGATGGAATTGAAGCCCAGATAGCCAATCTGCTGATCTTTCAGCTTCCAATAGAACAGCTCCAGGTTGAGCTGGAGCGTTCTGTCGAAAAAGCGATTGCGCGAACCAAGCTCAAAAGCGGTGACATACTCGGGGCGAAAGGTCGCATTGACGGACGGCACGTCAGGATAGGTGCCGCCCCCCTTGGAACCCCGACTTGCCGTTGCAAACACCATAGAGTCGGGCGCCAGGTCCATCTCGGCTCCAACCTTCCATGTCACAGGCTTGTATGACACGGATCGGCTGATCAGATAGTCAAGTCGCTCCCCGCCGGGATTGGTAACCGGGTTATAGGGATTGAAGGCACTCGTCTGGGGAAAGGGAAATCCTACTGGCCCGAGATAGTTGTTCAAGTAGCCGTTGCTGGATGTCTTTTCGTAGGTATAGCGAAGGCCGCCAATCAGCCGGACTGCATCCGTCAAGCTGTACGTCATTTCACCGAATACCGCCGCGGCTTTTATGTTGTTCGATAGACGTTCAAACGCCACATTGCGAATGGATTCATTTCTGATAAATACATCGATATCGATGTCAGTATCTAGGTAATAGCCTCCGACTAGCCACTTCAGCTTGTTTGACTGATGTGCCAGCCGAATTTCGAGGGAGCGCTGATTGGTCGTTGGCGATTGGGCGCTCTCATATCCGTTGATGTATGATATAAAGCTCACCGCTTCATGGCGATAAGCCGGCAATACCGTCACGTTTGCAAACCCCAGGTTTACGTCCAGTTGGCCGAACGCGCTCCACTGCCGGTCGTGGAAGAAGGGCTGCGGATTGGGCGTGGACGACAGTAGTGAAGTCCCTCCCAGGAAGAACGGACCGGTTTGAGCCTGCGGGTCGTATCCACCGAGAAACTTGATGCCGGTGGGATTGGCGTTGAGCGACGAGCCTGCGCCAGTTTCATCGGAAGCTGAACCGTCCACACCAAGGCGAAGACTGGCCTTGGGCGTCGGCTGCCACAGGACTCGAATGCGTCCTGATGTTGTGTCCTGATCGTCTGTCCCGTCACTCAGGTACCCGGCGTGTTGTGAGTGCTGAGCTGCGACTCGAATAGCCAATGTACCGGTAATCGGGACATTCAATGCGCCCGTGCCGCGAATGAGGCTAAAGTTCCCAGCCTCCGCCTCGAGATAGCCTTCGACCCCGCTCAGACTCGCACCGCGGCTGATGAGATTGACAGCGCCACCCGACGCGTTTCTTCCATAAAGCGTTCCTTGCGGGCCCTTTAGGATCTCCACTCGCTGTAGATCAAACATAATAGGACTGATCATCGTCGATTGGGTCAGGTAAACTCCATCGGCATTATAAGCGATGGCACTTTCTTGTGTCGCCGTAACATTAAGCGAGCCAACGCCTCGAATAAACGTCTGGGTATTGGCGCCGGTATCGGAAAGGCGCACACCGGGCACTAAGGCCTCCAAGCTGCGCACATCCGTCACACCAACCAAGTTTTTTGCGTCGATCGCCGTGATGACAAGAGAGGTTTTTTGTGCAGTGGCCGAAACCCGCTGTGCCGTCACAACAATATCGGCAATCTCGCCGCGCCCGGGGACATCAGTCGTGCCCACGGCACCGCTGGGATTAGAGTTGCTGGCTTCAGCGCGCGCCTTAGCCGGGATGGGAGGACTTACGGTCTGCGCCAGCGCCGGCTGAGCCAGAGGCGAGGTGACGGCTCCGAGCAAGGTGTACTGCCAGGCTTTCCGCATGATCGTTCTCCCATTGAGTTACCGGCTGCGATTTGGTCCCAAAGGTTTGGTCCGCAGCTCGTTCAACATCCCGCTTTCAGCAATATGATCCACATTGGTTGCTAAAGCAATCCATAAATTGCTTTAGCAACCAATGTATGGTTCGTGGAGGCTGGGGAGCCGATGCTGACCAGGGCGCACACTGGGCGCAGATGACCAAATTGCCTATCGATCGATATCGCTCGGGTAGCTCTTGCGAGCGCTGGCCGATCGCGAAAGTCGTTTGCCTTGCCTTGCCTTGCCTTGCCTTGCCTTGCCATGACTTGGCAGCGGCAAGGCCACGCCATGATCGGGGTTCTGGAGCCTGTGGCCTAAGTCAAGGTTGGTGCGAGTCCGATCGCCAAATTGCCGAATTGCTGCGGTGCGCGGTGCGACAGCGATCGCGTTCCACTGGATCGTTTGCACGCGCAGCCGGTGCGCTCACATCCCACTGACGATTGCGGGTTCGGGCGTGAGCCTCGAGCGAACCCCGCGCGCAGACATTATCTGCGCCATGATGATGTCGACACGGGATTCGACGGATGAGTTGAAGGATGGGGTCTGGGCGCTCGGCGATCAGTGCCTAAAGCCCTGGCTCAAGGACGTTTTCGAGCCCGGCAGAGCCATGCATGCACCCGTTGATCGCGGTCATGCCGAACTGCCGCGGACGGTAGGATGCTTCTTGTTCGGGCAGGATGTGCTTGACGCCCACCGAGTATTCGTAGGTCAGTCCGTTCGGTCCTTCGAAATACAGCATGGTTGCCCCGGAAATGGGGTGGCGTCCCGGCCCCTGGATGATTTTCACCCCCTGGCTCTTGAGGAAGTAATAGGACCGCATGACGTCGTCGACATCCTCAACCTGGTGGTTGATGTGATTGATCCCGACCTTGCCCTTGTGGGCGGGGAACAGCACCACCGAATGGTGCGCCGTGTTGATCCGAAGGAAGGGAATGTCGCCGAACCAGTCGGATACCCGCGCGTTGCAAATCTGGGTCCAGAAGCGTTCATCGCGCACGCAGTCGGTGCTGTAGAGCCCGATGTGACTGAATTCCGTTATCCCTGCATCACGGCCTGGAAAGAAGCGCTGCCCGGTGTGAAATGGTCGGGCAACAAATTCGATTTGGTTTCCGCTTGGATCGGTGGAGGCAATGAAGCTGCGAACATGGCGTTGCTCGCATTCGTTCTGGGTGCCAAACCGGACGGGTCGATCAGCCTTGTCCAACGCCACCGCCACAGCATCCAGTTCATGGGGATTGCGGAGTTCGAAAGCGATGGTCTGATCAGCCGGATCGCCCTCGAAATAGGCGAGTGTGTGGTCCCGCGTGTCCCCCCTTACCTCGACCTTGTCGCTGCGGAAGTAAGCCGTTTTGCCTTCGCGACGAGCAAGCTGAAGCCCGATGATCTGCGTCATGTACTGGATCGTCTGGTCAAGATCGGGCGTTCCAACCCTGAGGTAGCGGATATCGTGCAGGTTGATCATCGCGTGCTCCTCGGCATGTGAGCGGTCTTCGTGGCCGGCGCCACAGGAGGACCCTTATAGGCAATAATAGTTGCTTTAGCAATCCTATTGATTCCGTTCATGGTCTGATGTAGACGGCGATGCGACAGGCAAGGAGGCACGCAATCTTGCCCGCGCAAACTCCGGGGAATCCTCAGTGATCGATCTCTACACTTGGACCACGCCGAACGGCCGAAAAGCGTCGATCGCGCTCGAAGAGATGGATTTGCCCTACCAAGCTCATCCGATCGACATCACCAAGGGGCATCAGTTCGCGCCCGAATTCCTCACAATTTCCCCGAACAACAAGATTCCCGCCATTGTTGATCGTGCCAATGGGCAGACGCTGATGGAATCAGGCGCAATCCTGATCTACCTCGCCGAAAAGAGCGCCATGTTCATGCCGAACGCGGGCCCCAGGCGTTTGCGGGTGATCGAATGGCTGATGTGGCAGATGGGCGGCCTTGGCCCCATGCTCGGTCAGTTGCATCATTTTCTGCACTACAACCACGGCATGGATCCTTACGCCGAACAGCGCTATCACGGCGAGGCCCTGCGGCTTTACGGCGTACTCGACCGGCGGCTCGCTGATCACGAATATGTCGCTGACGACTATTCGGTCGCCGATATGGCGATCTGGCCCTGGATCTCGCGTTTCGAATGGCACGACATCGACTGGACCATCTTCCCTAACGTCAAGCGCTGGTATCAGGTGATTGCAAATCGCCCGGCCGTCGCACGTGGCTACGCACAGCCAATCGCTGCAGGCGATATTCCGCTCCCGGCCTGAGCACAGCCACCCAACTTATCACATGCAAACGGTCCTGTTTGCCCATTACAATACATCGGAGAAGGTCATGCTCAAGGTTTGGGGACGTGCTACCTCTGGAAACGTCCAGAAGGTGATGTGGGCGATTGGCGAGCTGCAACTGCCGCACGTGCGCATCGATCTGGGAGGCCCATTCGGTGGCAACAATGAGCAGCCTTATCTGGCGCTAAATCCCAATGGCGTCGTTCCAACCCTGGAGGATGATGGTTTCGTTCTGTGGGAATCCAATGCGTGCCTGCGCTACATCGCTGCGAAGTATGGTGCCGGTAGTCTCGAGCCTGGCGATCCGGGTGAGTACGCCAGCGCCGGTCGTTGGCACGATTGGCAGCTCACCACGGCGGCGCCGGCCCTGCATCCGCTGTTTTGGGGCCTGATGCGCACCGCACCGGAAGAGCGCGACGCTGCCGCAATCGATGCCGCACGGATAAAGACCGAGGGCTGTATGCGGATTCTCGATTCCTACCTGTCACGGACCGCCTATCTGGCGGGTGACACCTTTTCGATGGGAGACATTCCGGTCGCAATCATCGCGTACCGCTATCGGCGACTGTCGCCCGACCGGCCCACTATGGCAAACTTCGATCGATGGTATGGTGAAATTGAACGGCGGCCAGCGTTCCAGGAACACGTCCTGGAAATCCCGTTCGTCTGATAAAAGGTCGCGTGGAACTGCGACGGTCCCGGCCTCGCTCCAGACCCGCTGTAGGAGCGACGCTGGAGCAGGGCTGGTCTGGACACGGACGTCCCGGGTTCTTTCTCCATCCCAATTTGATTTTCCGCGTTCGCGTCTGCCCCCCGTTCATGGACCGGCGCCTGCCCCAGCCCAGCCACACTCCCGGTCAGCTCGATCGTTCGGGCAGGGACGGCTCGGCCGGCGGGAATATTAGTTGCTTTAACAACTCCTATTGACTTGCAGGGTGATCCGTGATCTAACGGCCGGGCAACGAATTTTGATCGGAGAGAGGCTGGTGAGGCATCACATAACCCTTCAGCCCTCGGGCCGAGGCTATTATGCGAACGGCGAACAGTCCGTGCTGAAGGCTGGTCTGGATGCCGGACTGGACCTACCGTACAGCTGCTTTGCCGGCATGTGCCGGACATGCCAGGGCCGCCTTGTTTCCGGCAGCGTCGACTACGGCGAACGCGAACCTGATGCCCTGACGGATGAGATGAAGGCCAAAGGCCTGGCTCTCTTGTGTGTGGCCAGGCCGGCAAGCGATTGCGTTATCGAGCTGCGTGAACTGGCGCAGCATCTCGAAAAGCCGACAGTGGTGCTTTGCCAGGTCAAGGCGATCTCCAGACCCGCACCCGACGTCGCCATCGTCGCATTGCGCTTTCCGATGAACTTGCCGCTGCGGTTCACGGCTGGCCAGTATCTGAATGTCTTGCTGCCGGACGGCAGGAAGCGGTCGTACTCGATCGCAACTTCGCCCTCGCCGCAAAAGGCGATGGATGTGGAGATTCATATCCGGCACCTCCCGGGCGGCCTTTTCACCGATCACGTATTCAGCACGATGAAGGTCGGTGACAAGCTCAGGATAGAGGGCCCGCTGGGCACCTTCTATCTGCGCGAGGATAGCGCAAAGCCCGCTATATTGCTCGCCAGCGGAACCGGATTCGGACCCATAAAGGCAATCATCGAGCATGCCATCAAGCAAAGCTCAAAGCGGGAGTTCACGCTTTATTGGGGCTGCCGGATAAAAGCTGACCTTTACATGCTCGAGCTGCCGCGAAAGTGGGCCGAAGAAGTGCCCAATTTCACATTCGTTCCAGTGCTTTCGGATCCTTCTGCTGCGGATCTGTGGAACGGCCGCACCGGTTTTGTCCATCAGGCGGTAATCTCTGACTATCCCGACCTGACGGGTCACCAGGTCTATGCCTGCGGCGCTTCCGTCATGGTTGAAGCGGCTCGCAAAGAGTTTCCGATGCTGTGCGGATTGCCGACTGAAGAATTCTTTGCCGATGAATTCTTGAATGAATCCGATTTAGCTCGTTCTTTTGCTTGAAGAGGTTGACTATGAATATCGAGAACGCAGCCTTTCTGCCCAACAATGATAGATCTATCGTCAAGCCATATGTATTATCGCACGGCACGCTTGAAGTTCAAAATCTGCAAAAGTCACGCCGTTTCTATGAAGAATTTCTTGGGCTGGAATGCGTTCGCCACGCCAAGCCTGGCATGGTCATCCGCTGTGGAATGAAATTTCACATCGTTTGTATCGAGGTCGGGGACGCCATTAAGCCCGCCAGTTTTCTTACGCACTGGGGCCTTGATGTCGAAAGCAATGCGGCTGTCGACGAAGCATATAACAACGCTCAAAAAACGAAAGATGATTACGGCATCCGCAGGATCACTCCCTGCGTCATGCAACACGGCGTCTATTCATTCTACATCGAAGATCTGGACTATAACTGGTGGGAATTTCAACACTACGACGGCTTTCAGCACGACGATATGTTCGATTTTGGCGACGTTTTTCCTGCTGATGAACCTGCCGGGACCGCTCACTTGGGCGACCTCGAACCTTAAGCTGCTTGGTCGCGCAGTTCTGATGACTGCACCCGGGCGATGCGTCGATCGAAGTCAGGAGAATGGAAATGAAGCTAGTGACGCTCGCAGCGGGCGGCCATCCCGGTGTGCTGGCCGGCGACCAGGTCGTCGATCTTGTCGCATGTCGTGGAGCATTGCCTGATGCGCGCCTGCTCCCGAACAACTTGCCTGAGATCCTCGACGTGGGCCCGGCAGCCCTTGACATTGTCAGCAGGATTGTCGGACAGATCGACGCGCAGGCGAGCCTTGTCGATCGGCTCCGCGAAGATGGCGGCCTGATTGCCCAATCGAACGCCAAACTCTTGGCACCGCTGCCTAATCCGGCGTTGATCCTGTCCGTTGGCGCCAACTACGGCGAACACATGCGCGAAATGAACGCGCCGATACCAGATCGCCCCTACGCGTTCACCAAGAACGCCGCGCAGGTGGTCGGCCACGGTGCGGCCATCGTGCTACCGGCGTCAAACCCAGACATGGTGGATTGGGAAGGCGAGTTCAGCCTCGTCATAGGCCGTAAATGCCATAACGTCAGCGAAGACGAAGCGCTCGACTACGTCGCGGGCTACACTCTGGTCAACGACGTATCCGCCCGCGACTGGGCGGCCCCTGTGTTTCAAGCGAAGGGGACGATGGGCCCCATTATGGCCTGGGGGGAAAATCTTCTGGGCAAGATGTTCCCCACCTTCTGCCCAATGGGGCCGGTCCTCTGCACCCGCGATGAGATCAAAAACCCCGACGATGTTGATTTGTCCGTCTATCGCAATGGCGAATTGATGCAGTCGGCCAACACCAGTGATCTCATCTTCGGTGTGCGCAAGTTGATCGCCTATTTTTCCCAATTCTACCAGTTCCGGCCTGGAGATGTGATCACCACTGGTTCGCCCTCCGGCGTTGGGTTTGGCCGGAATCCGCAGATCTTCATGCGCGCTGGCGACCAAATGGAAGTCCACGGCAGCGGCATCGGTGTTTTGTCGAACCCGGTGGTCGCCGGTTAGCGCGCGTCGGCCGGCCTTCGCCACCAGCGCAAAAGGCTGATCCAAGCACAAGCTTCATGGAGAGTTGATGTGAGCAATCTGGAAGAATTTCGGAATCTCATCGGAGGGCGTATCTGTGCCGCTGCGTCCGGCCGTCTGCTGGACTCGGTGAATCCTGCCACAGGCGAGGTTTGGGCGAAGGTGCCCGCGAGCGATGCAGTGGATATCGATTCGGCGGTCAATGCGGCTCGGCAGGCGCAGTCCGCCTGGGCGGCCTTGCCGGCCGCCGCGCGATCTCAATACCTCAAGCAGGTCTCGCAGATCTTCATAAAGCATGGCGAAGAGCTTGCGCGACTGGAGACGCTCGACAACGGCAAGCTGGCCAGCGAAAACAAAAGCCGGGCCGGCGTTGGCATGGCGCTGGTCTGGGAGCGGGCCGCTGGCGCCACGCTCGAGGGGGTCACAGGGCGAAGCGTCATTCTCGATCCGACGAAGCTGGGCTTCACCCTGCGCGAGCCTTATGGTGTTGTCGCAGCCATCATTCCCTGGAACAACCCGCTCCTGTTCTTGGCGAACAAGGCGGCCGCTGCGCTCGCTGCCGGTAACACTGTTGTTGTGAAATCGCCCGAGCAGGCCAGCGCCGCCATGCTGCGCGTCGGGGAGCTTATTGCAGACATTCTTCCACCGGGCGTGATCAGCATTGTCTGCGGCCTGGGCTCCGAAGCGGGAGAGGCGCTTGTTCGGCATCCCTTCGTCGGCAAGATCACGATGACAGGGTCCAGCGAAACCGGGCGGCGGATCCAGCGGGCCGCGGCGGACACCTTGACCCCTGCCATTTTCGAGTTGGGCGGCAAATCGCCCAACATCGTTCTCGACGATGCAGACCTTGCTGCTGCAGCAATCGGTGTAACCACGGGTTCGATCTACACAGGCAATGCCGGGCAAATCTGCGTGGCGGGATCGCGCATACTGGTGCAGCGCAAGGTACTTGATGATCTGATCGACCGGATGAAATCCATCGTCGGCAAGATCGTGCTCGGCGATCCCTTTTCCGATGCCACGACCATGGGTCCAATTGTCTCGCAGACCCAGTTCGATCGGGTAACCGGATACATTGCCGATGGTCGACGCGAAGCCAAACTCGTGTTTGGTGGCAGAAGCGGCTCCGAATTGGTTCCCGGTATGCCGGGTGGGTACTGGGTGGAACCGACCTTATTCATGACCGAGAATAATGCACTGAATATCTGTCAGGAAGAAATCTTCGGCCCTGTCGCCGTGATTATACCGTTCGATACGGATGATGAAGCCATCGCGATTGCCAACGACAGCAAATATGGTCTGGCAGCGGGCGTGTGGACGCGGGATCTGGCGCGCGCACATCGGTTCGTCCGAGACATTGCGGCAGGCAGCATTTGGGTCAACATCTACCGTCAGCCTCGGTACGAGCTGCCATTCGGCGGATTCAAGGATAGCGGCTATGGCCACGACGAACTCCTTGAGTTCACGCGTGAAAAAGCCGCGATCATCGCCAGTTGATGAGCCCTTTCGCGAACGCCGCTGACCCTGATTGACCAGGGCTGCGTGGCACGATCGGTCTCGCCGGTTTGCCGCATCAAACGCTTTAGATCGCATCGAAGAGGATAGCCGTGATGTATCCGCTCCCGCAGTCGCAGCCATATGCCTTCAATGAATGGTACGTCGCCGCCCATCACGCCGAGATCGGACGGGATCTGTTCGCCCGCCGAATTCTCGACATTCCGATTGTCTTTTATCGAACCGAAGCCGGTGAGCCCGTCGCCCTGTACGATGTGTGCCCACACCGGCGCTTCCCGCTTTCGAAGAGCAAGTTGATCGGTGATGCCATTCAATGCGGCTACCATGGCTTTACCTTTGATTGCTCGGGGAAATGCGTGAAGCTGCCCACCGGACAGACCATCCCGCCAAACTACGGGGTTCGATCTTTCCGCGTCGTGGAGCTTGGCCATTGGATCTGGATCTGGATGGGTGATCCAGCATCGGTCGACTATTCGAAACTTCCCGAAGAGCAAAAGGTCAGCCTGAAGATCGAGGGCTTTCATGTGGCTCCGGTGACCTACATTTCGGTGAAGGCGCGCTACCTGCTTCTTCACGAGAACTTGCTCGATCTATCCCACCTCACTTTCCTGCATGAAGACACCATCGGCAGCGAAGGGGTGGCGCTGGCGAAGATGGAGATCAAGACGACCGGTCAGGATCTGGAAATCACCAGACGAATTCGGAACGACAATATGGATGGTGTTGCGCTTGGGCGTATGCTGGGTGTCGAAGGACTGGTGGACCGCACCATGGCGCAAAAATTTCACGCCCCCTCATTCCATGTAACCGGTTCGTCCTTTGTCGGGGCCGAGGGGAGTGCCCGCGCCGGGCACTATTACGGCTCGGTCCGTGTCTTCCATGCCGTCACGCCGGAGACTCCGACCACGACGCACTACTTCTTCGTCCCTGCTCGTGATTTCAGGGTGGGGGACACCAGCATTCTCGAGGCAGAGGCCGCGCACATTCGCAGTGTCATTAACGAGGATATCTTTGCCGCCGAGAGTGTCGAGACGATGATCGACGACCGATCGAACGCGAGCGAGGACCTGCATTCACGCGCTGACACCGGGGCCTTGAAGGGCCGATTGCTGATCCAGAAACTGATTGAGCAGGAAATCTAGGTGTCCATGGACAGCTTGGGCAGACAACAGTTTCCAGCGCAGCATGGAACAATATCGAGCACGCCGCGCTCGCATGAATGCGACTTAACGAACCCGCGCCTTTCCGGGTCAGCAAGAAAGCTGAGACGCTAATGCGTATATAACCCTCTAGTTTACAACGTCTATTGCATCATAATAAGCTACAAATCCATTTAATGCTGATCAAGATTTGAAATTAGAAATATTGTGGCCCGTATGTAAAATGACGCCCGGTTTAAATTTAGCCGGGATTTTGCTCTGGCATTTTGCTGGATATTTCGACAATCCAATGAGTCCTGGAATGGCTGAGCCCGACCCAGCGCATTCATACTGAACTCCGTCCGAAGGTGACCATGATCCAATTCTTTGATTTTCTAATCACAGAAATCGCTAACGTCCGCGAATTTGCTCAGCTCGCGCGGACCATCGCTGCTCAGCTAGCGAAGTTGCACGATACCCTTATGGAAATTCTTATCGTAGTGCATGGTACGGTCCCATGGAAGCCGAGGTGAGAAACTTTCTTAGTCGCCGTGAAACGCGTCGAGAGAGCCGACGCGATAAAATCCTAGACGTTGCCGAAGCCCAATTCATGAAATTCGGATACGCCGGAACTGCCATGTCAAATATTGTAAACGAGCTTGGCGGCTCAAAGGGAACACTATGGAGTTATTTTCCATCGAAATATTCATTATTTACTGCTGTTGTTGATCGAGCGAGTTCGATATTTCGTGATACTCTTAAAACTAGTTTAGATACAGGTGAAGATATAGAAACAGTTCTTCTAGATTTTTGTAGAAAATATATTAAGAAAATTACACTCGAAAAATCATTGGAGCTTTATCGTTTGATCATTGGCGAATCAATTCGCTTCCCTGAAATCGGAACTATCTGTCCGTCGTCGAAACATTTGGCGCAAAGAGCGTGGCGTTATAACTGAGAGCGGGCCTCGTCTGGGGTTGGCTTTTAGGCGGCGAGCTTGCGGTGTTGCAAGCGCCGATGTTCG
>Ga0208507_1000824_pt1 | contig 18781 bp, 14 predicted proteins | sample CryBogCBH12Aug01_FD_184626 | JGI IMG/M metagenome (GOLD analysis project Ga0208507, IMG submission 184626) | Freshwater microbial communities from Crystal Bog, Wisconsin, USA - CBH12Aug09.1 (SPAdes) (version 2) | ecosystem: Environmental > Aquatic > Freshwater > Lake | place: Crystal Bog... | reverse complement strand
CCCATCCCCAGGAAACGCTCACCCAAAGTTGAGCGTCAGACAAAATCAACCCCCGCGGAATTGAGACAATACAGGCTCTGCCGGAGATCAATGCCGTGCAACACCCATTTCCCGGCCTCAAAATGATAGGCGATTCTGATCCGCTAAGTAGCTTGGCTCGGGAATCAATGCGGGTGTCCGAGAGCCGCTATCGGCGATTATTCGAAACCGCATTGGATGGCATTCTCCTTCTTAATGCCGACACCGCCCAGATCGAAGACGTCAACCCCTACCTAATTGCCATGCTTGGATATTCGCATGCGGAATTTCTTGGGAAGAAGCTATGGGAGGTCGGACCATTCGTGGACATCGCGCAAAGCAAGGAGATGTTTATCGAAATACAAACAAAGGGACATGTCCGATACGAGGACCTTCCGCTTAGAACAATCTCTGGCGCTTTGATTCAGGTTGAATTTGTAAGCAATAGTTACGACTGCGATGGGGTTAAAGTTATCCAGTGCAACATACGTGATATTACAGAACGGAAAGAAGCGGAGAAAAAGTTGAATGAAAAAAACATCGAGCTTGAGAATTTTGCCTATATAGCGTCGCATGATCTGCGCCAGCCGTTGAGGATGATCAGCAACTATCTCAGAATCATCGAGAAGAAATTGGGCCCCGAGTTAACGGGTGACCTCAGGACCTATTTTGACTACGCGGTCGACGGGGCCAAGAGAATGGACCGGCTGATCACCGACCTTCTCCAGTATTCCCGTACCGGTAATTCAACAGAGTTTGTTCCAGTGTCTCTCGGCGATGCAGCATCGGGTGCGTTGCTAAATCTCTCGGTAGCAATCCGTGAGGCCGGCGCAGATGTGTTGGTCAGCGACGATATGCCTACCATCTTAGGAGATCTGACGGAGACTGCCCGTCTGTTCCAGAACCTGATCGGCAACGCCATCAAATATCGGTCCCCGGATCGGTTGCCCTTAGCGGAAATCGGATGGCGCAGAGATGGTCAGGACTACCTTGTCTGGGTCAAGGATAACGGCATGGGAATTGCCCCCGATAGCTGTGAGAGGACATTCCAGATATTCCATAGATTAGTGCCCAAGGACGCCTATGAAGGCTCAGGCATCGGTCTGGCGGTCTGCAAGAAGATCGTCGAGCATTGCGGAGGCAAAATTTGGATTGAGTCAGTGGTTGGTGAGGGCAGCACTTTTCTCATGACGTTCCCCATACCGTCGAAGATCAGCACGGTTCTCAACTGATCGGCTGACTGCAATCAAGCCTAGCCATTGCCGATACCCAACCCCAAGAGAGTGGAAACTGCTGATCCGCATTCAGTGATCGGGAAACCGGGCGTCAATTTCCAATTCGCCGCCCGTTGCCTCTATGAAACGGCGCAGAGTACGAATGTACATGTCGGTGCTGGTCTCCATGTTGGCGATAACCGACAGATCGACATGAAGCGATTGGCCCAGTGACGCCGGCGAAAGCCGGCGTGCAGTCCGCAACTGAGCCAGATTCATCTCCTCATGAAATTTTGCACTAATCCTGTCAAAGCGCGCAGGCCAGGCCGGGGGCATGCTAGCAAGGGCGGCGGCAAATTATTGGCGGCACGTCATGTTGCAATCCATTCTTCTTCTGTTATCTCTGGACGAATAAAAAAGCGCAGGCGAAAAATCCACCAAAAAGCTTTATAATCATGCCACAGCCTTTCCTCGTATGACTTTAGTCCGGTTCCATTGAGGCCACGGTTGCGAATTTCTTCGGAATTTTCCCGGAATCCTTTCGACAAGCTATATGAATCGGGTGATGCCAATGCGCCGAAAACACCCGCCCACTCTGCCGCCACCACACCTGAAGGCTGATGCGGAAGCGATGGCACTTGCCCGTGCCACGCCAACAAGAACCCCAGGGTTTTCGAACGACGAGTTGGTGCACGAACTCCATGTGCATCAGATTGAATTGGAGATGCAGAACGATGCCTTACGGCAGGCTCAGGTGGCGCTTGAGGAATCCCGCGATCGGTACGCCGACCTCTATGAATTCGCTCCGGTCGGCTATCTTACCCTTAACGATATAGGCCTGATTACCGAGGTCAACCTAACAGGGGCCGATTTGTTTGGAGAAGATCGTGCAAAACTCCTCCACCGTCGCTTCTTATCTTTAATCGCCTCTGCGGATCAGGACAGATGGCACAGACACTTTCTGAGTGCGCGACGGCATCACGGGAAACAGACCTGCGAACTTAAACTCAATCGAAGCGATGGCGTGATCTTCGATGCAAACCTTGATTGTCTCCTCACCAAAGCCGGAGAGGTTCGGGTAACGCTCACGGACATCACCGCCCGAAAGCAAGGCGAGGAACAGCAGCGCATCTCCGCCATCACCTTCGAGACCCAGGAAGGCGTTGTGGTCACGGACGCGAATGGGGTGATCCTGCAGGTCAACAGGGCCTTCACGCGTCTTTCCGGGTTCAGCGCCAAGGAGGCAATCGGCCAGAAGCCGTCCATACTCAAGTCCAACCGTCACGACATTACTTTTTACCAGCAGATGTGGCAGACACTGACGTCGAAGGGATTTTGGCAGGGCGAGATTTGGAATCGCCGCAAGGATGGCGAAATCTACGTCGAATGGCTGACCATTTCTGCTGTCACAGGGCCGGATGGAACGACCACTCATTACGTCGGCACCTTTTCCGAGATCACCAAAAACAAAGAGGCTGAAGCCGAGATCCATCAGCTTGCCTATTACGATCCGCTCACCAAATTGCCCAATCGCCGCCTGTTCCATGACCGGATAGACCAGGCCCTTGCTGGTAGCAACCGTAGCAGACAATGCGGTGCGCTAATGTTCATCGATTTGGATAATTTCAAAGCCCTCAACGACACCCGTGGCCACGATATCGGTGACCAATTACTGGTTGAGATGGCACATCGAATCCAGGCCGACCTGCGCGGGGACGATACGGTTGCCCGTTTGGGTGGCGATGAGTTCCTTGTGATGCTGGAAGGTCTGAGCACCGATGTCCAGGAGGCTGCCATTCAGGCAGGGCTGGTGGGGGAAAAAATACGTCAGGCTTTGGCCCAACCCTGCGACCTTGAAGGACAGGAGTTCCGGTGTGGCGCAAGCATCGGCGTTGCGATGTTTCGCGGCCAGGAGGAACCCATCAAGACTTTACTCAAGCATGCCGACTTAGCAATGTACAAGGCCAAGAGTGCCGGGCGTGATGCCATTCGTTTCTTCGATCCGGCCATGCAAATTGCCCTGGACGAACGTACCGTCCTCGAAACTGATCTGCGCCGGGGCTTGGAACGCGGTCAGTTTTGCCTCCATTTTCAGGCGCAGGTCGTTAGTGGTGGCCACCTGATCGGTGCCGAGGCCTTGCTGCGTTGGGTGCATCCGGATCGCGGTTTGGTAGCTCCCGCAGATTTCATCCCTTTGGCCGAGGAAACGGGCTTAATCCTGCCGATCGGCGAGTGGGTTCTGAGAACTGGTTGCGTCCAGATCAAGACATGGTCATGTTCGTCCGCGACCCGGGATCTGAGGCTTGCCGTCAATGTTAGCCCCCGGCAATTCCGGCAACCGGACTTTGTTCAACAAGTCCGACATATTCTTGCCGAAACGGGCGCCGATCCGACCCGCCTCAAAATCGAGCTGACTGAAAGCTTGGTGATCGACAATGTGGAGGACGTCATCGCCCGCATGCACGAACTCAAGGGCTTGGGAATTGGGTTTTCCATGGATGACTTCGGTACTGGCTTTTCTTCGTTGTCCTACCTCAAACGCCTGCCTTTGGATCAATTGAAGATTGACCGCGCATTCATCCGTGACCTTGCCAGCAACACCAACGATGCGGCTATCGTCCACACGATCATCACCATGGGTAAAACCCTTGGATTGGATGTCATCGCCGAGGGTGTGGAGACCGAGGCACAAGTGAAACAACTCAACGAATATGGTTGCTTGGCCTACCAGGGTTATTTGTTTGCTCGGCCTTTGCCTCTGGCGGCGTTTGAGGTGTTCGCGCAGCAGGCCCATCTGCTTCCGGCGACGTCTCCTTAATATAGACTTTGATACGCTGACCCAGAACCTTTGCCGCCTCGGACGAAAAGAAGTTGTGGCCGACCGCAACCGCACGGATAGCGTAGATCAGTTCGTCTGCTCCAGCCGATTTGACCACATATCCGGACGCCCCGACTTTCAGCATTCCCTCGATATAGACACGATCGGCAAATCCGGACAGGGCGAGAATGCGCACAGAAGGATGCTTTCGGGTGACCTGACGTGCGACCTCGATGCCGTTGATCACCGGCAGGCCGATGTCGAGCACCAGAACATCCGGAGTAATCAGGTCAATTGCCGTCAAGGTGTCTGGCCCCGTGCCCGCCTCACCGATAACCTCGATGTCCAATTGGGCGTCAAGATGCCCGCGAAGCGCCTCTCGAACCATGCAATGGTCGTCCGCCAACATCACGCGTATTGTCATGGGATCTCCACCAGACCATGCTCGGTCTGCTTATCGAAAGGCATTTCCAGAAAAACAACGGTGCCCTCGCCCAGGTGGGACTGGATATGCATGGCCCCCTTGAGAAAGGCAATGCGCTCGTTCACGCTGGCCAGTCCGAAGCTCTTTCTGGCTGACATTGTCTCATGCCAGTCGGCGATCCCCGCACCTTGATCCGCAACCGTGATGACCAGGTGATTGCCGCGGGCATGAAGTTCGATCTGTGCCCTGTCTACGCCCGCATGCTTTGACACATTGACGAGAAGTTCACGAATGATCCGAAACAGGATGGCCGATTGTATTTCGGTGAGGGGTTTTGGGGTGCCATCGTCTTCCAAAACGACGTGCAGCCCATGGATCCGCTCCATCTCCTCGGTCAACCACGAAAGTGCTGTTACCAAGCCTAGATCCTTGAGCATCGGCAGGCTGAGTTTGGAGGTCAAAGATCGCACAAGTTCTGCTGCTTCCGCCAGCAGGTCGTCCACCTCCTGCATACCGGGATCCAAGGCTTCCGATGGCCCCTTCCTCAATGCTTCCAGCCTGAGCCGTGCCACGAAAAGCAACTGTCCCGGTCCATCATGAAGATCCTCGGCAAGGTTCCGTCGTTCCCGCTCTTCGGCAAGCGTTGCCTCGACAGCCAATTGACGCAGATGCTCCGTCTCCTGTGCAACACGCTGCATGGCTTCGGCGTCCTTGCGCTCTGTGATGTCGGTCAGAGTGATTCGCAACGTTTTTGACGCGTCGTCGGCAACGGCTTGCATACAATCCACGTTGGCACAGAAAGCCTTGCTGTGGCCACGTTTGAGCTTCAATTCGCAGGCCTGCTTCCCTCCATTCCGGAGGGCAAGCTGAAAGTGTCTATCCCACCTGTCTCGATCCTCAGGCAGGACGAGAAGCGAGAAACGACTGCCACGCAACTTTTTGCGACCTTCATTCAGCAGTTCGGTGGCGGTGATGTTGATGTCTGTGATCAAGCCCGTGTCGGCAAGGGTGAGATAGCCGACGGGGGCGAATTCATAGAGGTCGGTGTAGCGGTCCCGAGATTTCTCCAGGGCAATTTGAGTTTCGCGCAAGGCTTCGTTCTGCATCTCCAACTCAATCTGATGAACCTGGAGTTCGTGCAGCAGTTGGTCAGTCGATATCGTTCCGGCTGTGGTGGGAGGGGCTCGGGCGAGCGTTGCTTCCGCTTTGGAGCGCAACTGAGACGCTCTTCTTTTCATGCCGCTCCATCTCCGATCGCCAGCAGAATCATTTCTTCTGTCTCGATGGCGACGCGGCGCGCGTTGAGTAGCATTTTGCAATGGCCAAGGACGGGAAAGTCATGCTCCACGGCGAAACCTACAAAACTCCTGTGCTGGGGCAGAATGTTTTCCAATAATTCGTGCAATGCGGGAATATCCCACTGGCGGTTGCCAAGGTCATAAATAAGGTTGCCAACGGTCTGTTCAGGCGTCACACCGAATCGCCTGTAAAAGGGATCGCTGGCGGATATCACCGTCATGTTCCCATCCAGCACCACCAAGGGTTCGTGGACTGTATTGATGATGCCTTCTGCCAACAGCCTGGCCTTGTGCTCCGCCGTTTCGGCCTCGATGCGCTTGCTGATGTCGGTGAAGGTCATCACCACGCCGTCGATGACATTGTCCAGAGTGCGGTATGGCTGAACTCGCGCAAGGTAGCAGGAACCATTGGCGGTGTGCACCTCCCGCTCAATGGGAACGAGGGATTCGAGCACCGCCTCCGCCACCCCGGTCAGATCGTCAACCACCAGATTGGACTTGATGTCGGACAGAACCCGACCAACATCGGTTGTCACCAGCCGATAAACCTTCGTTGCCTCACGTGTAAAACGGCGGATCAGCAAATCCCGATCGAGGAAAATTGTGCCGACATTGACGTTGTCGAGCAGGTTTTTCATATCGTTCTGCACATCGGTAAGCTGTTCGATTTTGGCTTGCAGTTCGGAATTGACGGTCATCATTTCCTCGTTGACCGATTGCAACTCCTCCTTGGAGGTCTCCAACTCTTCGTTGGTGGATTGAAGTTCCTCGTTGGTCGATTGCATCTCCTCGTTAGTCGATTTGAGTTCTTCGGTCGATGCCTGCATTTCCTCGATTGTGGACTGCAGGTTTTCCCGGGTGTAGGCCAGATCCCGCTCAAGCTCGGCGATTCGTCCGGTCTCTTCCGCGCCAGCGGGGCGGCGTCGCCTGCGTTTCTTCTCGGCGGGTACCGTCATGTCCTGAAAGCTGGCCATCAGCAACCCGGAACCACCGTCACAATTGGGCAGAACGCGCACGCTGAGGCTGATCGGTTGGAAGTTGCCGTTGGTCTTGACCGACACCTCCCGCTCCAGGACGGCTCCACCCTGGCTAACAGTAATCAGGGCCGCCCGCAGTTCCATTTCCAATCCCTCCCGCGCCATGTCCACCAGACTTGCGGTGTGTTGGCCGGGTGGTAGACGGAGGTATCTTCCTGTGTCGCCATGCACATAGAGAACATTTCCCTTGGCGTCGGTAAGCACCGAGGCGGGTGCATAGGACTCGAGAAGCGCCCGGCGGCTGATTTCCGCGAAATTTGGTTTTTTTGTCATGGCTACCGCCTCGTTAGATCCCTTGCCGCCATTTCCCGTCGTCCAGGTCAAACTGTCGACCAGCGCGGCCCGGGGGGTAATGCCCGAGTGAACAGCCCGATAAAACTTCCATTTCCGGTTCAGGGATGCGAACAGGTCGGTGTGGCCACCAATGCTCTCCGAGGATGACAGGAACAGCACGCCATCCCGCTTCAGGGCATAGTGGAAAGCGGTCATCAGCCGATCCTGCAGTTCCGGCTCCAGATAGATCATTAGATTGCGGCAACTGAGCAGATCCAGTTTGGTGAAGGGCGGATCCTTGATCACGTTCTGGGTGGCGAACACCACCATCTCCCGAACTTCCTTCTTGATCCGATAGCCCGCATCCTCCTTGACGAAGAAACGGCGCAAACGTTCCGGCGTGACATCGGCGGCGATGTTGGGCGGATAGAAACCAGCCCTGGCGACCGCGATGGCGTCATCGTCCAAGTCGGTGCTGTAGATCTGAACCTTGAACTCCCTGTTGGCCTCGGCCATGAACTCGCGCAGCAGAATGGCGATGGAATAGGCTTCCTCCCCGGTGGCACAGCCAGCCACCCAAGCCCGGAACACGTAATCTTCGGGCGTGTCGGCGCACAGTTTTGGCAGGATTTCCTGTTTAAGGATCGCGAAGGCTTCCGGGTCACGAAAGAAACTGGTGACGTTGATCAACAGTTCCTTGAACAGGGCCTGAACCTCAGCCGGATTCGTCTTGAGATAGCTGGCATAGACACTGATATCGATCAGGTCGTGGCTGCTCATCCGTCGTTCAATACGTCGGCTGATGGTGCTCTTCTTGTAGAGAGAAAAGTCATGTCCGGTGGCGGATCGCAACAGCATGAGCAACCGTTTCATACCATCGGGCGGTATGGAAGTTTGTGTCGTGGTTCCCTGAAGAGCGTAACCCTCGACCCGTGTCCTCACACTGGCCAGCAGCGCATTCGGTATTTTCTCCACCGGGAGTACGTGGGTGGCAACACCAGCCTTGATGGCGCTGCTGGGCATGCCGTCATATTTTGCCGTCGTCGGCTCCTGAACCAGTGTGATGCCTCCCGCGCCGACAATGGCGCGCAGTCCAAGGGTGCCATCGGTGCCCGTGCCGGAAAGGATGACGGCGATCGCGCGGTCGCCCTGTTCCTCGGCCAAAGACCGCAGAAAGCTGTCGACAGGCATCCGTTGGCCGCGAGGAGCGTCGGGTTCCGAGAGTTGCAGTGTGCCCTGGAAGATGGCCATGTCGCGATTTGGCGGAATGACATACACGGTATTGGGCCGAACGGCCAACTGGTCGGCGGCCTCGACCACGGGCATGGTCGTGCACCGTTGCAGAATTTCGGTCAGCATGCTGGCATGGCTGGGGTCAAGATGCTGCACTAGGACAAAGGCTAAACCGGAGTCGGGCACCATGTGGCGGAAGAACTGTTCGTAAGCCTCCAACCCACCAGCGGATGCCCCCAGGCCAACGATGGTGAAATGTGAGACTTGGTTCGTTTGGTCGTTGGGACTGTCCGGCTTTGCTGGATTGGCCTCGGCTTTTTTCTTCGCTTTTCCGGCCGTCATTTGCACCTCCTCGCAGCCTTGGTGGCCGACCATGATATTTGCGGAAAGCAGCCGCTCGCAGCCTTGTTCTTTGCCAATCTCGGTCATCGAGCCAATTGGTCAGCTGGCTGCCGACGGTATGGGAAATGTCATGAAGAAGGTGCTCCCCTGCCCGATCTCCGATTCGATCCAGATCTGGCCACCATAATGCTCGACAATCTTCTTGCAGATGGCGAGGCCGATACCCGAGCCTTCATAGGCATCCTTGGGCACCAGGCGCTGAAAGATCTGAAACGCCCTGTCGTGATGTTCAGGAGCAATCCCCATGCCGTTGTCTTTAACCCAGACCAGATATTCGTTGCCCCGTTCATGCCACCCGATCTCAACCTTTGGCGATCGATCCGCAGAACAATATTTGATGGCATTGCCCATCAGATTCTGAAACAGGCGGGTCAATTCCATTGGATCACCCAGTACCGTCGGCAGTCCGTCTGCAACCAAAATATCGGCGGCGACTTCTCGGGCATCCATCCTCAGGCTCTGTAATGCGTCTCCAATAACGTCCCCAAGTGCGACCAAAATGGATTCAACCGATTTGCCTGTCCGGGAATATTCCAGGAGATCGATGATCAGACGATCCATCTTCTTCGCACCGCCGACGGCGTAACCCAAATACCTCTCGACGTCACTGCCCGGTTCCGAGGGCGAAAGCTTGGCAATTAGCGCGAGATAGTTGGTGATCATGCGCAATGGTTGGCGCAGGTCGTGCGATGCCACATACGCGAACTGCTCCAACTCGGCGTTGGTTCTCTTCAAAACCTGCTCCATCGTCCTACGCTCGGTAATGTCATGGAAAGCCACGACCAGACCGATGATTTCATCCGAAACCTTTAGCGCCGAGACGACGTACTCAACAGGCCGCATCTCGTTGTTCCGCCCCTGGAACCACTCGTTGGAAACCCGACGCGTTTCTCCATCCTGAAGCGTCAGCTTGATGGGGCAATTCCCCTCGGTGCAGGACTGGCCATCGGAGAGCCTATGAGCCAAGGCCTGATGAACGTGCTCGCCAACCATAGCTTGCGGGGAATGCCAACCGAGGATCCGCGCGGCGGCGGGATTGGCAAACTTGATGGCACGACCAATGTCGATGCAGACAATGCCTTCCGCCGTGGTTTCCAGCACCTGTTGCAACTGGGCCGCGGACGCGAGCAACTCCTCGCTGATTTTCTGGCGTTCGATCTCAAGATCGTGACGCTCGGTGATGTCGAGCACTGTGCCCACCGAGCGGATGATCTGGCCAGCAGTATCGCGCTCATGATCGCATCGGGCATGACACCACCTGACTTCGCCATCTGAGCGACGGACGACGCGATATTCAATATCGAATTGTCCACCCTCGAGCAGGGAACCCATATAGGCATCTCCTGCTGCTGCTCGATCGTCGCGGTGAACCAATGAGATGAAGTCCTGGTACGTTGAGCCGAATTCTTCTCGGCGAACGCCAAATATGCGGTGCATCTCATCAGACCAGGCCAAACGTTGGGTGGCCACGTCCATGACCCAACTGCCTAAATGGCCGATCCGTTGGGATTCGGCCAGGTCACGCTCCCTTTGCAGTAAGCTGTTCTCGGCGCGTCGGCGGTCGGTTACGTCGTGGACGATTGAGAACAGGAGATCCCGGCCCGCGATCTTCAATGGGCCGGAATGCACCTCAACATCACGTATCTCGCCGCTTGCCAGTCTATGACGGAAAAGGAAATGGCTCCTTTTTTCGACATCGGCGGCATGCATTTCTTTGACAATATCCTCGGCGCTCAAGATGTTGATGTCGGTGATATGCAAGCTCTTCAGCTGCATAATGTCATAGCCGTAAAATTCCGATGCCGCGGCATTCGCGTCGACGATAGTTTCTGTCGTCGGGTCAACAAGCAGCATCGCGGCTTTGGCGTCGGAGAATATGCGGTGATAGCGGATCTCAGATTGGCGAAGCTCATCCTCTAGCCGTTTGCGATCCGAAATGTCCCGGGAAGACGCATAAAGGTATGTCCTGCCGTCGTACTTCACTCCACGACAGTTTATGCCGGCATCAAAGATCGTTCCGTCGGCGCGGCGGTGTTTCGTTTCAAAAATGGTGGGTTTTTCAATAAGAGTGCGGATCCTATCCTTCAATTCATCAGAGGGGATCGACGCGTCCCAATCCTTTACGTTCAGCGGCCTCTTTCGTTCTGGCGCATATCCCAACATAAGCCAGAAGGAATCACTGGCCTCGATCAGGTTGCCGTCCAGATCCAGGATGTGGAGTCCATCGACAGCGGTCTCCAAAAGCAACTGATAACGGGCCGATCCCAACGCGAGGTTTTTGTCCGCCTCCTTACGCTGGGTTATGTCGGTCAGCGTAACGCGAAGCACTGACTTTGCCTCTCCCAGTTCTACGAGCACACAATCGATGTTGGCGTCGAAAGCTGCGCCATCACTCTGTCGGAGTTTCATCTCACAGGTCTTTTTTCCGCCATGCCTCCATGCCTGCAGAAAAAATCTATGCCACCTGTCCTGATCGTCAGGCGTAACGAATGGCACGAAACGACAGCCTATAAGGCTGACGCGGTCGTCTTTGAGCAAATCGGAACCAGTAAGATTGATTTCGCTTATCAGGCCATCATTGTTGAGTGTGAGATAGCCCACCGGAGCAAATTCATAGAGGCTAACATAACGATCCCGGGACTCCTCCAGCGCCATTTGGGCCTGGCGCAAGGCTTCGTTCTGCATCTCCAACTCAATCTGATGAACCTGGAGTTCGTGCAGCAGTTGGTCAGCAGACAATGCTCCGGTTGTGGCGGGGGGGGCACGGGCAAGCACAAGTGCCGTTTCCGCATTATCTCTCAGATGCAATGGCGACGGTGTTGGCGGGTGTTTCCTGCGCATTGGCGTCACCCAGTTCGTATGGATTTCTGGGAAAGTGCGTCCCGCGGCCCGACGGGGCAAGACCCTAAGCATATGATGAAAGTCATATTCGCCGAATACCGTATAACTTATTAGTAGATTCTCATACGGGGTAATTTGCATAACAATTATAACTTCTCACAGCTCTCTTCGTGTCACCTGAGGCTCGGCGCCATCGCTCGTCCGGATGGCCGGTTTCTGATTGAAGACGGTATCCGCCGAAGCATCCACCACCGTCGGGTATGGGTCAGGGGCCGCTATCCGCCGCCAGCCCCGGGGGACGACCGCTATGTGCCATCACCGACCAGGGCGCGGGCCATTTGCGCCAACGCGAACTGATGCTTCTCGTCAGTGATGTTGGCAAAGTTGCGGGTCAGTTCCAGGCACATCCTTTGACGGGAGGTCAGATCGGGATTGCGTCCATCTTCAAGCCCATCGAACAAGTAGCCGACGGGAACGCCAAGAACCTGGGTGATCTCATAAAGCCGACCGGCTGAGATACGGTTAATGCCGCGTTCGTATTTGTGGGCCTGCTGATAGGTTACGCCAATCAGTTCGGCCATCTGTTGCTGGCTATATCCCAGCATGATCCTTCGCTCACGTATGCGGGCACCGACATGGCGGTCGGTGGCGTTTGCGCGGTTCACGGATGGCATTGGGTGAATGTTGCTCATAGCGGCAGCGCCGATGATTTTTGGTTGATGATGTCATTAGATAGTTTTTTTAAAGTAGTGCCGCAACCATATGACAATCGAATAAAACGAATGACTGATATGCATGGGCAATTATTCGACGTGACGCTTTGCTCCGTGATAGCGATTGAATCGGGGAAACGGTAGCAGTTGGATTTCTGGCTGTGGTGAGGGCCTCTTCCGGGTCAAGAGCGGGGGCGCTGATGAACCGCCATCCGTCCGGTTTGTGATTGAAGCCGTTGCCCAGCAACCCTGCCGCCACCGTCAGGAATGGGTCAGATCCTGCACGTCTCCTTCAACTCGGTGAATGGCCGGTCTTTCATTTACCGGCCCGTGGGTTCAGGATTGGATGTTCCGTTCCTCGATTGAGGGCGACCAATGCCGCCGAGAGATACGCTGACCACTGACCCAGACGCTATTGCCCGTCAGCAACGAACCGACCGACGGGCAGCAATGAAATCCGCGAAAAATATTCCGGTGAGCGAAACGGCTTACTTTTCCTTTGGGGAGATAGCGGAGAAAGCGGCGACCAGGCCGGGCAGCATGACTGTCACCGCCCAGGCCCTTGATCGGGCATATCGCGAACTTTTCGAGTCAGCCGTAAACGGGGCGTTTTCCTGCCTGATGTGGTGGTGGGATGGACTGCAAGCGGAATACACGCCCGAGCTTTTGGTCGAAGCTCATGCCATGAATGACTGGAGCAGTTTTCGAGATAACTGGATGAATCATATCCATGTCCCTCGTGACGACGCTCAGCGTTGGTTCTCTTCGCGTACGCTTACGCTTCCACCGGAATGGTTCCCAGAGAAGTCAGGATCGGCAGCAGCCAAACCAACGAAAGCACCAGCAAAGCCTAAAAGACAAAAGCCAGGCCCAAAACCTGGGCCGTGGCAACAGAAGTTGCGAGACTTACTGCGCCGGTTTCCGCCGACCAGCATGCTTCACCTCGCTAGGCTGACCTGGCCGCAACAGTATGACTTCATCACCAAGAAGGCCAACGAACATCAGATGGCCCTGACGATGCCGGTCGTAACCTCGGGCAGCGCCCAAGCCATCGCCCGCAGAATAATCGCCGAAGTCATATCCTTGCTACCCGACAAACCCCCGCCTCTTGGTCAGTGAAATCGCCTGTAGGCCAGCCATATTTTCTGAGTTCCTCTGAATTACACTCTCCATTCGACCAATATGGAACTCCATAGTTGGTTGATTTTACTGTCTTATATTCCCTGAATTACCCGTAAATACATCTTAGAAATTCAGGGTTAGCCAAAATATTGCATCGGTAAAATTAAGAAAACGAGTAGAGATGCATACTTATCTTGGCAATACAGGAACAGAACCCGCCGCAGCGAACAAACTGGCGAGATGCGCAACAATAGCGGAACCAGCCCGCCTCAACTTGACAATAGAAAGCACGGACCAGGACGCCTTGCTGTCCGAACACCTCTTGGCACTTGTCCGCCTGTTGGCCAGACAGAGTTCCCGGCAGTGGCTTGCAAGCGTCACCGGTGAGCAGGAGCTTGCGGCATGAAGAGCTCCCGCAAGGCATTGCCCGGCGAGGCCGCCCCTACCCGGCTGCTGACCAAGGAGGATGTCGCCGACCTGCTGCAGGTCAGTGCCCGAACCGTTCAGCGCATGGTTGATGACGGTCGCTTGAAAGCCGTGCATCTGGGCAGGCTGCTGCGCTTCCATCCAGCCGTAATAGAACAATTGTTATTAGGCAAATGAACATGCAATATAAATTGCATAAACAATATTCGTTAATATACAACACTACAAATGGCCGAGCTTTGCGCATTGACGTAATAACGAATGGCGCCTATTGTCTCGTTCTGTCTTCACGAGGCGCCTCATGACCAGTACAACAACATCACTACCGAGCATTTCTGCCAATTTTTTCGATGTCTTGATGCTGATTGATCGATCTGAGAACTTGTCAGTCCGCCGTCGCCAGGACTTAGCATCGGCGGTGCGTACGGTCGCCCGGGTCTTCGGACGCGATCCCGCCCAGATCCCCTGTCGGTCAGATGTTCTGGCTCGACGCCTCGCAGAAGTTCCATATCTCGCGCACGGCCTGTCAAAAGGACGTTGGGCTAATATCCGCTCATTGGTTAATGCTGCCCTCGACCTGGTGCAACCGATGATGCCAGGGCGTCATCAGGAACCGCTGTCGCCGGCCTGGGAGAAATTGATGCTTCAGTCTGACGACAACAATTCCTTGCGACGCCGTGTTTCCAAAGCGGTTCACTGGCTCAGCGCCCGCAAAGTGGAACCGGATCAGGTGACCCAGGAACACCTCAATGAGTTCCTCGAGGCATTGCGGCAAACCAGCCTGGCAAAAGATCCTGAAGCCGCATGGAGAAACTACGCCTACGGTTGGAACCGAGCGATAACGAGGATCTCGGGTTGGCCACCGGTGGCGATCACCGTTCAGAACCGTCGCCCCGTCCAATCACTTCCATGGTCGGCATTCCCCTCCTCCTTCAAAGAAGATGTCGATGGTTACCTGGCCCACGTAATGGGGTGTGATCTGCTGGGCGAGGGTCCGGTTCGTCCGGTCAAGCAGATAACCGCGGACACTTGGAATTTTCACCTGCGGTATTTCGCGTCAGCACTGGTCCATCGGGGCCATGATCCCTCAACGATCCGGACCCTGGCCGACCTGACGGCAATAGACCGATTCAAGGAAGGTCTGCGGTTTTTTATCGAGAAGAACGACGGCAAGTCCTCAAGCTACATTCATGCCTTCGCCGCCTTGATGAAGGCCATCGCCCAGCATTGGGTCAAGGTCGATGACGAGCATCTCAAAGAAATGATTGATATTGCCAGCCGGTTGGCGCCCGCCAGGCGTGGCATGACGCGCAAGAACCGCGACCGGGTCCGTCAATTTGAAGACAGGAACGTGGCTGTCGCGCTGGTTACCTTACCCGATAAACTGATGCGCATCGCGGATGCGGTCGGCGCCGCCAGTCGTAAAGCTGCGATCCTTGCCCAAAAAGCGGTGGCCATCGAGTTGTTGCTGATGGCGCCGATGCGAATATCCAATCTTGCTGCCATCGACCTTGACGTTCATCTCGTCAGGCATCGGCGGTCCGGTGCCGTGCATCTGGTGATCGACCCTGAAATTGATGAAGTCAAGAATGATGAGCCTCTGGACTTCCCGCTTCCGGCCGAGACTGTCGTGCTGATCGACCGTTATGTCGACACTTATCGTCCACTACTTGTGCGTGATCCAACCAACCGCGCCCTGTTCCCCAACAGCACGAATGGCAGCAAGGGACGCAGTCTCCTGGGCAAACAAATTTCCGAAACGGTGTTCAAATACATCGGCGTAAAAATGAATCCCCATTTGTTCCGCCATGTCGCGGCAAAGCTGTTTCTTGACCAAACGCCGGGAGGATATGGGGTAGTCCAGAGGGTTCTCGCCCACCGCTCGGCGGACACCACCACAAGATTCTACACGGGCTTTGAAACGGCCGCGGCAGTCCGACATTTCGACGATGTCGTTCTTTCTCTGCGCCACGGAGATCGGCCATGAGCCGCGGGACCTTTGGTAATGTGCCGGAACGGCGTTGCCTAAAACCGACCGACTGGCCGGCAGAAGACCGCCGCCGCTGGGCAGCCGCCCTGCAGCCGGGTGACATCTTCGACCAGGCTGGAACGCGTAGCCACTTGGCCGCCATTTCCAACATTAAGGCTGAGAAGGGATATGGGCGTTGGTTAACATTCCTGCGGCACTCTGGATATGACCTGCAGGTCGCCCCCGAATTGAGGATCACTGCGGCTGTGGTTGGCGCCTACATTGTCCAACTGAGGAAATTAGATAATGGCACCTATACCCAAATTGCCCGATTACAGGAACTTTATGAAGCGGCCTCTGTAATGGACCCCCGACAGGACTGGGAGTGGATCCGGGGGATCGCTTCGAGGATCAGGGCGCAGCACAAGCCTGTCCGGGATAAGCGCGGGCGGTTGGTCGGCAGCGACGACCTTTTCAATTTGGGCGTGGCGTTAATGGCTTCAGCCGAAACGCAAGCAACCGAGCGGGCGGCGGCCACCACGTATAGGGACGGCCTGCTCTGCGCATTTCTGGCGCTCCGTCCGTTACGCCGAAAGAACCTTGCGGCACTGAGGCTCGGTGAACATATTGTCCGCGTTGGCGATGGCTGGATGATCTCCATACCCGGCGAAGAGACCAAGACCGGCACGCCAATCGACATGCCCTGGCCGGAATCACTGGTCGATAAATTGGAACATTATGTCGCTGTTCATCGGGCGGTCCTTTGCGCTCAGAACGGGCGTTGGCAAGAAGCGGTCGGCAATGCCTTGTGGGTCTCGGCAGACAGTTCTCCTCTCACCCAGCAGTCGGTCTATGACCGGATAGTCGAACGAACCCGAACGGCCTTCGGCACAGCCGTCAGCCCTCATCTTTTCCGCGATTGCGCGGCGACGGCCTTGGCGGTAGAGGATCCGCTTCAGATAAGGATTGCGGCTCCAATTCTCGGACATAGAACATTTGCCACCACCGAGAAATATTACGTCAAAGCGAGAATGGTTGAAGCGGTTCGGCAGTTCCAACAGAATGTCATCTCGCTGAGACAGGGCATCTCAGACCAAACAAAAGTGAGCGAATAATGCGCGCCGCCATCTACGCCCGTTTCAGCAGCGATCAACAACGAGACGCCAGTATCGAGGATCAGGTGCGGGTCTGCACCGCTCTGGTGGAGCGAATGGGCGGATCCGCAGTCCAGGTCTTCTCAGATTACGCCATCAGCGGCTCAACCCAGTTGCGTCCTGGGTTCCAACAGATGCTTCTGGCTGTGCGGGATGGCCGGGTCGACATGGTGGTCGCCGAGGCCCTCGACCGCCTGTCACGCGATCAGGAACACGTCGCCGGCTTTTATAAACAGATGATGTTTGCCGGCACGAAAATAGTCACCGTTTCCGAGGGCGAGATCAGCGAGTTGCATGTCGGCCTCAAGGGCACCATGAACGCCCTGTTCCTCAAGGACCTTGGGCAGAAGACCCATCGTGGTCTGGAGGGCCGGGCCCGCCAGGGTAAGGCCGCCGGAGGCAAAGCCTTTGGCTACCGCTCCGTCCAACAGTTCGACGGCCGGGGAGAACCGGTTCGTGGAGAGCGGGTGATCGAGCCGGACGAAGCCTCCGTGGTGCTGAGGATTTTTTCCGAATATGCCGATGGCCGTTCGCCCAGGGCCATCGCTTTTGCCCTCAATGAAGACAGGATCCCTGCCCCACTCAGCGACAAAGCCTGGTCACCGTCCACCATCTATGGCAACTGGCGACGCGGCACCGGCATTCTTAACAATGAGCTTTATGTCGGATGGATGGTGTGGAACCGGCAGCATTTCATCAAGGACCCTGGTACCGGCAAGCGCCAGGCTCGGCTGAACCCTCCGGAGCAATGGGTTCGCACCGAAGTTACGGATCTGCGGATTGTGCCGCAGGACCTATGGGAAAGGGTAAAATCACGCCAAGGAGTGCACCGCCAGCAACGGCCTGAGCGGGCCCGCCGGCCGACGCATATTCTATCTGGTCTGATGGTCTGCGGAGAATGTGGCGGCGGTTTTTCCATGATCAGTGCCAACCACTATGGCTGTTCACGTGCGCGCAACACAGGCACCTGCGGCAATCGCCTGATCATAAGGCGCGATACCCTGGAGGAATTGGTTCTCGATGGCTTGCGCCGGCATCTCATGCAACCAGCGGCGGTCAAGGAATTCGTCACCGAGTTCACCAGGGATTTCAACCGACTCGCTGCCGATCACGATAGCCGTCGCACCCGACTGATGGCTGAGCATGGCCGGATCACGGTCCAGCAGAAGAAGTTGATCGAGGCCATCAAGGACGGAACCCCGGCCCGCTTGGTCAATGCCGAGATGATTGCCCTTGAGAACCGTTACCAGGAGATCGAGGCCGATCTGTCATCAGCACCGCCACCGCTGCCCAGGCTTCACCCGAACCTGGCCGATCTTTATCGCAGCAAGGTGGAGGATCTGCAGAATGCGCTCAATGAACCTGATATGGCGCCGCAGGCTGGCATGGCCCTGCGGGGACTGATTGACCGTATTCGCATGGTGCCGGTCGACGGCAAGCTTGAGATCGAACTTCTTGGCGCCCGGGCGGCGATGCTGGCTCTTGGCACCCCGGAATCGAAACACCCCCGAGGGGTTACCTCGGGGGTGCAGGAAGCGCTGGTTGCGGGGGCAGGATTTGAACCTGCGGCCTTCAGGTTATGAGCCTGTTTTTACATATTTGACATACCCCGCAGACTCCCTCAGAATTTCCCCAAAAACATGATATATAATTGATATCTCTATTGATTATTAGCGACACTGGACGACATAATACGCCATACAACGACATAAATCACCATGCACTTACCGGACACGAGACGGACACGAAACGATGACGATCGAACTCAAAGATGCCCTGGTCAAAAATTTGGAAGCCCCGTCCAAAGGCAATAAAATCACCTATTGCTCGACGGTGAAG
>Ga0208507_1000819_pt1 | contig 18810 bp, 9 predicted proteins | sample CryBogCBH12Aug01_FD_184626 | JGI IMG/M metagenome (GOLD analysis project Ga0208507, IMG submission 184626) | Freshwater microbial communities from Crystal Bog, Wisconsin, USA - CBH12Aug09.1 (SPAdes) (version 2) | ecosystem: Environmental > Aquatic > Freshwater > Lake | place: Crystal Bog... | reverse complement strand
TTTCACACAGAACATTAATAGCCATTTCGCTCTTATCTCGTGCTATGTCCTGTATTTTACGCACGTTAAGCGTGAGCTTAGGTCTGCCTTTTGGGTTACCTGATATTCCTTTTTGAAACATGGTGTGTTAGTTGTTAAATCAAATCCGTATCAATAAGACGTATGCTACTGGAATAGGGTTTAAAGAGGTGGGGGTGTAACGCTAGAAATGCTTATTTATGCTTAGGGTATACAGAGGTATAGGTTCATGCTGCGGAAGGGCTACAATCGGAGCTCCCCTCCATATACCTGACGCTTTTAACTAGGTCATTATAACACTCTTCTGCATGCTCAAGTCGTTGGTGGCTCCATCCTCTTAACCCAAACTCTTCGTTTGATGGGTAGCTTTCACGCGCTGGATACATAACACCTCTTATTTGTTCCGCTGGTTTAACTGTCAGTATTGCGGATTCATATCCTAATACTTTACCAGATTTACTAACAACGGCGTATAACGTTACTAATCCGTCACGCTTTATTTGTTTATAAGTGAATCCGTTATCTTTGAACTCAGTGTTTATTTGTTTAATATCCATTTCCATCTTGTTGCCTTTCCTAGCTGTCCTTTTGAGCGAGCTAATCCTCGTTGTGTTTGTTGTATTATTTGATTAGCGCAGAGTTCCTGAAGAACTGCTTCTCCAGCTTTTCTGTTAAGATTTATTCTCGAACCCATGTTGTTGAAACTCATAAAGAAGAAGCCATTTGCATCCTTAGCATTGCTTAAGCCTCTACATATGCGAAACGCAGCTTTTTGGTATTCATCATCAAGACTGTTGTAATACAGCTGTTCATTTGCACTTAACTGGGCTGGATAATCGTTGGTAGAATAGTCCTGTAACATTTGTACAATCTCTTTCTCGTGTTCAGCACGACTGGTTCGCCATATTCCTGTCTGCTCATCGTAATGTAATAGAAGTAACTCAACTATCTTCTCCATGCTGAATACTTGGAAAATTGCTGGTATTGTGTTTAGCAGGAAGCTGTAACGTTCACCTCTAACTGCTCTTCTGTTTTGAATGAATTGTTCATATAGTTTTCTGATATGAAGCTGATCCTCATCTTTCATCGATGAGAGGTAGGCTTCTGCCTTCTTACGTTTCTGCTTGTTGCTATGAAGGTCCGTAGAGTCCTTAGATGCCTTAGATTCTACAGATATTACTTCTTCTTCTATCTCTTCTTTTTCTGATAAATCTACTAAATCTTTTATCTCTTCAGTTATCTGCTGATTCTGCTTAGAGGTATTGAGAGTAGAATGTTCTTCATTTGGAATTGGTTGAAAGACTGAACACGGTCTGTCACTTACCCAAACATTAGGGTCATAAGATACAAAACAGTTGGATGATACATTACTAGGTTTATCATCAAGACGACCACCATCTGGTATATATTTATCGAAGTGCTTGTATGCGGCTTGGAAGCATCGTTTGTGCTCAATGGCGTTATTGGCATTTATCTTAACAATTACCTTCAATCCCTCGCCACCAACCGATAGATGGTTCGCGAAGACATATATATCATTTTTTAGGTTACTACGTATCATTTTTAATTTATCTCCAAGATTATCAAAGTCCAAGCATAGCAGTTTGCTGTGTTGTATAAGTGATTTGTAATCCAAACCATTAAAAGTGCCTGATATTTTAACTGCTTTCAGGGTTCTTTTCTTCATCTCTTGAAGATCTATAGCAGGATTTTTTTTAGCCTCTCTTATTCTATTTACCTCATTTATCCATCTACCAGATCTGATACCTTCAATATAATCATTAAACGTAATTGTTTCATGAGGACTGGCTAAATTACATCGATGGAATAGTGTTAATGATGCATCAAAATATGAAACGGTTAGATCGATAGCCTGTAATCCGCTTGTCGATGGAATGTCTAATACGTCGGTGTCCATATTAAGCCGATTTACTTCCTGATTCTAAATTAGGATCTATTGGCACTATTTTCTTTGGCCTACCATTCCCACCAACATGCTTTGCTTTGTCATTACTAAGGCGCTTAACTGTTTCTAGTGCCTGAGCCACTGGAAGTAGAAGCCTTCCTCTAATCTGACCTGCTTTCCTTATTCTAACTAATTTAATTTCACCTTCATTTTCTAGATTGTACCAAAAGGATCTGATAGTCCACAGATTGGATCTCCGCCTTTACTTGGTAATGGTACAAACTCTAAACATGAACTATTGTATGTGTTAGTAGACGTTAATTTACCGTATGTTATACTCATATGTGTGTACTGGTTTTTTTCAGTACGTACATTATATGTGTAATAATTATTAAATAATTAAATATGGAACCTTAATTTTGAAAAAGAGTGCTTATTGTGATTTTTAATATGCTTAATATTTAGAAACTGCCCTTTTTTATGCCCTTATAATAAAAATAATTCCTTTTTTTTAAATGAATTATTTTGACAGCTTTTTTAATCTCGCAGCATTACCACCTTTTTGTGCTCTGCTTTTTCTCGATTCATTACGGAATGAACTAATCATGCTGTAGTCATGTTCATTTAGCACTGGAAGATTCTCACGTGCCTTAGATTTTATAGATTTTAAAACTTTCGGACCAAAGGCTGATTCTATATATTTATAAATCATATTAGGTGTTTTTAAATCCCATTTTTTCTGAACTTCCTCAATGGTGTAAACGTCTTTGTCTATAAGCTCGAAAAAGTTAGCCTCTTCTTCCTCATTTATTTTTTCTTTTATTACTTCTCTTGCTTTTCTTGTAAAATACATAGCGTTAGTAAACGCATCCTTTTCACTGAAATTAGCTAAATAATAATGCGATGCTAATGTCGCTATATGGTATACTTCTTCTTCAGAAGGTTCTGTTTTATTTTCATTCATCGTGAATTAGTTTTTAGTTATATCAGGCAGCAAGTTTAATGCTGCTCGTTTAGATTTCTCATCTACATGCGTATAATGACGTGAAATTTCAGCGCTTTCGTGCCCAATAATATCTCGAGTAACAGCTTCAGATGCACCTGCGTCTTTTAGCATAGAGGTGGCAGTGTGTCTAAGTGAATGGAAAGATAGATGGCTCTGCTCTCTTTTACCATCCCTACCTTTACCGCTACTTACACGTTGTGATGGTCTTTCCTTAACTAATTGAACTGATAATAATAGATCGTAGAACTCCTTTGATAACTGAGAGATGCCACCTGTTTTGTTCGCTAACTTAAAAGCCTTTGGAAACAGGGGAGCATCTGGAACGTCGGTAACCTCTATCTCGTTCAGGTAAATCATCAAAGGATCTAGTAAAGGTATTACTTGTCTGCGTCCTGTCTTATTGGTAACTATACGCAGTTCTTGTTTGGTTAAATCTATATTAGCCCAAGTTAATGAAGCTATGTCTGATAATCTTTGCCCAGTATACAGACCAAATAGAATCATTCCTCTCCACTCAACAGAGGCGGCAGCTGTAATTGTTTTGAGTTCTGCTAATGTGAATGGACGCCGTTTCCCTTCTTTAGTTTTAAGGGAAGCTACTTTAGCGGCAGGATTATCGGATATAAGACCTTCTCTCCACGCAGACTGGAAAAGGACTCTAAGGATCTTCAGCTTATTGTTAGCAGTACGTGGGGTGGCTTTAGAAGCTGCTGCATCACGCCATTTACTTATTTGGGTAGTGGTTATGTAGTGTATTGGTTCACTAGCTTTATCGACTAAGAATATTATGAAGCTTTCTACAGCACTTTTATAGGCAACATAGGTTACGGGTGCAGTCTCTCCCTTTTTTCGGGTTAACCACTGGTGAGTATATTCTTGAAATGCAGGAGATGAAAGACGTGTTCCATGTATATCTTCGTGAATATCAGAGCAGACTCTGCGAAATTGTGATTCTACAATGCGTTTGTTTGCTGCCTCCTCCCATTCATTAGCTATCTTAAGCGCCAGCTTGCGGTCTTTGCATTTAGTGCTGCGTTGTGTTCGTCTTCCATCTGGCAGACTAAAGCCAGCAATCCAATAAGGTGAGCGTGGTAGTTTGCGTAAATAGGCCATAAGTAATAGTTACAGCCACAGGCACAGCACGTCGAGAGCTTTTAAAACGTTTTTAAAGGTTTATTTCATTGGGATACATGAAAAAAGCCCTAGGTAAAACGAGATGGGGGTTCGAGTCCCCCCTTGGGCACCATCCATCTAAATTGCTAAATATCAGTTACTTGTGATTAATTCGTCATGCTGTATTTCAATAGTTACAGCCATAGGCACAGCAATAGCACATTGGTGCATGTAGATGTACAAAGGTTTTTATCCGCTAGCTTTTTGTGTTTAAGTAAATCGAGCTATTTGCGGTGTATAGGTCTATATGAGACTCGTGTAGCAAAAAATAGTAATCACTCAATATTAGGCTGTTTTCGCAACCACATGATAAATTGGTAATTTCTCTCACTGCTTACCACTTTTGCCTTAATATCTACATAGTAAAATCTGGCATGATGCTCTAGTTGTCTCAGATGGCTTACTTGATATTTGATTCGATTTATTGTTCAATATTGGAGGTGAGGGTGTTCTGATATAAAGTATTTTGTACATGTAGGGTATGCCAACGTATAGGAAAATGTGTATTTGCTCTGCAATCTCTCGACCCTATTCATTTTAAGAATATCTATATTAGTTTTATTTACTTAAAAAATATATTATAGGTTAATTTAGGGAGTTTCAAAAATGACTTATGTAAATATATGTAAATATTTACCAACTCGCTAAAAATGCGTTTATCTACAGCCTAGTAAAAGCCTTGCCGTATCATCTTTATGCATAAGATTTTTCGCTATATTTTCTTCATTTTAATTAGTTTATGCCTGTCTCGATATTCAGAGGCACAATCAAACTACACGACACCTTATGAAGTTACTTCAATAGCGGGACTTCAAAATTATAATGGATATATAGATGGTGCTGGTACTTCTGCTAGATTTTCTGGTTACACTAACGGGATGGTCTGCGATCAATTAGGAAATGTATATATATCAGATAATAACTTAATACGTAAAATTACATCTACTGGTATAGTTACGACCATAGCTGGAAATGCAAATTATACTGGTTTTGCAGATGGTACTGGTAGTTCTGCAAGATTTAATGGTACCCGCGGAATAGCAGTTGGAAATGATGGTAATATTTATGTAATTGATACCAATAATTGCACAATACGTAAAGTCACACCTTCAGGAGTGGTAACAACCTTCGTTGGAACAGTAGGCGGAGGAGCTATGCGTGATGGAGTAGGAACGGCGGCTGTATTTCAATCCCTCTACAATTCGAACCTTGTATTAATGCCGTCAGGAAATTTTTATATCAGTGATGGGGGAACAATTAGACAGATAACACCTGCAGGAACTGTAACAACTTTAAGTTCTTATGGATCACAAATAGGGGGTAATTTTGCTATTGATAGTCTAAATAATATATACTGGAGCAATAGCACAGTCATTGAAAAAACTAATCCATCTGGTGTTACAAGTATTCTCGCTGGATCATTAGGTAATCAAGGGAATGCTGATGGTTTGGGTATTTCTGCGCAATTTGCTTATGTAAGTTCGTTAACTATCGATTCTAATGGTAATATTTTTGTTATAGACCAACAAAATTGTACAATACGTAAAATTACATCTGCTGGTTTAGTAAGTACAATTGCAGGTCAGTCTTTAAAAAGTGGGTTTATTGATGGAGTTGGATCTGGAGCTTTGTTTAGTAATGGCCTTCAAGAAATAGCGGCAGATACCAGTGGAAATTTATATATCATGGATTATGCTGCGTTCCGTAAGGCTGTGATAGCAACAGCACCCTTAATTACAACGCAGCCTACTAATCAAGCAGTAGCAGTTGGCGGCAGTGCAACTATTTCAGTAGTGGCCTCGGGTTCTGGAATTTTAAAATATCAATGGTATAAAGGAAATTCATCTATAGTGGGAGCAGCTTCTTCTTCATATACTATTAGTTCGGCAACAACTACTGATTCTGGCTCTTATTATGTTGTAGTAACGAACTCGCTAGGATCAGTAACTAGTAACTCCGTGAATTTAACTATTACTGTAGGTGCCCCCGTGATTAGCACGCAGCCAATTAGTCAATCTATATACTCTGGTAGTGTGCTAAACCTTAGCGTTGTAGCCACTGGAACTGGACCATTAAGCTATCAGTGGTTTTTAAACAATTTAGCAATTAGTGGAGCTACCACTTCTTCTTATACAGTTGCTTCTGCTCTGAATACCAGTGCTGGTAATTATACTGTATCAGTTACTAATGCTGGCGGTTCAATTACATCAAGTGTAGCTACAATATCTGTTGTCACAGCTAATCCGCCTAGTGCGCCTCTAAATGTTATAGGTACAGCCGGTAATGGACAAGTAGTTGTTTCATTTAATCCGCCATCAAATAACGGAGGTTTATTAATAACTGGTTATACTGTTAATGTTAATCCGGTTGTAGGAGGTCCTGTCGTTAGTGTTACAGGTTCATCTTCACCTATAATAGTTACAGGGCTAACCAATGGAGTTGCTTATAATATTTCAGTGACTGCAACTTCAAGTGGTGGAACAAGTACAGCAGGATCTGTTGCGTCACCAATTATACCCGTTATTGCTCCAATAGTTACAAGCCAACCACTTTCAATTACAACAGCAGCAACGTATATAGTAACATTTGCAACTAACTATAGTAGTCCTACGTCAGTAACAAATCAGTGGTATTTTAATGGTAGTGCTATTAATGGTGCGACTACTCAAAACCTAACTTTAAATCCTATATCAATTTCTAGTTCTGGAAATTATTATGACGTTATAACAAACAATGCTGGGAGTGTTACTACAAATAATGCGGTTCTAAATGTCATCCCTGCTTATAGATTTACAACATATTACTCAGGAAATATAAATCCAAATGGAATAGTTTTTGATAGTCATGGTAACTTATTTATTGTTGATAATTTTAATCTCGTAATATGGAAAGTGAATCCAAATGGTATTCAATCTGTGTTTGCTGGAAGATTAACAACTCCAGGCAATTTAGACGGGATTGGTTCAAAAGCTACTTTCTATAATCCGACTTCAATAACAATAGATAAAAATGATAATTTATACATTACTGATAGCGGTAATCGTATAATACGTAAAATCACACCAGATGCAATGGTTACAACTTTTGCAGGGAGTGGCAACAATGGCTCAAGTGTGGACGGGGTGGGTGTTGTAGCTAGTTTTAATAATCCGATTTTAATAACAATAGACTCTTCTGGTAATTTATATGTTTTAGATAGCGGTAATATTCGTAAGATCACACCTTCAGCTTCTGTATCTACAATACTTTTTAATCAGCCAGTTAGTGCCAATTGCATAGCTTTAGATAAAGCTGATAATTTATATTTTTCTGACTATTCTAATATTTATCAAGTAATCGGAAACGGACAGTATACTAAATTTGCTAACAATGTAACGAGTTTACTATTACAAACTGATTTAGCTACTAATCAAGTTTCAGGAATAAGTAGTATGGTTTTCGATTCATTAGGAAACATATTTTTAACTTCAGGGAATTTAATAGGTATTATAAGCAATAATGGATATGTAAGCACTATTGCAGGTGGTGTTCAGAATAAATCTGGAAACAGTGATGGTGTCGGTAGTGGAGCATTCTTTTATACACCATCATCAATCACATTAGATTCGAACGGCTATATATATGTAACTGACTATAATAATAGAAGTATACGTAGAGGAGTTAATCAGAATTTTCCTTTTATAACTACACAACCTATTACTCAGACAATAAATGCTGGAGCTAGTGTTTCTCTATCTGTCAGTGCTGCTGGTGTCCCTACTCCTAATTATCAGTGGCAATATAATGGAATAAATATTCAAGGTGCTACAGGGACTACGTATACAATTAACAATGCTCAAATTTCAGCTACTGGAAACTATGATGCTCTGGTCACAAATAATTTAGGATCAGTTATATCCAATATTGCAGTTGTTACAGTAGTTAATAGTGCACCAAGCATAATTTCTAATCCAGTTAGCCAAAGTGTTTTTGCAGGTCAGGCTGTTACATTTACCGCAGGATATTCAAATGCATCATCATATCAGTGGGCATTTAACGGTGTAGGTATAAATGGAGCAACTAGTCCATCATTAACACTGGGTAGTGTAACAACTAATAATGCGGGGTTGTATTCAGTGACAGCATTTGGAATTGGACAGCCAGCAATATCTTCTGGAGCTACATTAAATGTCACTACGCTACCAAGTGTTATAAGTAATTTAACTTGGAATATAGGTTTAAGTAGTTCCTTGGTTGTTAGCAAAAATATTTCTAATCTAAATACAGCAATATATGGATTACCTGCAGAATTAACGTATAATAATATTAATAGTACTATATTGGGTTCAGCAGTTACTACGAATAATTATGGGTTAACTTTAGCTATTTCAAACGGATCTGTGATTAGTACTATACCAATTAGTCTTACAGTTCAAAATCCACCTGATCCAGTAGCAGTTGATACCGTTGGATCTACTATTTTTACTAACAACGCAACTCAAGCTTCAGGTATTTCTATAGATGGCGCAGGAAATAAATATTTTACATATGGAAATGAGATAGTCAAAATGACATCTAATTCTACTGCGCCGATAGTAATCGCAGGTTCGAATATTGCAGGGGCATTAGATGGTGCAGGAACTTCAGCATTCTTTAATAATCCTACTGGTATAACCGTAGATTCAAGTGGCAATATTTATATTGCAGATACCTCTAATGACGTAATTAGGAAAATCAATACATCTGGTTTAGTTACTACTATAGCTGGATTTGCAGGAATTGTTGGTAGTGCGGATGGGGTAGGTTTGTCTGCTAGATTTAATTCTCCTAGAGGCATTGTTATTGATAATTCGGGTAACTTGTATGTCGCAGACACAGGTAATAACGCTATTCGTAAAATTAGCTTATCTGGAGATGTCACCACACTGGTAAATTCTGCATCTGGTATTAGTCCTAATAGTATTACCATAGCACCTAACGGAAATTTGTATGTGACCTCAATGCCTACTAGTTCCTATGTATTTGGTGGTATATTTTGTATTACCCCAACTGGTGCTATTAGTACAATTACAACAAGCATATATTATAGCACGTCTTCACGGTTTGGGCCGCCTAATGTAATAGCGACAGCTAGTAGTATAGCTGCAGATTATAATAATAATTTATATGTTTTGCTTGGGCCGTATTTAAACGGAAACACCGTTGGCTTTCTTTATAGAATAACATCTACAGGCCAAGTTAGTTTAATTTATAGTTGGCCTAGCTCTTCAATTTTGAATGTACCGTTTAACGCCAATGCTGCTTTGGCAATAGACTCACAAGGCAATATGGTTATTGCCGGTCCTCAGTTACAGTATATGGGAAATGCTACTACTTTCCCCAAAATTGTGTCACAGCCTCAAAGTTTGTCAGCTCCCCTCAATTCTTCTGTGAGGTTTAATGTAATTGCGTCTTATTCAACTGGGTATCAATGGCAATTTAATGGTGTAAATATACCTGGTGCTACTTCTTCAAGTTTAACACTTAATAATGTCCAACAATCTCAATCTGGTGTTTATACAGTAGTGGTAAACACTAGTGGCTCATATCAACTTACTTCAGCACCTGCTACTTTAACAGTTGGATCAATTGCTTTACCCGTAGTTACATCAAATCCTAAGTCTCAAAGCGTTGTTGCAGGAAGCGCAGTTACATTAACTACAAATGCATCAGGAGTAGGATTAACATATCAATGGCTATATGATGGGACCCCTATAGCTGGAGCTACTGCTTCTTCTTACACAATTAATTCTTCTACGACAGCTAATGCTGGTAATTATCAAGTAGTCATTACTGATAGTGCAGGTTCAACTACATCAGCGATTGCATGCTTAGGTGTTAGTAGCAACCCAACTACCTCAAAATATTTATCATCTTGGTCTTCATCATCGCTATTACCAGCAACTACATTATACACATCAGCTGCCTATGATGGAGTAAACTTTCTTGTAGTTGGTACGGATGGTACTTTATTGAGTTCAAGTAACGGTAATTCATGGACTAAGCTTCCTTCAGCTCCTGGCAGATTAAATTCTTTAGTTTATGCTGGTCAGCAGTATGGGATTATAGGTGTAGGCGATAACGGTGTTATAAATTCATATAATGAGCCAAACTTAGGAGGTACTCCTCAAGCATCAGGTATAACTTCATTGCTTACAGGCTTTGCGTTTAGCCCGACTAGAATGGTTGCGGTAGGTTATAACGGTACTGTAGTTACATCTCCTTATCAGTATGCTTTATGGACCTCTGGATTTAGTGGTGTTAATCAAAACTTAAACGCAGTTGCATATGGTAATGGAACTTTTGTAGCTGTTGGCCTAGGTGGAACAATTCTTACTTCACCAGATGGACTTCTATGGAGTCAGCAATCAAATGGATCATCTACTGATTTGTATAGTATCGCTTATGGCCCTGCAGGATTTGTTGCTATAGGAGGCAGTCCTAAAGGGGAAATATATACATCGCCTGATGGTATTACTTGGACTCAACAAACAAGTCCTACCTCATCTACACTTATTAGGGTTATTTATGCTAACGGTGCGTATGTAGCTGTTGGTTCCTTAGGAGCAATAGCAACTTCTGTAGACGGAGGTTTCACATGGGCTACTAGTAACACAGGAACTACTAATACATTAGAGGGTGTAGCATACGGTAATAACGAATACATAGCGGTAGGTAATAGTGGTGTTGAGGTTATTTCATCTCAATCGCCTACAACTGTACCTATAATAATTAATCAGCCACTTAGTGCTACTGTTCCTTCTAACGCCTCTGTGACCCTAACAACTTCTGCCACAGGTGGAGACTTAAGCTACCAGTGGTATTTTAATGGCAAAACAATAGTAGGCGCTACAACTTCAACTTATACTATATCATCAGTTACGGCAGCTACGTCAGGTATGTATTCTGTTACAGTAAGTAATTCATTAGGTAGTGTAAGTTCAAATGCAGCTATAGTTGGTATACCAAATCCTGGAAGATTAGTTAACTTATCCGTATTGTCTATGGATGGACCAGGTAGTCAGTTGCTTACTATTGGTTTCGTTACAGGTGGTGCAGGTACTTTTGGACAGCAGCAGTTACTCATTCGTGGCAGCGGTCCAGCTCTTTCTGCCTATGGAGTTGCTAACGTATTATATGATCCAGTGCTTACTGTATTTGATAGTTCTTCAAAATCTATTGCTTCTAACGATAACTGGGGAACTCCATCTACTAATGTAGCGATAATAAACAGTGCAGACTCAGCTACTGGTGCTTTTGCATATAACCCCACAACGAGTTTAGACGCGGCATTGGTTTCAAGTTTACCGGTAGGTGCTTATACGGCGCAAGTAGCAGGTAAGGGTACTGCAACTGGAAATGTTTTAGCTGAGGTATATGACGACACTCCTTCGGGTTCATATACAGTAAGTGTACCTCGTTTAATAAATATTTCATGCTTAGAGCAGGTAGCTTCAGGCGGTACTCTTACAGCAGGATTTGTTGTAGGAGGTACGACAGCAGTGCGTGTTTTAATTAGAGCTAGTGGACCAACTATTTCTGCAGCTCCTTTTAATGTTTTTGGAACTATGCCTGATCCAAAACTAACTGTTTACGATGTTAATCAGAATATACTTATTACTAATGCGGGTTGGGCTGGTAATACTGCTATTGCTGCAGCAGCAAGTCAGGTAGGAGCTTTCCCATTTGCAAATAGCACTAGTAAAGATTCTGCTGTTTTAATGACGCTTAATCCAGGAAATTATACGGTACAAGCATCTAGCGCATCTGGAGTTGCAGGAGTAACTTTAATTGAGGTGTATGAGGTTCCTAGCAACTAAAGTCTAAACGTATCCTGATACCCATTGGCTTACCCACAGGCCACCTTGCTTCACTGCAGGGATGGCTTTTTTGTGGCTATCACTCACCAGAAGCTAATTTAAGGGGTAGGGGTGCTCCGCTAGAACGGCTTTTTTCTACCTAGGGTATACCTACTTATAGGTTGGGTGTGAAACTTTTTTAGCCGAAGGGATTTTATTACTGTTATTACAACTTCTACGATTAGAAAAATAAATTTACATTTTAACCTAAAAATTATCTACTCCTGTTAATTTTAAATTAGTACCATACCTACAAGTGCAAGCGCCTAAACTTCCCCCAACGTACAAGAAAAGCGTAGCTGTCGTAGCAGCAATAATTGAGGACGGCGGAAAAATCCTCTGTGTACAACGCGGTACGCACAGACTGAATTACATTAGCGGCAAGTGGGAGTTCCCAGGTGGGAAAATTGAACAAGGCGAGACCCCGGAAGCCGCGCTAATCCGAGAAATTCAAGAAGAGCTCCACTTATCCATCCGAATCGACTTTCACCTTATCACGGTCGAACACGACTATCCCGACTTCCATATTTCAATGGCTGCCTATCGCTGCAGTACAGTGATTACTGATCCTGCCGTCGTTCTCACCGAACATGTAGCTCATTGCTGGCTCAGCTCCGAGGACCCTGCAATGCGAGACCTTGATTGGGCTGCGGCAGATATACCAATCGTTCAGCTCCTCAGAGCCTAATTTCAATGCAACGCACACCAGCTGATCACATTCAACCTAGGCTGGTCCTAAATACGAAGAATGGCCACCGTGTTTTAAATCAACTAGATTCCGAGCTGCGCAGCTGCGATAGGTTTCAGTTCTGCGTGGCCTTTGCTAACCAAGCCGGAGTCACCTCGCTGATCCAGCCTTTGGAAGATTTGAAAAAGCGAGGAATCCGAGGTCAAATTCTCCTATCTCAGTATCTGAATTTCACTGACCCTGTCGCCCTCAAGATGTTAATGCAGCTGGGCCACATAGAAGTGCGGATCTCAACCAAGGGATCAATGCACGCTAAGGGTTACTATTTTTTCAAGGACGATACTGGTCGCTACATAATTGGCAGCAGCAATTGGACCGAATCGGCGTTATCAAAAAACACAGAACTTAATGTGGTGATTCAAGCCGACAGCGCCAGCACCTTCGGGCAAGAGGTGAATTCAGACTTCACAAATCAATTTAATTCAGCAGAGCCGCTTACGGCTGCTTTCATTGCCAACTACACCCAACTTTACGACCGGATTAGGAAAATGCGTGACGAGATCAAGATACAAGAAAACCAGGTCGTGGCGAATATGCCTCTCGAGCCTAATAATATGCAGATTGAGGCAATGGCCAGATTACAGGCTCTGCGCTGCAAGGGTGAAACAAAAGCCCTTCTAATTTCAGCCACTGGCACCGGCAAAACTTTTCTGTCCGCGTTTGACGCAAAATCATTTAACCCGCGACGACTTCTATTTGTTGTTCACCGTGAAAACATAGCGCGCTCTGCCATGCAATCTTTTGAGCGCGTCTTTGGAGCTGCCCGAACCTACGGACTATACACCGGTAACACTCAAGAGCAACAAGCGGATTTTTTATTCTCCACCGTTCAGACTCTATCCCAGCAGCATCACCTTGAACGCTTCCGAGTTGATGAATTTGAATATATAGTTGTTGATGAATCTCACCGGGCTGGTGCAAAATCTTACAACCGCTTACTAAGCTATTTCACACCACAGTTTTTACTGGGTATGACGGCCACACCTGAACGCACTGATGGGATTGATATCTTTCGACTGTTTAATCACCAGATTGGCTATGAGATTAGACTTCAAAGAGCCCTTAAGGAAGAAATGCTCTGCCCATTTCACTATTTTGGTGTGGCTGACCTTACGATTAATGATCAAGCCATCGAAGATTGTTCAGATTTCAATAAGCTAACAACGCCAGAGCGTGTGAACCATATAGTAGAGAAAGCAGCCTTCTACGGCTGCGACGGGGGTATAGTTAGAGGTCTGATCTTCTGTTCCCGAAACCAAGAATCTCATAAGCTAAGTGAAGAACTCAACAAAAGAGGTTATGTCACCTTGGCATTGGACGGCTCAACGTCAGAGGAAGAACGAGAGCGCGCAATTCAGCGACTCGAAGCTCCCACTGGATCTCAAGAGAAACTCGATTACATTCTGACAGTAGATATTTTCAATGAGGGCGTTGATATCCCACAGTGCAATCAGATCATCATGCTACGCCCGACTCAATCGGCTATCATCTTCGTTCAGCAATTGGGACGCGGTTTACGTAAGCTCGCAACGAGAGAAAAATATCTCACGGTTATTGATTTCATCGGAAACTACTCGAACAACTACCTGATACCAATTGCCCTATACGGGGATAGATCATACGATAAAGACCGTATCCGCCGACTCATCGTAAACGGCAACGATGGCCTACCGGGAACTTCCACTATTAATTTTGATCAGGTCGCTAAAGAGCAAATCTTCAAGAGCCTAAACGGCGCCAACACTCAGCAGCTAAGGGATCTGAGTCTTGATTTCACCGCTTTGAAAAATCGACTTGGTCGAATTCCTATGATGATCGACTTCGTTGAACTAGATCAACGTGACCCATCGGCTTTCGCTAAGTGCAAAAAGTCCTTTTATTCTTTTTCACATTACATAGAGCCCACGATCGTTTACCCTATAAGCACTAAGGCGGCAAAGATCCTCGAAATCTATTCCCGCGATTCTCTCAATGCAAGTTCACTTGAGGAGCCACTACTGCTTCTTGCTATTTTGAAAGGTGAAGACTCATCGATAAGCAGCTTGAATCAATCGTATCTTAATCTAACAACCCGAAATTCTGCACCGGGGCGCTGGGATATGGCTGCCAACAGTATTAATCTTCGCTTCATTCGAGAAAATAAGGGTCGTGCACTTGTGAGTTTTGCCGTTTCGCTAAACATCTGCATATTGGAGCGGCACGGTGAACAGTTTCACGCTCATACAGACCTCACGCAGTTATTGGCTGAGCCTGGATTTGCTATATATCTTCAAGACCTAGCCCAATACGCACAAATTAAATTTTTAGATAACTTTGATCCCACCAATTACGTTGCCGGCTTTATTCGCTACAGGAAATACTCCAGAGCCGACGTTTTCCGTATCCTGGGATGCCTAGAAAACCCTGTGGCCCAGAACGTAGGAGGATATCTACTTGATCCTGATCGCAGATGGTGTCCCATATTTGTAAACTACAAAAAAGAAGAGGGAATTGCTGTCACTATTCAGTATGATGACTCATTTATTAATCCTAATAAAATGCGTTGGTTTACCAAAAGCAGACGTACTCTCAATAGTCCAGATGTTAAATTTTTTTTAGACCCCACACGCAACGGCCGCATTCCTCTCTTTGTCAAAAAAAACAACGACGAAGGAACAGAGTTTTATTACCTTGGTGATGCTATGCCGGACCTAGCTTCCATAACACCAACCACAATGGATAACGGTTCTGGCGGAAAGGTATCAGTGATTTACATGAACATTAATTTAGATCAGCCAGTCACCCTATCGCTATACCGCCACCTTCTGAGCTAATATTTTGAATCTTCCATAACCAACCTTATCAAATTACGGTGTCACTGGAGTACTAGCACAACCAACACTCACTGTTTACAATGCATCTGGTACTTCAGTAGCCACAAATACTATCTGGGGTGGTGGATCAACGCTAACATCCGCTATGACTCAAGTAGGAGCCTTTGCTTTACCAAGTACATCAGCAGATTCAGCAGTACTTGTAACTCTTCCAGCAGGTCCCTACACAGTACAGGTATCTGGAGTAAATGGAACTACGGGTAATGCACTTGTAGAAATCCACGAGGTAAGTAGCCCGTAATAACCCAGTAACTAATTTATATCACAATAGCACTACCTCATCCGTGGTGCTTTTTTGTGACTATCACTCACCAGAAGCTAATATAAGGGGTGGGGTGCTCTTCTAGAAAGCCTTGTAAAGCTTTGGGGTATACCCAGGTGTAGGCCAAGGCTAGATTTGCCTTTTTATCGCTATACCTCTGCGTTAGAAATGGGCATTAAAATCTAAAAGCAGGTAATAATCAGTAGATTGACTATAGAGTATAAAAGATAAAACATGCAACTAAGATGAAACTTGGAATAGCTATCATTTGTATATTAATGCTAATATCAAGTAGGTCATTGTTATCATCTACAATCACTAGCGAAATACCATGCGTAGAAGTTACGCTAGATGATAACAGCTCATCGTATATTAATTTTACTATAGTTGGGACAAGCCCCAAAAATATATTAATTATAGCCGATGGATCTCCTCCATTTGATCCTAATTTAACTATTACAGACAATTCTGGTAATATTGTAGCATACAATGACGATTGGACTACAGCCAGTAATGTGAATCTCATTAAAGCATATGGTAATACTGGGTCATTAGATTCTTTAGCATCAGGTGTGCTTGTTAGCCTAAAACCTGGAACTTACAAAGCTGTTGTTAATGGTGCAAATGGAACTAAAGGATCAGCAATTTTGTTGTTTTATGATTACGATGCTTACTACCCACAAACCTCATATTACCAAACCTATAATTATAGAGCAGGAATGTCTTTGATTAATTATTTTTCAGTCACAAATACATCAGGTGTTGGTGCAAACTTTATGTTTCAAGTACCAAATTCAACAGATGTCATAATACGTGGCTTAGGTACTAGTCTTGGCTCTTTAGGAATTACAAAGCCTCAAGTTAATCTATATAATTACAGCAACGGCAAAACCCTAGCCGACAATACAAATTGGAATACTAATGCAGCTGCTATTAGTCAGGCTTCACAATTAGCGGGACTACCTTTACTTACGACATTATCAGGCGATGCGGCTGTTTTATTCTCATCATCTTCGATTAATTCAATATACCAAAATAATGCGACATTTTTAGCGAATAGTGGATCAGGTTCTTTATGTAAACTTGAAATAACTGTATTACCCAACGGAACTATTGCGACTCTGCCCCAACCACCAACTATTACGACAAATCCTACTGCTACGATATCATTAGCCTTAAACGCTAGCCTAAAGCTTACTTCAGCAGCTACACCAAGTAATCCAAATGATAATTTAACATATCAGTGGTACTTAAATTCTGTAGCTATACCAAACGCTACATCAGCAATTTATTCAGTGCCGTCAGTTCAAGCTAAAGACTCGGGTACTTACTATGCTATTGTAAGTGAAAACGGTGCAACGGCATTAACCTCTAATTCAATTGTAACAGTACAGACTCCACCGTTTATTACTACTCAACCACAAGGCAGTACAATTAATTCAGGAAGCAATATTACTTTTGCCGTTTCAGCAGTAGGGGCGACTCCATATACCTACCAATGGTATTTGAATAATTTTCCGATTACTGGAGCGACATCTTCATCTCTTACAATTAATTCCGTTAATGCTATAAATAGCGGTAGTTATACAGTTGTCGTAAGTAATTCATACGGTCCAACGTCATCAATTCCTGCAATATTAAACGTCATTATACCTCCTGCCATAACTACACAGGCGTTAAGCCAAAATATTGTAGTTGGCGCTTCTGCTACTCTTTCAATAGTTAATTCTGGTTCTGCATCTAGTTATCAATGGTATAAAGACGGTACTCCAATAACAGGTGCAACTACTGCCACATTAATTTTTAAAAGTACTAATTTTAGTGACTCAGGAAATTATACTGTAACCGTTACTAATGGCGCAGGTAGCGTTGTTTCAAATCCTGCACAACTTACTGTGATTAATCCAGGTAGATTGGTTAACTTATCTGTTCTTTCGATGGATGGCCCGGGCAATCAGTTACTAACTGTTGGATTTGTTACAGGAGGTTCTGGAACATATGGTTCTCAAAATCTATTAATACGAGGATCTGGACCTGCGCTATCAGCATATAATGTTAGTCCAGTTTTACCAGATCCGATGCTTAATGTTTACAGTGGTCAATCTGTCGTGATTTCAAACGATAACTGGGGAAATACTATTGCGAACGTCACTGCAGTTAGTAACGCCGAAGCTACAACTGGAGCGTTTGTTTTAACATCATCAACAAGTCTAGATTCGGCTGTAGTGGCTAATCTACAATCTTTATCAAACGGCTATACAGTTCAAATATCAGGCAAGGGAAGTGCAACTGGTATGGCACTAGCAGAAATATACGATAATACACCAGCAGGGTCTTATGTTTTTAGTACTCCTCGCTTAGTTAATATATCCTGTCTTGAACAGGTAAATAAAGGAGGCATACTCACTGCAGGCTTTGTCATTGGTGGAAATACACCCTTGAAAGTCTTGATAAGAGCAAGCGGTCCATCATTAGCGTCATTTGGAATATCTGGATATTTACTAGACCCAGTGCTAACAGTTTTTAATAATAGTACCCCAATAGCCTCTAATAACGGATGGGCTGGCAATACTATAATTAGTAGTGCCTCAAGCCTTACCGGCGCCTTCCCTTTTATAAGCTCATTAAGCAAAGACTCAGCAATCGTTTTAAGCCTACAGCCCGGTGCATACTCAGCCCAAGTAGCAAGTGATTCGGGCACAATAGGAATTACACTTATTGAAGTTTATGAAGTTCCCAATAATTAATAGCTAAAAATATGCACAGTAAATTGGGTATTTTAAAATAATTTTTTAATTAGTCTAAGTATTCAGATTACTGACTAACCAAATACTCAGACTTCTTTGGCGCACCCCAACGTACCACTATCTCCTGTGGCTTCGTTTCTTCAGCTATTGCTATGCCTTGTATAGGACGACCCCAACCACGATCTAGGATGGCTGACGCT
>Ga0208507_1000816_pt1 | contig 18827 bp, 9 predicted proteins | sample CryBogCBH12Aug01_FD_184626 | JGI IMG/M metagenome (GOLD analysis project Ga0208507, IMG submission 184626) | Freshwater microbial communities from Crystal Bog, Wisconsin, USA - CBH12Aug09.1 (SPAdes) (version 2) | ecosystem: Environmental > Aquatic > Freshwater > Lake | place: Crystal Bog... | reverse complement strand
GCGGTGCTGATAGCGATTTTGCTATCGGCAATCGTCTTGGATGCGGCATTAAGGCTATTGGAAAGCTGCTCGGCCTGCGCCTGGCTCAACACGAGATCGTTGGAGTAAGTAATGTTGACCTGATTGAGATCGTTAATCTTCAACTCGGCGTTCACCACCTGATTGGAGAAATCAACGATGGAGCTGATGTCGGCCTGATGTTGCTCCTCGCCGGATTTTTTCACGGCGAAAAGCGCAATGGCCAGAGAGATGCAGGCAACCGCCAAAATAACGATGATAATCTTTATCTTCATAAGGTTAATTTGTCGGCCAACGCCTTTTTATTGTCAAGCTGCTTACTTTAGCGGCTGTGCTAAGTCAGCGGCCGCATTGGTGCCGACGGCATCAGCTTGCGCGCGAACGCTGGCATCCAAAGCCTTGAGCGCCGGATCAACAATCTCCACCGCTTGGTCGGCACGCAATTTTTTGACGAAGTCCGGCGCGAGCGCTTTGATCTGCTCCGATTCCACTTCGTTTTTGCAAATGTCGGCGACGGTCTTATTGATTTGCGGCAACGTGTCCGTGTAAGCAAATTTCTTGGCCGGCGTCAGGTCAATCATCTTGAGAATGTGATAACCGAACTGCGTGGTGACGACGTCGCTGACCTGATTGTTGGTCATGGAAAACGCCGTGGCTTCAAATTCAGGAACCATCTGGCCGCGCGAAAATTCCGGCAGTTCGCCGCCCTTTTCCTTCGAGCCGGGATCTTCGGAATACTGGCTGGCCAGCGTGGCGAAATCCGCACCGCCGCGAATCTGTTTCAACAGCGAGTCAATCTGTTTGCGCTTGGCGGCCACAGCGTTCGTCGGCAACGGCGTCCGCGTGGCTGGATCAATCGTCATCAGCAGAATGTGACGGACGTGCGCCATTTCCGGCTGTTCAAAATCCGCCGCGTGCTTGTTGTAAAATGCCTGCGCCTGCGCGTCGGTAACGCTGATTTTTAATTCGCGTTTGAGCGTGGCTTTGGCCGTCGCTTCCTGCGCGGCTTTCGCGCGCAAATCATCCGCCGTCATGCCGACCGCTTTGAGCTGGCGGTCGAACGCTTCGACGGAACCGAAACGTTTGACGAGATTCGTGTATTGCAAATCCGCCTCAGCCGCACCAGCCGCGCGGTCAGCGGGCGTCGCCAATTGCAACAGCGACTGAATGGTGACCAACTGATTGAGGATGGCGATGGCAAATTCCGGCGGCAACTGCTGGCCTTGCGCGGCGGCATTGGCCTTCGCGCCCGTCAACACTTGATCCAGCTCGCTCTGCTTGATATCAAAACCCTTCGCTTTGACGATGACGGGGTCGCCAAACAGCGCCTTCATCGTCGCTTCGGGACTCGCTTTGGTGCTGGCCGAATCCGCTGCCGGAGCGGTGGCGGCGTTAGCGGAAATCACACCGGCCATCAGCGCGGCGGACAGAATCAATTTCATTTTCATTAGGTCAATTGGACTAACAAGTTTCGTTTCGGTTCAAAAAATCGGATTACAACGTTACCACTTTGACATTGCTGATGTCAGCGTCTTTTTTCAGTTCTTCCAGCAACGCCACCGGCGGCACGCTGTCGAGACTCAAAACCGTCAGCGCTTTGCCACCGACTGTGTCGCGGCCGAGGCTCATGCTCGCGATGTTCACCTTGTGCTTGCCGAGCAACGTGCCGAGATGACCGACGATGCCGGGCTTGTCCGCGTTGTTCAACAACAACAGCGTGCCCATCACCGGAATTTCCACGGACTGGCTGAACAACCGCACGATGCGCGGGTTGTTCGGCGAACCGAAAAACGTGCCGCCGGCGGAAATCAATTTCTCCGCGCCTTTGAACGCCTGCACGTGCACCCATTCGTTGAACGTCACCGGCTCGTCGGATTTCTTTTCTTCCACCGTGATACCGATGCTCTGCGCGACGCTGCGGACGTTGACGTTGTTCACGTCCTTCAAATTGCTCGTGGACAAAAACCCGCGAATGATGGCGCGTGTCACCGGATCAATGTTCGTGAGGTTCTTGGCATTGCCGCCGTAAGTGATGTGCAGCTTGTCCGCGCCGGTCGAAAGTTGCGCGAGCAATTTGCCCAACGCCTCGCCCAGCGGCAGATAAGGTTTCACTTGTTCAGACGTCTTCGCGTCGAGATACGGCAAGTTGACCGCGTTGCGGACTTCGCCCGTGAGCAGATAGGCAATCACGATTTCAGCCACTTCAATACCACATTTTTCCTGCGCTTCTTTGGTGCTGGCACCGAGGTGCGGCGTGAGGATGAGGTTGCCCTTGGCCGCTTGAGCAATGTAAGGATGATCCGCCGGGAGCGGTTCCTTGGCAAAAACGTCCAGCGCGGCACCGGCGACTTTCTTGGATTCCAACGCGGCAATCAAATCGTTTTCATTGATGACTTCGCCACGCGCGCAATTCACGATGCGCACATTCGGTTTCATCTTGGCGAACGCGGCGGCGTTCAACATGCCGCGCGTCTCGTCCGTCACAAGATTGTGCAAGGTGATGAAATCGGCCACGCGATAAACTTCATCCAAATCAGCCAGCGTGGCGCCAATCGCCTTGGCGCGTTCCTCGGAGAGAAACGGATCGTAAGCCACAACCTTCATGCCGAACGCGATGGCGCGTTTGGCCACTTCGGAACCGATACGGCCGAGGCCGATCACTCCGAGAGTCTTACCCTGGAGTTCGATGCCATCCTTGGCGAGTTCCTTGCGCAACCATTTTCCGCCGGCCAACCCGGCGGCGGCCTGCGGCACCTTACGCGCGAGCGCCATCATGAGGGCAAACGCCAGTTCCGCCGTCGTCACCATGTTACCAAGTGGCGTGTTCATCACCACCACACCATGCTGCGTGGCGTCCTCCACCTTCACGTTATCCACGCCCACACCGGCGCGACCAACGACTTTCAACTGCTTGGCGGCCTCGATGACTTTCTTCGTCACCTTGGTTTCAGAGCGCACCAGCAACGCCGTGGCGTCACCCACCATGGCGCACAATTCATCTTCCGTGGCGGTCTTTTCCAGGACGACGACGTTGAATTCCGGGCGTTGTTTGAGCAACGCGATGCCGGTGGTCGAGATGGGGTCGCAAACGATTATTTTCATAATAAAATTAAAATTCCAAAACGGACGGTCAGTTTAGATTTTTGCGCGGCAATGGTCAAACAGCGATTCTGGAAACTAATCTTGGGACGAAGTGGCGTCAGTGAAAACCCAAGCTAATGCGCTTAATTACAACTTGGGGTTGCGCGGGAACTTGGCATACGGCAGCCGCGTGCCGCGATAAGTGGTCTGGTCGGCGCGAATTGAAATGGGCGCAGGAAATAACGCCGCGCCGCTCGCAGAAATCAAATCATCTTGATCCACACCGTCGCCACTCACACCGATTGCGCCAATGAGCACGCCGTTGCGATACAGCGGAAAACCGCCAGGGAAAATAGTGATGCCATTCGGCACCGCCGCATCCACATTCGTTGCGGTGTCAAAAATTGCGCCGTTGACGGGATTAGTCGCCGTAAATGACGTTGGCGTGATGATGGAAACCTCTTCCTGCATTGCAAAAAACGGACCGGGCTGCGTGCCGTTGATGCCGGGTGGATACAAACTTTGTGCGAGAAAACCGACGGTGCGCGTGGAGTAAGCGCGGCTGGACGACGAATATAAAACGGCGGTGCGCGCCTTCTGCACCGCCACGTCCCAACTGAACCGCGTCGTATTTGGCGACGTGCAAAACGTGCCAAGCACAACGGGCGCGACGCCATCCACGCCGGGATTATTCACAATGGTGATGAACACTTGCGCCGGCGAGCCGGCCGGCAAGCGAATGCCAGCGCGTGTGGTGCGACAGCGATTCGCGGCGGCGGTGATGATATCGAAAACCTCAACGTCCGTCAGCCGCGCGGCGCCGAGCGGCACAAAGGACGGATCGTCAATAATAGGCTGACGCACTTCGCCAGTTTCGCCGCCGATGGTCGTAACGGGATATGGAAACGGCGCGGGCGAATTGGTAAGCGTGAACGGCGGGATTTCCGTTCCCGGCAAACTGGCGAAGGAAATTACGTTCGTCAGTTTAGTTTTGGTTTCGACGTATTCCAGCCGGATGCCCGCCGCCAAAACTTTTGAGCCGAGAATTTTATTGGGCGGCGCAAAACCAGTTTGTCCCGCGAGCGCCGCGTCCTCGTCGCTGTCCGGCCTGGTGATGACGGCGGGCGTGATGGCCGTCACCGCGACGCCGTTGCCGGCGACGCCGACGCCGCCCACGAGCGCGTCGTTTTTGTAGAGCGGCAGACCGCCGGGCGTCCCTTCGAGCCCGCCGGTGAGCGGCAACGGCGGCGCCACGAGATTCGTGCCGGGCGAACTGCCGTAAGTGATGACGCTGCCCGGCGCTTTGAAAGTATTGATGTCAGAAAAACCAAGCTGCGAAAAATTCACGCCGACGAGCGGGCCGGGCGGCTTGTTTTTGATGCCGATGGGAAAATGCTGCTGCACGATGTCACCAGCGGTGCGCGAAGAAAAAGCATTGTTATCACTGCTCAAAAACGCAGCGGTGCCGGCTTTGGCAATGGCCTCGGCGACGAGATTGTCGTCTGCCAAAAGATTGGTATTCAGCGACCAGACACCGAGCACCCAACCTTCGCGATCAGCCACGGCGACGACGGCATTGGTGTTAAGCACCGGCAGCGCAGTCGCGCGCGTGACGGCCTGCGCGACGACAGTTTGGACATCCGCGAGAGTGAGTTGAGCGAATGCTGGTTGCGCCAACAGCAGGGCGAAAAGTAAAATTGGATAAATCCGTTTCACCACAGCGCGAGCATAAGCGCTTGCTTTCCGAAAATAAACATTTTCTCATGGTGGAAATGCGGCGGCGCGCTTCAGCAGCAAAGCAAATTTTTCTCCAACGGCTGGTTTTTGCCGGATTGGTGGCGGGCGTCGCTTCGCCAGTTTTTTCGGACGACGCGCTGAAACCGCATCAGGCCGTCAGCACAAATACACCGCCCGCCTCACCGGAAATTTTTAATCCCGATCCGAATCCAGTTCAGTTACCCGAACCGCCGCAGACGGATTTTCGCTGGGTGCGCCGCGTGACCGTAAGCACAAATTCAGTTTTACCGCCGCAATTTAATCCTGATCCAGGCGCGATCTTGAAAACGAAAACGGATTTGCCCGCGCCACTTTTCAACGAGCCGAGCGCGCCGCCAATTTTCACGCCGCCAACAATTCCCTACGACCAATCGTTGCCGCGCGAAGATGTCCGCGTCGGTGAATTGGTGGAGCCGCCCGCGCCACAATTGCGCAGCTATGGTTCGGAGACGCTGACGAATTGACTCGCGTTGCCGCGCACGAATGTGCGACGCGAATTAAAAATTTATCAGGATTTTGGCGTGCCGAAATACACGCTGCGGAAATCAGATTATCCCACAAACACCGTGCCGGTGCCGGACCGCTGGCGCATTGGTTTCGTGCCGTGGCAGCGCTACACGAGCGGCGTAATTGAACAGCCTTACGAAACGCCGAACGCGGCGCTGTGGTCGCCTTACAAACAGAGCGTGCTCAAGGGCGACGTGCCGATCATTGGTCAGGATATTTTTCTCGACCTCACGGCGTCGGCGGAAACGGTGACGGAAGTCAAACGTGTGCCGACGCCCAGCGGGGTCAGCACGGCGAACTCCGGCGAAAATTCCTTTTACGGCACGGGCGAACAAATCAGCATCCAGAATTATTTCGGCTTCACGATGAATTTGTTTCAGGGCGAAACGGTTTTTCGGCCGGTGGATTGGGCAATTAAAATCGAGCCCGTGTTCAACGTGAATTATCTCACCACGCAGGAAAACGGCGTCGTCTCGCCCAACCCGCAACAAGGCACGGACCGCACGAAGACTTATCTCGCGTTGCAACAGGCATTCGTCGAGGTGCATCTGGCGGACTTGTCGGACACCTATGATTTTTGCTCGGTGCGCGTCGGCAACCAGCCGTTCAACGCCGATTTTCGCGGCTTCATTTTCAACGACATCAATTCCGGCGCGCGCTTTTTTGGCAACTGGAACAACAATCTTTATCAATACAACGTCGCGGTGTTTGACATGCGCGAGAAGGACACGGACTCGGGGCTGAATACTTTTAACGCCCGCGACCAGGTCGTTTCCGTCGTCAATCTTTACAAACAGGATTTCATCTGGCCGGGCTACACGGCGGAATGGATTTTTCTCGCCAACAACGATTTTGGCGGCACGCATTTCTCGCGAACAACGATTTTGGCGGCACGCATTACGACGACAATGGCAATCTTGTCCGTCCTGAACCCATCGGCACGGTGCAGGCGCACGACGTAAATGCGTATTATCTCGGCTGGGGTGGCGACGGCCACATCGGGCGCATCAATGTGTCGCACCAATTTTATCAGGCGCTCGGCTACGATAGTTTCAACGACCTCGCCGGTCGCCCCGTGACCATCAACGCGCAGATGGCCGCGCTGGAAATTTCTTACGATCGTGATTGGGCGCGCTACAAGGCATCGTTTTTTTACGCGAGCGGCGACAGTAATCCGACGGACGGAAAAGGAACCGGCTTCGACACGATTGTGGACAATCCAAATTTCACCGGCGGACCGTTCAGCTTTTGGTCGCGGCAGGGATTGAATCTTGGCGGCACGATGGTGAATTTAAAAAATGCCAATAGCCTCGTGCCGGATATGCGAACGGGCAAATCCGACGGTCAGGCAAATTTTGTGAATCCCGGCGTTTACATTTTTGGTCTCGGCGCGGAATTTGATCTGACGCCGAAACTGCGTTCGTTCCTCAACGCGAATTACATTTTGCTCGCGCAAACCGCGCCGATTGAAACCGCGTTGCTCACCTCAAGTCAAAGCAACGAAATCGGCGAAGACTTGAGCCTCGGTTTTCAGTATCGCCCGTTTCTTACCGACAACATCATCGTGTCCGCTGGCTTCGGCGTGTTGATTCCCGGTAGCGGCTATCGCGATATTTACGGCAACAACGGTGCGAACATGCCGGGCTTCAATAATAATAGCGGGAACGCGACGGCGTTTCCTTACAGCGGATTGATTGCGATCACTTTCACCTACTGACCATGAATACAAAAAACTTTTCGCCTCGACGAATCGCCGCGCTGGCCGTGGCGAGTTGGCTCGCGGCCAGTCTGGCGCTGCTTGCCCAGAGCGACGGTTCCGGCCCGGAGATTTCCGTGCCGAAAAATATTCCCGCCGATGCCGCGCACGCTTTGCCGAAGCCAAACTGGATTGATCAATCACAGGCCGACGCGGACAAAAAATCGCGCGGCTGTCTCGAATGCCACGCCGGTAGCGAATCCATGCATGCGTCAAAAAACGTCGTGCTCGGCTGCACGGATTGCCACGGCGGCAACGCAACTCCGGGTTTGAAACAAACACAGGCGCACGTCGCACCGCGCAATCCGGTTTTTTGGCAGAGTTCCGCGAATCCGAACGACTCGACCATTTTGCTCAATCACGAATCCGCCGAGTTTATTAAATTTGTAAATCCCGGCGATTTGCGCGTCGTGGAAGAAACTTGCGCGCCATGCCACGCGGACATCGTTCACAACGTCAGCCACAGCATGATGCGCCACGGCGCGATGCTCTGGGGCGCGGCGCTCTACAACAACGGCGCATATCCGGCAAAAAATTATCGCTTCGGCCAGGCTTACGGCGCGGACGGCGTGCCGCTGCGTTTGGAAAGTCCTGTGCCCGTCACGCAGGCGATGACTGACCGCTGGGGAATTTTGCCGTTCATTGATCCGCTGCCGCGCTTTGAAATTTCGCAGCCGAGCAATTTGCTTCGCATCTTCGAACGCGGCGGTGAAGAACAAAATCAACTCGGCAATCCAAATTCTTTCGAGGAGCCGGGTAAACCCGCACGCCGTTTGAGCGAACGCGGCCTCGGCACATTGAACCGCATTGATCCCGTATTTTTAAATCTGCAAAAAACGCGGCTACACGATCCGCTGCTGGATTTTATGGGTTCGAATAATCATCCGGGCGACTATCGCAGCAGCGGGTGCACGGCGTGTCACGTCGTTTATGCGAACGACCGTTCACCCACGGACTCCGGCTGGTATGCAAAATACGGCAACCAGGGATTGAGTTTCACGGCCGACAAAGCCATTCGCAAAGATGAGCGCGGTCATCCGATTGCGCATCAATTCACACGCGCAATTCCGACGAGCCAGTGTATGAACTGTCACATGCACCAAGGAAATCTATTTGTGAATCCCTATCTCGGCTACATCTGGTGGGATCAGGAAAGCGACGGCGAATTCATGTATCCGGCCAAGCAAAAAAATCCGACGCCGGAAGAATTGACCCGCGCCATCCGCGACAATCCAGAAGCCGCCGCCGCGCGTGGGCTCTGGGGCGATCTGGATTTTCTGGAAAAGGTTTCCGAACTGAATCCGAAATTACATGAGACGCAGTTCGCCGATTATCACGGCCACGGCTGGATTTTTCGCGCCGTCTTCAAGCATGACCGCGAAGGCAATTTACGCGACCGCGACGAGAATATCATTCCGCACGACGACCCGCAGAAATTTGCGAAGGCCGTTCACCTCGAAGACGAACATCTGCGCCACGGCATGCAATGTGCCGACTGCCACTTCGATGTGGATGTCCACGGCAACGGTCTGCTTTACGGCGAACCGCGCGCCGCGACGACCATCGAGTGCATTGACTGCCACGGCACGATTCAGAAACGCCCGACGCTCGTCACCAGCGGCAACGGCGGCATCTGGACCGGCACGAACATCGCCGGCGTGGACTTGCGTGCGAATAACACCGCCTACGGCCCGCGCTTTTTCTGGCAGGGAAATAAATTGTTTCAGCGCTCGTCCATGGCGCCGGATATGATTTGGGAAGTGCCGCAGACGATGGATACGATTGATCCAGCTTCATCCCACTACAACGCGAAATCGGCTTACGCCAAAACGTTGAAGCGCGACGGCAAAAATTGGGGCGCGGTGCCGGAGCCGGAAAAATGTCCGCGCGATCTGGCGCATGACAATTCCAACGTCGGCTGCCAGGTGTGTCATTCGTCGTGGGCGACAAGCTGCTTCGGTTGTCATTTGCCGATGCGCGCCAACCAGCGCGTGCCGTCGAATAAATTTGAAGGAACGACGACGCGCAATTTCACCAGCTACAATCCGCAGGTCGTGCGCGACGACGTGTTCCAGCTTGGCGTGGACGCGAGCTACAAGAGCAATCGCCTCGCGGTGCTGCGGTCGTCGAGCGCGGTGATCGTGAGTTCGCAGAACGCGAATCGCGAGTGGATTTATTCGCAGCAGCAGACGATCAGCGCGGAAGGCTACAGCGGCCAGGCTTACAATCCGCATTTGCCGCACACGACCAGCGGCGTCGGCACGACGAAAAATTGCGAGGACTGCCACGTTGCGAAAGCCAATGACAACAACGCGTGGCTCGCGTCGCTGCTCGGCTTCGGCACGGGCACGGTGAATTTCTTCGGTCGCTACGCTTACGTCGGCGAAGGCAAGGGCGGACTCGATGCCGTCATCTGGACGGAGCAGGACGAACCGCAGGCCGCGCTCGGCAGTCATCTGCAAAAGATCGCGTATCCGGACAATTACAAAAAATTCGTCGAGGAAGACCACGGCGTTTTGCACGACGGCGAACACAAGGAAGCCACCGAGATTCTCGACCTCGTCCAGCGCGGCGAATATCTCTACACCGCAAACGGCCCGGATGGTTTCGAGGTTTTTGACATTGCGAACATTGATCAAAAGGGTTTCTCCGAGCGCATCAGCACCGCGCCGGTTTCACCGCTCGGCCAGCGCACTTACATCCGCACCAAATACGCGACGAGCGTGACGCTGCCGAGCACGCTCGGCGTGGATCCGCTGCGTTCGCGCAAGCCGGAGAATATGGAGCAAGCCGTCAGCCCGCTCTATGCGTGGGTTTTCGTCACCGACCGCGAGGAAGGTCTCGTCATGGTCACGGTCGGCACCATGCTCGACGGCAATCCCGACAACAACTTTTTCGACAAAGAAAAAATCGTGCGCTTCAACCCGGACGGAAAACTCGCGGGCGCGATGCATTCGTTCATGGCGGGAACGAATCTTTACGTCGTCGGCAAAAACGGTTTGTTCGTGGTCGGCTTGCGCAATGACGCGCTCGAAGCGCCGATGCTTGCGGGTGAATTAACAGCGGGCTTGAAAAATCCGCGCGCGGTCGGCGTGCAATTCCGCTACGCCTTCGTGACCGACGACGAAGGTTTCAAGGTGCTCGACATCACCGAGCCGACGAAGCCAAAGCTGATTCCCGGCGCATTCGTGCCGCTCAAACACGCGCAGCGTTTTTACCTCGCGCGCACCTTCGCCTACGTCGCCGATGGCGAAGATGGATTGGCGTTTATTGACATTTCCAATCCGGAGAAACCGAAACTCGAACGGCTCTATAATGCGGATGGAAAATTGAACGACACGCGCGCGGTGCAGATCGGTTCCGTGAACGCTTCGATGTTTGCGCTCGTCGCGGATGGCAAGAATGGCCTGCAAATTATCCAGATGATCTCGCCGGAGAATGTTCCTGGCCACATGGGTTTCAGCCCGGTGCCGAATCCGAAACTAATCGCGACTTATCCGACGCGCGAACCCACCGTCGCCGTGGGCCGCGGCTTGGATCGTGACCGCGTGGTGGATGAAAGCGGAAACCAAACCGTCGTGTTCGGGCGCAAAGGTTCGCGGCCGTTCAAGCTCGATGAGATGAAAAAGTTTTACGAGCGCGACGGCGAAGTTTACTCGGTGGAAAATGTTTTCACGCGCGATGGAAAATTAGTAACGCGTAGCGGCGATGAATTGAAACCGACGGCAGAGTTTCAATCCACGGCGAAAGAAACCATTGCGTCACCTGCGGATAATGAGCGTTTGATGCGGCGTGGAGAGTAAGGTTTTTTCAGTGCGGCGATTCGGGGCGCTGAAAAATAATGGTGTCGGATGGATGATGGACGTTGCCGCGCGGCATGATGAGCTTGGCGACGAGGCCGCTCCAGCCGGTTTGATGCGAAGCCCCCACGCCGCGTCCGCTGTCGCCGTGAAAATATTCATGGAATAAAATGTAGTCCTTGAAATGTGGGTCGGTCGCGAGCTTCGGGTGATATTTCAAAACGGGACGTTGTCCATCCGCACCGGGCTGAAAAATTTTCACGAGCCGGTGCGACAGTTCGTCGGCGACTTCATTGATGGTCAGAAATTTTCCTGAGCCGGTGGGACATTCGATTTTGAAATCGTTGCCGTAATAATGATGAAATTTCTGGAGCGACTCGATGAGGAGAAAATTCATCGGCAGCCAGATGGGGCCGCGCCAGTTGGAATTCCCGCCGAACAGTCCGGCCTCGGATTCCGCCGGCCAGTAACGGACTTCGTGGATTTCACCGCCGCAATCAAGGCGATACGGTTCAGTCTCGTGAATTTTTGACAGCGCGCGGATGCCGTGATCGCTCAAAAATTCCGTCTCGTCGAGCGCGCGGCGCAGGAGACATTTCATGCGGTGGCCGCGCAGGAGCGAAAGCAAATGGCGTTCGCCGACGCCGTGATCCTGCCAGCGCGAAACGAGATTCGCGAGGTCGGGTCGATGTTTGAGAAACCATTCCATGCGAGCCGTGAAAGCAGGCAGACGTTTCAACAATGCGGGATCCAGGGTCTCGACGGCGAACAGCGGAACGAGGCCAACGAGCGAGCGGATTTTGAGCGGAATTTTTTTGCCGTCGGGCAGACAAAGTTCGTCGTAATAAAATTCATCGGTGGAATCCCAGAGCGCGAGACCTTCTTCAGGCATGCCGCCGTTGTCGTCGCTGACGCCGTTGATGGCGGCGGCAATGCTCAAGAAATGCTCGAAAAATTTTGTAGCGATGTCTTCGTAAACTTTGTTGTGCTGCGCGAGCTCGAGCGAAATCCGCAATAAATTAAGGCAATACATCGCCATCCAGCTTGTGCCATCCGCCTGATTGATGAAGCCGCCGGTGGGCAATTCGGAGCTGCGATCGAACACGCCGATGTTATCAAGACCGAGAAAACCACCTTGAAAAATATTGCGGCCTTGTGCGTCTTTGCGGTTCACCCACCACGTGAAATTCAAAAGTAATTTGTGGAAGACGCGTTCGAGAAATTCCAAGTCGCCCTTGTCATGCTCGTCGATTTCGCGGCGATGTTTACGGTCCATCTGGAAAATGCGCCATGTCGCCCACGCGTGCACGGGCGGGTTCACGTCGCCGAACGCCCACTCGTAAGCGGGCAACTGACCGTTCGGATGCATGAACCATTCGCGCGTGAGCAAGTCGAGCTGGCGCTTGGCAAATTCGGAATCAATGAGCGCCAGCGGAATGCAATGGAACGCCAGATCCCACGCGGCAAACCACGGGTATTCCCATTTGTCCGGCATCGAAATAATGTCGGCATTATTCATGTGCGACCAATCGGCGTTGCGCGCGTGTTTGCGTTCCGGCGGCGGCGGCGGTTGGGTCGGATCGCCGTTCAACCACGTCCGCACGTTGAAACGGTAAAATTGTTTCGACCAAATCATGCCGGCGAACGCCTGCCGCTGGATGGAACGCAAATCAGCATCTTCTAAACCATCTTGCAGATCGGCATAAAATTCATCCGCCTCCGTCAGTGCTTGCGAAAATATTTCATCAAACTCCGTGAACGGCTTCGTGCCGGATTTGCGCGCGAGGCGCAATTTGATTTCACGCGAGCCGCCGGCGGGAATTTCAAGTTCGTAATGCGCGCACATTTTGGTGCCGACGCGCTTGGGATTTACCGCGTCTTTATTGCCCTTGATTATGTATTCGTGAAATGCGTCTTTAAAAAATCCGGCAGCTTTTTCTTCGCCGAAGATGCGTTCGCGGTTGGTTTCGTTATCGCAAAACAAAAGTTCCGGCAACGTTTTGCCGTCGTCAATCGTGCCGACGTGAAATTCAAAGGTGCCGAGTTCCTCGTGTTCAACGGCGACGGCGGAGCCGCCGCGCACGGCGCGCAAATTGGGTTTGTAAAAATCTTTTTTCCACGACCATGAATTGCGAAACCACAAATGCGGCAGCAGGTGAATCGTCGCCGTTTCCGGGCCGCGATTGTGGACGGTCACGCGCATCAAAATATCGTCGGGCGCGGCTTTGGCGTATTCCACGAAAATGTCAAAGTAACGGTCGTCGTCGAAAATTCCCGTGTCGAGCAGCTCAAATTCGCCCTCGGTTTTTCCGCGTTTGGCATTTTCCGCGACGAGCTGGTCGTAGGGAAAGGCGCGCTGCGGATACTTGTAAAGCATCTTCAGGTAGGAATGCGTGGGCGTGGCGTCGAGGTAATAATACAACTCCTTCACGTCCTCGCCGTGATTGCCCTCGGCGTTGGTGAGACCGAAGAGACGCTCTTTCAGAATCGGATCTTTACCATTCCACACGGCGAGCGAGAGGCAGAGGCGTTGCAAACCATCGCTGAAACCGGCAATGCCGTCTTCGCCCCAGCGATACGCGCGGCTGCGCGCGTGGTCGTGCGGAAAATATTCCCACGCCGTGCCGCCGGGCGAATAATCTTCGCGCACGGTTCCCCATTGGCGTTCGGAAAGATAAGGGCCAAAAAATTTCCACGGCTGCGCGCCCTTTTGTTCCTTGGCGAGCCGGACTTTTTCAGCAATGACAGCAGCACACATCCTTGCGTCTTATTTAACGATTTTCTGACCATCGGCAAGCGCCGATTTTAATCTGTCCTTGTTTCTGGAATTTTCTTCAACGAGCGACCGGTTGCTTCTGTCGCCAGTCGCGCAAATGAACCAAAGCTTTTTCCGCCTGCGCGTCGAGGCCAGCGAGCGCTTCGCCCGCACTGTGCGCATCGCCGAGGCCAGCGGCTTCTTCCACCGTCTGCAACATTTCTGACAGCGGGCGAAAACCAAAGAGCGCGAGCAAACCTTTCAGCGAATGCGCAGAGCGTTTGAGATCGGGCCAGTGGGCGGCGGTGTGCAGCCGATGAATTTCCTTCAACCGATCGGGCAACTCGTTCACGAAATCTGCCACCATGTCGCAAACGGCGGCGCGACCGAGGTCATTACAAAGTTGTTCAATCTGGCCGGCGTCAAAAACTTTATCGCTCGCCGAATGGGCGGGCACGGCGGCGAGCAGCGATTGATAGAGTTGCTGTGCGGTGAACGGTTTAGGCAGATAGTCGTCCATGCCGGCAGCGAGACAACGTTCGCGTTCGCCGACAAGCGCGTTGGCGGTGATGGCAATAATGCGCACGCGCGGCGAAATATTTTTTTCGGTTTCGATTTTACGAATTTCAGCGGTCGCTTCGTGACCATCGAGTTCCGGCATATTGCAATCCATAAGAATGGCGTCATAAGTGCCGGCGGAAAATTTATCCACGGCTTCGCGACCATTCTCGGTCCATTCGGCTTTGGCGCCAAAACCATCGAGCATGAGCTGCCAGAGCTTGCGATTGAAGGGATGATCTTCGGCGGCAAGAATGCGAAGGTTGGAAATGGGCGTGGTCTTGACGACGGTTTCGCGCCGGACGATTTCCGTGTCGCCGGGCAGCCGGACGGGGCGCAAGGCTTCCGGTTTTTTGCCGGCGACTACGTTCACCAGCGCGTCAAATAACGATTGTTCGCGCGCGGGCTTGAGCAGCACGCTGGCGAATTGCGCGAGGTCGTTTTGCTCATCGCCCAACGTGGCCGTTGGCCCAGCCAGCAAAATACATTGGATGCGTTCGCGCTGTTCCATGAGCAACGTGCGAAGTTCCGCGCCGCCGAGCGTGAGCATTTCGTCGTCGCACAATACGACGGGCAGAATGGTCGAGCGGATATCGTGTTTGAGCGTGCGTAATAATTCCGTGGCGGTGGCAACCTCGGAACAATCGACACCCCAGCCGCGCAACCGCTCCGCCAACGATTCGCGCAGACTGGCGTTGGGCGCAGCGATGAGCACGCGCTCGAAAACCAGACCGGGAAAACTGCGTTCGATGGCGGGCTGCAACGGCACAGCAAAAGGCAATTCAAACCAGAATGTTGAACCAGTGCCCACGGCGCTGTGAACACCAATGCGGCCGCCCATGAGTTCAATAATTTTCCGCGAGATGGCGAGACCCAGACCGGTGCCACCGAATTTGCGGGACGACGAGGTGTCCGCCTGCATGAATGGCTGGAACAAAAGATTCGTTTGCTCGCGCGTCAGGCCGATGCCGGTATCAGTGATTTCAAACCGGAGTTTGATCCGGCCCTGCGCGTGTGTGATTGGTTGCACACGGATCACGACTTCGCCGCGCTCGGTAAATTTGACGCCATTGCCGACGAGGTTTAACAACACCTGCCGTAGCCGGACGGGGTCGCCAATCAAGCGATGCGGCACGTTGCGCCGAACGATGGCGGCCAGATAAACTTCTTTTCCGGTTCGCGCGTGGAGGCGTTTTCCAGCACGCCGTCCACGATGTCGCGCAAAGAAAAATTTTCCTGCGCGATGTTCATTTTGCCCGCTTCAATCTTGGAAAAATCCAGCACGTCGTTGATGACGTGCAGCAACGAGTTGGCGCTTGCGGCGGCGGCGGCGAATTCCTTCTGGCGCGGGTCGAGGCGTGTTTGCGAAAGCAATTCAATCATTCCGAGAATACCGCTCAACGGGGTGCGAATCTCGTGACTCATGTTCGCCAGGAATTCGCTCTTGGCGGCATTGGCACGGTTGGCTTGTTCGGCGGCGGCGTTGGCTTCCTTCGCGGCAATTTGGAATTGGAGATTGGTTTTTTCCAGAGCGGCTTTAGCTTCCTGCGCCGCGATTTCGGCCTGCTTGCGCGAGGTGATGTTCTGGATGACAACCTGATATTCAAAACTTTTACCGCCGTCTTTAGCGAACCGGCGGAAGTTGCATTGCTGCCATTCCACATGGCCAGCGGCGGCGACGGCGCGACGATCGAATGACCAAATCGGATGGTCGGCAGGTAAGGCAACCAACTTATCCTGCAGCGTTTTCGTTTCGGCGACGGTGAGCAATTGGAAAAAATCTGAACCCAGCAATTGCGTTTCCGTCTGGTTGTGAAACTCACAGAAGGCTTGATTTACAAAGGTAATTTTGCCGTCCGGCAAAAAGCGGCAAAGTAAGTCCGACTGGTCGGCGACGACGGTGCGCAGGCGTTTTTCATTTTCGGCCAAATTGATTTCCGCGCGCCGACGTTCGGTGGCGATGGCAGCCAGCAACAAATTGACCAGCGCCGTCACGCAAACGTAAATCCCAAACAATCGTAATCCTCCCAAATCATCGTCGGTCAAAAATGGCCTACGAGCTTGGAGGAAAAAATAGACGACCATGCTCGCCGCCACCATCGTGCCGGTGACCGCACCGCGCGGCCCAAACCGGAATCCGCCCCACAGCAAAAACGGCACGGGCAGATAGACGAGCGGATAATTATGGATGCCGTAAACAAACCAGGTGTTGAAGGCGACCAGCGTGCTCGCAATCAGGCCGGCGGCGCAACAGACGGCCTCGGCCACTTTGCGATAATTCCACTGCCAAAGTGAGCGACTCGTCCACACGATGAAAAACGGCGGCAGCACGAGCACGGCAAGTGCATTCGGAATCCACCACGCCAATAGGTTTGGCAGCAGCGCGTCCCAGGAAATTTTATTTTCACACGCAAGTCCGGCTGCGTTCACGGTGGCATTCAGCGCCGCGCCAACGACGCACACCAATAACAGATAACCTGCCACGTCGCGCACGCGTTCCTGCGCGTTTTCAAATTTCAAAAGCCGTTTCAGCAACGCTACCAAGCCGGCGGCGATGAGGGTGTTGCCCACCGAGGTGACGACCATGAACCAACCGAACGGCACGCCGCCAACCAATAAAAAATAAATGCGCCCAGCGTGATGATGGGCGTGAAGCGATAACCTAAAAGCAAGATTGCCGATAGTGCCAAGCCTGCCAGCGGCCAGAACAAAGTGACTTGCCCGAAGAGCAGTAACGATTTTTTGAAGAGCACTCCGCTGAGAAAATAAATCAACAACAGCGCCGTCGAACGCAACAGCGCCGGCAGGACTGGTTGTGGTTTATCACTCACGCCGTTTTTCTTTTAACGAAAAATTGCGGGCAAGGCCAGCAATATGCAATCAGCCAAAAAATTAACCGCTGACCGGCGGGCAGTTTTCATTTATGCTGCCGCCACGATGAGCAAGCTGTTGTTGATTGATGACGAAGAGGACGTGCGATATTCGCTGCAACGCATCCTCGCGTCGGAGGAAATGGAACTCGCCACCGCGTCCAGCGGCGAAGAGGGTTTGAAGGTCATCCCGAAATTCAAACCCGACCTCGTGCTCATGGACGTGCGCATGACCGGCATGACCGGCATGGAAACGCTCCGCAAAATCCGCGCGACCGATCCCAAGCTGCTCGTCATTTTGATGACCGGTTACGGCACGACGCAAACAACCATCGAAGCGATGAAGCTCGGTGCGTATGATTATTTGCTGAAGCCGTTTGATATTCCGAAGCTCAAGGAAGTCATCGCCAACGCGCTCAAGGCCGCGCGCGACATGAAACAAGTGGTTTCATTTGAACCGTTGCTAAATTCGGAAGATTATGAATTAGGCTTTGTTGGTGGAGCTGCATCAATGCAGCAAGTTTTCAAAACTATCGGACAACTTGCCGCCACTGATGCCACCGCACTCATCACCGGCGAAAGCGGCACCGGCAAAGAGCTTGCCGCGCGTGCAATTTATTGTCACAGCATACGCAGCACCCAGCCTTTCATCGCCATTAATTGCGCCGCGATTCCTGAACAGCTTCTCGAAAGCGAATTGTTCGGCCACGAAAAAGGTGCGTTCACCGGCGCGACCGTCCAGCGCATCGGCAAATTCGAGCAATGCAACAAAGGCACCATTTTCCTTGATGAAATCGGCGACATGACGCCCGCGACACAGACGAAAATTTTGCGCGTGCTGCAATCCGGCACCTTCGAGCGCGTCGGCGGGAACACGCCGATGAAGGTGGACGTGCGCGTGATCGCCGCCACCAACAAGCCGCTTGAAGCCGCCGTCGCCGCGAAACAATTTCGCGAAGATTTGTTTTATCGCCTCAATGTCGTGCGCATCCATCTGCCGCCGTTGCGCGACCGCCGCGACGACATTCCGCTGCTCGTAAATTATTTTCTGGAAAAAATCGCGCGCGAACATTCACGCAAACCCAAGTCCATCGCCGCTGCTGCTGTAAAACTGTTTGAAAAATATCATTGGCCCGGCAACGTCCGCGAATTGGAAAACGCCATCCGCCGCGCGCACGTCCTCGCCAAGAGCGACGCGATTTTGCCCGGCGATTTGCCGCCGGAAATTTCCGGAGCCGCCACCGGCGTGGCCGCGCCGCCCACCAATAATTCCACCAGCGACGGCACGACGAGCGATGCCGCCACGCTCGCTCGCCAGCTTTTTCAAATCGCCAAGCGCGACCCGAAACTGAAAATCATCCCCGCCGTCGAGCGCGAACTCGTGATTCAAGCTTTGATTGAAACGGACAACAATCAAGTTCACGCCGCCAAAATGCTTGGTATCACGCGCGCGACGCTCCGCAAACGCATCGAAAAATTTGGGATTCAGCGGGAATTGAACGTGAAGTAAACCCACGAACCCCTTCTTGACACAAGGCTGTTCACTGCTATTCTCCCACGCTCCGGTTTTTGCGCCGGTAATAATTTATTTAATTTTATGAAACGCCAGTATCAACCGTCGAAAATCCGCCGGAAACGCCAGCACGGGTTCCTCAACCGCAACTCCACCAAGAGCGGCAAGGCCACCCTCGCCAACCGCCGCCGCA
>Ga0208507_1000812_pt1 | contig 18877 bp, 22 predicted proteins | sample CryBogCBH12Aug01_FD_184626 | JGI IMG/M metagenome (GOLD analysis project Ga0208507, IMG submission 184626) | Freshwater microbial communities from Crystal Bog, Wisconsin, USA - CBH12Aug09.1 (SPAdes) (version 2) | ecosystem: Environmental > Aquatic > Freshwater > Lake | place: Crystal Bog... | reverse complement strand
GAAAACTCCGCAGGGCACTCTTGCCAGCGGGAGCACGGCGTGCTTGCCCAACCAGTGGCACAACCTCAAGTTGAGCTTTAACGGTTCGACCGTTACGGCGTCCATAGACAAAAAAAGGGTCGCCACTGTGAGAGACTCAACATATCGCTCTGGACTGGCTGGACTGGGCACCACGGGGAACTATGCTGAGTTTGGCAACCTGATGATCGAAGAAGACAAGTGAGGAAAACCGAGGCCAATCATGCACTCGTTCTTGAACTTGAAGCAGTTTGAATGGCTTTTGACATGATGGGAACCCTTACTCGTTGGTGCATTAGGGGCGGGGTGATGGCGAAAGTTAAGTCGCTATCTTTGTATCATACCATCGAACAGGCTGTGAAAATCGGGAGGGATGGGACGGAGTGGTTTTTGTTTCTTTGACCTGCATCAAAGTTTTTTGCCTGCTGCCGGCTAATCTTTAGCAGCACTACAAATCAAATTTGAATGCAACGATTTGACATTAACCAAAACAGACTGAAATTTGTCCATGAACTTCCGAACCGTCTTCATCGCCATCGTCATTGCCACCGGCCTGATTGTCGCGGCATATCTGGTCAATTCGCAGCGCCCGAGCATCGTTGTTGACCAGCCGAATGTGGCTTTCATCAAGGCGAGCGGCAAATGCGCCGAATGCCACCGCAACAACCAGTATTCGATCGTCCACGAATACGAGATGAGCAAGCACGCGCAGAAAGGCGTGACGTGCCTCGACTGCCATCAGGTGCTCACGGGCCAGACCGGCACGAACCACAACGGTTTCGTCATCAACAAAGGCATCACCTCGGCCAACTGTCGCGCCTGTCACACGGCGGTCTATGAGCAATTCGCCCGCAGCCGCCACGCCGCGCCGTCGTGGGTGGCGGTGGTCGGCAACAAGGATTTCTCGCCGGAGATGATTGAGCAGATGGAAAAACTGCATCCCGGCTCGATGAAGCGTCCGGCGCATCCGCTGACAAAACTGGAAGGCGAGTCCTCAGCCAAGAGCGGGTGTATTACCTGCCACGCGATTGGCAAGCCGAACGCCGACGGCAGCATTGGTAACTGCACGCTCTGCCACACCCGGCATACGTCGTCGGTAGAGATTGCGCGACTGCCCAGCACCTGCGGCCAGTGCCACCTCGGCCCGGATCATTCGCAGATCGAAATCTACACCCAGTCCAAGCATGGCATCATGTTTGCCGCGCAGCAGAATCAATTAAACCTCAAAGCGCCATCCGCCAGCCTCTCCACGAAGGACATGTTCATCCCCACCTGTGCAACCTGCCACATGAGCGGGCTAAATGGTCGTGGCGTCACGCATGATCCGTCAGAGCGGCTCTCGTATAATCTGTTTGCCGAAGTCACGCAGGCGCGCCCGAACGCCGACCGGGCGCAGGCCAAGATGAAGGACATCTGCCTGCAATGCCACACGCCACCGCTGGTGGATCGCATTTACAAGGAAGGCATCGCCGTCGTGGACGCGACGAATGAAAAGGTGCTCGCCGCCAAGTCCATCATGGATTCACTCAAGGCCGACGGCCTGATTTCAACCAACCCGTTCAGCCAGACGATCCAATTCACCTATTTTGACCTCTGGCATTATTACGGTCGCACCGCCAAGCACGCCGCGTTTATGGGCGGGGCCGATTACGTGCAGTGGCATGGCAATTACCCGATTCTCCAGCACACCGTCGAGCTTAAGGAACAGGCTGCCCAACTCCGGAAGAAAAATGGAAAATAACTGGCTCCGGCAGCCGCGCGCTTGGATTGAAGTTTTCGTGCTGTTCAATCTGGGTGGGCTTGCGCCTGACATTTTTTTAGCGCATAGCGTCAACGCCTTTCATTCACGGGCGGAATACACGCCGCTGATCTTCTCGCTGGTCGCACCGATGTTGTTGCTGCCCGCACTTTGGGCCTTGGCCGTTCGACGGTTGGCGGTCTGGCGCTGGCTGGGTTTTCTCATCGGTGGCGCAGCGGTGCTTATTGGCATTACCGGCTTGGTGCTGCATCTGCAAAGCCAGTTTTTCCAGCAATGGACTTTAGCCAGCCTGGTCTATGCCGCGCCCTTTGCCGCGCCGCTGGCCTACACCGGCCTTGGCTCGCTGCTGATCATGAATCGAATGGTATCCAACAAAGACAATGAATGGGCGCAGTGGGTGATTTTCTTCGCGCTCGGCGGGTTTGTTGGGAATTTCATCTTCAGCATCACCGACCACGCGCAGAACGGATTTTACCACCGTACCGAATGGATTCCGGTCATCAGTAGCGCGGTGGCCGTGGGGTTCCTGATTGTGCCGCTGGTGTTGAAAGTTGACCGCGCGTTTCTTAGGTGGTGCGGACTCGTCATGGTAGCGCAGGTGGCGGTGGGGGCGCTCGGCTTCACATTTCACGCGTTGGCCGACTGGCGCAATAACGGTGAAAACCTGTTTCACCGCATCATCCACGGAGCACCCATCTTTGCGCCGACGCTGTTTTGTGATTTAGCCGTTTTGGCGGGCATCGGTCTCTGGGTTTTAGGTTGGAAGCACCCGCCCAAAAGAGGTTAACACCTTCACTGACTTTTATCTTTCCACGCCTAGGCTCACGCTGGGGTTTTGTTTTCTGGAAAGTTAATTAACTAATTCGCCAAAGAATCTTGAAAAGTTGACATGGGTCAAAAGTCTTTTGTCCTCAAGCGGCTAAAATTTGCGCATGAGTATAAAATCAACATTGAGTAAAAAACCTCGTTCCTACCGCAACCTCTGGCTGGGCTTGATTGGCTCCATGACGTTGTCATTCCTGCTTCTCGGCTATTACGGCCGGGAAATTTATTACGCCGCGCCACCCATTCCCAAGCAGGTCGTCACGCCTGATGGCGCGGTGCTGTTCACCGGCCGGGACATCAAGGACGGTCAAAATGTTTGGCAATCCATCGGTGGCCAGGAAGTAGGCACCATCTGGGGACATGGCGCGTATGTTGCGCCGGACTGGTCGGCAGACTGGTTGCATCGCGAAGCGACATGGCTACTCGATCATTGGGCAGCCCAACCCGTTTGTGGATTTCAGGGAACGGCTCGACACCGCGCTGGATCAGGGCACGCACATCAAAGCGTTTGAATTGATTCAGCGACGGCATGCTCATGGTTTGGTTATGGTTGATAATTCAGCAACCGCCGGCAACGGTGGTGTGAGACACTCGTTGCGGTTTGGGTTAACGTCAACCGCCGCCGAGAGAATTTTTATAGCTGCCGCGACGCCGTCCGCGATACGCTCGTCGGTCACTGGCGTCGAGCCCTTGCGGACGCCGATGTTGTGTAATTCAAGGTGGTCGAATTTTAGAAACCCTGCGAGCTTGAGCGTGTGCGCGGCGCAATTCAACGGGCAGCCGTCCACGACCAGGATGCGCTGCGACTTTTCCGCCATTGCCACCAAACTTTTGACCCGGCCACCAATACCGGCGAGGCAGGACATTTTGGCCGCGCCTTCCCGCGTGAGTTGGCGGGCAACGCGGTCGGCAATCTCCCCAGCATCCGAGCAGCCAGAGCAGGCATAGACCACGGTGGTTGATTTGGTTTGCACTGGTGGATTTGAATAATCGCCGATCATAAGCTTTTTCGTTTCTTACAGGACAATTCTCGACCAACCCAGGGAAGGCTGACTTGACGCAGGTCAATAAATGCACCGTTTTTTTACCGGTCCGAAATGGATCAAATCTTTGATCTGCATCAAAATCGACTTCTGTATTTGATGCGAATATATCGCCATGAATATGACAGCAGAACCCACCCTGGCCCATACCGATAGCGGGTATGCGTCGAAAATCGTCGCTTTCAATAACCGGCGTTTGAACCGTGAATGGAATACGATGGAAGCAATGATGAAACTCTATTGCCGCGACAAGCATGGATCGACGGTCGCTCTCTGTTCCGAGTGTCAGGGGCTTTTGAACTACGCCAATGTGCGCCTGGATCGCTGCCGGTTCGGCGAGGAAAAGCCAACCTGCGCCAAATGTCCGGTTCACTGTTACCAGCGTGACCGTCGAGAACAAATCAAAGTCATGATGCGTTACGCGGGGCCTCGTATGCTATGGGAGCACCCCATCTTGAGCCTGCACCACTGGCTCGACGCGTTCCGGAAAGCACCGGAGATTTGACCTGACGGTCATTCATTTTAGAAATAAAAACGGCCTTCACAGATGAAGGCCGTTAATTTTGCGGTTGTTAACTTCAATGTCCGCTACAGGCGGAGGCTACCGGCTCCACTGGTGCTCCGAGCATTTTCAGTTTCGTAATCTTTACGCGGGCCTCGCCGGGAATATTGACCAGATGCTCCCATGTAAAAGTGTCCGGCCATTGGGCGGCAAATTGGTAGCGAAGCGGCACAGGATCATGGTCATTAAACAGGATGAAATGGTCGCCAACAGCGAGTTGGAGAAAGGTCTGAACAATGAGCCCGTGTTTCACGGAGCAAGGAATGGAACGCACGTCCATGACTTTGTCTGGGCCGATGAGGGTTTCAGTTAATGTATTCATAATTGTGTTGTCTGTGTTTTGGTTGCTGGTTAAAAACTGCGAACGCCAGCCATCGTGCGGCCAGTTTCCGTCATCATCGAGGGATGCCACGGCGGATCCCAAACGACTTCGACTTCCACTTCGTTCACACCGTCGAGCGTCAGCAATATGTTTTTCACGCCCTCGGCGATGCTGTCGTGCATCGGGCAACCCGGGGTTGTGAGAGTCATCGTTACCGTCAATTTGCCGGCCTTAAAGGCATATCGATAAATCAGGCCGAGATCCACGATGTTGCAGCCGATTTCCGGGTCGATGACTTGGCGCAAGGTTTCGAGGACGAGTTCGTCGGTGAGGAGAGTGGCAGTCATAGAGTTTTTTCCAGAAGATTTGGCTTTTTCGCAAATGGTTCGACTTTGGGCCGCACGAAATGTGTGAGCATTTTGCCCATGTTCAGCGCGAAAATGGCCAGGCTCAGCATCAACAGACCACCGCCCCAGCGAATGCCGGCAGCGTGTGACCAGACTGTGGCCACACTCAAACCGACGAGTCCCGCCAAAAAACTCCAGTAGCCCGCAACTTGCAGTGGGACGGAATACATGTCCGGAAGCGCGGGGACCTTGGCCCGACCAATATGCCGGCTGTAGCTGTGAAACCAGACCAGAAATGGCACAATTTTGTAAAGCATTCCAAGGATCGCGAACCCCACGAGACCAAACAATCCAAGCAGACCATAAACGCTTTCCAACTGCATCGTTACAGCGTTTACGGGCAATCCCGACCATGTCAGCGCGAGTGCCAGGATGGCCAACGGAACGAGCAGTCCGATGGAAGTCAGAAAGTATTTCATTCCCCAATCCAATACGCGGCGGTTCCGGGCGTGCAAGATGGCAACCATTTCCCACCCGTATAAAATGAACCCGCTGATCGTGACCAGAGCAAACAACGGCTTGAACGGTTCTTGAAACAGGACGGTAATGAAAATGCCAACCAAGCCAACATTGATCAACGCCACCGAACACCACGCCCGCCGTTCGCTTTGCAGCTCGCTCAGGGTGAACATTGGCACAAGTTTGTAGCTCACCGTAACAATCATCATCACAAACACACCAATCACGCCAATGTGGGCGTGAGCGTGCATCGCCGCCAGCAGCTGGAAGGCGATGGAAGTCCAAAAATTTGAGGCCGTTACAAATAGTCCGGCCGCGACGGTGGCGGACAACCAAATCAACGCGGATGTGATGCCGAACTTGATGGTGTTCCAACGTTTTACCTTCGCGAGCGTGCAAGCTAGATTGAGAATGAACAGCCCAACCCCCAAGGTCAGCACTGAACCAAATACTCCGACCATCGCCATGTTGAAATTCCAGAACGCCCAGACCATGCCGACAAAGCCAATGACATGTGCCACAAATTGAAACAGCACTAATGTATTACTAAAGAGTTGCGTTTCCAAAGTCACCGGCACGAGTTGATACATCGCGCCCATGATGATGGAACAGATGAAGCCAAGCACGAACAGGTGCGTGACTGCGATGAAGTGTGGCGTGTAATGATACATCGCCAGCAAATCCGGCTGCACCAGCAAAACCGCTCCGCTGACAAGCAACGACAACACACCCGTCAGCACAAAACACAGTGGCAACCGAACCGCTGCGGCTTGCATGCCAGCAAGATTAGGCGTCGCCGCCGAACGCACCAACTTCTGCGGCGCAGGTTTGGATTCAATGACGGCGGATTTTGGTAATATAGCTTCCATCATTTTGCTCCTCCGATTCGCTGGCAAATCCACGTTCTTCGAGCTGCGCGTAAAGGTGCATCGGCCGCTGCTCGGTGTGAGCGCGCAATTCAGCGCCAGCAGGCAAGACCGCGACTGCTTCAAGGATTTTTACCATCGGCTGCGGTGGTTCGAGGCCACGCGCATCCACGTCGATGATTTCCGACGGCTCGCTCTTAGCCGCGCTGCAAGGCGGGCTGGTTGGCGGAACGATAGTGGTCGATTTCCCGCAGTGGCGTGTGACCAGTATTTCCCAATCCCCAGATGGAGTCTGTTTCGATTCATGACCAAAACCCTGATTACCCAGCACGGAGAAAAGCGGCGTGGGTTCAAACGGGGCGATTATCCGCAATTTTTCATCTGGCTTCAATATTCCAACCGCACTCATAACTTTGGAAAATGGTTCGCTACCATTGCGAATGTCTTCCCGGACATCCAGCGTAACGACTTTCTCACTCATGGCATGGTGGAAGTAGTTTCCGTTTTTGAAAGCGTCAGCAGCATTGAAAATTGCTTTGTCGCGCTCACGGCATGCCGCAGGTTGGGCGGCATGTATATCAGGTCACCGGCCTTTGCCAGGTGCGGTTTGCCGCCTAGTGAAAATTCGCATTCACCGGATAATATCTGGACGATGGCAGATTGTGTGGAAGTGTGCTCGGTGAGTTCCTGGCCTTCGGCAAAACCGAACAGCACCACTCGCGTATTGGCTGTGCGCAACAACGTCCGGCTCACGATGCCATTGGCGGCGAACTTGGTTTCATTGTCCAATGACAGTATTTTTTCCTGTGCCACATCAATCAAAGGTTTCTCGCTCATGCAAAAACCATAGCATGACCGGGACGGGCGGGAATTGACGCAAGTCAATTCCTTCGTAGATTGCAATTTCATGCAAAACAACTTTATTCAGAAAGTGTCAACTCATTGGATCGGACCGTAATCAAACCCCTGATCGGCAGGCCGGTGATCGTCGGTGCTCCGCCCACCCAGCTAGCGTCGCAAGGTGGCCCATTTCTCTGGTTGCTCGGACGAGAACGCTTGGTCTCACGTCCGCTCCGGCTACTGGGGCTAGGCGTCAGCAGCCTCCGGGAACCGGCGGGCAGGCAGCTGGTGCTGCTGTAGGACAGCGCCATGGCGGGGCTGACGCCTGAGCGGTACGGGGGGCACGGCAAAACCATCAGGCAGTGGCGGTAAACGATTGCAGGTTTGCCAGCCGGGCAAAATGGCCGCCGAGGGCCATCAGTTCTTGCGACGTACCAACTTCCACAATGCTACCACGGTGCAATACCACGATGCGGTGGGCCTGCCGAATGGTTGAGAAGCGGTGGGCAACAATCAGGGTCGTCCGTCCTTGAGCGAGCCGGACGATCGCCTCCTGCACCAGTCGCTCGGATTCGGTGTCGAGCGCGGAGGTGGCTTCATCCAACAGGATGATGCGCGGATCACGAATCAAGGCACGCGCAATAGCCAGCCGCTGACGCTGGCCGCCAGATAGTTGGGCACCACTTTCTCCCAGCGGTGTGTCGAGTTGCTGCGGCAGGCTGCGTGCGAATTCCGAAAGGTTGGCCTCTGCTAAAATGTCCCAGAGCCTGCTGTCGCTCACCTTCTCCATCCCATAGCTGACGTTTTCCCGCAGACTGCCGTTGAACAAGACCGTCGTCTGCGGCACGACGCCGATCTGCCGCCGGTAGGTGCGCAAGTCCAGCTCCCGCAGGTCGTGACCATCGAGCAACACCCGCCCGGAAGTGGGCGGACGGAGGCCCAGCGCCAAATTTACCAGAGTGGATTTGCCCGCGCCGGATTCGCCGACGAAGGCGATCGTCTCACCGGGAACAATGCGCAGGGAAACGTCCCGTAGGGCGATCTCCCGACCGCGCGGGTATTGGAAGCTCACTTTCTCAAAAACGATCTCGCCCCTCGTGGGGATCGGAGCCGGACGCTTGCCGGTGTAGTCTTCCACCTCGGGAGCCTCCAAAATCTCGCCGATGGAACGAATGGCTTCGCGTCCCTGCACCAGCGCCGGAAACACCCCCAGCGCCTGTTGCACCGCACCGATGAGCATCCCAAAATAGGTCTGATACATCACCGCTTCACCCACGCTGATTTTGTGGTGGACGACCAACCACGCAGAAAATACCAGACAGGCGAGCTGGAAGGCGATGAAGGTGAACCACGAACTGGATGCGAACAGTTCCGTCAGCGTGTCCACCTGCAAGCCGCGTTCGCTCAGGCGCTGAAAGACGGAGCGCACGCTGCGGGTCTCCTGCTCTTCCAAGCCGTGCGCCCGCGTGACCGGCAGCATCTGCAGCATTTCGCCGACTCGGGTGTTCATCTGCTCGGTCTCCACCCGCAGCGCCTTGTATTGTTCCTTGAATCGGCGGTCGAAAAGTTTCAGTAGCGCGATTCCAGCGGGGACGGTCAGCAAGAAATAGATCGCGAGGATGGGCTGACGCACCAGCGCGATCACGGTGACGTAGAGGATGACGAGCAGACCATTCAGACCGTTCAGCATGAGATACCGGCACAGCCCATCAATGGCGTCCACGTCACGGAGGATTTTTGTCTGCAGGGTGCCGGACTGGTTCTCTTCGTGAAAACTCACCGCCAACTGCTGCAGCCGTTCCACCAGCGCACTCCGCAAGTTGAACTGCATGTGGCGCAACAGGCCGCTCATAATCCGGGCAAAGGCCGTGTGCAAAAACGGGTTTTGGGCCAGCAACAGAAGATAGCCGCCTGCAATCCAGAGCACCCGGCTGAAGGAGTCCACACGCAGCGGTGTGAGCGCGTCCACAATCATGCCCACGGCGAGCGGCATCAGGGAGGCCGGTGACTGCTTGACGACAAACAAGGCTACGGCACAGATGACCTTGCCGCGCTGGTCGGCGAACAATCGCCAAAGGGTTCGGCCCGGCTGGGTCGAATCAAAGCGACCATCCAGCAGGGCGTCCCATGGCGATGATTTGGTATTTTTGAGCACCGGAGAAAATCATGCCGGACAGGAAGAATTGAATACAGCGCGAACTGCGGATAGTCGGCGGCAGCGCCATATGGCAGCCCTGACACGTGATCGGGGCCAATGACAATTAAGCGCATAGACCGCAACTCAGGAAACGCGCACTCGGGCTTGGAAAATCGACTTGCTAATCTACAGAACAGGCAGACAATCACATAACTCCAAAAACCTCACGCGGGGCACGGGCAAGAAGCTATTTTGGGAATGTTAGGTAATTTTAGAAATACGACCGGCAAAACATGAAGCCCAGAAAGAGAGCAAAACCGAATAGCATTAGGATCACCGTCAACTCAAATATTCAAAAGCTGGAAGTCCCTCGCAATTCAACTCTGCGCCATTTGGTTGAAATGTATCAAATACTTTGTCGTCACAATCTGCGGGAAAATCTGGAGGGATTTAAGCGCATGGATTTTAGCAAGGCACTGGAGACGGCGGCCATGGCGAATGAATCCAACGGGAAACGCATGGCTCATTTGCACCGGGCACCAAAAGACAAATTGGAAACTGCCAAAGTTGAGCTGACCAAGAAGGCAAAAGAACTGGCGAGATGTAAAAACTTTGACGACCTATTTTCAAAGGTTGAGAAAATTGTTCAGCCCATAAAAAAGCTTAAGAAAATGTACGTTTACGATGTGGCGTTACGGATTGGGGTAAGCAATGGCATTTGGCCCGGTAAAGTCTATCTGCAATGCGGCGCGCTGACAGGCGCAAGAAATTTATTCAAAACGTGGAAACCCGACGAAAAAGTTAAGCCTGCGCCGTTTGATAATTCAGTTTTTCCGGGAGAATTGCACTGCTTGAACGCGGCGGAGATTGAGGATTTCCTATGCATCTTCGAGGAACACCTTAACGGAGTAAGGCGGTGATGAGAACAAATCACTGTTGGCGATTGCTAGCGCTGGGCTGTTGGGCTTTGTTGGTACTACCAGTCAAAGCTCAAATCTACAGTGTCCTCTACAGTTTTACCAACTCACCCGACGGGGCTAGCCCTTATGCTGGTCTGATATTGTCAAGCAATGTGCTTTACGGAACAACGTCTTCAGGCGGAAGTTCGGGTGCTGGAACAGTATTTCAAATCAACACGGACGGCACGGGCTTCACGGTGCTGAGGAGCTTTACCAACTCACCCGACGGAGCGAATCCTGCTGCCAGTCTAACGTTGTCAGGTAACGTGCTCTACGGAACAACAAAACAAGGCGGAAGAGCAGGTTATGGAACGGTGTTCAAGGTCAATAAGGATGGCACGGGCTACACTGTGCTGAATAATTTCTTAAATAGTGGCGGGGGTGATGGGGCTAATCCTGTTGCCAGTCTGACATTGTCAAGCAACGCGCTCTACGGAACGACGACGGTGGGCGGTAGTTCATATAATGGGACGGTATTTAAGATTAATACGGACGGCACTGGCTACACTGTGCTAAATAATTTCTCAAATAGTGGTGGGGCTAATCCTGCTGCCAGTCTGACATTGTCAAGCAACGTGTTTTACGGAACGGCGGGTTCTGGCGGTACTATGGGTTACGGGGCGGTATTTAAGGTCAATACGGATGGCACAGGCTTCACTGTACTGCAGAATTTCTCAGCTAGCGGTTTGAATTACGGGACTGATCCTGTTGCCAGTCTAACGTTGTCAGGCAACGTGCTCTACGGAACAACGTCTTTAGGAGGTATTAATGGTTACGGGGCGGTTTTCAAGGTCAATACGGATGGCACGGCTTGCACTGTGCTGAGGAGCTTCGCCAACACACCCGACGGGGCTAGCTCTTATGCTGGTCTGATATTGTCAAGCAATGTGCTCTACGGAACAACGTCTTCAGGCGGAATTTCGGGTGCTGGAACAGTATTTCAAATCAACACGGACGGCACGGGCTTCACGGTGCTGAGGAGCTTCACCAACTCACCTGACGGGGCCAATCCTGCTGCCAACCTGACAATGTCAGGCAACGTGCTCTACGGAACAACAAAACAAGGCGGAAGAGCAGGTTATGGAACGGTGTTCAACATTTACGTCGGCCCATATCCAATAGTTGTTAGCCAACCACAAAATCAAATAGCGAGTGTTTCCAACACAGCCAGTTTTAGTGTTACTGCCGGAGGGACGTTCCCATTCGGTTATCAATGGTATTTTACCAATACCACATTCCAGACTGCCGGGGCTTATGCACAAACTCTATCCGGTTTTGTCTATGGTTGCCTTGTGACCAACGGTGGTTGGGGTTACACCACGGTGCCACAGGTACAATTCATTGGTGGCGGTGGCACCGGAGCAGCGGGCTACGCCACGGTGAGCAATGGCTTGGTTACAGCTATCACTGTGACAAATACTGGTTCGGATTACACCAGCTTGCCACTTGTCCAAATAGATCCGCCTAAGATTTTATTGTTCAACCAAACCAACGCCACAATGAATCTGAGCGCGGTTACCACCAATAATCTTGGGGGTTATTTTGTAGTCATCACCAATGCTTACGGCAGCGTGACAAGCAGCGTGGCGTCGCTAAACCTTTCTCCTTCCATTGTCAATCAGCCGCAAAGTCTGGCAGTGTGGGCTGGCAGCATAGTGTCATTTGCCGTTACAGGCGACAACACTGGGCCATTCAGCTATCAATGGAAGTTTAACGGCACGAACATCGCGGGTGCTACTAACACCAGTTTCACGGTCAATCCGGTTGCAACCAATAATGCCGGGGCTTACACGGTGACGGTTTCCAACATTTATGGTGGAATAATCAGTAGCGGTGCGGTGTTGACGGTGAATCTTATTTCACAGCAGCCAGTCAATCAAGCTGTGACCAACGGGGGAACTGCGGTTTTTGAGGTTTTGGCTTCCGGCACCGGGACTCTCACCTATCAATGGCGATTTAACGGAACTAATCTGCCATCTGCTACGCAGGCCACATTGACCTTAAACAACGTGGCGACCAATAACGTCGGTAATTATGCCGTGGTCATCAGTGCCGTCAGCGGGAGCGTGACGAGCAGTGTGGTGGCGTTAAACCTTCTTTAAACGATTTCGACTTTACGAAGTTGTTTTAAATGATTGAAACGCCATTTCGATTTAATGATTCAGGTTTATATTCACACTCTTTCAAATCTGACATGTGAATATCAAATCGTGGAATCCCGTTGCCTGTCGTAGCTCCCCTCGTTGCAATTCTGATAATCTTGCCCGTTGCTTTTCTCCGCGCGCTTTTGTCTAGAAGAATCACATCTTTAGCTTTCAGGGCGAGCGGGAGTATTTTGCTGTTTAATGCGTAATCGTCTCCAACTCCGGTTCGCATCGTTTGTGAAAAAGAACGCTTGAAATTGGCTTTTACCTGATAGCTTGGAGCGTTAATAACAAGTGTTGGCATATGACGACAACAAAGCCACGCCGGGCCGAGGAAGTCAACCGTGAAAGCGCCACCGCTCAGGCGTCAGGGCCGCCATTCAAAACCTCAAAAATTACAGTCGTCCCCTCAGCTCCAACCTTTTTATAGTGGCAGTGAGGCGCATCCCCTTTAAGCCAAGCACGCTTTCGTTCTGGAAGTTTTTTTCCAAATTCTTCGGATACGACCAAAAAAGCCCGTCGCGCTTTTGGCCAACCCTGATTTGTTTTTTCACCGCTTTTATCACCGTTAAGTACCCCAAGGGCAACCAAGCTTTTCTTTTCTTTATTGTTTCCATCTTTTCCACTGGCAACGTCAGATACTTCAAAGCATGCCATTTTTCCATTTTCAGATTCGAGCATCAGGTCGTTTTCATTGTCCGCGCTGCTTGTCGTCGGATGGCAGCACCTGACCATGTATTTGCTCAATCCTGATTTTGGGGTCTGTGCCCATTTCAACGCATCCAGAAGCCTTTCTATCGTAGCGCACTGGTTAATAATTTCAACGAGGCTGTGCTCGGTTAGGCCTTTGCCGATGTATTCCGAGGGAACTCCAGCTGACAAATCGACGCGGACTCGTTTACAGGCCACCCCCCAGTTTTTGTCAGATTTCTGGTTGAGGCCTGCTACCGCTTTCTTGCCGCGCTCCACTAGAAAGTCGTGTGCCTTCTGCACACTGATATAACAATCCTGAAGGGTGACTTTTTTAAGTGGCTCGACCAGATGGCTCATGCACAGTATGAAACTGCAAATACAGTATCGATTCAACATTCCAATTTGTGCTAGCTCCCGTTGGTAGCCGCAGCTGCCGCTGGGCTGCTCCAAGCATTCCGTCCAGCTACATTTCTGTTCGACAACTGGAGAAATGCATAAATCTCCGCTTGACGTACAAAACCCTCAGACGCAAGCTCGCTTTGAATGTGAATTTTCCTTGTTAAAAATAACGAGAAAATAATGCCATGATAAAACTTCCATTAAAATTAACTCGCGAAAGTTCCATACCCCTAACAATACCTTTTGAAGAAACCGAGCCTGCCAAGGGAAATGCTGAGCCTGTGACTCAGCCAACTCCGCCAACACGGGAGCATTTGATAGAGCAAACTTTTCGCAACAACAGCAAACAACCGAAAGAAACCAACCTCATCATTATTGCACTTGTTGCTTTCATACTCACCGGCCTGTTTCCACCGTGGCAATTTACTACGGACAAGGACAGCGTTAATGGAACTGGAGGAACTTTTGGCGTGCCACCAGCTCAAGGTGTCCACAGTAAAAAAACCGCTGGTTATTCATTGATTTTCACTCCGCCGACCAACCCTGACAACTCAGCAGGGAATGGAATCCAGATCGATTTTGGTCGCCTGTTTGTTGAGTGGCTAATTGTCGCTGCATCAACCAGTATTTTCTGGATTCTGGTGGCAAAACCAGCGTGGTTGTATACGCCTGAAGCTAAACCGACACCAAACGGGCCGCCGTGAGGCCTGCCGATCAGGGCCGGGCTGTCGCGCTGCTCCACGGAGGCGTAGAAGGCGTCCATGTCGAGATGGGCGATGACGCAGAACATTCCGACGGGAGGTTAACACACGGGCGCGGAAGCTGGAATCACGGCGCTGACTTTGAATCTTTGGAGCGATTTCGGAATGGATTGGGGTATTTTTTAGCAGGTTTGGCTGTTCCAACCCGGGGTTTCCCTTCAGGAATTGCATCCATCGTATCGACCGCCACGCGCAGCGTCTCTGTTTCGATGTGAGTGTAACGAGCATGTTCGCGCTCCGTTTTGTGGCCGGTGATCTCCATGCGCAACTCTTGCGATACGCCCTTGTTGGCCATATCGGACGTGCTGCCGTGGCGCAAGCTGTGGAAGCTCCGCTTGCAAAACTTGTTGCCGTTTGGTCGTGTGATTTCCCGCATGTCGACGCCTGACTTGATGACGATTTCTTTGAAGGTGCGGCTCAGTCCACGTTTTCCGCCTGATTCGGCCCCCGCCAGAGAGGGTAGCAAATAGTCCTCGTCTGCGGCGGTGCTCGCCAGCGCTTTCTTCAAATGCGTAATAAAATCCTTATGCACCGGGATCATCACAGGCTTCGCGCGCTTGCCGGGTTTAGCCACCTTGATGACCGGCAGGTTGTCAGAGCCTTTCATTTCAATGGCATCTTTCCGCAAGCAAGCCGCAGTTGTCAGGCGCAGACCGGTGTAGTAGCCAAGGCGGATCAACGTCTTCCACTCGCCCTCAGCCGCATCGATAATCAGTTTAACCTCTGCGGGAGTGAAAATCTCGCGTACTTCCTCATCGTCTACTTTCACCGTAATCGGGTCAGCGGGATTCATATCCAGCAAGAGCATTTTACAGGCGTAGTTGAAAGCCGACTTTAATGCCTGAAGGTGCAACTGTGTGGTCTTGTCGCTGGCTTGGACAGTGCGCATCTCGTTAATGTAGCTTTGAATGTCCCTCGGCATGACATCCTTGAGAGGACGATCGGCGCGTTCGCCCAGATGCTTGTAGAACGCATTGGCTACACCAGCGTAACGATTGCCGGTTTCCAGTGACTTGCTGGCCAGCCAGTCTGTTAAAAACTCTCGGACGGACGGCGTGCGCAGCGGTTGATCGGTGTTGCGCTCAAGAATCTCAGACATCACTTTCCGCACCTGTGACTCGTTCCGCGCTTTGTGCTCTGCACGCTCCCACCCGTTGACGACCTCCTGAGCCTTGGTACGGTTTTCCTCCTTCGTCGAGCGCATGTGGAGCTTGCCGGAAACATCGCGCCACGCGCCGTGCCAGAATTTGGAACGCGGGCGTCGCTGAACCGATGCCATGAAAAAGGCCATGCCCAAAAATAGGAGACCAAGAGCGCCGGTGCAACCGTTGTTCGGCCAATGCTGCTAACGAAAGTGCTAACGTCAGGGATGTAAATTACCGTCAGGGATGTTGAATTTGCTGGGAAATTGACGATTTGGAGCGGGTGAAGGGAATCGAATCATGGCTGTAAATTTTCATAATTCGCTAAATTGCTCAATAACACTGCATTCCGAACTTTCTAACCTCGACATTCCCGCATCAAAAAGCACGGCGGCGACTGAACGCTGATGCAAATTGATGCAACTGCCCACGGCATTTCCCGCCGTTGCGCGTTGGTGCGAAGTTAGCACAGTCCGGCGAATATGCGAGATCGGAATCAAAAATTTCTGGCTCATGCGGATTAGTAATCGGACGGTAAAAGAATTGTGGTGATGGTGCGGCAAGCCTCGGTCAGCACATAAAACTTGGTGCCGTTGGTGGCGTGATAAACCGAAAGCAAGCGCAAGCCAGCGCGGAGCGCCAGTTCGTTTTCTCTCCGGTCGGCGGCGTCAAGGTCGCCAAAGTCACCGCAAATATGCCGATTGATGGCGTTGCAAATGTCATCGGCGGGAACGGCTTCTAGGGCGGCGGGCGTTATGACCAACTGCCCCAAGTCGAATTTCATCTGTGAGGTCAAAATCATAAATCAGGCGGGTTTGATGTCGGCGGCGAAGTAGCTGCCGTATTTCGTGCGCGGGTCGGCGGGATGCGCGGCGTAAGGCGCACAAGCTCCGCACGGATGCTGCCAGACGCAGCGGCGTTGATTCCAATGGAAGCCCAAACGCCAGAGCGTATTCGCGGCGGCGCGGTGGCTGGCGGCGGGAAAATCAATCCAAACCCACTTGCCGACAATCTCCGCCAGTTCGTATTGGCGGGGCAGTTGCGCCTTCAACAAATCCAAAACTTTCTGCGTCCGCAATTCGCGGTTCGCGTTGTGCTTGACGAATGCCCGTTGCTTTTCCGCTCCGATTGATGATTGCTGGACGGCGTTTGCTGGAGCCGCTGCTTCAACTTGAGATTTGTTTTTCATAAAGCTTTTTTTTTGATAATCGCCGTCCGTGTCTCGCCGTGTGCCGCTTGCTTCACCCATCGCGGAGACATTTTTTGAACTGACTACGGTTTTTTTCCGGCGTGCATGGGGCATGACAGCGAAAGTTTCGGCGTTACCTGATAGCCGAGTCGCTGGCGTGGCCCATGCCTTTCGTCGCCGGAAAAAAAGCGCCGCGCGATAGCGGGAAATAAAAGTTTGAAAAAGATGGCGGAGCAGCAAGCGGCAGGCGGAGAGACCTCGGCGGCGTCCCTTCTAAAAAAACGCGCCATGTCAAAAACACTAAACAAAAATCCTCTAGCCTCGCAGAGTCGCCAAAGGCTCAAGTCTAGCCGGCTCTGACTTCCGCTGGTTTGCGTGCAGCGCAGCGGAAATCAAACCGGCGGATGTCAGACAAAAATCGGGGCGGTGTGAGGGCGGGCTGGCGGGGCAAATGCAAAAGCAATTTGCCATGCCAGTTTGCGCTCACACTGCGGGGAAAGCCTGTCTCCGACGGATTCAGATTGCGGAACGGAATGAAGCGGAGCGCGAGCAGGCGGGCAGAGGTCGCGTGGTCACGCGCAGAGAAGTGAAGTGAAGCGGTCTGATCCGGACGGAGTCAGGCCGGTTTTGCGGCGGGCAGTCTGTGATTTTCAGCCGAGCGAAGCGGCAGCAGAAAGGTCACAGTCTGCCCGCCGTAGGCGTTGAGGCATACTTGGTTCCAGGCATTGGTGGATCGGTGTAGAGTTTTGGATACACCTTCAAAGGAGCTAAATACATTGGGCCTGGGCGCACACGGGATTTTTTATTCCGGGGACGGGGTTTGTAGCGGCGGCAGGAAAAACTCCGCTCTACTGGTATCTCATCAAGTCCGACCATTTTGCGGTTTTGCGACAACACGCAAAAAAACCGCTTTGCTCCGTGGGGTCTAACCTCGGTTAAACTGTGAAGACATGAAACGCATGTGGTCATGCCGAATGTTGCCAAGTCGAATTTAATTTGTGAAGTCAGAATCAAAAATCCTCCTCAAGCGGGCTTGATGTCGCCGGCAAAGTAGCTGGCGTATTTCGTGCGCGGTCGGCTGGGTGCGCGGTTTAAGGGCGGGCGGGCACGGTGAATGGCAGCGTTAGCGTTTCACCGTGACAGTCCGCGCTCACCGAGCGGGAAAAAGCCTGTCTCCGCCGGATTCAGATTGCGGAACGAAACGAAGCGGAGCGCGAGCAGGCGGGCATGGGCCGCTGGAACCAAGAAGCCATAGACAAATCTTGCTATACTAAGCTCAAAATAAATTGCGATTTATCTTGCCTCATGGGGGCTAATGCGTTGGAATAGAGTCGTTGCCAGATTTCCGGTTTCAAGGCCGTGAACCTCCAATTTTGGCGACACCAGCTCAGCAATTAAGGCGATCACGGCCAACGGGAATCAGAACATGAGAAATTCAATCCTTGCCGTCATTGTTGCTGCCCTAGGCAGCCTCCTCACCAATCACGTTGACGCCCAAGGCACGGCGTTCACCTACCAGGGCCGGTTGAACGATGGCGGCAATCCCGCCAGCGGCAATTACGACCTCACGTTCTCGCTGTATTACACCAACACCACCGGTGTGTCCGTCGCCGGGCCGGTGACGAACAGCGCCACTGCGGTGAGCAACGGCCTGTTCACGACGGCGATTGATTTTGGCTCCGGCGTGTTCAACGGCACAAACTGCTGGCTGGAGATCGGCGTGCGCACCAACGGCAGCGTGGCCGCTTTTGGCCTCCTGACGCCGCGCCAGCCGCTGACCCCGGTGCCGTATGCGCTCTATGCCCTGACGCCATCCGGTACGAACGGCGTGAATGGCACGAACGGACTCAACGGCGCGACGGGCGCAACCGGCCCGGCGGGACCGCTGGTGCCGAATCTGGCCTACCTTACCACCAACCAAACCTTTACCGCCTCGAACCTTTTCAATGGCGTCCTCATCGCCACGAATACGGCAAACCAGATTACCGCCACCTTTACCGGCTCCGGCGCGGGCTTGACCGGATTGAATCCGGCCAACCTCGGCGCGGGCACCGCCGGCATCAACATCTCCGGCAACGCGGCGACCGCCACCACGGCGACCAGCGCGACCACCGCAACCAGTGCCACGACCGCAAATAATTTTACCGGCGCACTTTCAGGTGATGTCACCGGCACGCAAAGCGCGACGGTGGTAAGCCAAGTGGGCGGGCAGAGTGCGGCCAACGTCGCGGGCGCGGTGGGCGCGGTGAACACTTCCACCAGCGCGAACACACCGGCCACGCTGGTTCAGCGCAATGGCAGCGGCAATTTCTCCGCCGGCACCATCACTGCCACTTTGAACGGCAATGCCAG
>Ga0208507_1000809_pt1 | contig 18926 bp, 28 predicted proteins | sample CryBogCBH12Aug01_FD_184626 | JGI IMG/M metagenome (GOLD analysis project Ga0208507, IMG submission 184626) | Freshwater microbial communities from Crystal Bog, Wisconsin, USA - CBH12Aug09.1 (SPAdes) (version 2) | ecosystem: Environmental > Aquatic > Freshwater > Lake | place: Crystal Bog... | reverse complement strand
GGCGGCTCCCTCGACGTGTATGGCTCTGCGAAGCTCGATGCGCTGGTGAAAGTCGGCGGCTACCTCGACGTGTATGGCTCTGCGAAGCTCGATGCGCCCGCGTTGAAGGAAGTCGGCGGCTCCCTCGACGTGTCTGGCTCTGCGAAGCTCGATGCGCCCGCGTTGAAATCTGTTAATGGCAAACCCTATAAGGCTTAACCATGCCAACCACCGAAACAAACTGCGAGACGCTCACGCCCGCGCAATCCGCCGAAATCGCGGGCTGCTCGGTTGGCTTCATATTGAAGATGATGAAGCCGACAGTGCATGAGACGCGGAGGCTAAAGAGCTTCAAGGTTGGAAGATACAACAAGACGACGCGGGCATGGTTGAGCGATTGGATGGACAGGAATTGATTTATGAACACATCAGCATCTAAACAAAACAAAGTCCGCATTGGCATGATTGCCATTGCGGGAAACATGAAGCGGTTTATTAGCCGCGTTCAAGCCGCCAAAGTTACAGCATTCAAGATGTTTGGCATCGTGCCGGAAGGGACTGGCTCTTATCGCCGTTTGTGTCCCAAAGGCGCGGGCGTCCGCACCAAAGGACACACCTTCGCTGAACAGTCAAGCGTCGGCAGTCGCAAGGCACATCGCCGCTCTGTCCGCTTTATCAAGGCTTTGAATCAGACTGCATGGGGTCGCGCACTCGCCAACAACTAACCATGAAATCGCACCCTAACCGCACCGCAGCGGATTACTCGCCAACCAGCGGACTTGGACGCGGTTGGATTGCGAAGGCTCGGCGTCAAAAGCGGGCTAATCCGTATGCGCCGCGCAAGGGTATGAATCGCCCGCCTGGATGGAAACCGGCGGCAACTTTAGCGGCGTTGTTTGTTCTCGCCGCAACCGCGCTAGGTGGCGCGGGTCAATTTGAAGCAAGCTCAAATCGAATCGGTAAAACTCCGACATTGGCTAGGCCAGCCACAGAAGGTCAGCCCTATCAAGCCTCTACTTCAAAACTCCTTTCCGCCCTAGCGCAGCTTGAATCAGGCGGAAACTCGCAAGCCAAAGGCCGCGCAGGGGAAGTGGGTGAGATGCAATGTTTGCCATCTGTTTGGCGGGCTGCTACGTCGCTTCCGCTGTCGGCTGCAACTAATCCGATCACCGCCCGCGCAGTAGCAATCGCCATTATCGAATCACGAACGGGCAAGCGGCTAGACCAACTAACGCCGCGCCAAGTGGCGATAGCTTGGCACTCACCCGCAAAACTCAACGGCAACAAACTTACCCGCGAGCAATCCCAATACGTCCAACGCTACCAAAACCTATGCACCCGCTAATCGAAAACAACATCGACAGCCCTTACATGGCGGCATTACGCCGTGAGGAACGACTCGCAACCGTCGCCATTTGCCTATGGTCGCTGCTCTTGGGCGTGGTGGGTTATCTCGTTTTAGGATAATATGATTTTGAAAGCTCCATTCCCGTGGTTTGGCGGTAAGTCGCGCGCTGCTGATTTGATTTGGCCGCGACTTGGGAACACCCCGAACTATGTCGAGCCGTTCTTTGGTTCCGGTGCAGTGCTTCTTCGCCGTCCGCACGCTGCCGGAAATGAGATTGTGAACGACTTGGATTGCTACGTTGCGAACGCATGGCGGGCGGTAAAACTTGCGCCAGAAGAAACGGCAGGGTTTTGTGATTGGCCGGTGAATGAAGCGGACTTACACGCGCGGCATCGTTGGCTGCATGGCCGCGCTGAATTTAGGGAGCGCATGAAAAACGAGCCTGATTTCTATGATTCGCGGATTGCTGGTTATTGGATTTGGGGATTGTCTTGCTGGATCGGCGATAACTTCTGCCGCCCGAAAAACCAAGAGGCGTTGCCTCACCTGACGGGCGGTAAAGGGGTGGCGCGCCAAGTGCCTCACCTGACGGGCGGTCAAGGGGTGGCGCGCCAAGTGCCTCACCTGACGGGCGGTAAAGGAAACGCCATGACCATTGAAGATATTTCAAGCGCGCCAAGTGCCTCACCTGAAGGGCGGTCAAGGGGTGGCGCGCAAAGTGTAGCAATCCAAGTCCCCCGCCTGCGAGCAGGCGGGGGCGGTGTTCAAATCGAATCTGGCGACGACAAGCAATCGCGCCAAACTGAAAACCTAATTGCTTGGTTTAACCAACTTTCATCCCGCCTGCGCCATACCAAAGTCGTCTGCGGCTCTTGGGAAAGAGTCTGCACCAAAGCGTCAACTTATGGGCAAGGATTAACCGCCGTCCTTTTAGACCCACCCTACGACGCTGGCGATTCGCACGATGATGTCTATGGTGATATGTCGCGTGGAATCTCCGCGCCAGTCCGCGAATGGGCTATTGAGGCTGGTAAAAATCCACTAATGCGGGTTGCCTTGTGCGGTTACGAAGGCGAACACCAAATGCCGCCTGATTGGGATTGCATACAATGGAAGGCTTCTGGCGGCTACGCAAGCGCAGCGGGTAACGCCGAAAATTCATCGCGCGAGCGCATTTGGTTTTCGCCGCACTGCCTTAATCCAGAGCCGAATCTTCTTTGATTTATGAAAACACCTCAAAACAAATCAGTCCTGAAACGTCTCCGCAAATCCGCTGGCAAGTGGGTATCTATGCCGGTGCTGTGGCGGGCTAGTGGCGCAATGGCTATTCATTCACGGGTCAGTGACTTGCGCCGCGCCGGTCACAACATCCAAAACCGCATCGTCAATTCCGGCGATTGCAAGAAGTCGTTTTACCGTTTAACCGCCTAACCTATGGAAAAAGAGCAAAAACAATACGTCCCGCGCAGTTCAGCCAAAGCCGTCACATTCGCCGGCGGCAAGTCCATCCTGAAACTCGGCTTTCACGTTGAATCATTCGTTGCCTTCCTGCAAGCCAACGTCAACGAAAAAGGCTACGTCAACCTCGGCGTATCCGAACGCTTCAAGGTTGGCGAACGCGGCGACACCCATTGCGTCTGGCTTGACACTTGGAAGCCCGGCCAGACAAAGCCGAACACTAACAAGCCGATGAATCCCGAAGCCGTCCAGGCTGGATTGTCAGCACTAAAATCCGCAGTTAAAACAGAAACTGATAATTCGGATGTCCCGTTTTGACCTATGACACAAATCGAAGTCAACGAGCTAGAGGACGCAGAAATTGCCGCGTGGAAGAAATACAAGGCGTCTGTGGACGAATCGCAAAAGCTGTTGGCCGTGTGGCTTGCAGCCGATGGCGAGTGGAAAAACGCGCGGAAGGTTCTGCAAGATGAACAACTGAAACAGCCGTGACCAACATCCTAGAATATCTGCGCCGACTAAATGAAGCCGACAACGCCCGCGAAATCGCGCAGTTATTCGACGACGTTGAACACGACTACGCACTAACGCCAGACGCCCGCGCCATGTTGCAAATTAAGATCACAGAGAAAGCGGCGAATTTAACAAATTTATGAACCAAGAACTAACAGTCATTTCCAAGCAGGAAATCGCCCCGCCACAAGCGGGCGGAATCACCATCGAGCAAGCCTTTCGCGCTGCCACATCCGGCGAGATTGACGAAAAGAGCCTAGCCGTCATGCAGCAACTACTAGCAATGGACGCCGCCCGCCTTTTCAACGCCGCTTTCGTCAAGCTGCAATCCGAGTTGCCAACCATCGTTGCCGAGTCAGTCATTCCTAATCGAGGCAAATACGCCCGCTTTGAACACGTTTGGCAAAAGGTTTCAGGCCCTCTACGCGACAACGGTTTCTGCGTCTCATTCTCACAGGATAACACCACATTCCCTAACAAGGTGGTTTGCACTTGCGATCTGATGCACTCCGCAGGTCATTCCAAGAAATCATCCTACGGCGTTCGCGTTGGCGGCAAGGCCGACAGCGACACGCAAGCCGACTGCAAAGCGTCAACCACCGCCAAGCGCAACGCACTGCTTCAATGCCTCAACATCGTCGTAAGCCAGGATGTTCTTCAAGACGAGGATGGAGACGCCACGCTTGCGGGCGACATCAACGCATTCGTGACGCAAGACCAAGCCGACGAACTTGAGCGGCGTTGCCACGAAACCAACTCCAATGTCATTGACTTCCTGAAATACGCTGGCGGCAAGACGTTTGCAACCATTCCGGCGAGCAAGTATGACACGCTTGATTCATTGCTCGCCAAAAAGGAAAGGCAGGGGCGGTGAAAATCATCAAAGACATTGAGCAAGGCTCTTTGGAGTGGCAGACAATCCGCTCCGGCAAGGTTACGGCAAGCGGCATGAAAAACATTCTGACGCCAGCATTCAAGCCGCGCACGGGCGAAATGCCGCACACCTACATGATGCAGATTCTTGCCGAGCAATGGATTGGCGGGGCGTTGCCGCAAGTGCAAGGAGTATGGGATATGGAGCAGGGGCAGCTACTCGAAACCGAGGCGCGGCCATTCTTCGCGCTTACGACTGGCTACAACGTCACGACGGCGGCATTCATAGAATCTGACAACCCGCTCGTTGGGGCTTCGCCTGACGGCATTGTGAACGATTGCGAGGGCTTGGAGCTTAAGTGTCCGCACTTGGTTACTCACTTGAAGTATCTGGACGCTGGCGAACTGCCAGATGAATACGTTTTGCAGGTTCACGGCTCACTTTATGTCAGCGGCTTTAAGCGTTGGCATTTCATGTCTTATCGCCGCAACTTCCCGCCGCTGCTGTTGGTGGTTGAACGCGACGAGGAAATCATGTCGAAGATTCACGAAGCTGTTACTGCGTTCCTTGCCAAGCTGGACGCTGCGATGGACAAGCTGATTGATCTAAACGGCGGGCTACCAAACCAAAAGCATCGCGGCTGCGTCCCGCTGCCAAAGCGGTTCGTTGACCGCGCAACCGTCGCCAACTGCGACATTCACTAATGCGCCTCACCGCCCGCCAACTCGCGCAAGTGCAAATCCTATGAGACGCGCCGCACGAACAGACGACAACCAGACGGAAATCGTCGAGGCATTGCGAGCCGTTGGCGCAAGTGTCCGCATTACTTCGATGATTGGGCAAGGTTTCCCTGATTTAGTTGTCGGAATATTCGGGCGAAACCACTTGCTAGAAATAAAAGACGGCAACAAACCTAAATCAGCGCAGGGATTAACCGCAGACGAAGCCATTTTCATCAATGAATGGAAAGGAAAAGTCAAAGTTGTTTCGAGTGTTGATGAAGCCATTGCCGCGTTATCCAAATGACCATCCCCCACACCATCGAGCGCGAGGGCGTAGCAATCAAGGTTGACTGCGAGTTTGCCTTAATCGAGGGCGAGCGCGGCAGTCGCAACAGCTACGGTGCGCCAGAGACGCCGGATGTGCCGGACGAGCTTGAGTTTATCGCCGCAACCATCGGCGCAATCGAGATACAACTAACCGAAACCGAAATTAAAGCGGCTACACACGCCGCTTGGAAACAGATCAACCAAGTAAATTTATGAGCAAACCTATTCACATTATCAGCTTGGGTGCGGGCGTCCAATCGTCCTGCATGGCTTTAATGGCCGCAAAGGGCGAGATTACACCAATGCCTACTGCGGCGATTTTTGCGGATACACAGGATGAACCAGACGAGGTTTATAGGTGGTTGGATTGGCTCGAAAAAGAATTACCGTTCCCAGTCTATCACGTGACAAACGGAAAATTGAGCGATGATGTTTTGAGGATGCGAGTCACAAAAGACGGAAGGGCATACACGAGAACCAATCTGCCGTTTCATACATTCTCACAAAAGGCAGGTGTTGGAATGGTTCGCCAGCGCGGTTGCACGGCAGATTTCAAAATAAAGCCAATCATCAAAAAACAGCGCGAACTTGGAAAGATTAAACGAGGCCAAAAGAAGGTGGGAATCATTTCATGGATTGGCATTTCGTTGGATGAGATTCAGCGCATGAAGGATAGCAGAGATAGGTGGGCGGTCAATCGCTGGCCGCTGGTTGATTTAGGAATGAAACGGCATGACTGCTTGCGCTGGATGGAAAAGAATGGCTACCAGAAACCCCCAAGAAGTGCTTGCGTTTATTGTCCTTTTCATTCTGACGCAGAATGGTCAAGGCTTAAAAAGTTTGATGCGGTCGCCTTTGAGCGGGCGGTCGCCTTTGAGCGGGCGGTTGCCGGAGCGAAAGCAAAGACGGACAATATCAATTCAACTCTCTGGCTGCACAAATCCTGCAAGCCATTAGACACCGTGGATTTCTCAACCGAGGAAGAACGCGGGCAGATCAATATGTTCAACAACGAGTGCGAAGGTATGTGCGGAGTTTAACCATAACCATTTATGACCCCCAACATTCCCGCGATTGCGGAGGAGATACACAAAGCATCAGCCAGAGCCGTTTCAATCGGCATTGCTCATGGCGGACAAGGTTATAGCTTGTCTATTGGACAAGTGACTAAAATCCTCACCCGCCACCTGAAGGACGAGGAGATTAAGAGGTTGAGGGAACAGATTGAAGCGTGGAAACAAAATTCAAACAGTTGGAGAAGCAATGCGGATTAACGCCAACCTACGGAAAGGACAACAATGAAAACAATACCTCCGCCTTGGTTTGAACGCGCATTAGCTATCGCGCAGCATCAAGACATAGTTAACTCGTGGCCTATATGGAAACGCTTTATACACAAAACATTCTTTAGAAAAAGTTGCCCATGCTGCATTGCATTTAATGAGCAACGCCACCTCAACTCCCTAACCCTCGACCAAATAAAGAAATGAAAACAATCACAGGAAAAGCAGTTGGATGGCATGATTGCCGCACATCACAACCGATGGAATCACAGCGAGTTATTGCTATTTATAAGGGTGTTTATCATCACCGAATAGTCACTTTTTGGATAGACGATGGCGGAAACGCTCATTACGGATTTCCAACTGAACCAGACGGCAAAGGCTCGCAACCAGCAACTCATTGGCATCCTTTGCCCGAACTTCCAAACAAACGCCCCACAACCAACAAGAAGGAGAAGAAATGAAAATCAAACAAGTCTTGTTTATCCATCCAGACGGACGCATGACAACCAACAATGGCAAATCTGTTAAATCACACCTGCGTTCATTTGCAAAGGAACACAATGCAACTAAACCGATTCCTGTATCTATAATCTCAACAGAGCAACTAATTCCAATACTTGATGCAGCTTTTGTTGGAGCAAACCTCGCCGCTTAACATGACTACCCCAAACCAGACACCTACGCCGGAGACGGATGCCTTGTGTGTGATTGATAACAGCCGCTTCATTTACGGAGTTGTCCAACATCGGAATACAGTTCCAGCTTCATTCGCCCGCTCCCTCGAACGCCGCCTAGCTGCCGAGATTGCCAGAGCCGAGAAGTGGAAGCGCGTGGCGGGTAAACTAGCCATAGAAGTTACAACATATAACCGTTACAATAAAGCCCTCGCATCCTACTCCGAGGCGATGAAGGAATGATATGACTAACAACGAACTGACAGAATTGCGCGAATCCGTCTGGCGCATTATGGGCTGGACGCCTTGGACGGAAGAAGAATATCCATACCGTCAAGGCTGGTCTTTGCTAGACGGCGAAGGCGAGAAACACCTTGAGTGCGATATGGATGACCCCACCACCGACCCCGCCTCCAGCGATGCGCTTGACGACGCGATTTTGAAGAAGCTGTCCTGCGATAATGAGCCTGTCCAAATAGTTCAACTCAAAGGTCGCAGCGAGTTTTTCATGTCGGCTGTATTTGAAGGTAAATCAATCACCGCCAGAGCCGCAGACAAGAAAATCTGCCGCGTTCTTTTCGCCAAAAAACTTTTTGCAAAGGACTAACATGACCACCAACACGCCGAGGAAATGACCATGAAAAAGATTTACGACCTGCCAAGCTACAAAGACCGCCCCGCCTACTCCCGCGCATTGCTATTGCTCCGTCGTTCCGGCGCGATCAAAGGCAAATGCGCTTGCGGAAATGCAACCCGCCGCTTCATCCACAACGAATTGATTTGCGACCGTTGCCACAAACTCGAAGCCAGGACTTACCGCGACTATTCCAGCGGCCATGTCCATCACAACCCCGCATCCGGCGGCATCCCGGTTCACGCCATCCATTGCAGGCTGAATTGACCGCTATTGGTTGAATTGGTCGCTAAATGTCAGCAAAAGTCCGAATTGGTCACAATACAAATCATCGAATTAACTTTATATCTTATGTGTGAAGATGGTAACACTAAACTTTGCCTTGTCGGCGCGTCCGATGTTCGGACATTCTCCGCACTTCTGCGGCTGTCTTCACAGCGTGCGACAAGCATATTTCAGAAAGAGTGAAGCAGTATGCCGACTAGAATACTCCGCGAAGGCTTGCTAACAAGCGAGCCGATCAACTCATTAAAACCACTCACAGAGTTGTTTTATCGTCGCCTAATGCAGGTTGCAGACGATTATGGCCGCTATTGGGCAAGCGAAACAATAATCCGCGTGAATTGCTACCAATTGCGACTTAATCAGGTCAGTGATTCAGATGTAAAGCAAATGCTAAGCGAATGTGAAGCGGCTGGATTGGTGTTGATTTACGGCGGTGGAAAGTATCTTGAAATCAAGAAATTCTGCCAACAAACCCGCGCAAAGTCAAAATTCCCGCAACCCAATACAAATGAATTGCTTATCAAATGTAAAGCAGATGTTAAGCAAACGCTAATCACAGTCGGAGTCGGAGGCGTAGTCGGAGTCGAAGGCGAAGACGTAGCGTTAAAACTATTTTCCACACTAGAAAGCCGACTTTCAAAAATGTTCCAGCGCAAAGACGGTCAGCAATGGACTTACAGCGAGCAGACTGCTTTATCTGAAATATCAAGAAGGAAATCACCGTTAGAAGAACTGACTGAATTGGAGCAATTCAAAGCAAAGCCTGACTCATTCTTTCCGCAATCTCTATCAAAGCTCTTATCAAATTGGACTGAAACACTCGACCGCGCCAGAAACTTTAACCCGAATAACCATGCAAACCACCGCAACGCTAGTCCGAACCGCAACGCTGGAACTTACAACGACGCCGTCTCAACAGATGCCCTTAAACGCAAAGTTCTCTGATTGGCTTGGGTTCAAGACGTTCAACGACGCAGAACTCGTTAAAGCGGCTACTGCGGCGCAGGGATGGGCCTCTGCGTTCAAGTCCAAACAGTCGCCGCGCTGGTTGTCCCTGATTGGCGCAAGCGGCACGGGAAAGACGCACATTGCAAAACGGCTTTGGAACTATGCCAAAGAGAAATCCGATTGGTCAAAGTTTGACTACTTCCCCAGGATCATCTTTTGGCCGGACTTCATCCAACAGCTACGCAGCGGCGATGCGTTTGAAATGCGCCAAGAGTTGAAGCGTTGGCCAGCGTTGTTCCTAGACGACATCGGAGCAGAGCGCGACCCGTCCGGCTTTGCTGCCGAGGAATTAAACACGCTACTTGGTTGCCGCGTCGACAAGTGGACGCTCATTACAAGCAACAAAGACATGGACGGGCTAAAGGCTGTTGACATGCGTATAGCGTCACGACTTATCAGGGATAAAAACATCTGCGTTCAAATCAGAACGCAGGACTATTCAACGCGATAACACCATGAACCACCACCAAACCAGCCAGATTGCGGGGTTGAAGTGAAGGGCGCTCAAAAACAATTAAGGAATCTATTGCTAAACCATTGAAAGCAAGGTTTTTAAACACTCCGAACAGTTTCTATGACTCAAAAAACTATTAAAACCCAAGAAAAAAGGCAAGGTGAGCGGGGATTCGCGCAAGGGCGCATATTCCCAATATTTGAAACGATGGCAGAGGCAGCGGCCAGGATTGGCGTGCCTGAATCGCTGATTAAGGCGGCAAAGCGGAAAGGAAGCAAGGCGTTCATCAGCGGAAGCCGGATAGACTCCGCGCTGCTGATACCGTTTCTGTTCAATATGCTGGCGAAAGGTTCAGATTTGCCGGAAGGATTCGCTTCGTGGAAGGAAGTTCTTGAAAGCGAGAAAGCGAAGCGTGAGGCTATCAAACGTCAAGTGGATGAAAAGAGCGTAATGCCAACAGCGGACGCGCAGAGGCAGGCGGCGAAAGCTTGCGGGTTTGTGGATGCGGAGTTGCAGCGCGGGGAGAATGAGTTGCCGCCGGTCTTGGCGGGTCTGTCGGCTGTGGAGTGCGGGAAGATACTGCATAACTTTACGGAAAAGGTTAGGACGAACGCGAAGTCGAAGTTTCAGGAGGTTGGAAAATGAATATCTTTTCCACAGCCTACCCCGACGCCAAGCCATCGGACATCATCGAATGGGCGCGGGGCTTGAAAGTGAACGGCGGCAAGACATCGTTTGACCCAGATTTTACGCCGCAGATAGTCGAGCCGATTAGGGCAATGGCGGATGCAGACACGCGCATTGGCACTTTGATTAAGCCGGTGCAGGTTGGCGGCTCGACGGCGGGAGAAGTGGTCGCGGCATATTGGGCGGCGTTTGGCAGCGGTCTTTTGCAACTGAATTGGGAAGATGACCAAAAAGCAGAGGACAGATGGAAAGACCGCGTTTTGCCCGTGCTGGAATCGTGCGCGGACATCAAACGCAGCGGCCATCGCTTTGAGGAATTGATTTGCGAGGCGCGTTACCCAAACGTGACGGTCAGGTGTCAGGGTGTTTTCAATGAAAAGAGCCTGGACTCGGACACTGTGCCTTTGCAGATCAACGAGGAGGTTCATTCATGGAAACCGGGCTTTCTGTCCAAAGCGCGCCGCCGACAGACGCGAGTTTGGAACAGCAAAGCCTTTGACATCAGCAACGCCGGAACAGTCGGAGATCAACTACATTCAGCCTATGAAGATGGAACGCAAGAACAATGGGAAGTCAACTGCCCGAAGTGTGGCGGCTGGCATGAAATGCATTTTAGATTCAATCCAAACAAACCCGAATTGGGCGGGTTGCGATGGGATTCTGGTGGATGCAAGATGGAATCAAATCGCTTTAATTACAACAAACTTGAAAAAACGATTCGATATGAAATGCCCTGCGGTCATTCGGTTAGAGATTTTGCAGCCGAACGGCGAACACTCAAAGGCCGCTACTCCGCCCCTAAAAACGAAGGCGCGCACATCTCGCACCGCTCGTGGAACTTCGAGGGCGTAGCTTGTGACGCGATTAAATGGCTCACGCTGATTCAGGAATGGCACGGCAGCATTCGAGCGATGAAGGTTGGCGACATTGAGCCGATGCGCCGGTTTGTGACTGAAAGGGAGTGCCGGTTTTGGTCTAACGATCTTTTGCCATATTCGGGAACTATTATTTACAACTCTGCGCTTAAAAAGAATCGCGCCGGAATGCCTAACGCAATAATGCGGACGGCAAAATTTGACTGGCAGGCTGGATATAAGGCAAAGGGCGAGTTGGAGCATTATTGGGGAATAATAATGGACGTGGACATTGACGCCAACTCGCAGCTTGTATGGGAAGGGAAAGTTGAATCAGACGCGGAACTGTTGGCGGAATTAGACGCGCATGAAGTCCCGCGCGTGAACTCTTGGATTGATTGCACGGGCGTTCAAAAGAAACGCATCTTGCAATTCTGCTACCAAAACGGAATGAACGCGGTAAGCCTAGACCAGTCGCGGCAGCAAGGGTTTCTGCATCCCGATAAGATTCGCCGCTTCTATTCGACTGGAAAGCCGATTTACCGCGAACTAAATACAATCCCAGTGCATGAGCCGATCCGCAAGCGGAACATGAAGACTGGCGAATTTTCGGAAGTGCCGCACCCAGAGGAGCCGACAGTAGTTGAGCTTCACAAGGCCGGACTGTTGCAAAACTATTTCGACATACGCAACATGAAGGCGGCGGTTACTCTACAAAATCCAAAGGCGACGGCGGCGGATTATATCCGCATTGAAATACCAGACGACGTTTCCGAAGACTTCAAAAAAATGCTTGAATCATGGGAAGTCGTGCCGGGGCATCGCGGCAATGCGAAGGACGAAAGCGTTGATGGATTCAGGCCGCGCAGCAACTTTGACCATCAGCTAATGACGATGGCATATCATTGTTTCGAGCTTGAATGGAAATTGCATCCGCAACATGAGATGAGCTTGTTAGGGGCGCGGCGGGCATCGTTAGGGCTTCCAACAATCGGAGAGAGACAAACACAGGGAAACCAATGAAATACGAAATCGGAAATGAGATTGAATATATCGCGCTTAAAAACTTCGTTGAATATTTCAGCGGAAAAGAAGCCGTGTTTGAATCTCTCCACTTTGCGACCATTACCGGCGGCAAGCTCCACACTAAAACCATGCTGGTAGAGTGCAGATTTTGGAAGCAAACAAGTCCCAATTTTAAATATCTACAAGAACAACTCGCATCAGTCGGAATAACGCTTACGCAAAAGGAAACACAATGACCACGCAAAAACTAATCACAAGAAAAGACATCGCGCAACTGCTTGGCGATAACTTCAGCGCGCGCCAAATTGCCCGCCATGAAAAGAAATGGGGGCTGGATAAATGCCGTCCAACCGGAAAAACGCGCGAAGTTCTTTTTCAGGCGTGGAAAGTCATTCCGATACTTCAAAGGCTTGGCTATGTGCCGCAAGTGTTAGCATCGGCTTGGATTGGTATGCTTTGGTGTTAGTTGGCATCTATTATTTTTTGAATTATGCCCCATAAGTGAGGCGTGGTTCATATACAAGCCGCGAAGAAGTTAGGCCAACTCCGACAAATTCTACTTGTCGGGGCGGTTGCGGCTTCCCAAAGCGTCTCCGACGCGCTGCTTGGTTTTCAGACGGCGGTTAATGAACAGAACTTCCAACGCGGGCGGCAGTATGTAAGCACTTCTGGCAACGGGCAATCAGCGTCTTACTCGATGGTTGGCTCTGGCGCGCAATGGACGCAGGAAAACGTCTTTGCGATGTCGGAGGAATACTTCGCAATTCTTGAAGACACGCTCGCCAACAATCCGACATTAACGGATGACGGCCAACCCGCATCAACGCAGGCAATTTTCTCCGCGATGAAATACGATGACCGCTTGCGGACAACCACGCGGCGCGGTCTTGATGCTACTCTGCTCGGATGGCCGCAGGTTGGACAGCTAGGAGGGCCAGCGTGAAAAACCTTTTCCGCAAATATCTCCCGACGTTCGCGCGCATATTTTCCGCTGTAACAAACCGACTTGAATCTGCTTACCAGCAATGGGGAGTGCGCCGCTTGCTTCAAACAACCTTTCAGGACGCTCGGTTTGAATTCGACTTTGCCGCCGTCCGCGAAGTTTGCCGCAAGCATTTGGACTTGGTTGAAAATACTCCGATTGTCGCCAAGATTCGCAATTTAAAGATTCAATTTGCCGTTGGTGTTGGCGGTTTAAAAGCAATTCCGAACGCAAGCGACCCGACGATGGATGCGGAAGTTTTGGAATCTTGGAACGAAACGCGCGGCGAGCGTTGGGAATTATGGGCTAAATCGCCGGAACTGGGCAGCAATCTTTCCCTAGCTGAATTGACGGTGCAATGGGAAGGCAGCTTGTTTGATGTCGGCAACGTCTTAGTTCAAAAGACGCGCGACGAAGCGGGACGCCCGAAGGTGCAGACGATTGATTTTCTCCGGCTGCAAACTCCGCCGAACATGGCCGCTCTGGAAAACAAGGAAATCATTCAAGGGGTGCGGCTCACTAAAATCCGCGTTCCAGCAAAGATTGACGGGAAAATAACCACGCGCGAAGTAATCACCGGAAAGCCAGCCAGCTATTTCATTCGGGACGAGTTTGACGCGACAGTATTTGCGGAAATTCCAGCCGATCAAATCATTCACAAGTTTCGCGCCATACGACCAGGAATGATGGTTGGTTTGCCAGAGGCTTATTCGGTCATAAACAAAATCATTGATTACACCGATTTGCATATTTTGGAAATGGGCGCAAGTAAGTTGGCTGGACAGATTGCAAACGTCCACAAAACACCGTCGGGCGAATTTGACACGCGCGACGCCAGACGCACAGGGATGAAGGTTCAATCGCAGGGTGCATCTGGAACGGTTGCGACAAAGGGTTATTCAGACTTTTACGAGGTTAGCGTCGGCGCGGCTGATTACTCAATTCCAATCGGCAGCGACATTAAAAACTTCATCATTGAGCGGCCAACTGTGGCGCAGCAAGACTATTGGCAGCACATCATTTCCGAAATCTGCGCCGGTTACAATGTTCCCAAGCTTTTAGTTTTCCCGTTTTCTCTTCAAGGCACAGTTACGCGCGCCGATTTGGACGTTTGCGCCAACGCATTCCGCGCTGATTTTGAAATCATCGCGTCAATCGTCCGCGAAATCTACGAATGGCAGACCGCTTGGGCGATTAAATACGACAAGGGGATGGACGGTAAAACGCCAGCGCATCCGTTTGGTTGCGTTATCCGCCCGCCCCGCTCGCCCAATGTTGACATCGGCTACACCGCAAAGGCTCTCGAAATCGAATTACGGCTTGGGGTTAAGTCAATTCAAGACGTTTATGCCGATCAAAACAAGGATTGGCGCGTTGAATTGCGGCAGGTTGCGGAGGCAATGGCATTCATTAAGCGGCTGGAAAATGAATTTGGTTTAAGCGCGGGGCAGTTAAGCAGCTTGGAAGTGCCGGAACCAATCCAAGACCCGACCAATAAGCCGGATAAGCCGTCTGGTGACATGCAAGAATCATCTCCCGAAGCGAAAGGACTTACCCATGTCGTTTAAAACCATCATCCGCGCCAAGAAAATCCCGCAAGCCAGCATCAAGGCGGGTTTAATCACTGAAATTACTGGCGATAACCGGCTTGAGGTGAAAAACGAAGGCGCCGCAGCCGAGATGCACCTATGCGGCTCGGTTGGTTCGTCTTGGTATGACGAGGGCGGAATAACCGAGGCGGAAGTTAAGTCTGCGTTGGCTGAAATCCCCAAAGGAAAGAAAATCAATGTCCACATCAACAGCGAAGGCGGCAGCGTCCAAGAAGGACTCGGAATCTACAACGCATTCAAAGCCCGCAGCAAAGATATTACGGCGCACATTGACGGTTACGCACTTTCAATCGCTTCCGTTTTCCCCCTCGCTGCAAGTAAGGTCATTTCGCCCAAATCGGCCATTTGGATGATTCATCAGGCGTCTTGCGGCTGCTACGGCAACGCGGAAGACACTGAAAAAACAACCAAGATGTTGCGAGAGCATGACGACATGCTTTCTGAAATCTACGCGGCGGAAACCGGCAAAGGAACCGCCGAAAGCTGGCTTGCCGACATGAAGGCAGAAACGTGGAAGCGTGGCAGCGAAGCGGTGGAATACGGGCTTGCCGATGAAAGCGACGAAGCCGACGCAAGCAATGCTTACAAGCCCATGCCGCGGGCTTGGCTTGACCGCTGCAAAAACATTCCGGCGAACATTTTGAACATCTTGGCGGTAGCCAATAGGGACACACAAACCACACAACCGGCAGCTTCGACTGCTATCAACTCGGCGGCTCCAACCGCCGTTTCAATAAATACGCCCGTTACGGCTACCGTCACCAATTCCGCCGCTCCTAAATCGGCGGGCAACCAAAACCAACCCAACAAAACCATGAATAAAGAAAAAATTGTTGCCCTGCTTAAAGCGCATGGCATCGAAGCCAAAGCCGATTGGACGGACGAGCAGTTTGAAACTGCGCTGACCAATCTCGCCAAAACCAACAACGCCGCCAAGCTGGAAGCCATCGAAGCCAAGCTTGAGTTGGCCGAAACCCGCCGCATCACCGACAAGGTTAGAACCTATGTTGCCGCGCAGAAAATCACCAACGCGGAAGTCTCAATCTTCGTTGCCGCGATGAAAAACGACGAAGCCGCTACCGTCAAAATCCTCAACGAAAAAGAAGTCGCGTTTGCTGGCGGAGATCCCGTTGGCTTTAACCGAATCGAAGGCGGTGACTATTCTGTGTTGGCTGGCTATCAAGGTCGCCCGACTGAAATGGTCGCCAATGTGTTCAAGGCGCACACCACGCCGGAAGCGCGCTATGAGGCGTTTAAGCTGGAATTCCCCAAGATGCACCTCGACGCCATTTCAAAGGACAAACGCAGCGGCGTCCGCAACGAAAACAGCTTCGCGGCTGGCATCACCACCAACTTCCTCATCATGGGCGCGATTACGAAGCTCGGCCCACAGGTCGCCGCGCTGAAATCGTTCAGCCGCGACAACTCGGTTGACCCCTACAAGCCGCTCGCCACTGGTGTTCAGAAATTTAACACCACCGTCCAGGACGGCAGCGACACGCTCACCAACGCGACGGACTTTTCGTCCGGCGGCGACTCCACGATGACCGGCCCGACCATCGCCGTGAACCAATACACGCAGACGATGCACCTGACGAACGCGCAGCTTAACAGCGGCGTCCGCATGGCTGACCTCATTGAAGCCAAGCTCGGCAGCTTCAAGAGCAAAATCGCGCAGATTGTCACCGCGCCGATTACTAACGCCAACTTTGGCGGTCAAGCCCCGCTTGTCATCAACTCTGGCGCGTTTGGTTTCTCCGACCTCGCCACGCTGCAAGGCCAGTTGAAGAAATCCAACATCAAGAACGCGATTCTTGATGGTGAATACATCGCCCGCATCACCAACACCCCGACATTCTTCCAACAGGCTGGCACGGTTGGTGGTTTGGAACAGGCGTGGAAGGCGTTTGGTTGGGACTTGCTCGCGCTGCACACGGAATGGACTGGCGCAGACGCCTATGTGCGCGGCTTCGCTTGCAATCCGCAGGCCATCGGCGTTGTCGCTGGTTTGCCGCTGAATCCGGTTGAAGGCATTCCCGGCAACATCATCCAAGTCGGCACGGCGGTTCTGCCCGGTGTGGACATCGCGATTGCTACCTACCTCTGGATGGACGCGAACGCCCGCACGATGCGCGCGACCTATGACATCATGCTCGGCGCGACGGCGGTTGACACCACGGCGGGAATCATCATCAAGAGCCAATAGTCTAACAATCGCCGGGGAGTAACTAACCGGCAACTTTTAAAAACCAACCAACAAAATGAAATCTATCGTTGTCGGATTTGCTGACGAGCGCGGACAGACGAATCCTAAAGTGATTTGCGGTCCGGAAGTGCCGGACGCAGGCCAATACAAGATAATCGCTGCTGCGAAACGTGATAACAAATACCCCAAAGGCGTCAAGCGTTTAGAGTATATGTTTCTTGAATCGCAGGAAGTCGCCATTGCAGTTGCCACATCCACCAACGAAACCGAATAACAAAAAACCATGAAAAAAATCCTTACTATTATCGGCGTCGCGGCTTTGCTGGCGACGGTTACGGCCTCGGCGCAGTCTTCCCCGACTTACGCCGCGCAGAGCATCAGCCTCCCCGCGACGCTTGCTACTGGCACATCAAATCTGGCTTCCGCGCCGATTTTGTTTGTCGGAAAGCAGGGTAATGCAGCGTTTGAGTCCACCATCAGCAGCGGTTCAAGCGGCGCGACGAATGTTTATTACTTCGCGCCGTCTGTTTCCGGCGTCAACTTCGACACGAACGCTGTTGATCTGTTGGCGGTCACTAACAGCACCGCCAGCGCGACGGCTAACACGGTAGTTAAGAACTTGAGCGCAACCGGCATTGGCTATTACAAGCTGGTGACAATCGTAACCACTGGGGCTGTTACTAACAATTCGCACTATTATCCCGCGAAAATCTCCGCTCCGTGAGTGAAATCCGCAACGCCATTACTGCCGCGATTGCTGACCGCGAAAGCGTGTTCAGCGACGCGGTGGTAAATGTGCGGACGGCGCGGACGTTCTTCGCAGAGATTCAGCCGATCAAAGACATTGAATTAAATGCCGCCTTCGGGCGGGACGCGCGTGAGTCGGTCACATTCCATGTGCGCGACAGGGCAGCGGCTGCAGAGTTGGTTTTAAACGACACCGTGACGGCATTGGGCGCGACATACAAGATTTTGCGCCGGTCAGACAATCCAATCAGCATCCAAGTTGAATTTGGGGCGATGAAAGTAACAGCGAAAGACACATGAAACAATCTTGCCAGCCCTCGACAATGGTTAGCGAGGTGAACCGAATCCTACTCGGAGTCGCGCTAACCTTCTCGCTTTATGCAAACGCCGCGACGGTGATTTGCACTAATCTGGTTGACTCGCTTGGTGTTTCGGCTGGCACAACGCGCGTTACATTCACGCCGCAGCCGGTTAATGGTCGTTTAATCCCGCAGCAATACAGCAATCAAACGGTTTTGCCAAAGGTTGTCGGCGCGAATTGCGACACGAACAGCGCATTTTCAGCGACCATCATTGCGGGCGGCTATTACTCCATTTCTTTCCTTCCGTTCAACGTGAACACGCCGCCAGTCACGGGGCTTGTGCCGTCCAACACGAACGCGACTTACACGCTGAATCAGGTCATCGGCTTTGCGACTAATCAAAATTCATTTGGGACGCTGAATATTTGGGGGCCGTTCGCCGCTGGAACTAATGTCGCTTTTCGCACGAATAGCGGGCTGACTTACATTGACGCGGTCGGCGGCGGCGGGGGCGGCTCTGGCTGGATTCCGTCTTCGCTTCAATCAAACAACATCAATGGCGCACTGACCAATTCCGCAACTGGCAATCATGCGTTTTCACCCGGCGGTTTTGGCTCGGCGGATGGATTTGCGAGCGTTGCGATTGGATATAATTCCACCGCCGCGAATCAAGCAGGTATCGCACTTGGTCAAGCCGCGTCTGTTTCAGGAGATTTCGGCATAGCCTTGGGAGTCAACGCCAGCGCCACTGGGCAAAATTCCATCGCGCTCGGTCAAAACGTGACCGCCAGCGATGACAACACCATCATTATCGGCAAGGGCGTCGGCAAAGTTGGGATTGGCATGGAACATCCCGCTTATTATCTGGACGTGGACGGGGACATCCACACCACCGGCACGGTTCGCGGCGACAACGGCGGCGTTTTCAAGAACACGCTCACATTAAATGG
>Ga0208507_1000807_pt1 | contig 18935 bp, 14 predicted proteins | sample CryBogCBH12Aug01_FD_184626 | JGI IMG/M metagenome (GOLD analysis project Ga0208507, IMG submission 184626) | Freshwater microbial communities from Crystal Bog, Wisconsin, USA - CBH12Aug09.1 (SPAdes) (version 2) | ecosystem: Environmental > Aquatic > Freshwater > Lake | place: Crystal Bog... | reverse complement strand
AAAGCGCTGGGACAGGGCCAGCTGGGCCCGCACAGACTCGCCGTCCCGCACCCGCACGGCCAGGAGGATGCCCGTGGCGGCCAGCCCCAGCAGCACCAGCAGGCCCAGACTGCTGGTGATTTGCCGACGGCGGCTGGGCCCGTAGAGCTCGGCCGCGTCCACCTTCGCCACCAGCGACCAGGGCGTACCGGCCACCTGGCGCACCGCCGCCACCACGGGCACCTGGCGATAGTCGGGGCCCTCGACAAGGCCCTCCTGGCCCCGGGCGGCCATGGCGGCGAGCGGCGGGGCCTTGTCCAGGGGAACCTGCAGGTTCAGGGGGGCCCTGGAGTGGTGCCGAGGCTCACTCACTACCACCACCTGGTGTTCGTCCCGGCGGATCAGGAGGATCTCGGCGGACTCGCTGGGCACCGGCCAGGAACGGAGCAACGGGAGGAGGAACCGGCTGGGGTCCAGGATGAGCAGCAGGGTGCCCACGGCATGGCCCCCCCCCTCGGCGTTGATCGGCACCCAGATGCTGAGGTGGGTCCCGGGACTGCCCGGGTCCTGATGCAGGTCCGAGACCACCCTCTCGCCGGTGGCCAGGGCCAGCTCCCGCTTGGACGGGTCGAAGACGCCTGGTGGGGGACCGGGCTCCGGGGGCACCGTGAGCAGGGTGCGGCCGCTCGCATCGATCAGCACGACCTTGCTGTAGGAGGCCTGCTGCAGCTCCAGCCAGAGCTTCACGCGACCCTCCAGGACCGGGTCCGGCGCCTGCAGGTAGCGGCGCAGCTGATGCTGATCCAGGAGACTGTGGGCCAGCCGGTCGGTTTCCACCATCCGCTCCTGGTACCACTCGGAGATCTGCGCCGCCTTCAGGTCGGCGATGGTCCCCAGCTCCCCCTGGGCCCGCTGGCGGTCCTCCCGGGAGTGGCCCTTGAGCAGGAGGTGGCCGCTGCCGAGGATCAGCAGCGCCAGCAAGGTGCCGAGGGCATAGAGCGCCAGCGCCACCCGTCGGTGCCCGCCCAGCCTCTGTCCCCCGGTTCGCATGTAGGACTCTTGTATCCAATATGAGCAAGCTAGCTAGGTGATTTCTCTTACACAGAGGATGTCACGGATCCGCAATTCCGAAATCCCTATTCGCTGCTGCCCGGTCAGACCGCTGACCCGGAAGGACTTTCCCTTGCCGCCCCGGGTGTGAGGAGCCCCACCTCAAGGGCCGGCGGTCAGGAGCCTGGGCTGGGGCTCAGGGGCGCTGCCAGACGTAGCGGTCGATGGTCTCGGGCTGGAATCCGACCTTAAGCCAGAAGGCCCGGGCCGTGAACCGCACCCGGTCCGCGATGACCCGGGAATACCGGCCCTGGATGTGCTCAATGACGGACCGGGCGTAGCCGCGCCCCTCGAACTCCGGGTAGATCATGATCGAGAACACCGTGAACTGCCCGGGCTCGATGCGGCACCGTGACTTGCCCACCTGGGTGCCGCCCTGCTCGATGTCGAACCAGTCGTAGTCTCCCAGGTCCGCGGAGCGGGGGCGCTGGATCAGGGCCAGGCCGTTCCCGAGATCCTGGGTCATCCGGCGAACCCCCGGCAGAAGGCGAGCACGTTGGCGCCCAGGTCCGGCAGGTAGTAGCCGCCCTCGAGCACCGCGAAGCGCCGCCCCCGGCAGAGGCGCTGGGCGGCTGTCCGGACCAGGGCGCCGAGCCGGCCGAAGTCCTGGGTCCCCAGCTTGTGGCCGACGTCCAGCGTGTAGGCGTCGAAGCCCGCGGACACCGCCAGGATGTCCGTCGGCCCCGTTGCCTCCAGGCGGGCCTCGACCTGGTCCAGGTACTCCGCGGCCGTGGCCGCGAAGGGATTGAAGATCTCGGCCTGGGGCCAGCTGGCGAGGACGTCCCGGGTCCCGTCCCCGGTGTGGGCGTCGATGTCGATGACGAAGGCGCGTTCGATGCGCCGCTCGGCCCGCAGCACCAGCAGAGCCAGGGCGAGGTTGCTGAAGGTGCAGTGGCCCCAGGCGCCCATGCGCGAGGCGTGGTGGCCCGGCGGCCGGACGCAGGCGAAGGCGGCGTCGCCCCCATGGGCCAGGCGGGCCGCGAGGATTGCCCCACCCGCCGCCAGACTCGCCATGGCGTAGCGGGGCCCGTCCTCGGTCACCTGCCGGACATAGCCGGGGTCATGGGCCAGCTGCAGCTCTTCCTCGGTGGCGGGCCTGGGCGCGACGAGCTCCCACCCGCCCTGGACAAGACCACTCATGGCGGCTTCCATGCGGCCGGGCATGGCGGCGTTATCCTGGGCGTAGCCCGAGGTCCGGAACCGCTCGTCGTAGACCAGCTTCATGGAGCTCAATCCTTGATGAGAGAGAGGTGCACGTTGTCCAGGCACTCCTGGATGAAGCCCCGGGCCTGGCTCAGGATGGGCTGGCCGTGGCCGGGGTAGATGCGCCGGATGTCCAGGGTCGCGAGCCGCTCCAGGGAGGCCACGTAGGCCTTCGGATAGGCCCCCAGGTGATCCGAGATGCGGTAGAGGGTGTCCCCGGAGAAGAGGGTCCCGCTCTCGGGCAGGTAGATGCAGAGGGAGTCCTCGGAGTGGCCCGGCGTGTGCAGCAGGCGCCCGTACTGGTCCCCCACGGTCACGGACATGCCGTCATGGACGGCACTGTAGCGACGGCCGCAGGGCTGCCAGGCCAGGGTCACCGGGCTGAAGGTCGCGTCGATCCCGGCCACGCCGCCGCTGTGGTCGAAGTGCCCGTGGGTCAGAATCACCTGCTCCACCCACTGCTTGCCGATGCCCTTCGAGGGGCCGGCCATCTCCCGCAGGAAGTAGGCGAGATTTCCTGGGTGGGTGCTGCCCGTGTCGATCAGGGTGTTGCGGTCGGTAGGGGTGTTGTTCTCGCCCAGCACCCAGTAGGCCACGCAGGAGTAGTCCGCAGGGTCGTCCCGGTGGAAGGCATGGACGCGCATGGCTCAGGCTTCCGGCTTCTGGTAGAGCGGCGTGCCCCGCTCCACCTGGCGCAGACGGGTGGCGAAGGAGGGCGGGATCGCCTGGTTCCCGTCCACCGCCAGGAAGCCCCCGGGCAGCAGGGTCTGGTGGAACATCTCCAGCACCTTCACCTGGTCTGCGGGAGAGAAGTGCATCAGCACGTTCTTGCAGACGATGAGGGAGTAGCCCGTCTCCGGGGGCTCGAAGGTCAGCAGATCGTGCTGGATGTACCGGACGCGCTCCCGGATCGGAGGGGTCAGCCGGAACACTTCCGGGCTCTCAGTGGCCTCGAAGTACTGGTCCCGGTGGACCTGGGGCACCCAGAAGATGTCCTGGCGGCTGTATTCCGCCACCCGGATCTTGTCCCCGAACTGCGCGAAGTTGCTCTCCTCGTAGTCCGTGGCGAGGATGTCGAGGTTGCGGAAGGGGAAGGCGCCCAGCTTCGAGGCGAACAGGATCGCCAGAGTGTAGGGTTCCTCGCCGGAGGCACAGCCCGCATCCCAGACCCGGATGGACCGGGCGTGGCTGATGACCGGGATGACGTGCTCGCCGATGGCGTTCAGGGCGTCGGTGTCGCGGAAGAAGGAGGTGTAGGCCATGGGTCTCTTGATATTGACGGTTCGCTGGTCAGAGGGCGTGGCGGCAGGACGCCACCGGGGAGGGGGACAGGCACTCGGGTCTGATCCGGGCCTGGAGCCGCGAGATCTTCGACCATGCCCTCAGCATCGGCGGGTGAGCCCGGCGACATGAAGTTGGACCATTCCGGCTCGAGCCACGAACTGCAGCCTGCTTTTCCCATAGCCCGGCAGCGGTCGGCGATTGCGATTATGTCGCTTTTTTCTTTTACATTGATGCAGATTGGGTCGATTTATTGATATTTATATATATTAGGATTTTTGATTAAGTTTTTTAATGTTTTGATTTACAGCATTTTTAATTACAGGTGATGTCGATATTCAACTTAATAGAGCGCTGCGTCGATTGGAGGAGGACAGGCTTCCATTCTCTCCTGTCTCTTGCTGGTCTCTCCATGATTCCTGCAGCCCCCAGCCTCCCAGTCGATCCGAGGGTCGGGAATCGGCCTGCCCGCTCGACCGGGGGTGGCCGAACGCATGAGTGGAGACCCGCAACAGTTCGGCCGGTCGGCTCCATGAAAGTCCCCCATCCCAGCGGGTAGGCGGCAGCGCTGCCCGCCCCTGTGTCCCTTATGCCGTTCACGCTCTTCCTCCAACGTTCTACAAGGAGATCCACCATGCGCTTCCTCGATAACACCAAGATCGGACCCAAGCTCATCGGGGCCTTTCTCGTCGTGGCCGCCCTGCTCGTCGGCATGGGCTTCATGGGCAGCACCAAGATCCAGGGCATCCAAGAAGCCGACAACAAGATGTACACGGCCATGACCGTGCCCCTGGCCGAGCTGGGGGACATGATGCAGCTGTTCCAGCGCCAGCGCGTCAACCTCCGGGACGCCATCATGACCGGCGACGTGGACAAATACGGTGGCCGCATCAAGGAGATCGAAGGGGAGCTGACGAAGGCGGAAGTGTCCTTCGAGAAGACCATCCTCTCCGACAAGGTCCGGGATGCCTTCAAGTCCTACAAGACCTCCAACGGGCAATACGACGACGCGTCCGCCAAGGCCCTCACCCTGGCCCGGGCCGGCAAGCTGAAGGATGCCGAGGCCCTGATGCGGGGCGAGGGCGCTGCAGCGCAGGCGGCCGTGGTCAAGGCCCTCGACGACCTGCAGAACGCCAAGCTGGCCGCGGCCAAGAAGGTGGCCGAGGACAACGCGGCCCTGGCCAGCTCGGCCGCCCGGATGATGTACACCATCATGGGCATCGCGGTGCTCTTCGCCGTGGGCATCGGCCTGATCCTCACCAAGTCCATCACCGGCCCCCTGCAGAAGGGCGTCGAGATGATGAAGGAGATGGCCAAGGGCCACCTGGGCACGCGGCTGCACATGGACCGCAAGGACGAGATCGGCGAGCTGGCCGAGGCCATGGACGGCTTCACCGACAACCTCCAGAGCATCGTGGGCGGCCTGCAGCAGATCTCCAATGGCGACCTGAGCCGGGAGTGGGTGGCCGCGGACGACAAGGATGAGATCGCGCCGGCCCTCAAGCAGGTCCGCGCCAACCTCCAGGCCCTCGTGGCCGACGCGGCCATGCTCAACCAGGCCGCCGTGGAAGGCAAGCTGGCCACCCGTGCCGACGCCACCAAGCACCAGGGCGACTACCGCAAGATCGTCCAGGGCGTGAATGACTGCCTCGACGCCGTCATCGGGCCCCTCAACGTCGCCGCCGGCTACGTGGACCGCATCTCCAAGGGCGACATCCCCCCCAAGATCACCGACAAGTACAATGGCGACTTCAACGAGATCAAGAACAACCTCAACCAGTGCGTCGACGCCGTGAACTCCCTCGTGGCCGACGCCGCCATGCTCAACCAGGCCGCCGTGGAGGGCAAGCTGGCCACCCGGGCCGACGCCACCAAGCACCAGGGTGACTTCCGCAAGATCGTCCAGGGCGTCAACGAGTGCCTCGACGCCGTCATCGGGCCCCTCAACGTCGCCGCCGGCTACGTGGACCGCATCTCCAAGGGCGACATCCCCCCCAAGATCACCGACAAGTACAACGGCGACTTCAACGAGATCAAGAACAACCTCAACCAGTGCGTCGACGCCGTGAACTCCCTCGTGGCCGACGCCAACATGCTGAGTGTCGCCGCCGTGGAGGGCAAGCTGGCCACCCGCGCTGACGCCACCAAGCACCAGGGCGACTTCCGCAAGATCGTGCAGGGTGTAGACGACTGCCTCGACGCCGTCATCGGGCCCCTCAACGTGGCCGCCGGCTATGTGGACCGCATCTCCAAGGGCGACATCCCCCCCAAGATCACCGACAAGTACAACGGCGACTTCAACGAGATCAAGAACAACCTCAACCAGTGTGTGGACGCCGTGAACGCCCTCGTCGGCGACGCCGGCATGCTGGCCCTGGCCGGCGTGGAAGGCCGCCTCAAGACCCGGGCGGACGCCACCAAGCACCAGGGTGACTTCCGCAAGATCGTGCAGGGCGTGGACGACTGCCTCGACGCCGTCATCGGGCCCCTCAACGTGACCGCCACCTACGTGGACCAGATCTCCAAGGGTGTGATTCCCCCGACCATCACCGACAACTACAACGGTGACTTCAACATCATCAAGAACAACCTGAACAACGTCGTCAAAATGATGAGCGACCTGCTCGCGCAGACCGACATCATCATCAAGGGCGCCGCGGACGGCGAGCTCGACAAGCGCGCCAACGCCGACCTCTTCGTGGGCGGCTGGAACCAGCTGGTCACCGGCGTCAACCAGGCCATCACCAACATCGTCAATCCCATGAACGTGACCGCCGACTACGTCGACCAGGTCGCCAAGGGCATCATCCCGCCGGTCATCACCGCCGAATACAAGGGCCAGTACAACGTCATCAAGGGCAACCTCAACAACATGGTCAAGATGATGAGCGACCTGCTCGCGCAGACCGACATCATCATCAAGGGCGCTGCGGACGGTGAGCTCGACAAGCGCGCCAACGCCGACCTCTTCGTGGGCGGCTGGAACCAGCTGGTCACCGGCGTCAACGCGGCCATCACCAACATCGTCAATCCCATGAACGTGACCGCCGACTACGTCGACAAGGTCGCCAAGGGCATCATCCCGCCCACCATCACCACTGAATACAAGGGCCAGTACAACGTCATCAAGGGCAACCTCAACAACATGGTCAAGATGATGAGTGACCTGCTCGCGCAGACCGACATCATCATCAAGGGTGCCGCGGACGGTGAGCTCGACAAGCGCGCCAACGCCGACCTCTTCGTGGGCGGTTGGAACCAGCTGGTCACCGGCGTCAACCAGGCCATCACCAACATCGTCAACCCCATGAACGTGACCGCCGACTACGTCGACAAGGTCGCCAAGGGCATCATCCCGCCCGTCATCACCACCGAATACAAGGGCCAGTACAACGTCATCAAGGGCAACCTCAACAACATGGTCGACATGATGACCAACCTGCTGTCCGAGACGGACGGCCTGGTCCAGGCTGCCATCGGCGGTCGGCTGGCCACCCGCGCCACGGCCAGCAAGTTCGTAGGCGGCTGGTTCCAGCTGGTGGACGGGGTCAACAAGACCCTGGACGCGGTCATCGGGCCTCTCAATGTGGCTGCCGGCTATGTGGACCGCATCTCCAAGGGCGACATCCCGCCCAAGATCACGGACGTCTACAACGGCGACTTCAACGAGATCAAGAACAACCTCAACCAGTGCGTGGACGCTATGAACGCCCTCGTCGGCGACGCCGGCATGCTGGCCCTGGCCGGCGTGGAAGGCCGCCTCAAGACCCGGGCGGACGCCACCAAGCACCAGGGTGACTTCCGCAAGGTGGTCCAGGGCGTGAACGACACCCTCGACGCCGTCATCGGTCCCCTCAACGTCGCGGCCGGCTACATCGACCGCATCGGCAAGGGCGAGGTGCCCCCGAAGATCACCGACGAGTACAACGGCGACTTCAACACCATCAAGAACAACATCAACGCCTGTGTCGACGGCCTCCAGGGTCTCGTGGAAGCCAACAACGTCATCCAGCTCATGAGCCAGAACGACTTCACCTCCCAGATCAAGGGCAACTACCAGGGTGTCTTCGCCGAGCTGGGCAAGGCCATCAACGAGACCATCACGCAGATGCGCGAAGCGCTGATCCAGGTCCAGGAAGGAGCCATGGCCATCGCCTCGGCTTCCGGCGAGATCGCCATGGGCAACCAGGACCTGAGCAGCCGCACTGAAGAGCAGGCCGCGAACCTGGAAGAGACCGCCAGCGGCCTGGAGCAGATCACCAGCAACGTGAACCTGACTGCGGACAACGCCCAGTCGGCCAACCAGGAGGCCGTCAAGGCCCGCCAGGTGGCCCAGGACGGCGGCACCGCTGTCACCCAGGTCATCGCCGCGATGGAGTCCATCAACGAAAGCTCCGCCAAGATCAACGAGATCATCGGCGTGGTGGACGAGATCGCCTTCCAGACCAACCTGCTCGCGCTCAACGCGGCAGTGGAAGCGGCCCGGGCCGGAGAACAGGGCCGCGGCTTCGCCGTGGTCGCCGCCGAGGTCCGCAACCTGGCCAAGCGCAGCGCCGACGCGGCCAAGGAGATCAAGGTCCTGATCCGGGAGAGCGTCACGAAGTCCATGGACGGCAGCAAGGTCGCCGCCCATGCCGGCGAGACGATCCAGGAAGTGGTGGCCAATGTCCAGCGCGTGACCGCCCTCGTGGGCGAGATCGCGGGCGCCACGCAGGAGCAGAGCACCGGCCTCATCGAGCTGAACAAGGCCGTGGTCCAGATGGACGAAGTGACCCAGCAGAACGCGGCACTGGTCGAAGAGGCCGCCGCCGCCGCCGAGACCCTGGACAGCCAGGCCCACACCCTGGCCGAGGTGGTCTCGCGCTTCAAGACCGGCGCCGAATCCCGCCGCTCCGAGCCCGCCCGGGCCAGCATCGGGGCGCATCCCGCCGCCGGCCGACGCGGCCAGGCCCCCACGCGCAAGACCGTGGCGGCTCCCTCGGCCCCGACTCGGAGCGCCGTCAAGGGCGCCTCGATGCCTGAGCTGGGCACCACCAAGAAGCCGGTGGCCACGCCGAAGAACGACGACGACGGCCAGTGGGAGTCCTTCTGAGCCCAGCCTCCGCCCCAGGGCCAGAGCCTCCCACCGAGAATCTGGCCCTGCGGGTTGAAGTTCCTTCCAGTCACTTAGGACCCATTCGGAGAACTCCATGGCTAGCACTGAAGCCAGTTCCCAGGCGCTCCAGCAGGTGCTCTGCTTCGCCCTCGCCGGCGAAGCCTATGCCCTGCCCATCCTGAAAGTCCGGGAGATCCAGGCCCAGGCCACCATCACCCGGATCCCCAAGGCTCCCGCCTACATGCCGGGCGTGATCAACCTGCGGGGCGCCATCGTCCCGATCCTCGAGCTGCGTCACCGCTTCTCGCTGGGGGCGCCGCCCGAAGACACCCGGCCCGTGATCGTCATCGTGGAGGTCCAGGGCCGCACCGTCGGCATCCGGGTCGACTCGGTGTCCGATGTGCTCGACCTGGATCCCGGCTCCATCCGGCCCGCCCCGGAGCTGGGCACCCAGACCTCCCTGGGCCGCGAGTTCATCGCGGGCCTCGCGACCCTCCCCGGGGCCGCGGGCACGGACACCATGCTGATCCTGCTCGACCTGGACCGCCTGCTCACCGAAGGCGAGCTCTCGGCCCTCGAGAGCGCCGCGGTCTGAGCCCATGGCCAAGAAACCACCCTCCTCTCCGCGGTCGCTCACCCTCGAGGGCGACCTGGATGTCTTCTCTGTGCACCAGCAGTGGGAGCAGGCCCAGCCGCTGCTGACCGCCGACCCGGGGACGGTGGAGATCGACCTCTCCGGCATCGGCGACCTGGACCTCTCGGGTCTGCAGCTCCTCTTCGCCCTGGACCGGGACCTCCGGGCCCGGGGTGTGGAGCTGGAGCTGACGGGCATCAAGGACGAGTGGAAGTCGCGCTTTCTTCCCCTGGGCATGGCTGGCCTGTTCGGCGGGGAGCATCCATGAGCCGGTGGTTCTCCAGCAGCGCCTCGGCGGGACCCGCTCCCGCGGCTGAGGCGCATCCGGCAGCCCAGGACGGGTCGCTCCGCAAGGCCCTGCTCCGGACCGCCGGCCGTGAGGCCACCATGCTGGAGAGCCAGGTTGCCTTCCTGAATCCCGAGCTGCTCCAGGCCGACAACCTCGTCGGCGAGGCCGCCCACACCCTGGGGGCGGCCCTGCGGACCCTGGACCGCAGTGTGCAGCACCAGCACCACCTGGCCTCCGAGGTCCAGGTGGCCATGGCCTTCACCATCGAGGGCGGTCCCGCCGACGCCACGACCCCCGCGGACGCCTTCAACGCGGTCAGCACCTCCATCATGGGCACCCTGGACGGCTTCGTGATGAGCATGATGGACATCTCCAAGTCGTCCATGCAGCTCGTGGCCGAGGTCGAGGACATCCGGACGCGCTCGGAGCAGATGGAGACGATGCTCGGCGAGCTGTCGGAGATCGCCGGCCGCACCCACCTGCTGTCTCTCAACGCCAACATCGAGGCCGCCCACGCCCGCCGCTACGGCGCTGGCTTCGCCGTCGTGGCCGGCGAGGTGTCCAAGCTGGCGGACCGCAGCACCAACCTGAGCTCCACCATCCAGGAACAGATCACCGGCACCCGTCAGGCCCTGGAGCGCACCGACTCCCATGTCCAGGCCATCGCCAGCAAGGACCTCAACATCGCCATCGGCGCCAAGGGCGAGTCCCTGAAGCTGGTGCAGGCCCTGGAGGCCAGCAACCAGCGGGTGAAGGAGCTCGTGGTCGAGCTGGAGGCCAACGCCCGCGTCATCGAGGAACAGGTGGGGCACGTGGTGCGCAGCCTGCAGTTCGAGGACCTGGTGCACCAGACCCTGCAGGCCTGCCTCCAGGAGCTGGACAACCTCATGGCCCAGGCCCTGGCCTGGCGCGCCCTTGAGCAGCGGCTGGCCGCCGGAGACCCCGAAGCTGCCTCGCTGGCGGCCCTGGAGGAGACCCTCGAGGGCATCGAAGCGACCCGCGTGCAGTTCCGCGCGGTCAAGAGCAATTCCCTCGCCGCCGGCGACGTTGATCTTTTCTGACCAGGAGCCGAAACGATGAGCCCTTGCATCCTCACGGTCGATGACTCGAGCACGATGCGCCAGATGATCACCTTCACGCTGAAGAGCGCGAACTTCGAGGTCGTGGAGGCCGGTGACGGCGTGGAGGCCCTGGAGGTGGCGCCGGGCAAGAAGCTGGCGCTCATCATCACGGACGTGAACATGCCGCGCATGGACGGCATCACGCTGGTACAGCGGCTCCGGGCCCTGCCGGAGTTCAGGTTCACGCCCATCCTGGTGCTGACCACGGAATCGGACGCGAGCATGAAGATGAAGGGCAAGGAAGCCGGCGCCACGGGATGGATCGTGAAGCCCTTCAGCCCCGAGAAACTCCTTGAAGTGGTGAACAAAGTCATCTGAGGTTCCCGTGTCTGATCCCATGGCCCAATTCCGCACTGCCTTCTTCGAGGAGGCCACCGAGCTGGCCGACAGCATGGAGGCCACGCTGCTGTCCCTGGACCTGCAGGCCGTCGAGGTCGAGGACCTCCACACCCTGTTCCGGGCGGCGCATTCCATCAAGGGCAACGCCGGCACCTTCGGCTTCCCGGCCATCGCCAGCTTCACCCACACGCTGGAGAGCACCCTGGAGCCGGTCCGCCAGGGCCAGCGGGCCATGACCTCGGATCTGCGCGAGCTGATCCTCCAGGGCGTGGACCTGATCCGCAGCCACCTGCACCACGCCCGCAACGACGAGCCCCTGCCCGAGCGGGAGCAGCAGTCCCAGGCCCTCCTGGTGGCCCGCCTCAAGGAGGACAAGGACACCCCGACCGTCCCCGTCCCCGTCCCGGCCGCCGCGAAGGCCCCCGCCGGCAGCGGCTCCTCCTCGGCCCACCGGGCCGGGACCGGCTTCTCGATCCGCTTCGAGGCGCCGCAGGACGCCTTCCGCCGCGGCGTCAACCTCGAGCGGCTCTTCCGGGACCTCGCCAAGCTCGGCACCCTGCGGAGCTGGCCCGACGCCAGCCGCCTGCCCGCCTTGGAGCGCCTGGATCCCGAGGACTGCCATCTGGCCTGGGACATCCGCCTCGAGACCACTCACCCCCTGCAGGATGTCGAAGAGGTCTTCGAGTTCGTGGCCGAAGGCGAGAACCTGCGCATCCAGCCCCTCCCCGCCGAAGGCTCGGTGCCGCCTCTGGGCGACTACCTCCAGGTCGATGCGAACGTCAGTCCCGCAGACATCCGCGAGGCCCTGGCCAAGCAGAAGCCCCTAGGCGAGATCCTGGTGGACATGGGCAAGGTGAAGCCCGAGGCCGTGGGCAAGGCCCTGGAGCAGCAGGCGAAGAAGCGGACCCAGGCCGAGGCCTCCACGGTCCGCGTGGCCACGGAGAAGATCGACCGCCTGGTGAACCTCGTGGGGGAGCTGGTCATCACCCAGGCCATGCTGGCCCAGGCCTCCCAGCAGACCAACACCATGGTGGCCGAGGAGCAGATGAGCGCCGCCCTGCTGCAGCTGGACCGCCAGACCCGCGAGCTGCAGGAGCGCGTCATGGGCATCCGCATGGTGCCCGTGGACATGGTCTTCTCCCGCTTCCCGCGCATGGTCCACGAGCTGGGCCGGCAGCTGGGCAAGGATGTCGAGCTGACCATGGAAGGCCAGGCCACGGAGCTGGACAAGACCTTCATCGAGATGCTGGTGGACCCGCTGACCCACCTGGTCCGGAACTCCGTCGATCACGGCATGGAGGACAAGGAGACCCGTCTGGCGGCCGGCAAGCCCTCCATGGGCACCATCGCCCTGCGGGCCTCGAGCCGGGGCGGCCACATCTACATCGAGATCAAGGACGACGGCCGGGGCCTGAACCGCGACAAGATCCTCCAGAAGGCGCTGGAGAGGGGCCTGCTCCAGCCCGGCGCCACTCCCTCGGACGATGAGCTGCACCTGCTCATCTTCGAGCCCGGCTTCTCCACCGTCGAGCAGGTCTCGGACCTCTCGGGCCGGGGCGTGGGCATGGACGTGGTCCGGCAGAATGTCCGGGCCCTGGGCGGCCGCATCGAGGTCGAGAGCCAGGTGGGCAGAGGCACGACCATCCGCCTGGTGCTGCCCCTCACCCTGGCGATCCTGGACGGCCTCACGGTCCGCGTCGCCGACGAGACCTACGTGTTCCCGCTCGCCTCGGTGCTGGAGAGCTTCCAGTGCAAGGACGAGGACGTGCAGACCGTGAAGGGCGACCGGGAGGTCATCAGCCTGCGCGGCGAGTTCATCCCCGTGGTGCGCCTGCAGCGCCTGCTGGCCCTGGGCACCGCCCAGGCCAACAGCCGGGCGCTCCTGGTGCTGGTGGAGGCCGAAGGCCGCCGCGCCGCCATGGCCGTGGACGAGCTGCTCGGCCAGCAGCAGGTGGTCATCAAGAGCCTGGAGACCCACTACAAGCGGGTCGAGGGCATCTCCGGCGCCACCATCCTGGGGGATGGCCGCGTGGCCCTCATCCTGGACGTGTCCGGCCTCATGCGGCTGGAGGCTGGAGCGGCCACGGTGGAGGCATGAGCAGCGCGGGGGCTCCGACAGGACGGGACCCCCTGGCCCTGGACCGGGTGCCTCTCGCGCCCCGCACCTTCGAGGCCCTACGGGAGCGGCTGCAGACGCACACGGGCATCGCCCTGGCCACCCACAAGATCACCATGGTGCAGTCGCGGCTGGCCAAGCGCTTGCGGGCCCTGGGCCTCCGCAGCTACGAAGACTACCTGGACCGGGTGCAGGACCCCCAGGCCGAGGAGTGGCCCGAGTTCATCAATGCCCTCACCACCAACCTGACCAGCTTCTTCCGCGAAGGCCACCACTTCGAGCGGCTGGGGGAGCTGCTGAAGCCCGCCTACGCCGCATCGAGGCGCATCCGCATCTGGAGCGCCGGGTGCTCCACCGGGGAGGAGCCCTACACCCTGGCGATGGCGCTCACCAAGGCCTTCGGCGCCTCGGCCAAGATCCAGATCATCGCCACGGACCTCGACACGGCCGTGCTGAACACCGCCTCCCGCGGGATCTACCCCATGGCCCGGATCGAGGGCCTGGCGGACGAGTGGAAGCGCCTGGGCTTCCTGCGGGGCAAGGGCGAGCACCAGGACAAGGTGCGCATCCGCCCGGAGCTGCGGGAGCTCATCACCTTCCAGCAGCTGAACCTGCTGGACACCGAGTGGGCCCTGGAGGGCGGTCCCTTCCAGGCGATCTTCTGCCGCAACGTCATGATCTACTTCGACAAGCCCACCCAGCGCAAGCTGCTGAAGCGCTACCACGGCCTCCTGGAGCCCGAGGGCCTGCTCTTCGTGGGCCACTCCGAGTCGCTGCTGGACAACTCCCTGGGCTTCAAGTCCCTGGGCCAGACCATCTACCGGCGCCTGGGAGGAGAGTCATGAGCCCGCCCTCCATCCCCATGGTCCACGGCCGGGCCTCGAAGTACCTGGACCGCCACTTCAACCGCCAGGCCATGAAGATCCTGCCCGGAGAGTTCTACGCCACGGACCAGGACGAGGTCATCGTCACCGTGCTCGGCAGCTGTGTCGCGGCCTGTCTCCTGGATCCCATCTCCATGGTGGGCGGCATGAACCACTTCATGCTCCCCGCCAGGCAGGGGGAGGCCGATCCCGACCGCTTCTTCGCGGCCCGCTACGGCGCGGCGGCCATGGAGTTCCTCATCAACAACATGCTGCACCTGGGTGCCAAGCGGGACCGCCTGGTGGCCAAGGCCTTCGGCGGCGGCCGAGTGCTGCAGGGCATGACCACGGACATCGGTGGCCAGAACATCGACTTCGTGCGCCGGTTCCTCCTGAACGAGGACATCCCCCTCTGGACGGAAGACCTGGGCGGCATCTATCCCCGGAAGGTCTACTTCTTCCCCCACACGGGCCAGGTGCTCGTGAAGCGGATGGAGCGCACCCACAACGACACCGTCATCACCCGGGAACTGAACTACCTCCAGGAATTCAGCAAGACAACGATGGAAGGCGACGTGGAGCTGTTCTCATGAGCACCGAAAAGAAGCGCGTCCTGATCGTCGACGACAGTGCCCTGGTCCGCCAGGTGCTGAGCAACATCCTCGCGGGCCACCCGAACCTGGAGGTCGTGGGCATCGCCAAGGATCCCTACGAGGCCCGGGAGCGGGTGCGGGACCTGAACCCGGACGTGCTCACCCTGGATGTCGAGATGCCCCGCATGGATGGCATCACCTTCCTCAGCAAGCTCATGAAGGCCCACCCCATGCCGGTGGTCATGCTCTCCAGCCTCACGGCCAAGGGGACCTCCACGGCCCTGGACGCCCTGGACCTGGGCGCGATCGATGTCATCGGCAAGCCCACCATGGACCAGGCCACGGGCCTCCAGGCCATGGGCACGGAGATCGCCGAGACGGTCTACGCCGCGGCCCTGGCCCATGTGAGCGGACGCCGGGCCCCCGCCCAGGATGCCGCCACCGCCCTGGCACCCCTGGCCCAGCGCGCCCGGGCGGGCCGGGCCCTCATCGCCATCGGCTCCAGCACCGGCGGCACCGAGGCCCTGCGCCAGGTCTTCGAGGCCATCCCGGAGAACCTGCCGCCGGTGGTGGTGGTCCAGCACATGCTGCCGGGCTTCACCGCGGCCTTCGCGGACCGCCTCAACCGCACCAGCCGGGCGCGGGTCAAGGTCGCCCAGGACGGCGAGGCCCTGAAGCCGGGCACGGTCTACCTGGCCCCCAACGACATCCACCTCGCCGTGGTCCGGAACGGGGGCGGCATGACGGCCGTGCTCCAGGGCACCGAGCGGGTCTCGCGTCACCTGCCTTCCGTGGACGTGCTCTTCCACTCAGTGGCCGAGCACTGCGGAACCCACGCGATGGGCGTCATTCTCACGGGGATGGGCGAGGACGGCGCCCGGGGGCTCCTACAGATGCGCCAGAAGGGCGCCCGCACCATCGGGCAGGACGAGGCCACCTGTGTGGTCTACGGCATGCCCCGGGTCGCCTACCTGCGTGGCGCCGTGGAGGAACAGGTGGCCCTGGCCGACATCCCCGGCCACCTCGTCGCCTGGTGCGGACGCGAAGCCTGAGCCCCTGGAACGACCCCAGCCTAGGATCCCCCCATGAGTTCCCAGCAGCCATCCCCGCGGGGCGTCACCAATGCGTGGCGGACCTTCCTGGGCCTGTTCGGAGCCTGGACCCTGCTCGCCGCGGGCTTTCTCGGCCTGCTCGTGTATTCCTCGTCCCGGGAGGACCGCTCGATCGCGCTGAACCGCGCCATGGACAGCTACCGCAAGGATCTAGTCTACCGCCGCTGGGCGGCCGAGCGCGGAGGCGTCTACGTCCCCGCGGACGGCAGGACCCCGCCCAACCCCTTCCTGAAGAACCACCGGGAGCGCGATGTCACCACCACCACAGGCAGGCAGCTCACGCTGGTGAACCCGGCCTACCTCACCCGCATGGTCCACGAGATGAGCGATGAGAAGGCGGGCCACAGCTCCCACATCACGAGCCTGAACCCCATCCGCCCGGAGAACGCGGCGGACCCCTGGGAGCGGAAGGTGCTCCAGCTGTTCGAGCGCGGGTCCCGGGACTACTCGGAGGTGCTCCAGGAGAGCGGCCGGCCCGTGCTCCGGTACATGGGAGCCTTCCTCGTGGAGCCCGGCTGCCTGGGCTGCCATGCAGAGCAGGGCTACAAGGTGGGCGATGTGCGCGGCGGCATCAGCGTCACGGTGCCCATCGGCCCGGGGGCCGCACCTGCCGGACTGACCTATCGCCGGGTCACCCTCCTGATCCTCCTGGTCTTCTGGGCCCTGGGCGGCCTGGGGATCCTCCTGTGGGTGCGGAAGCTGGCCAGCACCAGGCGGAGACAGCTGGGGATGATCCAGGACCTGGAGCAGAGCTCGCTCCGGTTCCGGCTGCTGTTCGAGTCATCCCCGGCCCCCATGCTCATCAACCGCTCCGGCTCCCTGTTGCTGGCGAACCCCGCCGCCGCGCGCCTGCTCGAGGCCGAGCGTCCCGAGGACCTGGTCGGCCGGGAGGTCCTCGACATCGTCCATCCGGACTTCCGGAGTGCTGTGGCCGAGCGCCTGCAGCTCGCGGCCCAGGGCGGACAGCCCCCGCCGGCCATCCAGGAGATCTTCCTGACCCTTCGCGGGAACCCGGTGTGGGTGGAGGTGCAGACCGTCCCCATCGAGCTGCAGGGAGGCCGCGCCACGCTGGTCTTCGCCCAGGACCTGAGCCAGCAGCGGCAGGACGAGAGTGAGCGCCGGAAGCTGGAGACCGAGGTGCAGCACGCCCAGCGCCTGGACAGCCTCGGCAGCCTGGCGGGCGGCATCGCCCACGACATGAACAACGTGCTCGCGGCAGTCCTCGGAATGTCCACCCTGCTGCAGCTCAAGCACGCGGAGGACCCACCCCTGGTCAAGTCCCTGGAGACCATCGAGAACGCCGCGACCCGGGGCCGCGACCTGGTGAAGGGCCTCACGGACTTCGCCCGCAAGGGGCTGCACGAGCCCGCGGTCATGGACCTGAACGTCCTGGTCCGGAAGGAGCTGGACCTCCTCATCCGCACCAGCCGGCAGCGGTTCGTGTTCGAGGTGCAGCTGGCGGACGGCCTGCCGCCGATCATGGGCGAGGCCACGACGCTGGGCAGTGCCTTCATGAACCTCTGCGTCAATGCCTTCGACGCCATGCCCCGCGGCGGGACCCTGCACATCCGGAGCTACAGCGAGGGCAGCCGGGTGCTCCTCCAGGTCCGGGACACCGGCGAGGGCATCCCGGCGGACATCCTGCCCCGGGTCATGGAGCCCTTCTTCACCACCAAGCCCGCGGGCCGCGGCACGGGCCTGGGGCTCGCCATGGCCTACGGCACCGCCAAGGCCCATGGCGGCACCCTGGACATCCAGAGCGAGGTGGGCAAGGGCACCTGCATCACCCTCGGGTTCCCCTCGGTGGTCACCCGCACGGACGCCGGCAGCACGGCCGTGGCCGCCGATCCCGCACCGGAACGCCCCCTCCGCATCCTGCTGGTGGACGATGACGACCTCATCCGTGGCACCCTGCCCTCCATGCTGGAGCAGCTGGGTCACCAGGTGGACACGGCCTCCAGCGGCCTGGACGCCCTCCGCCGCCTGGATGCCGGCCTGCCCGCGGACCTGGTGATCCTGGACCATCACATGCCGGGGATGAGTGGCGGCGAGACCCTGCCCCGCATCCTCCAGCTGCGCCCCGAGGCCCAGATCGTCGTGGCCACCGGCTTCCTTGACACGGACCTGAAGATCCTCCTGGCGGACTTCCCCGCAGTGCTGACCCTGCCCAAACCCTTCACGGTTGCCGAGCTCAAGCGCATTCTGCAGGCGGTCCCCCGGCCGGCCTGAAGCGGGCGGACAGAGCACGAAGCGACGGCCCACCAGGTGCAGGAACGCCCTAGACCGGGGGATCCTGCTTCTTCTGCTTGATCCGCTCAGCGGTACCGGGATAGAGCTCCTCGATGCAGTGCGGGCAGATCCCGTGGGTGAAGGTGGCCGCGGAGTGCTGGGAGATGTAGCCTTCGAGCTGCTCCCAGTAGCCCTTGTCGTTCCGGATCTTCTTGCACTGGGCGCAGATGGGCAGGAGGCCGCTCAGGGTCTTGATCTCGTGGATCTTCTCGTGCAGCTCCGTGTTCAGGCCCTCGAGCCTGGTGTTGGCGGCTTCCAGGACCCGCTTGTTCCGGCCGTCCTTCCGCTTCGAGCTCATGAGGATCAGGATGATCGCCACCAGCGAGCCGAGACTGACCAGCAGGATCACCGTCCTGGATCGTCCCTTCTCCAGCTGGAGCGAGGTGATGACCCGCTCCTTCTTGAGCGATTCGATCTCGTTGTCCTGCTTCATGGTGATGAGGCTCATGTTGATATCGGCGATCCGGCTGCTCTCCTGCAGGGTGTGGATGGCGTCCTTGGTGGCCACGAACAGCTTGTGGTAGCGATAGGACTCCGGGATCTTGCCCTGCTTTTCCAGGAGGTCGGAGATCAGCTGGTAGCTCGCCATGAGCTCGTTGCGCGCGTTGATCCGGAGGGCCAGCGCGGCGGCCTCCTTCGCGTAGGCAATGGCCCGGTCGTACTGCCCTGACAGCAGATACAGGTGCCCCATGGCCTTCAGCGCCTGAAGGCGACCGTGCTTCTGGTCCTGGTGGTTGTATTCGCCGAGGGAGGCCTTGAGGTAGCCACGCGCCTTGGGGAAGTCCCTGAGGTCGGCGTAGGTCATTCCCAGGTTGAGATAGGCGTAGGCCAGGAAGGTCTTGCTGCCGGTCTTCTCGATCAGGGCCAGAGCTTCCTCGTGATTGCGCAGGGCGGACTCGAACCGCCCGAGC
>Ga0208507_1000805_pt1 | contig 18948 bp, 18 predicted proteins | sample CryBogCBH12Aug01_FD_184626 | JGI IMG/M metagenome (GOLD analysis project Ga0208507, IMG submission 184626) | Freshwater microbial communities from Crystal Bog, Wisconsin, USA - CBH12Aug09.1 (SPAdes) (version 2) | ecosystem: Environmental > Aquatic > Freshwater > Lake | place: Crystal Bog... | reverse complement strand
GCAAACACTCAAGCTCGATCTTGCCAAAGCCACCGTGGATTTGGCTGGCGGAAAAATTATTCTGCGCGGTGCGAACGGTGTCCAGCGCGTGATTCCCGTGGATGCCGACGGCTATTTTCTCGTGGACTGGCGGCTCACGCCCGATGATTCGCGGCTGGTGCGGCTGCCGGTGGAAAATTTGCTCTGGCAGGATCGGCAACGGCTGCTCGGCGAAACCAACGGCCTGCGCGATGATTTGCGTGGCAAGCTCGTCATCGTCGGCTCCGCTGTGCAGGGCAACGACCTGACCGACCGTGGCGCGACGCCGCTCGAACACGACACGCTGCTCGTCAGCAAGCATTGGAACATCGCCAGTTCCGTCATCACCGGCCAGTTCATCCGCCGCACCACGGCGGGCGAAACCACCGCCATGATTATTTTGCTCGGTCTGCTTACCGCGCTGATGACGTGGCAACTGCGCGCGTTCACCGCGTCTGTCGCCACCGCGTTGCTCGTCATCGGTTACACGGCGCTTACATTTTTTGTCTTCATCAAATTCCGGCTGTGGCTCCCGCTGATTTTTCCGGTCGTCGGCGCGGTTTTGGTCGAACACGTCAGCCTCGTGACCTACCGCGTGATTTTTGAGGAACGCGAGCAGCGCCGCGTGAAATCCGTTTTTTCCAAAATCGTCTCGCCGGAAATCGTCAACGAGCTGCTCGGTGCGGAAAAACTTTCGCTCGGCGGCGCGCGGCGCGAAGTCACGGTTTTATTTGCGGACGTGCGCGGCTTCACCACCTTTACCGACCAGTTGCAGGAAGATATCGCGGAATATGTCCGCACGCATAATGTGGACTTGGCGCTGGCGGAAAAATTTTACGAGGAGTCCGCGCGCGAAACGCTGGAGATTGTGAACCTCTATCTCGCCGCCGTCGCCGACGCGGTGAAAAATCACAACGGCACGCTCGATAAATACATCGGCGACTGCGTGATGGCGTTCTGGAACGCGCCGGTGGCAAACGAAAAACACGCGTTCGCCGCCGTCGCGGCCGCCATCGAGGCGCAGCGCGCCATCCATGAATTGAACGTAAAACGGCTCGCGGAAAATTCCGCGCGCGAGGCGCAAAACCAGATTCGCCTTGCCGCCGGCCAACCGCCGATGCCATTGCACATCGCGCTTCAGCTTGGCACCGGCATCAACACCGGCACCGTCACCGTCGGGCTGATGGGATCGAACCAGCACATTTTGAACTACACGGTTTTTGGCCGCGAAGTGAACCTCGCCAGCCGGCTCGAAGGCGTTTCCGGCAGCGGCCGCATCATCATCAGCGACACGACCTACAACCACCTGCTGCGCCACGCGCCGGCGCTGGCAGGCCAGTGTGCCGAGCTGTTTCCGGTGCAGGTTAAGGGCATCAAGAACGCCGTCCGCATTTACGAGGTGGCGTGGAAATAGTGGAAATAGTTTTTAATTTTTAATTTTTAGTTTTAAGTTAAATCGTCGGCTTGGCAGCCAAGCCAACTAAAAACTTAAAATTCAAAACTAATAACTGCATGAAGCGCACCGCGATTTATCCCGGCAGTTTCGACCCGCTGACCAACGGCCACTTGGACGTGATCCAGCGCGCGGCAAAGCTGTTCGACCGCGTGGTCGTGGCCGTGGCGGTCAACGAGAGCAAGCATCCGCTCTTCACGCTGGCCGAACGCGTGGCGTTGGTGAAGAAGGCCGTGGCGCACTTGCCCAACGTCGCGACCGACTCGTTCGACGGCCTGCTGGTGGAATATGCCGCCGCGCAGAAGGCTGGCACCATCGTGCGCGGGCTGCGCGCGGTGTCGGACTTTGAATTTGAATTCCAGCTCGCGCTGATGAACCGCAAGCTGGACGAAAACATTGAGACGATTTTCATGATGCCGAAGGACACCTACACGTTTTTGAGTTCGCGCATCGTGAAGGAAATCGCGCGGCTGGGCGGCGATGTGCGGGCCTTTGTGCCGCCGAACGTGCAGCTCGCGCTGAGGAAAAAACTAAAACAGGCAAAATAGTTTTTAATTCTTAATTTGAAGTTTTTAGTTGGCGATGCGCCGGCTGCCGAGGGCTTGCCAACTAAAAACTAAAAATTCAAAACTTAAAATTATGTTAAAAATCAATCTGCGCCATTTGGAAGAAGAAGGTATTCGCCTCCAAGGTGAATTGCCGGTGGCGGAGCTGGATTTGGGCGTGAACGACGAGCTGATCCACGCGGAAAAGCCGTTGCGCTACGATTTGACGGTGGAATTGCTCCATGACGCCGTGCTGGCGACCGGTTCGCTGGCGTTGCCGCTGGAGTGTGAATGTGGTCGCTGCCTCAAAAAGTTCAAAACCGAGCTGAAACTCACCGGCTGGGCGGTGCATTTGCCGCTGGAAGGCGAGGACAAGGTGTCCGTCGAGAACGATTGTGTGGACTTGACGCCGTTCGTGCGGGAAGATATGCTACTAAACTTTCCGCAACATCCGTTGTGCAAACCGGATTGTGCGGGATTGAAGAAGAAAAGCAGCGCCAGCAAGGCTGAAGCCGGTGAAAAGCCGGTTTTGGACGTGTGGGCGGAATTGAATAAACTAAAAATTAAATAGAATTTATGGGCGTTCCAAAAAGAAAACCGTCAACGAGCCGGCAGCGTATGCGCCGCGCTTACAACAGCGTGCTCAAACTTCCGCAGTTGGGCAAATGCCCGCAGTGCGACGCGCCGGCGATGCCGCACCGCGTGTGTCCGGCCTGTGGCTTTTACAAAGGCCGGCAGGTTTTGACCGTCACGGCGGGCGCTTGATCAGTTTTTAATTTTGAGTTTTGAATTTTGAGTTGAAACAACCGCCCCGGTTTTTCGACTCAAAACTAAAAATTAAAAACTAAAAACTATCCGTCATGCGCATTGCCGTTGATGTCATGGGTGGTGACCACGGTTGCGGTGTCATCATCGCCGGCGTGAAGGGCGCGCTGGAAGAAAACAAGGACATCACCACCATTTACCTCGTCGGCAACAAGGCCGACATTCATGCCGCGCTGCCCCCGCGCGGTTTTCGCGATCATCGTGTCCGCATCATCCACGCCAGCGAGGTGGTGGAAATGGAGGACAAGCCGGTGGTCGCGCTCCGCAAGAAAAAAGATTCTTCCATCGCCCGCGCCGCCGATCTCGTCAGCGAAGGCAAGGCGGATGCGCTCATTTCCCTCGGCAACACTGGCGGCATTTTTGCGGCGGGCACTTTCAAAGTCGGTCGCATTCCCGGCGTGGATCGCGGTTGCATCGCCACGGTAATTCCCCGTCAAAACAACGAGTTTGTTTTGCTCGACGCCGGCGCGAACGTCGAGTGCAAGCCGCTGCACCTCGCCCAGTTCGCCGTGATGGGCAATGTTTATTCCCGCGAAATTCTCAAGCGCAAAAATCCGCGCGTCGGCATTTTGAGCAACGGCACGGAGGATTCCAAAGGCAACGAACTCACGCTCGAAGCCTTCAAGCTCTGCAAGAAGCTCGACTTGAATTTCATCGGCAATGTCGAAGGCCACGACCTGTTCAAAGATCATGTGGATGTCGTCGTCTGCGACGGTTTCGTGGGCAACATCGTTTTGAAAACCGTCGAGAGTCTGGCCGTGGGAATGTTTTCCATGCTCAAGCGCGAGCTGATGCACAGCACGCAGCGCAAGCTCGGCGCGTATCTTGCCAAGGGCGCGTTTCACACCATCCGCCGGCGCATGGACCCGGAAGTTTATGGCGGTGCGCCGCTGCTCGGATTCAACGGACTGGTGTTCAAGGCCCACGCCTCCGCGCGCGAACGCGCCGTGACCAGCGCCATCCGCGTCACGGCCAACGCGGTGAAAACGCACATCAACCAAACCATTGCCCGCGACATCGCGGCGGCCAATATTATTCTTGAAGCCGAAACCGGCCCAGCGAAACCATGAAAAATCCGCGCGCCAAACATAATTTTGTCGGTCGCACCTGTTCCATCACCGGCGTTGGTTCGTATGTGCCGGAACGCATTCTGACCAATGCCGACCTCGAAAAAATGATCGAGACGACGGACGAATGGATCACCACACGCACCGGCATCAAGGAACGCCGCATCGCCGCCGCCGATGAATTCACCTCCGATCTCGCCGCGAAAGCCGCCCAGCGCGCGATGGAAATGGCCGGCGTCACCGCCGAGCAGATTGACCTCATCATCGTCGCCAGTATCACGCCGGATATGCCGTTTCCGAACACCGCGTGCTTGGTGCAGCAAAAAATCGGCGCGCGGCGTGTGCCGGCGTTTGACATCGAGGCAGCGTGCTCCGGTTTTCTCTACGCACTCGAAGTCGGTCAAAATTTCATCGCCTCGCGCGCTTACGAAACGGTGCTAGTTATCGGCGCGGAAAAACTTTCGTCCATCACGAACTGGAAAGACCGCAACACCTGCGTGCTGTTTGGCGACGGCGCCGGCGCGGCGATTTTGCAGAACCGGCCATTTTCCCACGGCCTGCTCACCACGGCACTGGGCGCGGATGGCGGCAAGGCGGAATTGCTTTCCATGCCCGGCGGCGGCAGCCGTTGCCCGGCCTCGGCGCAAACGGTCACGGACGGCTTGCATTTTCTCCGCATGGACGGCAAGGAAACTTTCAAGAACGCCGTGCAGGCCATGTGCAGCGCGGCCAATGAAGTTTTGACCCGGTGCGAAATTGACATCACCAAAATTAAGTGCGTCATCCCGCATCAGGCTAACCGCCGCATCATTGACGCCGTCGGCGAGCGCCTCGGGGCCACGCCGGAACAAATTTTCGTCAACCTCCACAAATATGGTAACACCTCCGCCGCGTCCGTCGCCATCGCGTTGGACGAGGCCGTGCGCTCCGGCACGGTGACGCGTGGCGACCTGATTTTGATTGTCGGCTTTGGCGCGGGTCTGACGTGGGGCGCAGCCATCATCGAATGGTGACAACTTAAATTTGACGGCTCGCGCCGACGTGCTAATTTGAATTACTTATGAGTGCAAAGAAAATCGGAAGTTTGGGTTCGGCGGGAAATTCGGTCAGCGTTATGGGCCGTGAATCTTCCTTGGCACTTTGCTCGGACAAAGTTTCCATCCACAAAAGCGGCATCGAATTTTGCAGCCCCAAGCCGTTCAACGAGTGGTCCGAGATGACCGTCTCGCTCCAGTCGCCGTTCGACGGCAGCCGCGTTTCCTGCCACGGCGTCGTGGTCGGCTGCGCCGGCAGCAAACATTCCGGCTATCACGTCTCCATGCTGTTCACCAGCCTGACGCCGCAAGCCGAAAAACAACTGGGCGCGATGGCGCGGACCGAATTTGGCGCCGGCAGATAATTGGCGTTCCAACAAAAATGAAACCCCGGACGCAGGTTCGGGGTTATTTTTTTTGACCGGCGGCGGCAAATTTTCTAAACTTAAACTGTTCAATTTTACACCCAAAACATTACCTCGTAAAAATATGCAAAACGGCCTGAACATCAAATCCTCCGGCAACCTCGACTTCCTTTCCCTCGGCGCGCTTGTCAACCGCCTCGACCCCGGCATCATCCCGTTTCGCAAGGCGTCGCACTGCGACATCCACGTCAGCGGCGGTGAGTTCAATGTCTCGGCGAATCTCGCCGACTGCTTTCGCCTCAACACCGGTATCGCCAGTGCGATGGTGGATTATCCCATCGGCGACTTGATTGCCGAACGCGTTCGCGCGATGGGCGTCAAGCCGTTCTACAAAAAGTTTAAGCACGACGGCGTGCGCGGACCGAACATGGCGACGGTTTATTCGGATCGTGGTCAGGGCGTTCGCGCGCCGGTGGTGTTTTACAACCGGAGCAACGAGGCCGCCGGCCAGCTCAAGCCCGGCGATTTCAACTGGAACGAAATTTTTGGCAGCGGCGTGCGCTGGTTCCACAGCGGCGGCATCTTCGCGGCGCTCTCCGAAACCACCGGCGAACTCATCATCGAGGCGATGAAAGCTGCGAAGGCATCCGGCGCGGTTACGTCGTTCGATTTGAACTACCGCCAAAAGCTCTGGGACATCTGGGGCGGTCAGGACAAGGCCGTGGATGTGCTCGCGCGCATCGTGCAGCACGTTGATGTTTTGGTTGGCAACGAGGAAGATTTGCAGAAAGGTCTCGGCATTGAAGGTCAGGATGTAGAAGCCGCTTCCAAGCTCGATCCGTCGGCGTTCTACGCGGTCATCGAAAAGGCCACCAAGAAATTCCCGAATGTCAAAGCTGTCGCGACCACGCTGCGCGAAGTCCATTCGACCAACCGCCACACTTGGGGCGCGGTGGCTTGGGTGAACGGCAAGACGTATCAATCGCCGATGTGCGAATTGGATGTCATTGATCGCGTCGGCGGCGGCGATGGCTATGCGGCCGGCTTCTTCTACGGCTTGTTGTCCGGCGCATCCGAACAGGAAGCCGTGAACCTCGGCTGGGCGCACGGCGCGCTGCTGACCACGTTCCCCGGCGACACCACGATGGCGACGGTTGAACAGGTCAAGGCATTTGCCAAAGGCGGATCCGCCCGCATCCAACGCTGATTTTATGCTGTATTTCGCGCGTGGTTCCATCACCGACAAATTGTCCAAAGACGATTTGCGCGAGGGACTGTTCACCGCACTGAAAAAACTTGGCGCGCGCAAACACGTCCTCGCCGTGCCGCCGGATTTTACGCGCTTCCATTCGCAAGCTGGTTTGCTGACGACGCTCACGCATGAATTTTACGGCGACAAGTTGACTGACATTCTGCCCGCGCTCGGCACGCACACCGCGATGACGAGCGAGCAGATTCACGAAATGTTTCCCGGCGTGCCGGAAAAACTTTTCCGCGTCCACAACTGGCGCACCGGCATTACCACCGTCGGCGAAGTGCCGGCGGCGTTCGTCAAGGAAGTCTCCGAAGGCGCGGTGGACTTTCCGTGGCCCGCGCAAGTCGCCAATCTTATCGCCAGCGGCGGACACGATTTGATTTTGTCCATCGGCCAGGTCGTGCCGCATGAAGTCATCGGCATGGCCAACTACAACAAAAACATCTTCGTCGGCACCGGAGGCGTCGAGGGCATCAACAAGAGCCATTACGTCGGCGCGGCCTACGGCATGGAACGCATGATGGGGCGGGCGAACACGCCCGTTCGCAAGATTCTCAACTACGCCTCGGAACATTTCACCAAGCATTTGCCGATTGTTTATGTCCACACCGTCATCGGTCGCGACGAGCATGGCAAGCTGGTCGTGCGCGGTTTGTTCGTGAGCGATGACGCTTCCGGTTTTGAACTGGCGGCAAAATTGTCGCTCGAAGTGAATTTCGAGATGCTCGCCGAGCCGTTGAAAAAAGTCGTTGTCTATCTCGACCCGTCGGAATTCAAGAGCACTTGGCTCGGCAACAAGGCCGTCTATCGCACCCGCATGGCGATGGCTGATGGCGGCGAACTTATCATCCTTGCGCCCGGCCTCAAGGAATTCGGCGAGGACCACGAGATTGACCGGCTCATCCGCAAATACGGCTATCGCGGCACGCCCGCGACGCTTGCGGCGGCCAAGGCCAATCCCGAGTTGCAAAATAATTTGAGCGCGGCGGCGCACTTGATTCACGGCTCCAGTGAAGGGCGTTTTGGCATCACCTATTGTCCCGGCCATCTGACGCAGCGGGAAATCGAAAGTGTGAATTTCAAATACGCCGACCTGAACACGATGACCCAGCGTTACGACCCGAAGAAATTAAAGGATGGCTGGAACACGCTGCCCGACGGCGAAAAGATTTTCTACATCTCCAATCCCGCGCTCGGCCTGTGGGCTTGCCGCAGCCGGTTCACCGATTAGCCGGCGGCCATCACGGACTAAACCAGTTTTTGCACTGCCGCCACCGGTTTGACCACCGCTTTCCCCGTTTTTTTAGGCGTCGCCCCCAATTCCCGAACCACTTTCCCCGTTTCCCGGAGGGCTTTCCCCATTTCCCCGATGACCTTCCCCGTTTCCCCGAGCGCATTCCCCGTTTCCCGGAGCGTTTTCACCGTTGCCCCGATGACCTTCACCGTTGCCCGGAGGGTTTTCACCGTTTCCCCGAGCCCATTCACCGTTTCCCCGACCGTCTTCACCGTTTCCCGGGGCATCTTCCCCATTGCCCCGAAGGCTCTCCCCATATAAAAAACTCCCGTTTCCAAGCAATTTATGACCATTTACGTCAATTTTGGTGTTTCCCGAGGTGCGGTCAGAGCTTGACAGTCTTAATAATGGACAGTTTTCAATTACAGGCGAACGAACCACCTTGACCAGCTCATCACCCCGACTCCGGCCGGCTTAGCCAATCACTTCGGCTTCAACTGCGGGAACAAAATCACATCACGAATGCTTTCCTGGCCGAGGAGCATCATGCACAGCCGGTCGATGCCGATGCCGATGCCGCCGGCGGGCGGCATGCCGTGTTCGAGCGCGACGAGAAAAGTCGCAAAGCGACGCAAGGAAATTAGCCAGCTACGAAGTGGCTGGTAAACGTGCAAATGAAAATTCGTCCCGGCGGGACGAAGGAAAACATCGGCCGATTCCGTCGTCCCTTCAGGACGGAATTTGTTTTGAAGCCAACCAGACACTTCGTGTCTGGCTAATTTCCGGCTGTCCCGCCGGGACTCGAAGACCTCGACTGTCGTCGGGTCGTCGGGCGTGAGCTTGGCGAGCGGCACGAGTTCCTTGGGCAGATGCGTGACGAACGTGGGCCGGATATTTCCTGCCATGTTCACGGAGTTTTTTCGTTTTTTCCATTGCGAGTGTTGCGCTCAATCTTGTCGAGCTTTCGCATAAAGGCGGAAATAATGCTGCCAACAATCAGGAAGAAAAAGGTTTCGTCGCCGATCCAATCCAGCCAGCGCAAAATCGCAGCCACGGTGAAAATTAAAATACCGGCGGCAACGGCGGCGTTTGGCTTGGTGGCTGGTGGCGTTTCTGTTTTTTCGACGGGAATTGTCGCTTGAGGTGGAATGTAAAGAGTAGTTTCCATGCCACACGACGGGCAGACAATAGCCTGACCCGCGTTCGCAGCATCAAATTCAAGATGCGTCGGACAATGGTTGCAGGTGCATTTGGCGGTCACAGATTTATTGAAGTTATTAACTTGAACAACTAACGCCAATTTATTTTGGTTTTAATTGCGGGAACAAAATTACATCCCGAATGCTTTCTTGCCCTAATAGCATCATGCAGAGCCGGTCAATTCCGATTCCAATGCCGCCAGCCGGAGGCATCCCGTGTTCAAGGGCAACGAGAAAATCTTCATCCAATTTTTGCTGTTCGCCACCAGCTTGATGTTCGAGCGTGGTGCGCTGGGCAATCGGGTCGTTTTGTTCGGTGTAGCCCGGTGAGATTTCCTGACCGTTGATGCAACATTCAAAAACTTCAACGGTGGTCGGGTCGTCAGGAGAAAGTTTGGCCAGCGGCACAAGCTCTTTTGGCAGGTGTGTCACGAAAACCGGGTCTTTCAAATTTGGTTCGATCAATTTTTCAAATACCGCGCCAGTGACTTCAAAGTCTTCGTATTCTTTTCCAATTTCCGCGCCGAGGTCATGCGCGCGTTGGCGGCGTTCAGCAGGTGAAATGTCAAACCAATCCGCGCCTGCTTTTTCACGAACCAAATCTTTGTATTTCGCGCGACGCCACGGCGGAGTGAGATCAATAATTTTGGGCACGGAAAGTTTTGACAGTCTCGCCACCAAGTTTTCGAGCTTTTGTTCGCCACGCGATTCATCAAAAGATGTCCAGCGAAGTTTGTCAGCCAAATTTGTCCGACTTTCACGCAGCTTCAGAAGAAGCTCATTTAGCGGGCTGAATGCGATGCTTGCAGATTGCGCCGAAGCCTCTCTTTTGTTGAACGAATCCAAAGCTTTGTTCACAGCTTCCAAGGCTGGTGTTCGGAAGGCACCAACGATTTCGCTCGATTCACCCGAACTCTGAAACATCAAAGCGGATAACTCTGACCAAAGAAATTGTTCCGCTTCGACCAGACACAATCCGACTTCGGAATGTTGCTGATGCAAAATTGTTAATTCTCCCAAAACTTTCTGCGCCACCGTCGTGATGAGCGACTCCACCGTTTCCATCATCGTCGTATAATCGCCGAACGCCTGATAGGCTTCGAGCATCGTGAATTCGGGATTGTGCCGGCGCGAGAGACCTTCGTTGCGGAAGTTCTTTCCGATCTCAAACAGCTTGTCAATGCCGCCCACGAGCAGCCGCTTGTGGTAAAGCTCCAGCGCGATGCGCAGGTAAAAATCGCAGCCAAGCGCGTTGTGCTTGGTGATGAACGGTGCCGCCGCCGCGCCGCCGGGAATGCCCTGCATCACGGGCGTCTCGACTTCCATGTAACCGCGACCGTGAAAGAAGGCACGGATTTCATGCACGATTTCACTGCGCTGCTTGAAAACTTTTTTCACGTCTTCATTCGCAATCAAATCAAGGTAACGCTGACGATAGCGAATTTCCGTGTCTTCGAGGCCGTGCCATTTCGCGGGCGGCGGGCGCAGGGCTTTTGCAAGAATGGTGAAGGCTTCGAGCTTGATGCTCGGCTCGCCCGTTTTGGTGCGGAACAAAGTGCCAGTGACGCCGACAAAATCGCCAAGGTCGAGATGCGTAAAAATGGCGAACTGCTCGTCGCCCAAAGCATTTTTCTGCGCGTAACACTGGATGCGTCCGCTCTGGTCGCGCACGTCAATGAACATGGATTTGCCCATGTCGCGATGCGCGGTGATGCGGCCAGCGACGGACACGCGATGACCTTCCGGCAGCGCGCCGGAATCGAAGCCGCTGCGGGCGGTGTTACATTCGGTGTCGGGCGTGAATTTATTTTGGAACGGAAAAATGCCTTTGGCTTCAAGCGATTTGAGCTTGGCCTTGCGCTGTTCGATGAGTGAATTCGTATCTTCCATAAAAAGGGCGGCAAACATTAAAGCAAATGCCGCTGCTTTGCACACGCAAAGAGTTACAGGTGAAACCAGTTGTATTCGTTCGGGAAAATTTTCCAGTCCAGCGTGATTTCCGTCGCGACCATGCAGACCAGCAGCGCGGCCAGCGCGATAAATTTTACCCGCTCGCTGAATTTTCCCAGCACGCGGTCGAGGCCGGCGACCAACAAAATTAAAGTCGGCACCAGCGCGCCGAGCAGCAGCCGTCCCGAAACAAAAAACGGCTGTGCGCGCGACGGATAAAAGCAGTCCTGAAAATCATATTTCACCGACAGCAGCGCAAAAAATGCGAACAGCGCCGCGAGACTGGCAAACGCCAACCACAGCGCCGTTCGCTGCGCGGTGGAAAGTGGGGTTGAGCGTTTTAGTAAAGCCATCAGAGCGAAAGCCAGCAGTGCCAACGTCAGCAATACATAAATTAAATCCACGCCGGGCGATGCCAGCGGCTGACGGTGCCACAACAGTTCGCCCTGCCAGAAGGTCGCCAAGTTTCCCTTCAAAAAAAGCCACAATCCGGACGCGGTGAAAAGCGGATGCTGAAACCATTCGGCGAGCGGTTTGTCCGTCCAGTTGAGCAAATGAATCTTGGCCGCCGAGCCGGTGAAGTCGCCGAAATTGGTTTTGCACCATGCCAGCCACGCGACCATCGGCAGGCCGGCGCAAACCAGCAGAAACCACAGCGCCGAGGCGGATGCTTGCAATTTTCCAGTTCGCGCCAGTCGAAATATTTTCAGCGCCAGAAAAAGTCCCGCGACGGCGAGCAGCGGCAGGTTGCTGATCTTGGTCAGGAAGGTGGCCGCCAGCGCGAGGCCGGTCGCGGCTGCGAGGCGCGGGTTGGGGATTTCTATTTCCCAGAATTTCAGCAACAGCAGGAAGGCCGCGCCAAATGTGAGCGGCGCGAGGATGTCGTTGTTGATGGCGTAAAAAATGGTCTGCGGCATGACGGCAACCAGCGCCGGGACGGCCAGCCGGACAAAATAATTTTCCGGAAAAACTTTCCGTGCCGTGCGCCAGCCGAGCCAGACCAGCGCGGCGAGCAGCGGCACGTTCAGGAAGCGCAACCAGTAGAGCAGCCGGCCCCCGTCGAGGCCGAGCCATTTGCCGAGCCGCCACCACGCGCCGGCCACGGTGTAATAAAGCGGTGGATACGAGGCTTCCAGATTTTGAAAGTGGTTCTGGTAGCCGGCGGTCTTGGCGACGAGTTTTTCGCGGACTTCCGCCAGTGGCTGTTTCCACGGCGGTGGCGGAATGGGGCTGGCCGGCAGCGCGAGAAATTCCGGCGTGCCGTAAATCGCGAGGAACGGCAGCGCCTCGGCGTTCGGCGGCGTGAGTTGGCGCGGGATGTGGCCTTGCGAATAGTTCACCACCAGATCGAAGTGCATCTGCTCGTCCACAGTGCCGAAGAACGGGAACGCGGCGGAGAAAACAAAAACGTGCGCCGCCGCCAGCAGGCCGAGGAGGAAAATAATTTTGCGCTCGTTCGTGTCTGGTTGGGCGGCAGGTGGATTCACAGGCTGGCGAAAAGTTAAACGGCAACGCGCGCAGTTCAAAGAAATTCCCAGCGCGAAAACAGCGCGGCCTGCCCGCTCGGCTGGCCGTTTTCAGAAAGCAAATTCCAAACCGTCGCCGACGCAATGCGGAAACGCCGGCCGGTTTTGGAAATACGGATGCCGGAATAATCATCAATGAAACCACGCGCGGCGACGGCGGCGAGCAGCCGTGCACGCTCCTCGCGGTTCGGGGCTTCGGCGGTCAGGCGCGACGGGGTGCGCGTGAGTTCGGCCCACGACATTTCCCAGAGCGCGAGCGCAGCAGCGTTGCCGTAATTTAAAACCGGATCAGCCTCCGTGCCGTGCGCGACAAGCACGAACGGCGCGGCAAAAACATTTTTCGCCAGCCCCAGTGGATTGAACAGTCCCGGCAGCAACGCGCGCCCTGTCCAATGATCCAGACTGCGCGCGATGAGTTGCGTCTGCGCGATGACGGCGGGGTTTTTCCAAGGGGTATCCATTTTCAAATCATAAGGCCAGCCGCAGCGTTTGCGCCAATTCATCCGGCGTGAGTATAATCGGATTCGCCTTCAGGCTGCTGGCGTTCGCGGCTTTCGCACAGATGTCGGCAACGTGTTCTTCGCGGATACCGTAAGCGCCGAGTTTTGGAATTGGCAAATCAGCGACGATTTTTTGCACCCAGTCCATGCCGGCATCGGCGGTGGCGTTTGGATTGCCGGTGAGCAGCTCGGCAACTTTTTGATAGCGCGCCAAGGCTGTATTTTTTGGATCACGTTCGCGCAGTGCATGAAGATTCGCGGCCATGACGGGCGGCAGCAGCGCGGCGCAGACGGCTCCGTGCGGCGCGGGAAACATTCCGCCAATCGGCCCGGCGAATCCGTGAACCGCGCCGAGACCAGCGTTCGCCAGCGCGAGCCCGCCGAACAAACTCGCCAGCGCCATGTCTTCGCGAGCGGATTTATTTTGCCCGTTGAAAACACATTCGCGCAACGAGCGCGCGGCGCGGAAAATTCCCTGCTCGCAAAAACTGTCCGTCATGGGATTGGCGCGCAGACAAACATACGGCTCGATGAGTTGCGTCAGCGCGTCGAGACCAGTGCTGGCGGTGAGCGCGGGCGGCAAGTCGTAAGTCAATTCAGGATCAATCACTGCGCTGCGCGGCAGCATGAGCGGGCTGCGCAAACTGACTTTGACCTTGTGCGCTGGCGACGCGAGAACGGCGTTGCGCGTGACTTCCGCGCCGGTGCCGGCGGTCGTCGGGACGGCGATGAACGGCGCGGACGATTTCGTCAAAGCCTTCCCGCGCCCAATGATTTCAAGGTAATCCAGCAACTCGCCATCGTTCGTTAGCATCGCGGCGATGGCTTTGCCGGCATCAATCACGCTGCCGCCGCCGATGGCGATGACGAAATCGCAACGCTCTTTTTTGGCGAACGCTCCGCCATTCTCGACGGTGGAAATTTCCGGTTCGCCGGCGATGGAAAAAGTGGCCGCGCCGATGTCGCTGGCCGAAAGGCTGGTCAGCAGTTTTTCCGCACGTGCCGAATTTTTTCCGGTGACGACCAGCGCGCGGCGGCCAAGATATTTTACATTGGCACCGACTTGGTTGACGGCACCCGCACCGAATACGATGCGCGTGGCGGTGGCGAATTCAAAGTTCATGCTCACCAGTTTTGGTCATCGGGAAAAACATTGTTGAATTTCAAACTCGTGCGCGGCTCGGCCATCATCGCGGCCACGGCGTCGCGCCAAATGGGATAATGTTTTGTCTCCTTGTGCGCGGCGGCGGCGGCAGCATCGCGATAGACTTCGACGAGGAGAAATTTCGTCGCGTCGTCCGCCTGCTGCACGACATCAAAGCGCGCGACACTGGGTTCCAGCACACTGGCGCGGGCGTTGGCGAGCGTGGCGGCCTTGAAGACTTCGACGCAATCCGGCTTCACCCGGACATGGACATGGACGATAAACATGATGGAGAGATAGGCCAAAACCGTGCGCAGCTCAAGTCTGGTGGTATTTTTGCAGGCTGGCGGAGAAAAAATCTTTGGTGTAAAGTGCGCGAAATTGTAAAAATTATGGCTGCTAAAATCCAAATCCCCGACGATCTTAAAAAAGATTTACCCCAGAACAAGTGGGGCAAAGTTCTCGGCGCGACGCCCATCGTGATGACCGTCATTGCCACGATGTTGGCCGGTCTCGCCTCCAGCGAAATGACCAAGGCGCAATACGACCGCTCGGCGGCGGCGCAGCTCCAGTCCAAGGCGGGCGACCAGTGGAGCTTTTATCAGGCGAAAAAACTCCGCAGCGCCGTCGCGCATAACACGCTCGATTTGCTCGCGGCGACGAGCGAGGTGAATCCGCTGGCGGCGGACGCTTTGCCGGGTGCGGACGCGGCGACGGTGGACGCGCTGGTGAAAAATAAAATTCCCGCCGCCACACCGGCAAAATTTGATGACAGCGTGAACGCCGCACTCGCCGCCGTAGAAAATTCCCAGCCCGAAAGTGACGTAACGGTGATGCTCGCCAAAATCAAAGACGCGACGCTGGCGGAATCGCTCACCGCCGCGAAAGCTGCCGCGAATGTGTTTGACGATGCCGCCAAGCCAATTAACAAGGCCGTGGACAAGTTGGATGAAAGCCTTATGACGGGCGATAAAAACGCGTTCCGTAGCTTCTCCGCCGCGCGGCTGCGCTACACGGCGGCGCGCTATGACGCCGAGGCGAAATTGAATCAGGCCATCGGCGGCATCCTCGAATTGCAGGTGCGCAAAGGCAATATTTCCGCCGAGCATCATCACCAGCGCAGCGCGAAATTTTTCTACGGGATGCTCGCCGCGCAGATGGCGGTAATCATCGCGACGTTCTCCATCGCGGCACGGCAGAAAAGTTTTCTGTGGTCGCTCGCCGCCGCCGCCGGCCTTTCGGCGGTGTCGTTCGCGGCCTACGTTTATTTCTACGTCTGATTTTCAGACGACAAAAAAGGCGGGAACCATTCGCGGTTCCCGCCTTTTGCTTTTTACACCCAATTATTCGCTGACGGTGATGGCTTTCGGTTTGGCTTCCTCGGCCTTGGGCAAGGTGACGGTCAGGATGCCGTCTTTGTATTGCGCCTTGACCTTGTCACCCGCGACCGCCGACGGCAGGGTGAGCGCCCGCGAAAAGCGGCCATAAAACCGCTCCTGCCGGTGGACTTCCGTGCCTTCGGTGACTTTTTCTTCCTTGCGTTCGCCGGAGATGACCAGCGCGCCATCTTGCAGCGAGACTTCGATGTCCTCGCGTTTCATGCCCGGCAACTCCACACGGATGCTGAAGCTTTCCTTGTCCTCGTGGACATCCAAGGCCGGCGCCCAGCCGGTCAGCGGCGATTCAAACAGCCGATCTAGTTCATCCTGCAAATTTGCCAGCCGGCCAAAGGTCGGCCAAGCAACCGAGGGACGTTGATATTGCATTAATTTCATAATCATGTTCCTTTCGTTAAATGGTTAATTTATCGGACACCTTACTTTTAGCTTACGCAATGCCAACCCGGCCAACGGCGGAAAAACGCAGTAAAATCAACTGTTTTTGAAACATCAAGTTTCCAGGGCGAAGCGGGCGCTGGAAAATTTTGGCACAGTAAATTGTGCCAATGTCCGCTGCGCGCTGGCACGGTTGGCACAGCCGAAAGGAGAAATTATTTTCGGAACATCCCCGGCATGGCACCGCCCATCTTGCCCATCATCTTGGACATCTTGCCCATCTTTTTCATCATCGTCTGCATTTGAAAAAATTTGTTGAGCATCGTGTTCAGCTCCGTCACCGTCACGCCGCTGCCGGCGGCGATGCGGCGACGGCGACTGGCGTTGAGGATGACCGGATTGCGCCGCTCCTTCAGCGTCATCGCACAAACCATGCCTTCCATGCGCTTGAATTCTTTTTCCTGTTTGCCGATGTCCATCTGCTTCAGCGCGTCGCCACCGCCGGGCAGCATCTTCATGATGCTTTCCAGCGAGCCGAGTTTTTTCATCGCGCGCAACTGTTCCAGAAAATCTTCGAGCGAGAACTCGCCCTTGCGCATTTTTTCCTCCATGCGCTTGGCGTCTTCTTCGTTAACGGCTTCCGCCGCTTTTTCAACCAAGCTGACAACGTCGCCCATGCCGAGAATCCGCGACGCCATGCGTTCGGGATGAAACGGCTCGAACTCGTCCAGCTTTTCGCCGACACCGGCAAACTTGATCGGCTTGCCGGTGACGGACTTCAGGCTCAACGCCGCGCCGCCGCGCGCGTCGCCATCGAGCTTGGTCAAAATTGATCCCGTAATGTTCAGTGCTTGGTCAAAGTGCGTGGCGACATTCACCGCTTCCTGACCGGTCGCCGCGTCGAGGACGAGTAAAATTTCCTGCGGCTTCACGAGGTCACGCAAACGGACAAGCTCCTGCACGAGCGGCTCGTCAATCTGCAGCCGTCCGGCGGTGTCGAAGATGACGACGTTGCAATTATTGGCCTTCGCAAATTCCAACGCCTCGCGCGCGATTTTCAAAACGTCCATCTCGCCGCGTTTGAGAAACACCGGCACCTCAACTTGTTTGCCGAGTGTTTCGAGCTGATCCATCGCCGCCGGACGATAAACGTCCGCAGCGACGAGCAGCGGCGCGCGGCCTTGTTTCTTGAGCAAACGTGCAAGCTTGCCGGCGGAAGTCGTTTTGCCGGCACCGTGCAAACCGACCAGCATCAGGCAGCTCGGATTTCCGGAAAGATTCAGCGCGGTATTTTGCGAGCCGAGCAAATCCGTCAGTTCGTCGCTGACAAATTTGATGATTTGCTGACCGGGCTGGACGCTCGTGATGACTTTCGCGCCGAGCGACTTCACTTTGACGCGTTCGATAAAATCACGCGCCACTTTGAAATTCACATCGGCCTCGAGCAGCGCCATCCGCACCTCGCGAAGCGCGTCGCCGACGTTGGCCTCGGAAATTTTTCCGAGACCGCGAAGGTTCTTAAACGCGTTCTGGAGCTTGGTGCTTAACGAATCGAACATCGGAACAGGTTAGCGGTTCAAAGTTCAGAGTTCAAAGTTTCTCTCGCACACCCAACGCTGAACCCTGAACGCTGAACTTTGAACTTGAGCGCAGCGAACGGGTATGGCTTAATCTGTGTCCGTTTAGTGGTAGGTTATCCAAGTGGCTAAAGGGTGCAGACTGTAAATCTGTCGGCTAACGCCTTCGATGGTTCGAATCCATCACCTACCACCACTTTGACAAAAGCCCAATGGAATCAAGGGTTCCATTGGGCTTGGTTGTTTTCATGCCCCGAAATGAATTGTGGTTTTGCAGAGCAAGCACAGCCTCATTTCAGCGTGTTTGATACGCCGGAAAAGCAAAAAAACCTCGATTTAGAAGGCCGGCGGCTTGAATTTATTTTTTCTTCCCATGCACTTTCGCCGCGACTTTCAGGCGTAGGCCGTTCAAGCGGATGAAGCCGGTGGCGTCGTCCTGGTTGTAGGCCTTGGTCGGGTCGGCTTCCATCGTGGCGATGTGCGGATTGTAGAGGCTCACCGGGGATTTGCGGCCGCTGACCATGATGTTGCCCTTGTAAAGTTTCACGCGCGCCGTGCCGGTAACATTCTTCTGTGATTCCTCCACGTAGGCCTGCAACGCGAGGCGTTCCGGCGCATACCAGAAGCCGTTATAGACCAGTTCGGCATACTTCGGGATGAGCGCGTCGCGCTGGTGCATGACTTCACGGTCCATCGTGAGCGATTCCATCTGGCGATGGGCGAACAACAGGATTGCGCCGCCGGGCGTCTCATACACCCCGCGCGATTTCATGCCGACGTAGCGGTTCTCCACCATGTCCACGCGCCCGACGCCGTGTTTGCCGCCGATCTTATTCAACGCCTTCATCACGCCGAGCGGATTTAATTTCTTTCCGTTCACCGCGACGCAATCACCTTTCACGAAATCGAGTTCTACAAATTCCGGTTTGTTGGGTGCGTCTTCGGGCAGCACGGAGAGCGTGGTGAAATACTGGCGGTTCTTCAAATCGTAGGAATCAAACCAGGGATCTTCGAGAATGCCGGCTTCGTAGGAGATGTGCAGGAGGTTGCGATCCATGGAATAAGGCTTCTTGGCGCTAGCCTGCACGGGAATCTTGTGCTTGGCACAGTAATCAATCATTTCCTGCCGGCCGGGAAATTCCGCGCGATAGCGTTCGTCGCGCCACGGCGCGATGACCTGCAAATCCGGCGCGAGCGCGGCGGCGGTGAGTTCGAAGCGGACCTGATCGTTGCCCTTGCCCGTCGCACCGTGCGCAATGGCATCGGCCTTTTCCTTTTTGGCGATTTCCACCATGCGCTTGGCGATGAGCGGGCGCGCGATGCTGGTGCCGAGGAAATATTGGCCTTCGTAAATTGCTCCAGCGCGCAGCATCGGATAAATGAAGTCGCGGGCGAATTCTTCCTGCAAATTATCAATGTAGATTTTGGAGGCACCGGTCTTGATGGCTTTGGCTTCGAGGCCGTCGAGTTCCTCTTCCTGG
>Ga0208507_1000804_pt1 | contig 18949 bp, 23 predicted proteins | sample CryBogCBH12Aug01_FD_184626 | JGI IMG/M metagenome (GOLD analysis project Ga0208507, IMG submission 184626) | Freshwater microbial communities from Crystal Bog, Wisconsin, USA - CBH12Aug09.1 (SPAdes) (version 2) | ecosystem: Environmental > Aquatic > Freshwater > Lake | place: Crystal Bog... | reverse complement strand
ATTGTCGTCGGCCCAACTGGCCTGAAATCACTAAAAGCGGCGGCTTCGCCGCGCTCCCTTAAACGCACAAAGGTAGTTGTCGCTGAGGCACATTCCTAATTGACGCCGGGGACTCTGGACTTGATCTTGAATGGCTCCCTCACAGGCTGGCGTGCAGCCTGACGGTTAGGGGCCCCATCCCTGGGGTGCGCCTGCCGAAGTCACTGGAGTGCGGGGGGGCCATCCACCTTCAGGGGGTAGGCACCATTCGGACCCTGAGCGGAATCACGGCACATGGCCAGTGCCTGACCGTGGTCGGGTGCCAGGATCTGGAACGCATCGAACTCCCCACCCACACCAAGTTGGTCGTTAGGGACTGCTACCAGCTCAACGCCATCGTGGGGAAGATCACGGCGGACCTGCACGTAGAGGGCTGCCCCTCGCTGGAGACGATCATCGGTGTGTTCCCACGGGACGCCCACCCGGCCCCAGCGCTGACGATACGGCGCTGCATCAAGCTGAAGGCCATCGGCAGCAAGCACACCTCGGTTGCGAGGACCTGCGGGGATCTCACATTGGAAGACTGCCCCGAGCTGACCTACCTACAGAACCTTCTGGTCATTCGGGGGCAGAAGATTGTTACCGACTGTCCCGCCCTGGGACCCGTGAAGGGTGGGTGGTAGTGATGGTCGCCATCAGGTCGCCGGGTCCCCAGATCAGAAGGGCCACCAACCAGTAGCGTCAGCCTGAACGTGCATGAAGAGCGGCCCCAACGTGGGGCCCGGCAACCGAGCCACCGCCACGGTGCCAAGGCCACAGCGTCCCATGTGCAGGTCACAACCTGAAACGGAGTCACAATGAGCGGCGGCAAGCGCCTCACCCCCACCTTCGACCCCTTGAGGCAGATGATCGCCTGGGAGGAAGGAAAACTGGACCACGACGAGACGGTCCAGCTCTTTCAGCACGTCGTCAAAACCGGGATCGTCTGGTGCCTCCACGGGATCTACGGACGCACAGCCCACGACCTCATCCAGGCTGGGCAGGTGCGGGTATGAGCACCCGCTGCCACATCCTCATCGAGGGCTTCAAGCCCATGCTCTACAGGCACAGCGACGGCTACCCCGGCACGGCTGACGGGTCCACGTATGGCGTGCTTGCCGACCTCATACCGTTCCTGATGTCCTTCCGGAAGCATCGCGGCTTCGACCCCGAATACATGCTGGCGCGGATGGCACAGCACATGTGCAATGTGTTCGAGCCAGACGCCGAGCAGAGGGCCAAGTATGGGCCGGACTTCCTGAGCATAGGGATCGACATGGCCCTGCACTGCGACGCGGCGTTCGTCTACCGGGTGAAGAAGGACTGGACCGTGGAAGTGAGGGGCACCACCAGTGCCTTCTGGGACAAGCCGACCTTGGGGAACACGACGCTGATCGACACCGTGGCGGTGAAGGTGGCGGAGGTGACCATGGCTGATCCCCAGGGCCAGGGGCACGAGCCCCCCACGGATCCCATCCTCCGTGCGCTGAAGGCCCACGGGCTCCCCATCACACGGAAGAGTTACATCGCCCTGGCCGACCCTGGCGCAGACCCAGACAACTACCCGGCGGAGCTGGAACTGGAGCTGCCGGTCGAGCTACGGGCGTCCTTCGACCCCGGGGAGTAGGACTGTTCGCCACGCAGGAGGCCACGACATGCGAGAAGGAGTTTGGATTGTGGCCCTTACAGGCGACTACGTCTGGGTAACGGACCATGCCCATACGATTCAAATCCCCGGGCAGGCCGAACGCCTGGGCCTCACCAATGAAGTCGCCGAACAGATCAGGCTCATCAGGTGGGACTTTAACGGCGCTGGCAGGAGGGCCATCCTGCTGATGGCCATGGCCCACGGCCTCATCCGTGCACGTGGCCATGGCTCCTCGATCACGTTCGAGTTCACCGTGCCGATCAGGGAGGCCATCAAGGGGGCCAAACCGTTCCTGGAAGCCGTAGCAGGGCCACACAGCTACTGCTCGTTCACCAACTTGGGGACCAACGAGTCCGTGGGCTTCTTCTGGAAAGACAGCCCCAAGCCCGGGGCCCGGGTGTAGGTCATGGCGGAACCATTCAAGGAGCTGGTCCCCGTCGGCTACTACATTCGGTTCCCGGGGTGTGCGGATGGGATCCACTTCCGACGGTTGGCCTTTGATCCCTGGCGCCTTCGTCTCCACGTAAACGGGCCGGAAGGTTGGGTCACCTTCAGTGAGCAGGACGACTTCAAGCTGGAGGTGCTCGACCTCTCCGTCCCCCTCCAACTGCGCATCAATTCCCCCAACGATGGATGGATCTGCACAGAGATGCCTGAATTTCTCAACCTCCTCCTCCTCGACCACTTGAGCTTCTGAGTGCACGTGATCGAAGACGCCGCTGATGCCTATCTCCAGGCCATTGACGCCCGAGCAAAGGACCTGTCCGCCCAGGAGGACGCAGTGGCTAGGGTGTTCATCTACGTAGACCATCCCTGCGTGGACCACATCCGGGTGATGCGAAACGGCGTCAGCTTCAGGGTTCAGGTGGTCGGCCACGGTTGCTGCATGAGCCTGCCACCAGCCGCCCTAGATGACGACTGCACCGAGGCTTTCACTGAAGCATGGAGAGGGGATGAGACCGGCGGCTACTTCGTGCTGGACGCCGAGGCGGTGGCCATCCTGACCATCGCCATCGAGCGGGAGACTGGCGACTGGGCGCACCACTGAGGTGGTGGATTTCATGTGTTCCCGGATCAAGAACCTCCGATGGTCCACGAGTCCAGTAGGTAGATACACTTCAGGTGTAAACCCATTCGGGAAGCGGTTCTACGTCACTCCGAACCGTTTCACTTTTGGGCACCCCCCCTGGGCATCCGGAGTGAAATTCATGTCGCATTCCGTAGTATTTTTGACACCCATCCGCTCGGGGTCGGCACAAAGAAGAAGCCCGGAAACGTAGTGTTTCCGGGCTTCTTGTTGGTAGCGGGGGTAGGATTTGAACCTACGACCTTTGGGTTATGAGCCCAACGAGCTACCGGACTGCTCCACCCCGCGGTAGGGACTTGAGTGTAGCAGGGATGGGGCCAACGGCAAGGGACATTGGTATGCTCGACGGCAGGGCTGGAGGTTCGATGCGTCTGAGGTCGTTGGCTGGGCTGGTGCTGGGCGCCGCGGTGGCGCTGGCCGGGGGGCCGCGCTCCTGGACGACGGAGAAGTGGTTCGAGAAGCCGAAGTCTCCGCGAATCGCCAACTACCGCATCGACGCGACGCTGGACTTCGAGCACAAGACGCTGGAGGGGCGCGAGACGCTCTCCTGGCGGAACACGGGCACGGCGCCGACGCAGGAGCTGCCGCTGCACCTCTACCTCAACGCCTTCAAGGGGCCCCAGAGCCTCTTCGTGAAGGAGAGCGGGGGCCATCTCCGCCTGGACAAGCTGGGCAAGCCCACGAACCCGACCTCCTGGGGCTACTGCCGACTGGTCACTGTGCGCATGGAGGGCCGGGACCTGGAGGGACACGACGGCGAGGACGAGACGGTCCGCTGGCTGAAGCTGCCCCGCGCGGTGGCGCCCGGGGAGACCATCCAGCTCGAGATCGCCTGGGAGAACCGCTATCCGAAGGTCTTCGCCCGCAGCGGCTGGGCTGATGACTTCCTCATGTCCGGCCAGTGGTTCCCCAAGGTCGGGGTCTACCAGGGTGACCACTGGAACTGCCACGCCTACCACGCCAACACGGAGTTCTTCGCGGATTTCGGCGTCTACGACGTGGCCCTCTCGCTGCCGAACGCCCTGGGCCTGGCGCACACGGGCACGCAGACGAACTTCGTGACGGAGGTCGAGCTGGATCCGAAGCGGCCGCTGAACGTGATCTGGCGGCTCCACGCGGAGGATGTGCACGACTTCGCCTGGGCGGTGATGCCCCGGGAGAGCTGGCGCCGGCCCGCCATGTTCGAGTACCGCGGCGTGCAGGTCTTCTACTACATCAACGGCCCCAACCGGGGGAACTTCCAGCGCCAGCGCCGGGCCGTGGAGAACGCGCTCCGCTGGAGCGAGGAGTGGTACTTCAAGTATCCCTATCCGACCCTGACGGTCATCGACACGCCGAAGGAGGCCTCCGGCGCCGACGGCATGGAATACCCGACCTTGATCACCGCCAGCTCCGTGGCCTTCGATCCCTTCCGCCAGCGCTTCGAGCCCGAGCTGGTGACGGTCCACGAGTTCGGTCACCAGTACTTCTACGGCATGCTGGCCAGCAATGAGTTCGAGGAGCCCTGGCTGGACGAGGGCATGAACAGCTGGTTCACCCACAAGGCCCTGGCCCGCAGCTACCAGGCGCTGCTGAGTGGCCGGCGCTTCCAGCTGCCCACGGACTTCCCGGAGTGGGGCGGCTACTGGCTGAAGCCCTCCCTGGATCCGCTCACGCGCTTCGGGTTCAAGACCTTCAGCGAGGGCACCTACTTCATCACCGCCTATGCCAAGCCCACCCTGGTGCTCAACCAGCTGGAGGCAATGCTGGGCCGGCCTGTCATGGAGCAGGTCATGCGGGCCTACACCCAGGAGCTGGCCTTTCGGCATCCCACCCGGGCGGACTTCCGGCGCGTGGCCGAGCGAGTCTCGGGTCGCGACCTGAGCGGGTTCTGGCGGGACTTCATCGAGGGCACCGAGGTGCTCGACTACGTCATCAGCGGCGTGAAGAGCCGGGAGGTCACTGAGGGGGGCTGGCTCTTCTCGGACAAGGCGCCGGTCTTCGCCGCGCCGCAGCCCGCGGCGCCGGGCCGGGTGGGCTCCATCACCCTGGAGCGCAAGGGCGGCCTCATGCTGCCCATCACCCTGTGGGTGCGTCTGGAGAACAGGGAGGAGCAGCGCCTCACCTGGGATGGCCAGGACCGGTGGATCACCTACGAGTTCGACTCGCCGGTGGCCGCGGCGGTCCTCGATCCCGACGGCAACTATCCGATTCTCAAGGACCGCCTGCACGCCAGCTACACCCAGAAGCCCGTGCGGCGCGGCTTCCACTACTGGGCCCAGCTGGTCTGGGGCGCCGTGGCTGGCCTCCTCCAGGGCGGCGGCATCGGCTAGGGCTGTCGCGGCGCCGCGTCGCCCATGCGGACGGAGTGCAGGTGCCCCCGCTCGTCCAGCTCCAGGAGGATCGGGAACCAGACCAGGCCCACCTGCTGGAAAGCCTCGCGGCTGGGCGCGAAATAGGCCCCGCGGCCCGCGGCCCGGAAACGCGCGGCCAGGGCCTCGCCTTCGGCGAGCGGGCCCCCGGTGAGCCGCGCCTCGCGCTCGTCCCCGTTGCCGGCTGCGCTGGGGAGGATCCACGCGGTGCCCGCCGGGAGGGCCGGCAGGGGCCCATCCTCGGCGGGGCGGATCCAGACGCGGGAGCCCCCCAGCTGGTCCAGGCGGACATCCCGGTAGTCCAGCTCCGGCAGGGTCCAGAGCCGCAGCACGGGCAAGGGGCCGCCCAGCAGCCCGAAGAGGCGCTGGAAGCCCTGGACCACCTCGGTGGCCTCCTGTCCCGCCAGGACCCGGATGGCGCTCAGCCGGGCCTCGTCCTGCTCGGCCAGGGCCCAGCAGAGGGCATGGCGCAGGGCGTTCCCGCGGACGATGTCTGGTCCCGCGGTGAGCAGGCGGTCCTCCCAGGCGCGGCGCAGGGCGGGCGGAAAGGCCCCGGCGCGCACCTGCGCCTGCCCCCAGCGCCACAGGGCCAGGGCCGTGCCGGCCCGGGCGGGTCTCAGGGCCTGGAGCTGCCTGGGCACCAGGTCCGCAGGGGCCCGCAGCAGGCGGTGGAGGGCCTGGGCTTCCCGGGCGCCGGTGCCGCCGGCATAGGGGCTGACGGGGAGGCCGCGGCCGGGCTCGAAAGCGGCCGCGGCCTGGAGCCAGCGGTAGTCCAGAGCCCGGGGGCCCTTCAGCTTCGGGTCTGCGGGCAGGGGCCACCCCCAGTCCAGGGCCTCCAGCAGGGCCACCTCGGCCGCCGTGTAGGGGTCGGGAGCCGGCACCACGAAGGCTGGCGGCGTGGGCTGCGGGGGGAGCGGCATGTAAACTCGCTTAGAATGGTCATCCGCATCATACGGGAGATCCCTTGTCCCCAGCCCCCTCGATTCTCACGCCCCGCGAGCGTCTCGTGGTGGCCCTGGACGTGCCCACGGCCCGGGAGGCCATGGCCCTGGCCGACCAGCTGGCGGGCCGGGTGGGCCTGCTCAAGGTCGGGCTGGAGCTCTTCTGCGCCGAAGGACCCGCCTTTGTGAAGGCGCTGCAGGCCCGGGTGCCGGTTTTCCTGGACCTGAAGCTGCATGACATCCCCAACACGGTGCGGCGGGCCCTGGATGCGGTCCTGCGCCTGGACCCGCGCCTCGTGAACGTCCACGCCCAGGGTGGCCCGGCCATGCTGGAGGCGGCGGCCGAGGCCATCCGCGTCCACCACGCGGCGGGCGGGCGCACGGAGCTGCTGGCGGTCACCGTGCTCACGAGCCTGGACCGGGAGGCCCTGGCCGCCCTGGGCCACGCGGAGCCGCCCGAGGCCCTGGCCCTGGCCTACGCGAAGCTGGCCCACCAGTGCGGCTGCAACGGCGTGGTCTGCTCCGCCTGGGAGGCCGCGGCCATCCGCGCTGCCTGCGGCGAGGGCTTCCACCGGCTGACGCCGGGCATCCGGCCTACCGGGGCCGCCACCCAGGACCAGGCCCGGGTCATGACCCCCGCCCAGGCCCTGAAGCAGGGCTCCACCTGGCTGGTGGTGGGACGGCCCATCACCCATGCCCCGGATCCCGCCGCCGCCGCCGAGGCCATCGTGGCCGAGATGCAGGGCTGATGTCCGTCGGCACGCCACTCGTCTTCCGGCCCTCACTGGCCCAGCGGGCCATGGCCATGGTCCTGTTCGCGGGCTCCTGGCTGGTGGGCGTCCATGCCCTGCACCAGATCCTGGAGCGCCTGCCCATCCTGCGGGCCTCTCTCAAGGTCGCCGAGGCGGCCTCGGAGCCGACCTGGTCCTACTGGGTCGCCATCACGGCGGCCATCGGCGCGGTGGCTGTCGGCAGCCTGCTGCTGGTGGCCACGCTCCTGGGGGTGCTGCTGGTGGAGGGCTCGCAGGTGCTGGTCGATGAGCTGGGTATCTCCGTGGAGCACAATGTCCTGCCGGCGCCCCTGGCCCGACGCTTCGGCGCGGGGCGCCTGCCCTGGAAGCACGTGGCCCGCCTGGGCCGCTCCGGCCCCTTCTTCGTGCTGCGTGGCGGAGCGGAACCCCGCCAGGGCGGCCAGCCGGATCCCGTTCTGAGGTTCCTCCTGGTGGACGAGCTGGAGCGCCTGATCCACACCATCCTGGAGCGCAGCCCCAACCTGAAGCACGAGGACTGATGCCCGGCTGGATGGAGGTCTTCGGCTTTGTCACCGGGGCGGCCTGCGTGGGCCTGCTGGTGCGCCAGAACATCTGGAATTGGCCCCTGGGCATCGCCAACAACCTGACCTTCATGGTGCTGTTCTACCGCACCGGGCTCTATGCGGATGTGGGGCTGCAGGTCTTCTACATCGCCATCTCCGTCTATGGCTGGTGGCACTGGCTGCACGGGGGCCGGGACCACGGCGCCCTGGCCGCCAGCCGGGTGCGGCCCGCCACGGCCCTCCTCCTGGTGGGCACCGTGGCGGTCACCACCGCGCTGCTGACCTTCATCCTGCGCCGCTACACCAACAGCACCGTGCCGGTCCTGGACTCGCTGATCACGGCCCTGAGCCTCGTGGCGCAGTTCATGATGACCCGGAAGTGGGTCGAGAACTGGCCGGTGTGGATCCTGGCCAACTGCATCTCCGTGGGCCTGCTGATCTACAAGGACCTCTACGTGGCCAGCCTGCTCTACCTGGTCTACCAGGTGCTCTGCGTCATGGGCTGGAAAGAGTGGCGCGCGGCGCTGCGGCCCAATGAGGCTGTGGCCTGAGTTGAAGAAAAAACAACCACTCTCGCGGAGAAAAGACGAGGGGAGCGGAGGGGCGCGGAGGGTCTTGGGTTAGCCGCTTTTCTCGGCGACCTCAGCCATCTCTGCGCTCTCTGCGAGAGTTATTTGCTCTAGACCCTGGCGCTTTCCGATCCCGACAACCGGAACCGCTAACGCTTGAGGTAGGTCTCGGCGCCCTTCATGGTGCCGGTGGGGCCGTGGGCGGGGCCCTGCTTCCGGGCGGCGGCGCGGGGGCGTCCCCACTGGCGGGCCAGCTCGGCTGCCTCGGGGTTGCCGGGGGCCAGGGCCAGGACCTCGGCCAGATCGGCCAGGGCCTCCGGGCGTCGGCCCAGCTTCTCCCGGAGCAGGGCCCGCTTGAGGAAGCCCCAGGGGTTCGCGGGCTCCTGCTGGATGATCTCGGTGTATTCGGCCTCGGCCTCGACCCAGTGCCCGGCCTCCTCGGCGGTCTCGCCGCAGAGCAGGTTCGTCACCGCGCAGTAGCCCAGCCAGGCCTTCTGCCGGGCGAACTCCGCCGGCGTGAACCGGGACTTCGCCCGGGCCCGCTGGGCGGCCTGGTCCAGGTGGCGGAGGGCCTTCTCCGTGTGGGCATCCACCCGGGCGAAGATCTCGGCGTCGCCGCTGGTGCGGTAGAAGTCCTGCTGGACCCGGCCCTCGGCGCGGTACTGGTCGAACATCCGGGTGCCGGGATAGAGGGCGAGGGGACTGATCTGGCAGTCGCTGGGGCGGGTGTCGCGGATGAAGGCGGCGCTCTCCTCCACATCGGCCCAGGTCTCGCCCGGGATTCCGGTGATGAGGTAGATGCCCAGATTCATTCCCACCTTGCGCACGGCCTCCAGGGCCTTGCGGGCGTGGCGGAGGTTGGTGCCCTTGTCCAGCAGGGCCAGCACCCGCTCGCTGCCGTGCTCCACGCCGAACTGCATGAACTCGCAGCCGGCCCGCTTCATGGCCACCAGCCGGTCCTCGTCCACGAGGTTCACGCGGCTCTGGCAGTTCCACAGGGGATGGAGGCCGCTGGCCTGGATGCCCTCCATCAGCTCCAGCACCCGCGCCCGGTTGGCTGTGAAGGTGTCGTCCCGGAAGCTGAAGTAGGTGAGCCCGTGGCGCTCCCGCAGCAGGCGCAGCTCCCCCAGCACCGAGGCGGCGCTGCGGAACCGGATGGCGGTGCCCCAGAACTCGGGGGTGTTGCAGAAGTTGCAGGTGGCCGGGCAGCCCCGGCTGGTGCTGAGGTAGGCCAGCTGGCCCACGTCATCGAGGAAGTCCGCCTCCAGGTGCTCGGCGGGGATCCCGATGGCGTCAAGGTCCTCGAGGGGCGGCTGGGGCAGGGTGCGCCCGTCCCGGAGGATGAGGCCCGGCGTGCGCCTCCAGAGGCTGGTCCGGGGGGCGGTCGCCAGGCGCTCCACGAGGCCCAGGAGGGTCTGCTCCCCCTCGCCGGTCACGATGGCGTCCAGGGCGGGACAGTCCGCGAAGACCTCCTCGGGCAGGTGCGTGGGGTGGGGTCCCCCGGCCAGGAGGATGGCCTCGGGGCAGGCCTCCCGGGCCCAGGTCAGCAGGTCCGAAGATCGCTTGCGGTTGAAGGTGAACATGGAGATGCCAAGGACGGCCGGGGCCTGGGCCCGGAAGTAGGCCACGACCTCCTTCCGGCCCTTGCCGCTCAGATTGGCCACGCGACAGGGAAAGGACCGGGACTTAAGCATCGCCTGCAGATAGCCGAGACCTATGGGAAGGAAAGTCATCCACTCGTCCCCGAAGCCGCTGCGGGGGGCGCTGTAGGCAAGAACCGTTCGGGGTGGGTGCATGAGTCGCAATTCCAGACCTTCCAAGTCTAGGGACTCCTCAGCATGATGGAAGCACGAACCCTCCTGGAGGAGCATTGACAGGCAACCTGATCCGGAACCCGGAGACCATCGCGGAGATCTTCCAGCGCGCCTGTGAGCGGCGGGAGCTGATGATCCTGGTGACGCCCTACCTGCGCTTCGAGTCCTCCTTCCTCCGGCTGGAGGGCGGGGATCTGCACGTGGCGGCCACCATGGGGCGCGAGGACGCCCTGTTCGGGCTGCGCAGCGCGGACCTGCGGATCCGGTTCCCGCACGGGGTCAGCTTCCTGGAGGCCGCCACCCAGCTCAAGGGCTTCGGCATGGTGGATGGCCGCCGTACCCTGCGGATCGCGGTGCCCATCACCCTCCAGGAGGAGGACCACCGGGGCGCCTACCGGGTGGACCGGGTGGGCCGGGTTCCCGTGACCTTCAGCACCCCCAAGTTCGATCTGGTGACGGGCACCCTGGTGGACATCAGCACCACCGGCGCCCGCATCTTCAGCACCCGGGACTTCACGTCTGGGGAGCTGCAGCCGGGCGAGGACATGGCCGTGACCATCCCGCTCACGGACCTGATCCGCATCAACACCAAGGTCAAGCTGCGGCATGTGCAGAGCCGCACCTTCGGGGTGGAATACCGGCCCCTGCTCGATGACCACATCCTGCATCCACTCTCCCGGTGGGTGTTCGAGAAGCGCGAGGAGGACCTGGACCGCCTGGCCCGGCGGGGCGTGGAGACCAGCGCCAACGCCGGCATTGGGCGCCTGGTGAACGCCCCCCCCACGGGACTGGTGCTGGTGTCCGGAGAGGCGGACCTGGAGCCGGTCCTGCAGGACCTGCTTGGGGGTCTGCAGCCGCTCCGCCGCATCGCTCCCACCGTGTCGGCCCTGAAGCAGGCCTACAACCAGAAGCCGGCCCTGGTGCTCTACCACGTGCCTAACCTGGGCCTGGACACCCGCCGCCGCCTCAAGCCCCTGGTCGAGACGCTGCAGGGCCGGGTCCCCTTCCTGCTCCTGGGCACTGGTGTGGACGGCGGCGCCCTGCTGGAGCTGGGCAGTGAGCTGAAGGCCGCGGTCTCCATCGTGTTCAACCCCGAGCGGGGCACCTTCTTCCAGCGCCTGGTCCAGGGCGTGCTCCGGCGCACCTACGAGGGCGGCGAGTCGCCCATGGTCCCGATGGAGCCCGAGGCACCCTGAACCGCCACGGCCCTCGTCCGGACCGTCGGAAGCCGGTAGAATCAAGGCTTCCGGAGCCTCCATGACCGCAGCCCCCGAACCGGCCGTCACTGAATCCCTGGCTCTGGAGCTGGGGCTCTCGAAGGACGAGTGGCGGGTCATCCTGCAGCTCCTGGACGGCCGCCTGCCCACCTACTCCGAGCTGGGCGTGTTCAGCGCCATGTGGAGCGAGCACTGCTCCTACAAGTCCAGCCGCCTGCACCTGAAGAACCTGCCTACGGAAGGCCCGCGGGTCATCCAGGGGCCCGGCGAGAACGCCGGTGTGGTGGACATCGGCGACGGCTGGGCCGTGGCCTTCAAGATGGAGAGCCACAACCACCCCAGCTTCATCGAGCCCTACCAGGGCGCCGCCACGGGCGTGGGCGGCATCCTCCGGGACGTCTTCACCATGGGCGCCCGGCCCCTGGCCAACCTGAACTCGCTGCGTTTCGGGGAGCTCGACGCGCCTCGCATGAAGGGGCTGGTGAAGGGTGTGGCCGCGGGCATCTCTGGCTACGGCAACTGCATGGGCATCCCCATGCTGGGCGGGGACGCGGCCTTCGACGGCTGCTACAACGGCAACATCCTGGTGAACGCCTTCACCCTGGGTGTGCTGCGGGCGGACCGGATCTTCAAGGGCTTCGCGTCCGGCGTTGGCAACAAGATGATGTACATCGGCTCCAAGACCGGTCGGGACGGCATCCACGGCGCCAGCATGGCCTCGGCGGAGTTCGGCGAGGGCAGCGAGGAGAAGCGGCCCACGGTGCAGGTGGGCGACCCGTTCACGGAGAAGCTGCTGCTGGAGGCCTGCCTCGAGATCTTCCAGACGGACTGGGTCATCGGCATCCAGGACATGGGCGCCGCGGGGCTCACGTCCAGCAGCTTCGAGATGGCCAGCCGCGCCGGCACGGGCCTGGAGATCCGCCTGGACCAGGTGCCCCAGCGGGAAGAGCACATGACCCCCTTCGAGCTGATGCTCAGCGAGAGCCAGGAGCGCATGCTGCTGGTGGCCCGCCCCGGCTGCGAGGAGAAGATCACCGCGGTGCTGCACAAGTGGGGCCTGGACGCCTGTGTGGTGGGCGAGGTCACCGAGAGCGGGCGCTTCGTCGGCAGCTGGCACGGCGAGCCCGTCATCAACCTGCCCATCCAGCCCCTGGTGGACGCGGCGCCCAAGTACGACCGGCCCCGGCAGCGGCCGGGCTACCTGGAGGCTGTGAACGCCGCGCCCCTGCCTGCGGACCTGGCCCCGACGGCGGTGGAAGGCACCCTGCGCCGCCTGCTCCAGCAGCCCACCATCGCCAGCAAGCACTGGATCTACGAGCAGTACGACGGCACCGTCCGCAGCAACACCCTGCTGGGCATGGGCCGGGGCGATGCCGGCATCATCCGCGTGAAGGACGAGACGGGCCAGGACACCGGGAAGGCCGTGGCCATGAGCAGCGACTGCAACAGCCGCTTCTGCTACCTGGATCCCTTCTGGGGTGCCGCCCACGCCGTGGCCGAGGCCTGCCGCAACCTGGCCTGCGTGGGTGCCGAGCCCATCGGCCTCTCGGACTGCCTGAACTACGGCAACCCGGAGAAGCCCGAGAACATGTGGACCTTCGAGCAGGGCTGCCTGGGCATCCGCCAGGCCTGCCTGGCCCTGGACGTGCCCATCGTCTCGGGCAACGTGAGCCTCTACAACGACACCGAGGGCCAGAGCATCTTCCCGACTCCGATGATCGCGGCCGTGGGCCTGGTGGAGGACTGCGCGGGCCAGGTGGCCGTCGACGCACCCGACGCCACCGCCCTCGCCGGCGTGGGCAATCGCGTGTGCGGCTCCGGCTTCCGCGCTGCGCACGACGGCATCTTCCTCCTGGGGGAGAGCCGGGACGAGCTGGGGGGCAGCGAATACCTCAAGCTGCGCGCCGGCCGGGTGGAAGGCGCCTGCCCCGAGCTGCGGCTGGACGAGGAGCTCCGCCTCCAGGCCTGCGTCCGCGAAGGCATCCGCCTGGGCCTCATCCGCAGCGCCCACGACACCAGCGAGGGCGGCCTGCTGACCACGGTCCTGGAGAGCGCCTTCGGCGGCGGCATGGGCTGTCAGCTGCTGTTGAGCCGGGGTGCTCTGCGCCTGGACAGCCTGCTCTTCGGCGAGACCGTGGGCCGCATCGTGGTCAGCGTCGCTCCCGAGGGCGAGGCCAGCCTGGCCACCCTCTGCCGCACCCACCGGGTGCCCCTGGCGAAGATCGGCACCACGGGGGGCCGCCGCGTCACCCTGGCGGTGGATGGCCTGCCCCTCCTGGACGCGGAGGCCGCCGAGCTGAAGGCGCTCTTCGACGAGGCCCTGGAGCGGGCGATTACCTAGGCCGCAGGCCGCTCGCTAGATGCCCATGGCGGAAGGCGTCTTGACCTTCTGCAGCAGGTGCTCCAGCACCGCCTCCTCGGCCTTGAGCTCGGCCTTGAAGGCCCGCCGGTCCGTGTGGTGGATTTCCCGGCGCAGCTCCTCGAGCCTGTGCGCGAGCAGCCGTTGCACGAGTTCGGATTCCTTGGTGTCGAGGTAGAGATCCATGGTGACCTCCCGCCCTGGCCATGGATCCGTTCCGGCCGGGCCCGATGGAAATATCGGGTCCTGGCCGGGTTCCCGCCACTCTAACGGAGCAGCCGGCCCGGGAGCAGGAACAGGCCCTTCACGAGGCCGAAGGCGCCTTCCACCGCGAAGCCCAGGAGGCGGAGCGGCAGCAGCAGCAGCCACACCAGCGGGTACAGGACCAGCGCCAGCAGCGCCAGAGGCCAGCACAGCAGCAGCAGGATGAGCCAGAGCAGGAACGCGGCCACGGGAGCCTCCTGGGACCAGCTTCGGCTGAGTGCGGCGTTGGAGCCGGCGGGAATCGGCCAATGGCCCTCGGGCGCCGGTCGGCGGCGGGGGTATGATCCAGGGCACTGCCGCCGCGAGGTCGACCCATGTCAGAGCCCAACGATTCCACCGCCCTCGGCCGCCGCGCCTTCCTGGGCGCCAGCCTCGCCACCGGGGCGGCGGCGCTGGCCGGGGCCGACCTCCAGGCCGCCCGGGGGGGCCGGCGCCTGGTGCTGGAGGAGGCCAGCGTGGATGCGCTCCAGGCTGGCCTTGCCACGGGCCGCTGGACCTCCGCGGAGCTGGTGCGCCAGTACCAGGCCCGCATCCGGGCCCTGGATCAGGGCGGTCCCCACCTCCGGGCCGTGCTGGAGCTGAACCCGGAGGCCCCGGCCAGCGCCGCCGCCCTGGATGCGGAGCGCAAAGCCGGCAAGGTGCGCGGTCCCCTCCACGGCATCCCCGTGCTGCTGAAGGACAACCTGGATACCGCGGACCGGATGCGGACCACGGCGGGCTCCCTGGCCCTGGCCGACGCCCCGCCCCCGAAGGAGGACGCCTTCGTCGTGCGCCAGCTGCGGGCCGCGGGCGCGGTGATCCTGGGCAAGACCAACCTGAGCGAGTGGGCCAACCTGCGCTCCACCCGCAGCAGCAGCGGCTGGAGCGGTCGGGGCGGCCAGACCCGGAACCCCTACGCCCTGGACCGGAGCCCCAGCGGCTCCAGCTCCGGCTCGGGGGTCGCCGTGGCGGCCAGCCTCTGCGCCGTGGCCGTGGGCACCGAGACCGACGGCTCCGTGGTGAGCCCCGCCAACGCCAACGGCCTGGTGGGCCTCAAGCCCACGGTGGGCCTGCTGAGCCGCAGCGGCATCATCCCCATCTCCCACACCCAGGACACCGCGGGGCCCCTGGCGCGCACGGTGCGCGACGCGGCCCTGCTCCTGGGCGCCATGACCGGGGCCGATGCCCGCGACCCCGCCACGGCCGCCGCCCCGGCTCCGCAGGACTACACGCGCTTCCTCGTCCGGGACGGCCTCCGGGGGGCGCGACTCGGGGTCGTGAAGAACCTGCTGGGCGTGCACGCCCACGTGGATGGGGTGATCCTGCCGGCCCTGGAGGTCCTGAAGGCGCAGGGGGCCACGCTGGTCGACGTGGAGCTGAGGTCCGCCGCCTACGACGACGCGGAGCTGGAGGTGCTGCTCTTCGAGTTCAAGGCCGGTCTCAACGCCTACCTGGGGGGCCGGGGCGGGGCCGTCCGGGACCTGGCCGGACTGCTGGCCTTCAACGAGGCCCGGAAGGCCGAGGAGATGCCCTTCTTCGGCCAGGAACTCCTGGCCCAGGCCGACGCCAAGGGGCCACTCACGGATCCGGCCTACCGCAAGGCGCTGGAGACCTGCGGCCAGGCGCGGCGCGATATCCAGGGCCTCCTGGACCAGCATGGGCTGCAGGGGCTGGTGGGCCCCACGGGCGCCCCCGCCTGGCTCACCGACCACGTGAACGGCGACAGCTCCAGCCTCAGCTTCTCCACCCCCGCCGCCGTGGCCGGCTGCCCCCACCTGACTGTGCCCGCGGGCTTCGCCTTCGGCCTGCCCGTGGGGCTCTCCTTCGTGGGCGCCCCCTGGCAGGAAGGGCTCCTGCTGAAGCTGGGCTACGCCTTCGAGCAGGCCACCCCGGCCCGGCGGGCGCCCCGCTATCCTGCCTCCTGCCCGGCAACCCGTTGACAGGGCGCCGGAGGCCGGACACGCTGGCTTTCTTCCTCAAGGAGCCGTTATGAAGATCACCCTCCTCGCTGTCCTCATGACCGCCTCCCTGGCGGCCCTGGCCCAGGCTCCCAAGCCCGCGGCCCCCCCCGCCAAGCCCGCGCCGGCCGCAGCCCCCGCCAAGCCCGCCGCCGCCATCGTCGCCAACAAGGACTCCAAGGTCTACCACAAGGCCGACTGCAAGACCGCCGCTAAGATGAAGGAGGCCAACAAGACCACCTTCGCCTCCGCCGCCGAGGCCGACAAGGCCGGCTACAAGCCCTGCAAGGTCTGCAAGCCCTGAAGCACGCTCCCTGCCCACTCACGACCGAGGTGACCATGAAGTTCCTCCTGCCCCTGCTGTTTGCCACCGCCCTCGTGGCGCCGGCCCAGATCCCTTCCAAGGCCGACCTGAAGGCCCAGGCCGATGCCGCTGTCGACAAGGGCAAGGCCAAGGCCGACGAGAAGGTCGACCAGGGCAAGGCCAAGGCCGACGCCAAGGTGACTGCCGCCAAGACCAAGGCCGATGCCAAGGCCGGCAGCGTGCCGGTGGCGGGGGACAAAGTGAAGGCGGCCACCGCCAAGGGTGAGGCCGCCGCCAAGGCGGGCACTGACAAGGCCAAGGGCAAGTCGAAGACGGGGGCGGACAAGGGCGCCACCAAGGCCAAGGCCGTCACGGAGAAGGCGGCGAAGTAGGCCGTCCCAGTAACGTCAGAGGGCGCCTTCCGGCGCCCTCTCCTGTTGGTGGTGAAGGTCAGTCCTTACGGCGGGGGAACTGCCGCTCGTAGGCTTCCTGGGCGTATTCGCTGGGCGGCACGCTGAAGCGGCGCTTGAAGGCGCGGGTGAAGGCGCTGGCGTCGTAGAAGCCGAGGATCTTGGCCACGTCGCTGGGGCGCTCGCCGTTGGCCAGCAGGGTCACGGCCCGCTGGAGGCGGCGCTCGATGAGGTACTGGTGGGGCGTGGTGCTGGTGGCCTCGCGGAAGAGGCGGATGAAGTGGTCCGGCGTGCAGCGGGCCATGGTGGCCAGCTCGGGCACGCTGTTCTTGGCGCCGATGTGGACTTCCATGTGGTCCAGCACGAGCTGGAGCGTGGAGCGGTTCAGGCGGTAGGGGAAGCGGCCCCGGTCTTCCTTCTCGGTCAGGCGGGACAGCTCCGCGCCCAGGAGGATGAGGAAGAGCTCGCGGGTCATGAGCTGGACGCCATCCGGGTTGGACAGCTCCTGGCTGAAGATGCTGAAGAGCTGCTTCAGGCTGAGGCTGCGCAGCACGGCGAAGCTGGACTCCTGCCACTTGCGGGGCGGGTGCTGCAGTGACGAGAGCAGCGGCTCCGGGAAGGGACCTTCCATGAAGAGCGCGGTGAAGCCGAAGGGCGTGTTGGGGTGATGCCGCTTCAGGGTGTGCCCGAAGCCCGGCAGCAGGAGGGCCAGGTCGCCGGAGCGGATGACGCCCTCCTCGCGGTCCTCACCCGTGCAGACGCGCACGGCGTGGGTGGGCTGGAGCAGGGTCCAGGCGTCGCGGGCCGGCAGCAGCTTCCCCGGGACGGGGTCGCGCTTCAGCACGGAGAGGCGGAGCGGACCGCTGGTGAAGGTTTGGAGGTTTTTGGTTTCGGAGTCGCTCATGGCTCAAGAAAAACCAGGCATGCCTATCGAGGCGTCCCAGGAAGGTTGACAGGAAAACCTTCACTCTGCCCTGGAATTTTCACAGGGTCTGGAATTGTGACCATTGTCAGGTTCAGGACAGGAGGCTGCGGAAGACTCCCAGGCCGCCCGTGGGGCCGAGCCTCGGGTCCACGGCCCGCTCGGGGTGGGGCATCATCCCCAGGACATTGCCCCGGAGGTTGACGATCCCGGCGATGCCGTTCATGGCGCCGTTGGGTACGTGGTCCTCGCCGATCTCCCCCGCCGGGGAGCAGTAGCGGAAGGCCACCCCGCCCCGGGCTTCCAGGTCCGCCAGCTCGGCGGGATCCAGGGTGAAGTTACCCTCCGCGTGGGCGATGGGGACCTGGAACACCTCGCCCGCCCGCATGGCCCGCGTGAAGGGCAGGTCCGCCCGCTCGACCCGCAGGTGGACGTCGGTGTGGATGAAGCGCAGCGACTCGTTGCGCAGCAGGGCCCCCGGCAGCAGGTGCGCCTCGCAGAGGATCTGGAAGCCGTTGCAGACGCCGAGGACCAGGCCGCCGCTGTCGGCGTGGCGCTTGATGTCGGCCATGATGGGCGCCAGGGCGGCGATGGCGCCGCAGCGCAGGTAGTCGCCGTAGCTGAACCCGCCGGGCACGAAGACCAGCTCGGTGCCTTCCGGCAGCCGGGTCTCCTGGTGCCAGACGGGGATCGTGTCCCAGCCCATCACCGTGCCGCAGGCGTGGAGGGCGTCGTGGTCGCAGTTGGAGCCCGGGAAGACCGGGACCGCCACGCGCATCACAGGACCTCGATGGAGGCCTTCTCCATCACGGGATTGACCAAGAGCTTCTCGCACATGGCCAGCGCTTTGGCCTTCACTTCGACGGGATCCGTGCCGGGTACGTCCATCTCGATCAGCCGGCCGATGCGCACGTGCTCCACCTCGAAGCCGAACCCATGCAGACCCTGCTCCACCGCCTTGCCCTGGGGGTCGAGGATCCCCGGCTTCAACTGCACCGACACGCGCACCTTCATAGGGTCCTCCAGGGCACAGTGTACCTGAGCTTCAGGGCTGCCAGCGGTGGGACTCGAGGTCCAGGTTGCCGAGGTCATCCACGGCGATGCCCTCGTCCCGGAGCCGGCCGATCTGCTCGAAGGCGCCCCACCAGCGGCCCCGGCTGGGAACGTAGCCCCGGGTGTTCACCACCCGGTGCCAGGGCAGGGGCGTGCCCTCCGGCAGCCCCGAGAGCACCATGCCCACCTGCCGGGGCCGCTGCGGGAACCCCGCCAGGGCCGCCACCTGCCCGTAGGAGGCCAGCTGCCCCTGGGGAATCTGAGCCACCACCGCCAGCACGAGGCTGCGGAAGTCCGGTCCCCGATCCTCAGCGGGCTTGGTCATGGAACGATTCTCCGCAGATTTTTTGGCACTTTTTGTGTTCTTTGTGCTCTTTGTGCTCTTTGTGGTCAAATCGTTTTTCGTTATTGTGGTGAATTAAGTTTTTTAAAAAGAATTATTAACCACACCTGATTATCGGCGACCCTCAGCCTGAAAGCCAGGTATCGACACCTCGAAAAGCGTAGGCGATGCCTCAAGTTTCTTCGTATGAGACAGGAAATGTCCATCACTGGAACCGATGTTTTCAGTGGAGAACGCGACATGCCGAGGTACGACATCCAATTTCAAAAGCCTGAATCAGTGAGGTCAGGGCTCTGGCTCTAGGCTCAAGAGAAGCAAAATCAGTAGTCATGGTGCAGCGGCCCTATTGCGAAGATTCACAGCACCTGTGAAAACGCCATTCACCCCAGGCCAAGGC
>Ga0208507_1000801_pt1 | contig 18995 bp, 13 predicted proteins | sample CryBogCBH12Aug01_FD_184626 | JGI IMG/M metagenome (GOLD analysis project Ga0208507, IMG submission 184626) | Freshwater microbial communities from Crystal Bog, Wisconsin, USA - CBH12Aug09.1 (SPAdes) (version 2) | ecosystem: Environmental > Aquatic > Freshwater > Lake | place: Crystal Bog... | reverse complement strand
TCCATTCCCAGCTCCGGTCGGGCTTCGCCCTCCCTCCACTGGGAATGGACAAAGAAACAACGAAACCATAAACTCAAACCAATGCTCGGACTAACAAATCAGTGGTCCAGAAAAGTGAACCCCCTCAAGTCGAGCTGGTTGTTGCTCGTAGGATTGAACGGGTCGAGGCCGAGCTGATATTTTTCCCAGTCGTTCATCGCGCTGCCGTCGGTGTTCGTGTCCGAGATGGCGATGCGGAAAAACTTCCCCGTTGCCGACGACATGGCCGCGAGCGTGAGGTTGGTGCCGGAACGCACAACCAAATTAGTTTCCACCGTCCAGTTGGTGCCGCCCAAATTGGTGATGCTTTGCAGTTGATAAACCTTGCCGGGCGCACACGGAAACGTGGTGCTGAAATTTGTCGGAGTCGCACCAAAGGCCGTGATGTGCGGATAGGAATTGGAATCGTTCGGGTTCGTGCCGGCCAGTGCCTCTTTCAAATTGGAAACGCCGTCGCCGTCTGCATCCGCGCTGGGCGAAAGCGCGCTCGCGCCGTAAATTTGTTCCCACACATCGCTCATGCCGTTCCCATTTAGGTCAATCATTTGCGCCGGAGCCAGCCGGGCTGCAGTCAGAAAGAGCAGGGCAGCCAATATGGTTAAACGGCAATCCCTGACAAGGCTGGGCTGGCGATGGCGGCCAGAGGCGCGGCGATGATTCATGGGGCAATTCGGAATTGGCCTTACCGTGCCTCGGTCATCAGTAAAAGTCAAGGGACACAAAGGCGATTCTTATGCCGCCTCAACGCAGATTCCACTCGTTCAGCAGCCCCTTCGGAATTTCGGAGAGAAAGCGCGACGGCGACTGGTAAGTGTCCACGCCGGACGCGCCAAAGCCGCCGCACATCAGCGGGTAAGTCAGGTAAAGCTCGTTCTTCGAGCGCGCGGAGGGAAACCGTCCGTCGCAGAGTATGATGACGAACACAACCTCGACTCCAGACCCTTCGTCTGATGAAGTGTCGGAGCCAGAGGCGTTCGCTGTCGTCAGCCGGATTGTCCTTGTTCTCTGCGTTAATGAATCACTGTATCTTACCGGTGGCCTGACCGAAATCTTGGGGATCGCTGTCGAGCGATGGGAACTGATACCAGCTTTGGACGATGGCAACTTTCGTTGCCGAACTGAAAGTCAGTTCACAATAGGCTACCGCGCCCGGTGGATTGGCGGCATCCGTCCAGACCAATTCCAGCATACCCACAATGGGGCTAACGGGTGCAAAGGTGTAAGTGCCACTGCCGGCCTCACTGCCATTCTTGTATTCCAGAAACGTTCCGTCGTTGGCGAAGTTAAAGGTGGTGCCGCGGGCACTCATCGAAGAGCCATTCACAGTTGTGGGGGCCAGGTTTTTCAGGTGCGTGAACTTTATCTTGCCCGTGCCGGAAGCGGAATCATTCGTCCAAGTGTAGCTGCCACTATTGGCATTCTTGAAGGTCACATAAATGGCCGTGACATTGGTGACGCCAAAATGGCTCATCATCCGAACGTCCGTGTTTGTGATTACCGCCGTATTGGCACCGGTTTTGAGATAGGTATAACTGCCGACCGCGAAATCATCTGGGTTTGTATCTTTGGTGGAGCCGGTCTGGGCATAGGTATCCGCACCAAAGGTCAGGGTGATTTTTAAGGTGGTGCCAGTTTCTTGGGCGGTCGCCCCGTAACCCGCCAGCGAGTCGGGTGCGTAGTTGGTTGATTTGCCGGCGGCCAAACAGACAAGCGGCAAAGCCGTTGCGATGATGATGAAGAGCGAGGAGGTTTTCATTTGATAGGCTGATTTATTTAAGTAATAAAACTTAATCGGTGTGTTTATGTTACATTAAGCATTAATATGCTTCGCATTCGGTGCAAGTGGAGTCAAGCAATAATCCGGGGATACGGAATAGGTAAAATAAATCGGCTCTTTCCTAGTCGAGCGGATGAGCTCCTACTGAAAGATTTAGCCAGATTCTAAATCATATCTGTGGCTAATCCGCCTCAACGCAGATTCCATTCGTTCAGCAGCCCCTTCGGAATTTCGGAGAGAAAGCGCGATGGCGATTGGTAAGTGTCCACGCCGGACGCGCCGAAGCCGCCGCGAAGGTTCGGGTAGCACAAATACAATTCATTCTTCGCGCGTGTGATGGAGACGTAGAAAAGCCGGCGCTCTTCTTCCTCGCCGTCATTGCTCTCGCTGGAACGCGCGGAGGGAAACATCCCGTCGCACAGCATGATGACGAACACGATTTCAAACTCCAAACCCTTCGCCTGATGAATGGTCGAAAGCTTGATTTTCTCCGTGTCGTCCTGCGGGTCTTCCTCGGCCTCGACATTCGTGAGCAACGCGAGTTGCGTGAGAAATTCCTCTACCGTGCCAAACTGAAACGCAAACTCCGCGAGCTGCTGAATCTCGTCCAGCCGCCGCTCGTAGTTGTCGTAAGTCTCCTTAAGATAATCATCGTAGCCCGCGTCCATCACGAGCCGCAGCATTTTCGCCGCGCTCCGGCGCGTCTCCGGCGCTTCCAACTGCGACACGGTCGCGACGAATTGCGTCCACGGCACGGCGGCTTTCTTCGGCACGGCTTTGACACAGGATTGGAGCGCGGTTGCCAAAGCTGGAACTGGATTGGGCTGTGTGCCCGATGCCCCCTCATCCCGGCCTTCTCCCCCGGTGGGGGAGAAGGTGGCCGGAGGCCGGTTGAGGGGGATGCCGCCCTCCGCCATCCGCGCCGTGAAACTGTGATAAATCTTCTCCGCGCCTTTCGCACCGATGCCCGGCAGCAGCAAGACGAGTCGCTTGAACGAAACTTCGTCTTTCGGGTTCGCTACAAATTTCAAATACGCCGTGGCGTCTTTGATGTGCGCTTGCTCGAAGAAGCGGATGCCGCTCGTGATGCTGAACGGAATTTGCCGGCGCGTGAGTTCCAACTGCAATTCCAGTGCGTGGAAATGCGAGCGATACAGCACGCAGATTTGATTCAAGCTCGTGCCTTCCTCGCGCAACTCCAGCGCGCGCTGGGCGATGAACTGCGCTTGCTGTCCCGCGTCGTGGCATTGCACGAGCGCGGGCTTCACGCCGGATTTGCGCGCGGGCGCAAGCTCCTTCGCAAACTGATTCACGTTCGCGGCGATGGCGGCGTTGGCGACGTTCAGGATTTCCGGCGTGCTGCGGTAATTGGTTTCGATCTTGAACACTTTCGCGCCCGGATAGCGCTTCGGGAAATCGAGGATATTGGCGAAGTTCGCGCCGCGCCACGCGTAGATGCTTTGCGCGTCGTCGCCGACGACCGTGACGTTGTGATGCCGCGCGGCGAGCAGGTCAATCAGGTCGCCTTGCAGCTTGTTCGTGTCCTGATACTCGTCCACGAGAATGAATTGAAAGCGCCGCTGAAAATGTTCGCGCACGTCGGCGTGGTCTTGCAGCAGTTTCAGCCACAGCACGAGCAGGTCGTCAAAATCCATGCCATTCGTCGCGCGCTTGCGGGCGAGATAACGCTTATGCTGGTCGGCAATCTGCTCGGTGAACGCGGCGAAGTAACTGAATTTTCCCTCGACCAATTCCGCAATCGTCTGATGCGTGTTGGCCGCGAGCGAAAAAATTTCGTTCAGCACATCCGCCTTCGGAAAGTGTTTGTCCTTCGTATCAATCTTCGCATCGAGCAGGCTGGCCTTGATCAAATCCTTCGCGTCATCGCGGTCGAGGATGGTGAAATCCCTTTGGTAGCCGAGTGTGTCCGCGTGCAGCCGCAAAATCCGCGCGCCGATGCTGTGAAACGTGCCGCCCCAGAGCGAACGCAATTCGTGGCCGAGCAAATCGGAAATGCGCCGCATCATTTCGCCCGCCGCTTTGTTCGTGAAGGTGAGCAGCAAAATGCGGTCGGGCGGAATGCCCTGTTCCAAAAGATACGCGACGCGATACGTCAGCGTGCGCGTCTTGCCCGAACCTGCGCCGGCGATGACGAGCGCCGGACCAGGCGGCGCGGTGACGGCGGCGAGCTGCTGTTCGTTGAGTTCGCGCGCGTAGTCAATGTTCAACCGGATCTCCGGCGTGAACGGCTTCAGGACATATTCGTGCGACATGGACGCAGATTAAAACCGGCGGCGCGGGGAAAGGCAAGCAGCGGCGGGCACGGGGCGTCGGGCGGGAGACCCCGTAGCGGCGACGCCCCCGTCGCCAACAAATATAAAACAAACCCAGTGGCAGCGACGCCCTCGTCGCCGCTGGATAAAAAGATGTCCGGCGGCGGATGACATTCCGGTCGCCTGCAAAGACGCGGTTGACCCAAGACACCCGACAAAGGGGACGGCGACGGGGCGTCGCCGCCACGAACCCACCATCCCCGCGCCACGGTGCCACCGACCGGCGCAGTGGGACAGAATCAGACCGGCCCCCGCCCGCCAGACCGGTAAAAATCTTGGGAAAGCGCCGCAAACGGATAAAACCGGGGGAGTGGACCACCAGTGGACCACCAGTAGCGGACGAGTGGAGGACCAGCAGGAGACGGGCAACGGTGGGTCACGGGACACGGCCAGCCGGGCTAAAAACCCGGCGGGAATGGGCCGAAATGGCACGGCGGAATTTACGATTTACGAATGACGATTAACGATTGGAGAACGGCGGAAATCAGCGGCTGGGCTTGTAGCCTATCCTCATGTTAGGCCACGAAATCGTCATAACTCAAAATGACTCAGCGAAAGCAAGCGCTCGCAAATCCGAAAGCTCTGAAACTGCTCGCCACTGGAAATGGCGCGAGCTAAAAACTTCCGAACTGTCTGCGGCTTACTCATAACTTCAATCAAACTACCGAAATCTTATCCTGTCAAGCTAACTCGAAATAAATCTCAAAACGCCTCGTGGCCTAACGCTCGACTTGAGCCGCAGACGCCGGAAACAACCAATAAAAAGGACTGAATATGCCTATTGAAAATAATGACACGAAAACGCAAGGAGCAGCGTCTGTTGGCTCCAAGGACGGGTTAGGCTGCCTCGTGCACATACTTAAGGAAAACTTCACCAGCAAAAAGCCATGCTGCGTGTCCGATGAACCTGACGCGCATACCGTCTGGCTGAAAATAGGCAATCAGTCATTCCGGCTCGATGGCTATTTTGAAACCGCCGACGAAGCCGAATGGATGCGGACAATGCTGGCGAAGGCACTGATGAACTTCAACCTAGACGTGAACAAATTCAAGCAGCCTAACAGATAATAGATATTGGCCTATGTAGCCTATCCTTTTTCATGAAAAGGAGTGTAGGCTGGACTAAACCCCATGTCCAGCATATTGTTATCGCTATCATGGACTTTCAGCCGCTTTTAGCAAACACGACGCGTCCACCACTGGACAAGCTGTTGCCCAATCCCAAATCCAAGCTCAAAGACCAGTTCCATGAGGTCGCCCGCTTCAAGCATCTATCTTCCCGCACGGAGACGACGTATTGGGAATGGGTGGTGCGGTATCTTAAATACCACAAGGAGCGGGCCGGTGAATGGCGGCATCCACGGGATTTGGGCAGCCGGGCGGTGACGCCGTTCCTGACCTGGCTGGCGACGGAACGGGATGTTTCCATTTCCACCCAGAATCAGGCGTTGAACGCGCTGTTGTTTCTGCATCGGGAGGTGTTATCGCTGCCGATGGTGGCGGGGGATTTTGTGCGGGTGCGGCGGGCGCCCGGTGTGCCCACGGTGTTGACGCGGGAAGAGGTGCGGGAACTGTTGGGGGCGATGTCGGGAACCTACCAGTTGATGGCGCAGCTGCTGTATGGCACCGGGATGCGGTTGCTGGAAATGTTCCGGCTGCGGGTGAAGGACATTGATTTCGGGCGCGGCCAAATCATCGTGCGGGCGGGCAAGGGGGCGAAAGATCGGGTGACGATGCTGCCGGAGGCACTGCGTGCCGGCCTCCAGGAACATCTGGCCGGAGTGCGCTTGCAGCATAACCATGATTTGAAGGAAGGTTACGGTCAGGTGGCGCTGCCGCCGGGTCTGGGGCGGAAATATCCCAAAGCGAGCCGCGAGTGGATGTGGCAATGGGTGTTTCCTTCGGCCAACCTATCCACCAATGCCGAACTGGGTTTTACCGGCCGCCATCATCTGGCGGAAAACGGCTTGCAGCGGGTGCTCAAGGAGGCGTTAGGGCGGACGACCATCAATAAAGCGGCTACCTGCCATACGCTGCGGCATTCCTTTGCCACGCATCTGCTGGAAGGCGGGACGGACATCCGCCAGGTGCAGGATTTGCTCGGCCATAAGAATGTGGCAACGACGCAGATTTATACCCACGTCATGCAGAAGCCGGGGATTGGGGTGAGAAGTCCACTGGACGTGGTTTAGGAGTTGGAAGCGTTGAATCGTCAAGCGGGCATGGGCGGAAACAGGCTTTAGGCAAAGCCATCACGAGCTTTAGCCGGGCGAATGAGTAGGGGAATTAAAGTTGAGCTTTAGCGGCCATGAAATCGTGCGCGGAGCGTTTGACAGGGTGAAGACCCCCTGCGCTAGGTTGGCGCTCACGGCGATCGTCGTCCGGGTCCTCGCCGGTTGCGGTCACGGTTGGATAGGGTAGTTCAGCCGTGGCGCAGCGACGACCCAATGACGGGCACAGCCAGTCCCTTAAGACCGGACGGTTGCGGGGCGGATGGAAGGTTGCCGGAAAGTGAGTAGTTATGGCAAAAATCACCTATAATCCGGGATGGGATCATGTCCACGGTCATGTGGGCGGGTTCATCTACAAGGAGCAACAGGGGCGGGATATTCTCGCCAAGAAGCCCGATCAGGTGCATCAACCGAACACGCCGGCGCAGGTGACCCAGCGCGGGAAGTTCAAGGACGCGGCGGCCTATGCGAAGGGCATCATGGGCGATCTCACGGTCAAGCCGCTATATGTGGCGAAGGCCAAAGCGGACCGCTCCAATCCGTTCGCGGAGGCGGTGAAGGACTGGTTCACGCCGCCGGTGGTGGATGCGATTGACCTGTCGCAATACCAAAAACATCCGAATGAGGCCATCACGGTCCTGGCGCACGACGACGTGGAGGTGACGGGCGTGACGGTGGAATTGAAGAACGCCAGCACGCACGCAGTGCTGGAATCCGGCCCGGCGAACTTTGATCCGCCGACGGGCCGGTGGGTGTATATGCCGACGACGGATGCCTCGGCGGTGGCGCAGGTGACGGTGACCGCGACGGCGCTGGATCTGCCGGGTCATCCGGCCACCTTGAGCGCGACGGCGTAAAAGCAAAAGCAGAAAGCAGAAACACGGGCGCGGCTGACTTGGCTGCGCCCTTTGTCCGTGCCGGACGGGCACTCCTTACGGAGGGTCACCAATGAGGAACGGCGCGGTGACGGCGGCGAGCTGCTGTTCGTTGCGTTCGCGCGCATAGTCAATGTTCAGCCGGATTTCCGGTCGGAACGGCTTCAGGACATATTCGTGCGATATGGCGGGAATTATATTTGGCAGCCGCCGCGCCAACTACAAGTATTCTTCCCAGCGTTGAGGGTCACGGCGCAAATCCATCACCGCAACAATCAGGATTTCATCGCTGCGAATCTGGTAAAAGAGGCCGTAAGGAAACCGGTGCGTGCGACAGCGGCGCGTCCGTGGCGACAGCGGCGACCAGGCCAGGGGAAAAGATTCGATGAGGTTGGTGGTAGCCTCCACTTCCGACAGAAATTCTGCGCCCAAACCTTCACGCGCCGACTGATAAAACTCCATCGCCGCCTTGAGTTCCGCTTCCGCCGTTGAAGTGAACCGCACCCTCACTTCGGCAATCCCTTTTTCAAATCGGCGAAAACATCTTCGGCGGCGCGCGCGGTCAATTTGCCGGCGTCAAAGGCGTCAATCCGCCGTTCCGATTCCGCCGCCCATGCGGCTTCGCGCGCCTTTTGTTCCGGCTTGGCAAAAGAACCCCAAAGCAAGTCGAGCAGCCGGGCGCGCTCGGTGGCGGGCAGGCCGAGGATTTCCTCTTGAATGGCGGTGACGCTCATGCTGAAAAACTACAACTGATTTTAGGCAAGGCAAACAGAAAACCGCACTTCAATTTAAAAGGTTGGGTTTGGCGCGTTGGTCGCGCCACGCGAGCAGCAGCAAAATTATTGTGACGAGGCCGGTCAGCCCCACGCACAGCGGCGCGAGGTAACGGTCAATCGGAAGGGAGCCGTGCATCGGTAGGCGGAGTTGGGCGGAAAAGATTTCGCCGTTGCCGGGAATGGACGTTTGCGCGATGACTTGACCGCCGCCCGTGACGGCCTGCGAAATGCCGGAGCTGTCCACCCGGAAAATGGGGACGCCGTGTTCCGCCGCGCGCACGGGGGCGACGCGCGCGTGGAGTTCGTGCTGATGCCGGCCCCACTCCAGCACGTCCATCGTCGGGACGATGAGGAGTTGCGCGCCTTGGCGGACGAGTTCGTCGGTGACGCGCGTGTAGCTCAAATCGTAGCAGACGCACAGGCCGATTTTGCCCCACGGCGAATTCCAGAGCTGCTGTTCCGGCGCAGGCAGGCCGTCGCGGAAGAACTGGATGGGCACGCACTTGACCTGCTGGAAAACTAGCTCGCCATTGGTGCCGATGACGAAGGCGGTGTCGTAAAAATTAGTCGTGCCGAGCGGGGCTTTGCCGCCGACGACGAGAAAACGGGCGTGGTCGCGGCACCAAGCCTTGAGGGCAGCGGGCGGCGGGCCGTCGAGGGTATATTCGCAGAGGACGAAGATGGGCGCGTTGGGGTTTTTGGCGAGGGCTTGGTCGAGGATTTTGGGGAGGATGTTTTCCGGCGGGAATTCCATTTGGATGCCGACGAGGGAAATCTTGCGATGACGAGTTGATTTGCTTTCAGCTAAAGCTGGTAGAAACATGGCTCCCAAAATCCAAAGCAAAAGAAGTATCAGGAGCACTTCGACTAATGAAAGTCTTGTTAAGCGCCGGAAAATCTGTTCCCGATAAAAAAGGAAAACCGTTATTACGCCAAAAACAAAGAATCCGGTTCCATACATTCCAAGCAAATAACTAACAGTCGTTGAAAGATACCCGACATTCAGCCAAGAAAATTTTAAATAATAGAGTTCGCTGCGGAAGTATTCCACGCCCGTCCAGATGATTGGAATCAGCCACGCGGTTTTGACTTTGCCCCAGCGCCGCACGCTGCCGCAGACAATGGCCGCAAACAGCCCGACCCAAAATGCCAGCACCAGCCAGAGGATGAGCGCGATGGCGTTGAAGATGTGCCAGAAGAAAAACAGTTGCGGCGCGTAACTGAGCAAGCCCGTCACCAGCCCGAAATAAAACGCGCGCCGGACATTCGGCTGGTCGGTCAGTTTGACGAGGCCGTAAGCATAACCAAAAATCAGCAGCCCGGCGGCGGGATAATGGATGGACGTGTAAGCCGCCTGAAAACACGCCACGGCCAGCGCGAGCCACAGGCAAGATTTCTTCCAGCCGAGCGGTTCCGCCGAGGGTTTGACGACGTGCATGAGCGCATTGAACGGACAAAACCAGCATGAGAAAAGAAAAAAGAAAAGTCGCGTATGAATAAGGCGGGCCAAGCCAGTCGCCGCGAGGTGATTTCACCGCACAAAGATGCTATGGCGGGGCGCGGTTATTCGGCGTAGCTTTCGCATGATTCCCAACCTGCGTTTGTGCCGCGTGTCAGTTGACAGCGGCGGAACGGCAGGGAAAATTAAGCCGACCACCCAAACCCAAACTGTGAAATACTCTTTGCCCCGCCTGACAACCGCTTTGTGCCAGCGCGTTTTGCTTCTGCTGATTGTCCTCACCGGCTGGCCGGCGTTGGTTCGCCCGGCGCACGGGGAGGCGATGTTACAGTTGTTTAACATGAGCTGGCCGGACGTGACGAAGAAAATGCCGGAGATTGCGGAAGCAGGTTACGACGCGCTGTGGCTGCCGCCGCCGGGCAAGGGGAGCAGCGTGTATTCCATCGGCTACGATTTGTTCGACCCGTTCGACTTGGGCGATTTGAATCAGGCGGGCACGACGGCGACGCATTGGGGCACGAAGGCGCAGTTGCAGGAAATGGTGCGGACGGCGCACCGGTTCGGCATCCGCGTGTATTTCGACAACATCATGAACCACCGGGCGTTCACGGTGCCGGGCTACAACAGCAGCACGGCGACGAATTATTATCCGGGCCTCATCCCGCAGGATTTTCATTTGCAGAAGTCGGGCAATTATTACGTCAACTGGCCGAGCGTGCAGGACTGGGGCAATCAATGGGACGTGCAGTATCAGTCGCTCGGCGGCTTGATTGACCTCGCGACGGAACCGGGTTCGGTGAACGGCAATTTCGGCACGACGCAAGGCAGCAGCATTACCAAGCCGAATTTCATCCGGCATCTGGGGCAAAATCAATTTTACATGGACACAACCAAGCCGGCGATTGAGGGCAGCTTCTGGCATCCGTTCAACGGCACGAACGGCGTGCCGGTCAGCGAGGATGTGAATTCGTATCTCATCCGCGCGGTGATTTACACGCTCGACCAGACGAAGTGCGACGGCTTCCGGCTTGACGCGGTAAAGCACGTCCCGTCGGGTTTTTTCGGCGACAGCTATGCCACGTTCAACGGCTACTGCGGCGCGATTCAGGCGATGTTTGATTACGTCCACGGCTACGGCACGAATGTTTTAGGCAATGGTTATTACGAGAGCGATGACAGTCGGAACAGCCTGTTCGACACGGAAGCTCCGCGCAATGATGCCATGCTCTTCGGCGAACATTTGGGAATGCCACCAACCTACAGCGAATATATCAACAGCGGGATGCGGCTCCTGAATTCGCCCTTGCGCGACCAGATGAATTCCGCGTTGAACGGCAACGCGTCGCTGGCGGGCATGGATTCGCGGGATTACACGCCGTATTCCGGCGCAGTCAGTCCGCCGCAGAGCGTGATGTTTGCGCAGAGCCACGACGCGAGTGGCAGCTACGCGGCGCACCGGGAATTGCAGAACGCGTATTACTTCATGCACGAAGGCGAGGCGGTGATTTACTCCGACGGCTACAACTGGTCGGGCGCGCCAAACTATTTTCCAGCCATCGCCTACGCGAATTATCTCGGTGAATACAACGACAAATATATGCCGGACATCTGCTACCTGCATAACCAGCTCGCGCGCGGCGGCACCTGGACGCGGTGGAGCGATTACAACACTGTGGCTTTTGAGCGCTATGATTATCGCGAGAGCAGCACGCCCAAGGATCAGGTGGTGGTGTTGTTCGCGATGAATGACAACTACGGAGTTTATGGCGATGAATATTTCGTGGACAACATCGGCGACTATTTACCTTCGCACTATGCTATTCCGCCCGGTGCCGGCGGCGATATGCAAGGCTTGGCGGTGAGTTTTCCGCCCGGCTCGGTGTTGCACCAACTGGCTACGTCCACGCCTGGCTACGACCGAACTTTTGCCACGGTCACGGTGCGGGCTGCCACCAACACCCGTTCCGTTGCCAGTGCCAGCGGCGGCAGCACGGTCTATGTCGGCAGCCAAGCTATCCCGTCCGGCGGCGGGGCGATTGAAATCATGATTCCCAGCGGCGGCTGGGTGATGTATGGCTACCAATGGCCGGAAGCCAGTCGCGCGAATCCCTCCACCAACGCGATTATCTTCAAGCAGGGCGGTCGGGAAGTGCCGCACATCACGGTCACGCGCACCGACGGCGTGAACGGTGACACGAACGGCTACAATCCCACTTTCCCCTTCAAGATGCGCGGCAGCGTGGATACTGCCGGCAATGTTATCGGCGGCGTCCATGTGTCGAACCTGACTTACGCGATTGACGTGCCGATTGTGACGAACGCCAACTTCGACATCCTCGTGCGCAACGACGCGTCCTCGGTGAACACGCTGGTGAAACTGGACGGCGGCATTGATTTGAACAGCCAGATGGGACTGGGGCCAACGAACGGCGGCGTCGGCCCGAACGGTTACGATTTGCGCGACAACAAGCCCGGTTACGCGACGGATGTGTTTCTCGGCTACGAGCAGACGGCGTTTCAATTCCGCAACGGCCCGGAGAAATTTGCCGCCAGAAACACCTTAAGCAACAACATCGTTTCGCTGGGCGCGGAGACCTATTACTACACCGTGGGCGGCGGCAGCAACATCGTGGCGGGCGCGGGCACCGGGCAAAGCATCAACAACGCGACCTGCTATTTTAATTATCACGATCCGTTGGCGGCCAACACGGCGACCAACAATGGCACCGCCACCCAGCGGATGCCGCTGAGTCCCACGAACGGCCAACCGGCGGACATCTATGTGCAGGTGGGTGATCCCGGCATGATCAACACGATTTACATTTACTACACCACGGACGGTTCCAATCCCGAAGGCGCGTTCGGCCTCGGCAAAGGCACGACGCAGGTGGCACCGGTGTATTATCTGGCGGCGGAAACCTCAACCAGCACCAAGGAATGGTGGAAAGGCACGATTCCCGCGCAGGCCAACGGCGTTCAAGTTCGCTACAAAGTGGGCGCGTTCAAAGGCGGCAGCTACGGTTTTTATGTGGGCAACCCAACCAGTTGGCCGAGCATCCTGCCGATTTGGGATGGGGAAAGCACCGGCTCCAAGCTCTATGGCTTGACGCAGACAGCCATCACGAATTTCAACCCGACCACCGCCGTCGTGTGGCAGCACAACGATCTGAACACGAACAGCACGACCATCGGTTTGCAATCCGGCTTCCACATCGTGCGGGCGCGGACGTTCCTGCCGCGCACCAACCAGTCGAGCGTTTACAACACATTTTTGCAGACGTTTTATTATGATGGCGCGCTGCCGACGGGCATCATTCCCTATCCGGCGAACAGCAGTTCGATTGGCCAGCGGACTTACACCGTGGTGGTGCGCGCCGACAGCACGGTTACGGGCGTGGATTTTAACATTCAGGACAGCGATCCGAACAATGATGATTTGGTCACCGGCAAGACCGCCGGCAACGGCACCAACGCCAGCGGCGCGCCGGTTTTTGCTGCCGCCACGGCGGTTTCGCCGGACAGCTCGCTGACCGCGCAATACCCGAACTATCCGCAGGAATACCGTTTTGTTTATACGAATGTCCCCAGCAGCGGCAGCGCAATCATCACGGTGCGGTTGAAAGAATTTGCCACGGGCGTTTATACGAATCGCTACACGACGTTGACCGCCTCGGTCACGACGGCGTCGCCGACGCTGGTGGTGCAAATCGCCACGCCCACGAACAATGCGGTGCTGACTTATATCACCGGCTTTTCCAATCGCTTGCAGACGTGTTATGACATCAGTCTGGGAGCCAATTCCAACGACTGGAACATTCTTATCAATGGCGTCTTGCAGCCGCAGGCAAATTATGCCTTTACGACTTTCGGCAATAATTATTCCGTGTGCGGCAACTACCGCACGATTCGCTATGACTGGAAAAATCCGGCGCTGGGCACCAACCTGATTCAGTTTATTTACACCAATCACGTTCCCGCCATCAGCGATGCCATCGTGGTGACAGTCGCGCCGCCGCTGAAGATTTCGAGCCTCGCCAACAACAACCAATACCTCGGCTGGGACAGCGCCGCCGGCGTAAATTATCAAGTGCTGGCGACGACCAATCTCACGCAGCCGTTCCAGCCCGTGAGCGGCATCATTCCCGGTTCCGGCAGTTCGACGTTCTTCTACGATGCGAATCCGGCGGACCAGAAATTCTACGAAATCCAGATGGTGCCGTGACGCGCCGTTTCCAATTTACCCATGAATAAACCTTTCTTTATCCGCCGGCTGTCGGCGTGGTTGTTGGCCGGCGCGTGTTTGGGTTTGGGAATTTCGGCGCCCGCCGGGTTGGCGACGGCTTGGCACATTCCCGACAACAACACCGATGTCGGCGTGAATATGCGGAATCCCGAATTTGAAATCGGGACGAACACGACCGTGAGCTTTTATACCGGCTTTTGGAAATTCAACGGCGCGCCGACGGCCAACCAGACCGGCGGCTGGCTGATTTACAAAGGCGCGTCGCAATCGTCGTGGAGCAGCAACGCACTGGGCTGGTTTATGAATACCAGTGCGAACCAGTATTGGACCAACAGCTTCAACACCTCGGCCTTCGGTGCCAACGAAGTTATCCAGTATTATTATCTGCTCACGTTCGACGGTTCCGGCGGCGTGACGAACACCTGTATTTATGGTGGCGACAGCGGCAGCCTGACGACGGGTTCGCCGGCCACCGCCGCCGCCAATCCCTTCACCATCCGCAACCGCGCTGCGTGGGTCTGGCATAACAACAACCGCGTCTTGAGCGCCGGTGCGGATTTGAACCATTTCAACGCCGCGTTCTGGACAAAGATCGGTTATGTCGGCAAAGACAATTCGCTGGCGTCAAGCTGGGTCAATCATGCGGTGGTTTATTACACCACCAACGGCGCGGTTCCCGCCGGCGCGCTCGGCGTGGCTGGGGCCAGCACCTTGGTCGCGACGCTGAATTTCGATCATCCCGAAGGCGACAACAGCAGCGCGGGCAATGGCATGTGGTGGACCGGCACCGCCACCAACCTGCCGCTTTACGCCGCCATCAATTACAAGGTCGGCGTGTGGAACAGCGCCAACAACGAGGAAAAATTCGGCGACTACAACGCCGGCACGCCCGGCACCATTTTCAGTTTCACCAACGGCGTCGTAGGCGCGCCCGTCCTCACGGTGAATGGCGTCAACGGCGATTACACCACGACGCACGTTTTCGTGAACGAGGTGAACGGGGATTCGATTCCGCTCACCATCACATTTTCGCCCAATCAGCCGAACCTGACCGCCGTGGAAATGTTTTCCAACTTGAACCGCCGCGACCACGCCACGCTCGACGCGAACGGTGATGGCATTGAGGACGGCATCATGCCGCCGGACGGAAATAAAATTGTCGCCGGTGACGACAATAATTATTACAAGGCCTATACGATGACGGCGACGGGCGGTGGGCAGTATGCGCTCACGCTCAACGCCACCAAGACCGGCGCGTATCGCCTCACCGCGCGCTATCAAGTTTCAGGCAACACGAACTGGGTCTGGTATTCCGGCGGCTCCAGCGGCCGCCGCGACCATGCCGTCGTTGTTTCGCCGACAAAGGCGCGCGACATCGTGCTGTATGAGTTGAACGCGATGAATATCGGTGCGCAGGGCACGAACCAGAATGACCGCAGCACGTTTACCGATTTGTATAACGGCCCCGGTTCACGGCCCTACGACGCGGTGACGAACCGGTTCAATCTGGATTACGCCAAAAATCTCGGCGTGAACTGGCTGTGGTTCCAGCCGATTCATCCCATCGGCATTGCCGGGCGCGGCACCGACCCGGCGACGGGTTTGCCTTACGCCGTCGGCAGTCCTTACTCGATCAAAAACTTTTTCCAGATCAACCCGCTCTTGAGCAAGGCCAACACGCGCGACGCGGCGCTGAATGAATTCACCAACTTCGTTGCGGCGGCGGATGCGAAGGGCCTGAACGTGATGCTCGACGAGCCATTCAACCACACGGCGTGGGACGCGGAACTGGACGCCAGCGGCGTCTATTATTTCGCCGCCTCAAATAATCCGGCCAACTGGCAGCCGACCGATGAGATCCGCAACCGCGAAGCGCGTTTTTTTTCAGCCAGCGGTGATTATTGCGCCCGCGCCAGCAGCGCCAGCAACGTCGCCGCCGCGCCGGATCGCGGGGACTTTGGCAAGTGGCCGGATGTGCATGACATTTTCTTCGGCCGCTATTCCGCGCTGGTCTGCCAGAATCCCAGCGACAACAACAATTATCTGAACGAGGGCGACACGTTTGATTATTCCACCGCCACCGGCAGCTTTGACCAGATCACGCAAAACGTCTGGCGCTATTTCTCGGACTGTCTGCTTTACTGGCTCGACAAAACCGGCTGTCCGCAGGGCACGCCGGCGAACCAGACTTACAAGGGCATTGACGGCTTGCGCGCCGATTTCGGGCAGGGCCTGCCGCCGCAATGCTGGGAATACATCGTCAACAAAGTCCGCAGCCGCAAATGGGATTTTGTGTTTATGTCCGAATCGCTCGATGGCGGCGCGGTGACGTATCGTTCCAACCGGCACTTCGACATTCTCAACGAGAACATTGTTTTTCCGCTGCAATCGGCCTCCACGGCGACCGATTACCGGAACATTTTCGAGGCGCGGCGCGCGGCTTACGGTCAGGGACTGGTGCTGCTCAACAACACGTCGCATGACGAGCAGACTTACAGCGATCCGTATCTGGCGCTCATCCGCCACATGGCGTGCAGCGCGGTTGACGGTGCCCCGATGATTTTCTACGGTGAAGAACTGGGCGTGACGACCTATTCTGGCTTCGATCAATACGAGGTCAATTTCGGCAAGAACATCCCGCAGTTCAAAACTTATAATTCCCTCCAGCCGATTTTCCACAATCGCGCTAACGGCGTGGACTATCTCTGGCCGGTCTATGCGGCTATCAATCAGGCGCGCAGTTTCAGTCCGGCGTTGCGCAGTTCGAGTCGGTATTTTCTCGACCAGACCAGCGGCGGTGCCCAGGCGTCTATTTTCTCCGTGGCAAAATATGTCACGGCCAACGCCGCGCCGAATGCCAGCGACGTGGTGTTCGCGTTCAGCTCGCTGGATCGCAACAACCAGCAATCTGGCACGTTCAACGTCAACATCACGCAGAACGGCTCGAATCTTTTCGGCATCAAGCCGGGCCGGATTTACAACGTGAGAAATATTTCCGCCTACACCGGCGCGGACGCGAACCGCCGCAATTACTGGCTCTGGAACGGCGGTAGCGGCGGCATCGCCGGCAGCAATGTGTTGAACAACGGCGTTACGGTGATCTTGAATCCGGTGCCGTCGAGCGATGCCGCGTGGAGCACCGCGCCGTTCGAGGCGCAGTATCTGAAACTTTACGACGTGACGCCGCCGCCCGCGCCCGCTGCGCCCGGCATCGCTTCGACGAACAATTATGTTTTTGGCAACGGCGTCACGTTCACTTGGCCGGCAGTGACGGATGCTGAAGGCGGCGTGAGTAGTTATCACGTTTTGATCGGCACCACGCCCGGCGGCGCGGAGGTGACGAACGTGTATGTGCCGGGAACGTCGTTCACCGTGACGGCGGCTTTTGGCGCACATCTTTACGCGACGGTGACGGCGGTCAACAACGCGGGCATTGAAAGTTCGGCCAGCACCAGTTCGTCCGTCGCGCTGCTGAATCCGGGCTGGGTGCCGGTGGTCGGCATGACGGCAAAAAATCTCCTGAACTGGTCGAGCGTTTCCGGCCAGATTTATCAAGTCTGGTCCACGACCAACTTGGCCGTGCCGTTTGCGGCCTTCAGCGGGACGTTGACAGCAGCGGCCCCGACGATTACGTTTACTAACAATCCAACGAACGCCGCGCGTTATTTCAAGATCCAGTTGTGGCCGTAAGTTTGGCCGGCATCGCATGAATATGCGGTATGACAAATTATTAATTCTTGCTAAAAGTAATAAAACCAAAACCTCATGAAAAATATAAAACTATTGGCAATCAGTGCCGTGCTGGCATCGCTGGCGTTGGCGGTTCAGGCCCAAAGCCCGACGACATTCAATGGTAACGGCAACGCCGGCTTTGGGGGCGCGGTGGGGAATGGCAATCTGGTGCTCAGTGACAATGGCACCAATCTTACGATTACGCTCAACTCGGCGTCGGCGCTGGGTGGAGACGACCTCGTTCTTTACATTGATTCCATTGCGGGTGGTTATTCCAGCACCGCTGGTTTTAATGATGCCTACGACGGTGGACGCCGCGCGGTTTCTGGTTACAGCGGTTCTGCACAGAGTGTTCTGACTTTTGCTTCGGGATTTTCAGCTGATTATGCCATAGACATTGGGAATACTTACGCCAGCCTGTTTGGATTAAATAATGGCGGCAATAATAGTTTGAACTGGATTACGGGAGCGTCCCAATCCGGGGCCTCACCTTACACGCTGGTCATCCCGTTGACTGACTTGGGATTGACTCCCGGTGCTGGACAAACGATTGAGTTGTTTGGCACTTTTGTCTCCGAATCTGGCTATCGCTCCACGGAAGCGTTGGCAGGCAACGACACTGGTATTCAAGGATGGAATGCTTTTACGCAGACGAGTTTCGCCGCTTACACCACCGTGACCGCCACGCCTGAACCTTCGACGCTGCTGCTGTCTGCCTCCGGTCTGGTGACGCTGCTGTTTTTCCGTCGCCGTTGAAATAATTTGCGTCCTTTTCCTTCCAGCCCCGGAATTTTTCCGGGGCTTTTTTTCTTCCTGATTTAACGGCCGCTTTCGCGGATTAGTTGGGCCAAATGGGAATTAAACACCTTGGCGCCTAAAAGATTTTCCAAATCAAGGTGCAGCCGGTAACGCCAGTAAAAATTCGGGATCGCCGGCACGTTGATGCGCTCGGTTTCCACGTCGGCGCGGCGTAGTTGCTCGTTCGTGCCTAGCAAATCTTGCAACTGGAAAATGCTCCACATCGCCGGTGACGCGAGATGCTGCCGCACCACGGCCTCAACAATTTCCGGCGACGCCACGCGCGGCGCTTCGCCAGCAAGTCCAAGTTCGTGGTTGAAAAACTTCTGCGTCAGCTCGCGGTCTTCCGTCCACCAACCGCGAATCGTGCTCATGTCGTGCGTCGAAGGCGTGACGACGCTCAAATAGGGTGCATCGGCGGGCCGCGAAAACGCCACGCCCATCGCCTTGGGCATCCGCTGGATTTCGAGGCTCAACAGGCCGAGGTCGCGCATCACCTCCGGCACGCACGCCGGCACGAGGCCGAGGTCTTCGCCGCAGATGAGCATATTCGTGACGCGCTTGAGCGCTGGCAATTTCTGCATCGCCTCGCGCATCCAGAAATCGTCCTGCCGCCGGAAAAAATAATCCACATACAAATCGCGCAGCTTTGCCTGTTGATCCGGCGCGAGATTTTTGAACGAGTCCGTCTGCTCCATCGCAAAGCGGAAATGAAATTTTCCATCCACCGCA
>Ga0208507_1000797_pt1 | contig 19005 bp, 11 predicted proteins | sample CryBogCBH12Aug01_FD_184626 | JGI IMG/M metagenome (GOLD analysis project Ga0208507, IMG submission 184626) | Freshwater microbial communities from Crystal Bog, Wisconsin, USA - CBH12Aug09.1 (SPAdes) (version 2) | ecosystem: Environmental > Aquatic > Freshwater > Lake | place: Crystal Bog... | reverse complement strand
CGTTTGTGTGACCGGGCTGGCCATCGAGGGAATAATCCAAGCGCAGTTCCTTGACGTGCTCGTAGGCCGGGTCGCGGCCAAAGGCATCGTTGCCGACCGTCACAGTCAGTTGTCCGTCGCGTGTCAGTTCGGAAAGCTTCGCGGTCACATCCATTTCAGCCGAGCCGTCGGTGGCGGCATAAACGGCGTGCTGAATTTCCACTTTCGGTCCGACATGATTTACCGTTGCGCTGCCGCTGACGGCGATGACGTGATCGGCCGCATCGGCCGCATGCCGGAAGATGACGAAGACCGAGCCGGCGGGGTCGAGATTCAGCCGCACCTTGGTGCGTCCATCGGCGGTGCTCCAGACGGCGGCAGGTTCAATGACACCGGTGTCGGGATGCCAGAGTTCGGGCAATTTGCCCGCCACGCGGAACGTGCATTCGGCCGTGTCGAACTGACGACGCTGGTTGGAGACAAAATAAATATCCGCGCCGCCAGCCACGCGATGGACGTAGGCCAAGTGGGAATTGCCGGTGGCACCTTGAAATTCAAAATCCGGTTTCAGGTTTTGATCCGCCAACACCTCGCCCAGTGATTTGCCCCAGACGGTGCGGCCATGCCCAAAGTGATTTTCAAAGATGGAAGTGCCGTCGCATTTGCCCCACAACTCATCGGCGAGCTTTTTCATCTGCGCGTCGCACTGGGGATAATCGGTCAGGCTCGGCGAATGTTGCGGACGCGGGCCGACAACGGTGGCACCGGCACGCACGAGTTCGCGAATGTGTTGCAACGTCGCCGGCGTCAGATTTGCATCGTTGGGCGGCAGCACCAGCACCGCGTAGTTCGCGCCGCTGGCGAGAACGATGCGTCCGGACTGCACGGTCGCGGTGCGCAACGCGTCGGCGTTTACGGCGTCATAATCGTAGCCCAAGGGCAGCGCAGGATTGCCCTGACGCATTTCCACGGGCGCAGTTTCGCCGGTGAAATAGGCGACGTCCTGAACGGCGCGGCCCTGTTGCAACAGGTATTGGCAATGCGCGATGTAATCAATCCACGCCTTGCCCGGATGCCACCACGTTTCCGTGCGCTCGAAATGAAAACCCCATTGGCCCATCGTCATGCCCGGCCAGACATTCGTCCACGGCTGCATCGCGTAACGGTGAAAGACGTAGCGGTTCAAACCTTGGCAATACATCAAGTCGCCGAGCGTCTTGAGCGAATAAGGATCTTCCTGCCAACGCCCCGAATGCGGGCTGGGCGCGGCGGTGAAGGATTCCGCACCGACGTAAGTTTTGCCGTAAACATGCGCAATGGAGGAGGCAAGCTTGACGGACGGATGCCCCGAGCTGCCGCTCCAAAATTCACCCATCACAAAATCCGACGACGCGCCGCTTTGCATGGAATCAAACGGGCCGGTGTAAGGTTCCACCGCGCTGATCAGCCCGTGCTGGTGGCACAGCTCCGTGAAATGGCCGAAATAATTTTCCGCAAACAAATCGGCAATCGTGCGGCGCAAGTCCCAGAGAAAACGCTCCGTGACGGCGGGATTATCCACGACGCGGTCGGTGAACACCGGCAGATAGGTGAGCAAATCGTAGCCGCGACGTTTCTTGAATTCCTCCCGGAAATTTTTGGTCCAGGTCTGGCCGCCAACTTCATAGCTGTCCACCAGAGAACCGGCTAGTCCCTGACCGCCGAGCGGCTTGATGTCATCAAGGACTTTCTGCATGAAGCCGGCCCAATGCACGTCCAGCGCCGTCTTGCTGAACTTGTCGCACTCCAAGCCTTCGCCCCCGTAGGCGGCGGGATGGTTCTTCACGCCCGTTGGTGTGTAACCGAAGCGCAGCACCATCCATTTGCCTGCCGGCACTTGCCAGGTCAATTTGCCGTCCGCCGTCAGCTTGGAGGTGAGATCAATCATTTCCCGCCGTGGCACCGCGCCCGCCGGATTAAAAATCTCGTCACGATCCGGCAACGCTTCGGTCTGGCCAACGCCCCCGCCGATGGACATGGTAATTTTCCGCCCCAAATTTTTAATCTTCAAAAGCGGCTCCGACCCGACGGGATAGGCCAGCACCGCAATGTCGCGGTAAAACCCCAGCTTCGCCGTCGGCTGTGGCAACGCGGATGAAAAATTCGTCGGGCCGGTGAGCGCCAACTCGCTGGCGACGACCTTCTGCATGGCAATTTCCGGCGTGTTCCACGGGCCGCCGCTGCTGGACCAGCCCGCGCAATTTTCCACGGTGAGTTCGAGCCCCAGCCGGTTTCCCTCCGCGATGGCGAACTTGAAATCATCGCGCCATTCCGGGCTCATGAATTCCACCGGCCCGCGTGGGATGCCGCAATCCGCGTTCACGATGGTCGCGCCGCCGAGGCCGATTTGCTTCATCGCTTCGAGGTCGGCGGTGATGCCGGCCTTGGTGATGTTGCCGTTCATCCAATGCCACCACGTCTGCGGCTTGGCGGAATCGGGTGGATACAGAAAGCCGGTTTCCAGCGGATCGGCGGCGGACACAGTGAGAACCAAGCACAGCCAGACTGAACCGAGCAGGAGACGAGACGTTTTCATAATGTTGTTTTGTAAATTTATACGGCGATTATTTATATGCGGTGGCTAACCGGACGCAAGCCACGGCCACGGGGTTACTGGTTTTGCATGAACAGTCTGGCAGCTTTTATGCGCCAGATTACAACCGACTCGGCATGACCTCAATGGCCTTTTATTCATCTTCCTTCTCACTGGCGGAGATAAACGGTAGAGTGCGCGATCGATGGCCGTGACGCTTTACGATTTGATTCCGCGCGACGAGAAGATTAGCAACGATGTGTTGCTGGGACGTTTTCTCGAATATGCCGAGGTGCGCAAGCTCCAACTGTATCCGGCGCAGGAGGCGGCTATTTTGGAATTGTTCGAGGAGAAAAATGTCATTCTCAACACGCCGACCGGTTCGGGAAAATCTTTGGTGGCGGCGGCGCTGCATTTTCAAGCCATCGCCAAAAGCCGGCGTTCAATTTACACCTGCCCGATCAAGGCGCTGGTCAACGAAAAATTCATGGCGCTGTGCCGCGAATTTGGCCCGGACAATGTTGGCCTCGCCACCGGCGACGCCTCGGTGAACCGCGACGCGCCCATCCTGTGTTGCACGGCGGAAATTCTCGCGAACATTGCGTTGCGCGAAGGCGCGGCGGCGAATGTGCAGGACGTGGTGATGGACGAGTTTCATTATTACGCCGATCGCGAACGCGGCGTGGCGTGGCAGGTGCCGCTGCTGACTTTGCCGCAATCGCGTTTTCTCCTGATGTCGGCCACGCTTGGCGACACGGCATTTTTTGAAACGGAACTGACGCGGCTGACGGGACGGCCTACGGCGACAATTTCTTCAACCGATCGCCCGGTGCCACTGGCGCATGAGTATTCAGAATTGCCGCTGGCAAAAACTTTGGAAAGCCTTGTCGCCGGCGGTCGCGCGCCGGTGTATGTCGTGCATTTCACGCAGTTGGACGCGGCGGAAAGCGCGCAGGATTTTACGAGCATCAATGTCTGCACGCGCGAGGAAAAAGCGGCGATTGCCAGCACGCTGGAAAATTTTAAGTTCACCAGTCCCTACGGGCCGGAAATAAAAAAGTGGTTGCGGCACGGCATCGGTTTGCATCACGCGGGACTGCTGCCGAAATACCGCGTGCTCGTTGAGCAGCTTGCGCAAAAAGGTTTGCTCAAAGTCATTTGTGGCACGGACACGTTGGGCGTCGGCATCAACGTGCCGATTCGCACGGTGTTGTTCACGCGGCTGTGCAAGTTCGACGGACAAAAGACCGGCATTTTGAGCGCACGAGATTTTCACCAGATCGGCGGACGTGCTGGACGCAAAGGTTTTGACGACCAAGGTTGGGTCGTCGCGCAGGCGCCGGAACACGTTATCGAAAATCTCAAGCTCGCGGAAAAAACCGCGCGCGATGGCAAGAAAACTGTGAAGCGCCAGCCGCCGGAGAAAAATTTTGTCAACTGGGACAAGAACACTTACATCCGCCTCATCGCCGCCGCGCCGGAAAAACTGATGTCCCGTTTTCAAGTGACGCACGCGATGCTGCTGAATGTTTTGAGCCGCAAAGGCGATGGTTGCGCGGCGATGCAAAAACTTATTCGCGATTGCCACGAAACGCCGAAGCAGAAGAAAGCCCACACGCAGCGCGCGTGGCAGTTGTTCCGTTCGCTGGTGGAGCGGAAGATTGTGGAGTTCATTCCCAAGACCGAGGCTGGCGCGTATCTGCGCGTCAATGTTGAGTTGCAGGATGATTTTTCGATGGATCAGGTGTTGTCGCTATTTTTGCTGGAGACGATTCCGTTGCTTGATCCGCAGGCGCCAGATTATGCGCTTGTGCTACTCACGCTGGTCGAATCTATCCTCGAAGACCCGGCCATCATCTTGCGCAAGCAACTCGACAAGGTAAAAGATCAGAAGATGGCCGCGATGAAGTTTGAAGGCATCGAATATGACAAGCGGATGGAGGAACTCGAAAAGTGCGAATACCCGAAGCCGAACCGCGAGTTTGTTTATTCCACGTTCAACGCGTTTGCCGACCGGCATCCGTGGGTGGGGCAGGAAAACATCCGGCCCAAATCCATTGTGCGCGAAATGTTCGAGGAATTTCGCTCCTTCGCGGATTACATCAAGCTCTATGAATTACAGCGCGCCGAGGGTATTTTGTTGCGGCATTTGAACAGTGTTTTCAAAGTCCTCGCGCAGACCGTGCCGGACACCGCCAAAAATGATCAGGTGCGCGAAATGGAACTTTATCTCGGCACCATGATTCGGCAGGTGGACTCCAGCCTGCTCGACGAATGGGAGAAAATGCGCGATCCGAATTATCAGCGCACCGAGATTCAGGAAGTTCGTCCGCCCGGCGCTGACGAGGCGGCGGCTGACATCACGCGCGACCCGAAGGCGTTCACCGCCGCCATTCGCAACCGGATATTTATTTTTCTGCGCGGACTCGTGGTGGCTGATTACGAGACGGCCATCGCCCATCTGGATTCACCGCTGGACGGTGACGGCGCGAATTGGACGCCCGACCGTTTGGACAAAATTATGGCAGCTTACGAAGCCGGGCACGAACGGCTTTGCCTCGATCCGAACGCCCGCAACGCGCGGCATACTTACGTCACGCCGTCCGAAGACAAAAAACTTTGGCGCGTGCAGCAGATGCTGGTGGATCCGAAGGAAGATAATGACTGGGTTGCGGAATTCGTGGTGGACTTGGTTGAATCCCGGAAACGCAGCGCCGCGACTTTGCGCCTGCTGCGAATCGGCCAATTAGCTTAACCGGCTGGTTGTGCAAAAATGCTCGAATTTCCCGCGCCTTGGTCATGCGTCGTGGAACTGGTGGGCGGATGTGCCGGTGAAGCATCAATGACGGCAGAAAAAGCTTGTCGTCCGGCGGCGTAGGCATAACTTCACCTTAAACCAGCCAGCTAACCATCAATTCAATCTTGCCATGCTTAACATCGCCTTGTTTGGCCCGCCGGGAGCCGGCAAAGGAACCCAGTCGGAGTTCCTGATCAAGAAATATAATTTGTTTTACATCTCCACCGGCGATTTGCTGCGGAAGGAAATTGCCGGCAAAACGCGGCTGGGACTTGAAGCTCAAAACATCATTGCCGCCGGCGGGTTGGTTTCGGACGAAATTATCGTGCAGATTATTGAGAAAACCATCACTGATAATCCCGGCTCCAATGGTTTTTTGTTCGACGGTTTTCCGCGCACTTACATTCAGGCTTACATTTTGGAAGGGCTGATGCTCAAGCTCCACACGTCGTTGAATTGCCTCATCAGCCTCAATGTGCCGGAGGAGGAATCCGTCCGGCGCTTGATGAGTCGCGGACTGACGTCGGGCCGCAGCGACGACAACGAATCGGTGATTCGCAACCGGCTGCGAGAATACAATCAGAAGACGCTGCCGGTGCTGCAATTTTACCGCGACAAAGGGATTTATGTGGAAATGGACGGAACGGCGAGCATTGAAGCAGTTCGCGAGCGCATCACCGAAATCGTGCGGAATGAATTGTCCAAAAGTCTTTTCAACGTGGTGTTATTTGGTTATCCGGGTTCAGGCCGTGGTTCCCAAGGCAAGGCACTGGCGAAAAAATTCGGGCTGGAATATGTCGCCACCGGCCCGATGCTGGACATGGAAATCAAGCAGGGCACCGCGACCGGAAAAAAAATCACGGCGCTTTACGAGAGCGGGCAGTTGGTGCCGGATGAAATTGTGGTGCAGCTCATCGAGAAGCGGCTGGCAGATTCAAAGGGCGTGAAGGGTTTTATTTTCAAGGGTTTTCCGCGCACGTTGGTGCAGTCCTACATTCTCGACGGTCTGCTGAAAAAACACGGTTCGGCTATTTCTCAAATTGTTGAAATCGAAGTGCCGACTTTGGAACTCATTCGCCGGCTCGATGCCCGCAGCCAGACCGCCGGCTGTATGCCGTATGATTCCAGCACCGCGAAAATCGTGAAGCGGCTGCACGAACATGAAACCAAGACGGTGCCGGTGATCGAGAAATACAACCAGTTGCACGGCGTTATTAAAGTTGATGGCATGGGGACGTTTGATGAAGTGTTTGCCCGCATCGCCGGCGTCATTGAAAATGGGTTCAAAAATATGCGGTAGCCTTGACTGTGCTGGCAGGCCGCGCTGACTTTTCTGCTATCAGTTTTTATTCGGCGAGCAGGGCTTTGGCGGCGTCATAGTCATCCGGACTTACCTGAACTCGGACATAGCCGACGGCATTCAAATTGAAGCCCATCGCTTGCACCACCGACTGATCCGGGATAAACGCCTCAATGCCCGCCGCCCGCAGCCGGCTGACAATCAAATCGGCGGATACCAGCGTGCCGCATCGGACCAGCGTAACCAAATCCAGTTGCCGCTGTGCCGGCGTGAGTTCGGCGAACTCAAATTCTGCGCGCGGCAAAATTGGGGGCCGGGCTGAAACGGGTTTTGGCGCGGCGGGTTCGGGTGAAATCGGGGTTTGGTCAATCGGACACACCAGCGTGTCGTCGAGATACTCGGCTCCGCAATAAGGACAGGCTTTCATGTTGTTTGGAGCATTCAGTTTTTCGTTCGCCGGGTCAATCTTCAGCTCATTCAGCACTCAAACCGCTGATAAGTTGACTTCGGTGGTTGACCAATAAAAAAAGCGTTCGGTGACAGACGCCAAGGAGGTGGGACAGGGGATGTCCGCTGAAGAAACGTGCTGCCACCGAACTCTGTTCGTTTGTCTCATGTGTGTGGTTTTTGAGCTAACCATCATTTGTGATTTCTTAACCCTGTGCCACCGGCGATCGATTCGTGGAGACACTTCCGAACTTCAGGCCTTGACAATTACTTGTGACCGGCAGACTTTCCTTTTAGGAAACCTAAACGCGAATCAAGCCATGACCACCACGGCATCCCTCACCTCGGCGCAACGGAAAAGTGAGTTGCGGGCCAACGTGCTGGCCTTGGCTGAAGCGTGCCCGGTGGAGAATTGCAATCCGGTCGATTGTCCGCTGTATCAGCTTCGGCAAAAGAAATACACCGCGCGGTTGGCGTGGTTCAACGCTTTGAGCGAGGACGATTTGGCTTATCTCGCCGCCTACCACGATGTCTGCTTGAACCTCAAATTGGCGCAAAAAGTTGCCGAGGAAAATTTCTTTCCCGAAACCTAGTCGCCCATCGGCGCAATCTTCAGCGGAATTTTATTCCTGATCCGTGACCGTGTCGTGAAACTTCAGGATGTCGCCTTTTTCGCCCTTGAGTTCGGCTTCCTTGAACTTGATCGCCGTGCGCGGATGCTGGTTCAACATTCCGGTGAGCAGATACGGGAGGTCGTAGCCCCAGAGCAGTTTCGCGCGCATCGGCTCGATGTGGTTCGCCACGCAATCAAGCACGGGGCGCAGTTCGTATTTCGGATTGTGCAGAAAGGCGAGCAGCACTTCCATCGGGCAGTTGCCCGCGCCGCGACCGAGACCAGCCATCGTGGCGTCGAGAAAATTTGCGCCCTCAATGATGCCTTCAATCGTGTTGGCAAACGCGAGCTGCATATTGTTGTGCATATGCACGCCCACTTCCTTGCCGGACGCTTTGCAGTAGCCGAGATATTTTTTCACCAGCGCATGAATCTGTTCGCTGTAAAACGCGCCGAAACTGTCCACGACGTAAATCGCCTTGGCCTCGGATTTCGCGAGCATTTCCAAGCCCTCATTTAATTCGCGGTCGGGAATAGTGGACGCGGCCATGAGGTTGACGGTCGTTTCGTAGCCTTTGTCGTGCGCGTCCTTGACCATGTCCAGCGCGGTCGGAATCTGGTGGATGTAGGTCGCCACGCGGATCATGTCGAGGACGGAATCCTTCTTCGGCAAAATATCTTCCTGATAATCGCAACGCTCGGCATCAGCCATGACGCACAGCTTGAGCGCGGTTTTGTTGTCGCCGACGATGCGGCGAATGGATTCTTCGGTGCAGTATTTCCAGTCGCCATGTTCGCCGACCTTGATGCCTTTGCGCGAGGACTTGTAGCCGATTTCCATGTAATCCACGCTGGCGGCCACGCAGGTGTCATAGACCACCTTGACGATTTTGTCCTCGAAATGGTGGTTGTTCATCAGGCCGCCGTCGCGGATGGTGCAATCCACGACCTTGATTTCCGGGCGGTAGGAGAGCCAGCGGCTGGTGGCGTTATTTTTTTCGGATGATTTGGTGGCTTTCATTTTAGACATTTGGTGTTGGGCACATTGTCGCCAAAATCAACCGGCGAGAGACAGGATAAACTGGCTGAATTATTCGACACATTTTGCTTCGGGCCATGACAAGATAAGTTGACTGCCGTTGCCGGCTCCAGTCGGGTGGCGGATTTCGGCGTGTGAATAATTCCTTTGAAATCCGCCGCGCTTGGCGGCAAGCTCTCCGCACGGCGGCGATCTACGATGAAATTATCGTCGTCCGAAAATCCCATGCCCAACACCGCACCAACCTCGTCGCCGGATCCGCTCGCGCGGCTGATTCAGAAGCCTCAATTTATCGGCTGGCTCGGCGCGGCGGACTTCGCGCGGGCGCTCGTGCTCACCAGCGATGTCTGGAAAACGCAGGCCAAAGGCGTGCCGCATAATTGTTTTTTGCTCGCGGCCACGGCGGAGGTTGGCAAGTCGGTGGAAGAAATTTTATTGCTGCGCGTGTCCGGTTCCGCCGAGGCGCCGGCGGATGCGGAACTGCTGGCGAAGCTGGAAAAACTCAAAGCCCGTTCGCCCGCTTCCGGCGGCGAATTGACGGTGGAGGAATTTCAATTTGGCCTGCTGCAATGCCGCGTGCTGGGAACTTTTTATTTGCAGGACGGACGGTTGCGCCTTGGCAGCGACGTGGAAAATTTCGCGCAGGCGGCGGGCTTGGCGGTCTATCGGCCCGAAGGCGCGGCGTTGGAGGCGATTGTGAATTACATCAGCCCGGCGCGCGTGGCGGCGGCGGAAGAAGAGGCGCGGCGGCTGGGTTTGAAAGGCGCGTTGCCGCGTTTTCCCATCGGCACGGTGCGTTACGCGTCCACCGAGCGGTTGCATCGCGGCGGGGGCGCGGAGCGGGCGGTGTTCCATTTGAACGCGGTGGATTTTCTCGCGCGGCGCACGGCGGTGTTTGGCATGACGCGCACGGGCAAATCCAACACGGTGAAAAAACTGGTCTCGGTGGTGAAGCATACGAGCGACGATTTCAAACTAAAAATCGGCCAGATCATCTACGACTTGAATGGCGAATACGCGAACGCCAACCAGCAGGACAAAGGTTCCATCGCCGAGGTTTTTCCGGGCGACACGGTGCGCTACCGGATGATGCCCGCGCCGGGCTTCGAGCTGATTTTGAACAATTTTTTCCGGCAAATTGCGGAAGGCCACAGCACGCTGCGTGGCTTGCTGGAGGCGAGCAAGCTGCCGCGCTCCGCCGATTTGGAGGCGTTCTTGAGCATGGATTTTGTGCCGCCAAACAAGGAGGATTGCAGCAGCGACTACGAGTTTCAGCGGCAGTCCGCGCTGCATCAGCTCAAGCTGGCCGCGTATCAGGCCGTGCTGGCGCGGGCTGGCTATGAGCTGCCGCCGAATTTCAAAATCACGTTCGAGGTGAATCCCGCCATCCGCAACAAGGTGAATCCCTCTGTGGATCCGGCGAACGGTCTGACCGCCGCGCAGGCTTACGAATGGTTTTATCTCGTGCGGCAGATTCAGGACGAACTCATCACCACCACCGGCGGGTCGTGGATCGAGCCGGACACCAATGTGCTCATCAATCTGCTGCTCCAAAAAAATGATCAGGGTGGCTACATTCCCGGCTTTCGCTTGCTTCAGCCGTTCAAGGATTATCACGCGCCGAACCGCAGCACGGATGTTTGCGACGAGATTTACAACCACTTGGCCGTTGGGAAAATTGTCATCCTTGATTTGTCTGTTGGCGACCCGGTGCAGCGCGAACGTCTGGGCAAACGCATTGCGCGGCATATTTTTCGCAGCTCGATGGCGACGTTCAATACCGGCCAGCATCCGCCGCACATTGTGGTTTACGTCGAGGAAGCTCACAACATCATTGGCCGGCACGAGGCGCTCACGGAAATCTGGCCGACGATTGCGAAGGAAGGTGCGAAGGCGCGCATCGCTGTGGTTTATGCCACGCAGGAAGTTTCCAGCATCCACCCGAACATTCTGGCGAACACGGAAAACATCATTGTCTCGCACCTCAACAATCACAACGAGATTGGCGAGCTGGCAAAGTATTACGACTTCGGCGATTTTGCGGACTCGCTCATCCGCGCGCAGGACGTGGGCTTTGCGCGCGTGAAAACACTGTCGAATCCGTTTGTCATTCCGGTGCAGATCGATCGGTTTGATCCGGAAAAGGAAAAAAGGCGCGTGGCTGGTGGAAAATCACATTAAGCCACCATTGGACGCAATGTGATTTTGCAAACTCGTCTGTGGCGGGTTGACTAAATTAATTACGGCGTTGGAACGCTGGTCGAAAATGTCAGCGTGGCAACCCGGCTGGTCACACTGCCAAAATTGTTGCTGATGATGACTTGATAATTTCCCAAATCACCCGTGGCAACCGAACTGATGTTCAAATTGGCGGTGTCATATCCACTAATGATGGAAGAAGAACTCCAAACCGGATTGCCATCCGTCAAAAAATTGGTTTGGTTGAATACCCATTGATAGGTAAGCGTGGGAATGCCGGTGGCGACGACATTGAATCTGGCCGTCTGACCATTGGTCAAGGCGACGTTCGCCGGCTGGGTGATGATGATTGGCAAAAGCGAGACCGACAACGTGACGACACTGCTGGTCACACTGCCAAAGCTATTCGCCACAATGACCCGATAACTTTCCATGTCATTCGTAGTGACCGCGCTGATGTTCAAATTGGTCGTGGCGGAGCCAGCAATGACCGAGCCGCCGTCCGTCGTGCCATCCGTCAAATCCGACCAGCCGTTCGTGCCGGTGAGGCTGGATTGCCACTGATACGTCAGCGGTTGACTGCCGGTGGCAGTGAAGGCGAAGTTGACGCTTCCGCCATTGGTCGTGCCTTGCGCTAACGGTTGTTTGGAAATCAAGGGTGGCGCGGCAATGAGGAAGGTGCCGGTGTTCGTGCCTTGGAAGCTGCCATTGTCCGCATAGGTTTCCACATAGAAACTGCCGGTTTCAGAAGCATTCGTGGTGTTTGCGGTGGTCTGATTGGTGAAGGTCAAGATATAATAATCATTCAGGTTGTCCCGGTTCAGTTGCAGGAGCGACCCAATGCGGCTGTAATTGGTATAAACAAAGGTGCCGACACCATTGGTCACGAAATTATTGTCTGCGTAATCGTTATAATAGTAAGACAAAATAGTTAGGAGCGTATTCGTTGCGACCGAATAACTATCGTTATTGGAATCATAGGAAAACTTGTCCAACAGGATCGTCACCGAGTTGCTGGTTCCGATGGTGGCCACGGTGCCGGCCAAGGCCACCGGCGGTTTGTTGCTCCAAGTGCCGGAGTAGTTTTTTAGGTGGTTGAACGTGACTTTCACCCGGTCGGAAATATTCCCTGGATAGTCTTTGTCCAAGGGCAGGTTGAGCGGCTTGGAAAGCGAAATTGAGTTGGAATTACCATCGCCCAAAACCGTGGGCGGAGTCAGAAAAACCAAAATATTTTGCTCGGAGCCATCGGCATAGCTCAAGCGGATGGTGGCCCCACCGGTCAGGTCGGACAGGGCCAGATTGGTTGCCGTGGTCAGTCTAAAGCTGTTGGTGAAACCATCCGTATTATCCGTATCCGAGAAAATACCGGTAGTGGCATTGGTATCGGCCTCGGTGAAGCGCAAATAAACCGTGTCATTGTTTGAAGCGCTGGGCGGTGCTTCATAACGGAGCACCAGCTTGCCGGTCAACGACCCCGTTTTCTTGTAAGTGTAGGAGCCGACATCCATGCCATCGCTGAACGTGCCATTCGTGCCGGAACCGAAGCTGATAAAATAAGGTGCAGACTGATTGGTCGTGTTAATCGTGCCGCCAGCTAAAGCCGTTGGTGCCGCAGCGTAAACCAGTTTCAGTTTATTGGTCTTGGAACAAAGCCCGCTCCGGTCAACCGCATAAGCGAGCACATAATTTGTGCCGGGCGTCAAAGTCAGAGCGTTCACCCACCAAGTGTTAAAATTGTTTGCCGACACAGCGTTGTTGGTCAGGCCAATGAGATTTCCCAGCGAATCCGTTTGCCAGCAATAAACATTCGTGACCAGATCGTTGTCGCTGGCCGTGCCGGCAATCAGAATCACGGGGCTGATGGGATTGGTCAGCACGCTGTTATTTGCCGGTGAGGTGATGGCCAAGCTGGGATTCTTAACATCTGTAAAAGTGGCCGTAAAAGTCAGCGGCGCGTCGTTTGTGACAAAAAAAGTTATCTTCGTATTTTTAACGGTGCCGTTGGCTCCCGCTGTAAACGTCCAGCCTGCGAATTTGAAACCCGACTTGGCCTTGGCGGTCATGCTGTAGCCCTTCGTTTTATTCGTCAGCGTATGGCCGTCATAATTCGGGCTGACCGACCCGTAATATGAATAGGGCGCTACTTGCACCTGAATTTTCGCCCCGTTGGTCTCGCCAAAACCGACGCTGGCGGCGAGCCAGAGGATGGCAAAGATAATGGCGGATTTTCCAAGGGAATGGGCGCGCAGTAAATTCATAATCATCAATCCAACACCGGATGTTTGAAAAGGATGCGTAATTCAGCCGCGAAGTCAATCGCCACGCGGTGCCAGGCTTTTGGCGGTGGCGCGTTTTGCTTTTGTGGCCGCCGCAAAACTTGCGCCCGAAAAAATCTCTTTGAAATCCGGCGGTTTCGCAGCCACAATCCGCGTTCGCTTTGCGTTCTGAATTCCGCAATCTGAATTCCGCAATCCGCATTTTACATGAAACGCACGCATCATTGCAACGAACTGCGCCCAGCTCACATCGGGCAAACCGTCACGCTGTCCGGCTGGGTTCATTCCCGCCGCGACCTCGGCGGCCTCATCTTCATTGACATCCGCGACCGCGAAGGCCGCACGCAAACGGTGTTTGATCCGAGCGACCTGACGCCGGAGCTGTTCGCGCAGGCCGCCGCGCTGCGCAGCGAATGTGTCGTGAGCATCACCGGCAAAGTCCGCCAGCGCCCCGCCGGCACGAACAACGCCAAGATTCCCACCGGCGAAATTGAAGTCGGCGTGACCGCGCTCGAAGTTTTGAACATGGCGGAAGTGCTGCCGTTCCCGGTGGATGATCCTGAAATCGCCAACAAAGTGAACGAGGAATTGCGCCTGCAATATCGCTACCTCGATCTGCGTCGTCCGGAAATGGCGCGCAATCTGAAAGTGCGCAGCAAAGTCGCCATCGCCACGCGCAGCTACATGGACGAGCAAGGATTTCTCGAAGTCGAGACGCCGACGCTGTTCAAGTCCACGCCCGAAGGCGCGCGGGAATTTCTCGTGCCGAACCGCCGTGAGCCGGGCACGTTTTACGCGCTGCCGCAGTCGCCCCAGCAATTCAAACAGATTCTCATGGTCGCCGGCGTGGAAAAATATTTCCAACTCGCCCGCTGCTATCGCGACGAAGATCTCCGCGCCGATCGCCAGCCGGAGTTCACCCAGGTGGACATCGAGATGAGCTTCATTGACCGCGAAGACATTTACAGCTTGATCGAAGGTTTGCTCAAACGCGTTTGGAAAACCGCGCTGAAGATTGACGTGCCGACGCCGTTCAAACGTATTTCGTTTGAAGAAGCCTTAAACCGCTACGGCATTGACAAGCCGGACACGCGCTTCGCGATGGAACTGGTGGACATGACGGAAGATTTCCGCGCGAGCACGTTCAAAGTTTTCAGCGGCACCATAGCCAACGGCGGCGTGGTGAAGGCGCTCAACGCCAAAGGCATGGCCGGTGCGACGCAAGGCCAGATCGAAACGATGACCGAATACGCCAAGAGCTTCGGCGCAAAAGGCCTCGCCTTCATCAAAGTGGAAAAGGGTGAATGGAAATCGCCCATCGTGAAATTTTTCAGCGAAGCTGAAAAAGCCGCGCTCACCACGAAACTGAAAATCGAAGAAGGCGACTTGATTTTGTTTGCCGCCGACCAATGGCTGAACGCCTGCGAAATTCTCGGCAAAATCCGTTTGTATTGCGCCGACGTTTTGAAGTCGCAGGGCAAACTGACGATTCCCGCCGACCAGTTTAATTTCCTCTGGGTCATCGAGTTTCCGCTGCTCGGTTTTGATCGCGAGCAGAACCGCTGGTATTCCAGCCACCATCCGTTCACCGCGCCGGTGCGCGAAGATATTCCGCTGCTCAAGACCGACCCGAAGAAAGTCCGCGGCCAGCACTACGACGTGGTGGTCAACGGCGTGGAACTCGGCGGCGGTTCGATTCGTATCCATCAGCCGGACGTGCAGAAAACCATTTTCGAGGAACTGCTCGCCATTCCGCCGGAAGAGACGAAATTGCGCTTCGGCTACATGCTGGACGCCTTCAAATATGGCGCCCCGCCGCACGGCGGCATCGCGCTCGGCTTCGACCGTTTGATTGCAATTCTCTGCGGCACGTCAAGCATCCGCGATGTGATTGCGTTTCCAAAAACCGCGAAGGGAACCTGCCTGATGACGGATTCGCCGTCGCAAGTTTCACCCAAGCAACTGCGCGACCTTTACCTCGAAGTGAAGGTGAAGCCGCCCACGCCCGCTCCCGCCAAAACGTGAGCCGCCGGTCATGGCCGACCGGAAAAATTCAAGCCGCCGCATTTTGATCGCCGTCGCTGTCGCCTACTTTTTCCTGTGCGCCTGCGGCTGCGCGTTGCAGCGGAAGCTGCTTTTCTTTCCGACGCGGATTCCGGCGGACGCCGTGGTTCAGGCCGGTGCGGAACACGGCTTCATCCCGTGGAAAAATAATTCCGGCGAGATCATCGGCTGGAAAATTCCTGCGCGCGGCCTAGCGACCGGCAGTGTGCTCATCGTCCACGGCAACGCCGGTTGCGCGGTCGGACGCGATTACCTTGCGCAGCCGATTCACGATGCGGCGGACGTGGAGGTTTTCGTTTTGGAGTATCCCGGCTACGGTGCGCGCGCCGGTTCGCCCGGCAAAAAAAGTTTTATGGCCGCCGCCGAGGAAGCGTTTCAACTGCTGCCCGCCGCTTTGCCAAAATATGTCGTGAGCGAATCCATCGGCGCGGGTGTGGCGGGTGAGCTGGCGAAAAATCATCCGTCGGCCGTCGCGGGCATGGCGTTGATTGTGCCTTATCATAATCTTGCGGCGGTGGCGCAGCATCGGATTTGGTTTCTGCCTTCCTATTTTTTGCTGGTTGACCGTTTTGATCCCGAAGCTTGTTTGCGAAGTTATCACGGCCCGGTGCAATTTGTCATCGCCGGTCAGGATGAAATCATCGGTCCGGCGTCCGGCCTCCGGCTGGCGAACGGTTACCCCGGCCCGAAAGAATTGCAGATTTTTCCCGACGCACATCACAACGACCTGGCCGGTCAGCCGGCGACGTGGTGGCGGGCCGTTTTTTCTTTCTGGCAGAAAAATTCCGCGCCGCCGCCGGGCAAATAAAAAAGGGACGGCTGGTGGCCGTCCCTCGTGTGCGGATTTAATCGGTTATTGCTGCGGCGGCGTGCCGGGTTTGGCATTGCCACCGGGGCCACCGGGCGGACGATGACCCGGCATCTGCTGCTGCATTTTTTCAAACTGTTCCGCCGTGAGGATTTCCTTGAGCTTGGCCGTGGTGGCCTCGCGGATTTCCTTGACCTTGGTCTTTCTTTCGTCCGGCGTGAGGGTGCTCAACGCGCGCATCTTGGTGCGCTGATCATCCAGGATGGCTTGCACTTTGGCTTTCACCTCATCCGTCAGGCCGAGGCTGTCCAAGTTCAGCCGTGGATGCAGGAGGGGACCGCCGGGATGCGCGCCAGCGGGCGGCAGGTTGGTATTGTCTTGGGCTTGCAATGCGGTGTTGCCCGCCATCAGGCTGCCGGCGACGAGCGCCGCCAGCGCGAATGTTTTATTCAGTTTCATAATTTATTTATGGTGTTCGTTGTTGGGTGTGAACCGCCGGTTGCGTTGGCTGGCGGATCAAAGCTTCAGACGCGATGCTAATTTGAAGGTTACAGCGTCCGCAACACTTTTGCCGCCGCGCCCACCGTCTTTTCAATGTCCGCCGGCGTGTGCGCGGTGGATAGGAAACCCGATTCAAATTGCGACGGCGCGAGATAAACGCCCGCGTCCAGCATGCCGTGGAAAAACTGCTTGAACCGCTCGCGGTCGCTGTGCATCGCGTCGGCGACGTTGTGAACCGGTTGCGTGGTGAAGTAGCCGCAGAACATCGAGCCGCATTGATTGAACTGTATCGGCAAGCCCGCCGACTTCGCCGCGTCGCGCATGCCGGCAGCAAGCTGCGCGCCGCGTTCCTCCAGTTTTTTGTAGGCGTCGCCGTCGAGCAATTCCTGCAAGTTCGCCAAACCCGCCGCCATCGCCACCGGATTGCCGCTCAAGGTTCCCGCCTGATACACCGGCCCCAGCGGCGCGAGGCAGTCCATGATTTCCGCGCGCCCGCCGAACGCGCCGACTGGCAGTCCACCGCCGATGACTTTGCCGAACGTGCTCAAATCCGGGCGAATGCCGAACCGCTCCTGCGCGCCGCCGCGCGCGAGGCGGAAGCCGGTCATCACTTCGTCGAAAATCAGCAGTGCGCCGTGCGCCGCCGTGATTTCGCGCAGAAATTCCAGATAGCCCGGCTTGGGCAGATACAAACCCGCGTTGCCCGGCACCGGCTCGACGATGATGCCGGCGATTTGATTTTTGTTCGCCGCAAAGATGGCTTTCACCGCCTCCGCGTCGTTGTAAGGCGCGACGATGGTGTGCGACGTGAACGCCGCCGGGATGCCCGCGCTGTCCGGGTGGCCGAACGTCAGCGCGCCGCTGCCCGCGCGCACCAGCAGCGAATCCACATGGCCGTGGTAGCAGCCGTCGAACTTGATGATCTTGTCGCGCTTCGTGAATCCGCGCGCCAGGCGGATGGCGCTCATGCACGCCTCCGTGCCGCTGCTCGTCATGCGGACTTTCTGCACGCTCGGCACCAGTTCGCAGATGAGTTTGGCCATCGTGACCTCGTGCGGATTCGGGATGCCGAAGCTCGTGCCCAATTCGGCGGCGGCCTTGACGGCGGCAATGATTTTTGGATGCGCGTGGCCGAGGATGGCCGGCCCCCACGTCAGCACATAATCAATCAATTCATTGCCGTCCACGTCCCAGACCTTGGAGCCGCTGGCCCGGTTGACGAAAAACGGATTACCGCCCACGGCGCGAAAGGCGCGCACCGGCGAATTGACGCCGCCGGGAATGTATTTCAACGCCTCGGCAAAAAGCTGGTCAGATTTGACGCGATTCATGCGGATAAATTAACAACGAAGGCGCGAAGAAACAAAGCAGAATGAAAAACGGTATTCAGCGGCTGGGACTTTTGCGGCCTATTTCGGCATTAGGCGGCATCAACATATCATTGTCAAAAGCTCTGCAAACTTTCCGAGTCCAAAAGTAAAAACCATACCGGCAACTGCCCTGATGATGCACCACTTCTCCCTGACAGCAAAACAGCCTGCCAGTGCCAACACGCATACAATAGCACTAGCAACGAACGACCAACGCCATACGAGACATATCCGTGTAACTGGAAACATATCTTCAGGCCATAGGAAATCCGTCAGGCATGAAGCCTCAAGGTAACAAAGCGCAAGCGCGACAAATGGCGCAGCCAGACTAAACCATGTCCAACGCCTGATAAAATATGTCATGGACGTGCTCATAGCCGCCAAACATCTAGTTAGCTAAATTGTTTGCTGCCCGTTCCGGTTCATATCGGCAACGGTATGCGGGCCGCGAAATCCTGTCCATCGCATTTTCGCCGCCCAAAGCGCCAGAGGGCAGGCGCACTCCAAGACGCTTCGCGTTCGCCCAGCGCCCGGTCTTCGCACCAGCGTCTTGGACTGCGGCGGCCCTCCGCCGCTTTTCCCCGGTCGCTGCCTAAACGAAGCCGGAGACGTTGACGCTGCCGGTGCGGGCGGGAACCAACGCGCGGTGCCCCCCGCGGGTCAATCGCCGGTCTGCCCCGTTTATGGAATGTGCCATAACTAGCTTCAAATGCGTGCCTTTTAGGCGGCTGGGGGCGTGGATGGTGCATTAAAAGCCGGTTCTGGATGATTCGTGGGCGCCCCCAGACCATCGGTGGGCGCCCCCAGATGACTCGGGGGCGTCCCCGAATGGCTCGTGGGCGCCCCCGAATGACCTGGGGGCGTCCCCGGATGGCTCGTGGTCGCCCCCGGATGACCTGGGGGCGCCCACGGATGACCTGGGGGCGCCCACGGATGATCTGGGGGCGCCCACGGACGATCTGGGGGCGTCCCCGGATAAGCTGGGGGAGCTCACCGATAACCCGTGACCGCCCACCGGCTGGCGGTGGTCGGCGGTG
>Ga0208507_1000793_pt1 | contig 19062 bp, 19 predicted proteins | sample CryBogCBH12Aug01_FD_184626 | JGI IMG/M metagenome (GOLD analysis project Ga0208507, IMG submission 184626) | Freshwater microbial communities from Crystal Bog, Wisconsin, USA - CBH12Aug09.1 (SPAdes) (version 2) | ecosystem: Environmental > Aquatic > Freshwater > Lake | place: Crystal Bog... | reverse complement strand
CGCAGAACCGTTCAGACATATTCACTTCTCCTTGAACTGGATCACCGGGGCTGCGTCGCGCAAGGTGACCTTGATATAAGCATCCTTCTTCATTGGCGTCGCCGCATGGTACACATCCTGCCAAACCCGATGATCGGCATGAGTGGTCATCGATTTGTAGAAATCTTGCCGGGACAGGCTGGCCACCACCGCCAGCATCTCCGCTGTTGTCAGCCCCATTGCCCGTCCGCCGTCCAGAGCGGTCTTGGTGAAGGCCGCCGCTCCCAGGCGCGCCACATCGGCCTGGAGGCGGGCAAGATCGTATTGGGGTGTCCGCTTCTCCATGTCTAAAAATACCCTATAAGGGTGATTTGTCAAACTATGTTTCCCGACGGTGTTATTTGACGCTTTCGCCGAAAACGGCCGCCAACATCGCTTCCCAGACCATGAAAACCCGGTTAGTTTTTTCCCCGTAAGCCCCGGACCCGCCTCTGCTTTGCATGCGCCCGGGGCTCAGCCCTTTTGGGGGCGCATATGCCCCATCCTGTTTGTAGCGATCGAAAATTTTGTAGCCGGTCTGCTCTCGCCGGCCAGTGCTACAGTCGAAGCCGCGGACTGTCGCCCAGCGTGTCGAAGTGATTTTGGATAGAGAGAGCCGGCGCCAACTCAAGCAGCCAAGAGACGATTTGTTCGTTTCAGATGGTGGCGTGCCCCCGCAACCAAATTTACCAGCAAAATCAACGCGATAGGCCGCCCTCGAGCGGCCTATCGGCGTTTAAGGACCCAGTGCGGCGCTAGCACAACCGCGCCGAGCCGACGCCAGCGATGGCGCTATGGATTGCGCAATTATGGCTATTGCGGCCATAATTTTCCTTGGTATGATAGATCATGAAAGCGAAGCTCCTGGTTGAGGAACGGATCGGTTATACCGACGGCGCCTTCTTGAAAATGGTCGTTTGGGAAGTGCCGCAGCCCGTCCCGCCATCGCAGCACCTGTATAAATATAGCTTCGCCTATATCGAAGCCGGCGAGCGCGTCATCGGTTACGATAACGAGCGTGGCGAATCGGAACGAAGTGGAGATGGCCGCGGAGCGGCCGCCGGTGACCATCGTCATATTGGAGACGCTGAAGAGGCGGTTGCTTTTGTGTCAATTTCAGACCTGATCCGCCGGTTTATGACGGACGTTGAGGCATGGCGGGAAAATCGGGGAGGCCGGAGATGAAAAAGACCGTGAAGGTGGGCGGAAGTTTGCAGGAGGCGGCCGGGCGTGTGATCGGCGTTCTGGAGCGCGTCGAACGCGGAGAGATGGTCGAGCCCGAAAGCACCGTTACGTTCGAATCCTGGTCGGCGCTCGCCTCTGTGATGTCGGATCGGCGCCTGGAGTTGTTGCAGCGCCTGCGTCGGCAGCCCGCCAAGAATATCCGCCAACTCGCGGCGGATATCGGCAGGGACTACAAGCACGTCTATAACGACGTCCATGCCCTGGAAGACGCCGGGCTGATCGACCGGGACGACGAGGGCCGCCTTTGTGTCCTGTGGGACGAGATCCAGACGACCGTCAAGTTGGATCGTCCCGCCGCGTGAAGCGCACGTTGAAGGCCGCCTCAAGCGGCTGACTTGCGATCAGGCGAAGGACGAGCGCGGGCAGAGCAAAGGGAAACGAGAAGCCCCCAAGAACATCGATTGCGCTGGCAGGCACCAAACCCGCACGCATGGCACCCCAGCCAATCCCCACCACTCCGAAGATCGGGAGACCCAGGAGGAAGAAATCGATCACGAAGTTGATCTCACATTGCCGTCGAAAGCGCGCACGACAGAAATCATGTCAAACTGTCCGAGCCCCAGCTCGTTCGTTCGGCGATAGAGTGTGAGGCATGCATCCATTAGCGGTGACGGTATCCCCGACCCGTGCGCCGCCTCCGCGACTAAACGATTGGTCTCAAGAACGTTGGTGATCGCCGCCTGTGGTGCGAGGTCTCCGGCGAGCAGCTTTTCCACCTTCACCCGCGATATGTCGCTCGCCATTTGGCTCGTATTGACGATCGAGCCCCACAGGCTCAACTCCAACCCTTGCGCCTTGGCGAAGTGCGCGGACTCAGCGAGCCCCGTGACGCTTGCGATGAGGAAGATGTTGACCGCAAACTTCATCGATAGCGCGCGCGGGACAACCCCGCAGGTCACCACGGCTCGACACATCGGCGAAAACAGCGGACTGACCCGCTCAATTGCTGCCGCGTCGCCCGCCAGCATCGCCACGAGCTGACCTGCTTCGGCCGGTTTTCGCGAGCCGGAGACCGGCGCTTCGACGTAGTGCCCACCCGCAGCGCGTATGTCTGCCTCCAGCGCTTTCGAGTAGCTCGGCGATACCGTTGCCGTATTGATAATCGTGCGACCGGCAACGCGATCAACCAACTCCGCGGTGCCGCGCGCCAGGACCGCGTCTATCGCCGTGCCATCGGCGAGCATGAGGAAGATGGTCGGGCAGGCCGCAAACACCTCGGCCGGCGTCGCTGCGACTCCAGCCCCGGCCGCGGCTAGGCTGGCGCTTTTAGCATGGGTGCGGTTCCAGACGACGAGCTGCTTGCCGGACTTGGTGAGATTCAAAGCCATCGGCTCGCCCATGGCGCCGATGCCGATGAACCCGATTGGCTCTGCAATATCAGTGCTCATGATGCGTATTCCCTTCTCGGTGTCGCCACTGGGCTTTGCTGCAAGACTCTTCGCACAGCGCCCCAGCTAAGGCCTGACCTTCGCAAACCGTGATCGTGCGCCCCGACTTAACCACGCGCCCCCGGAACAGGAAGCGCTAGCCCGCAGCGGGCGCAATCATATTTATCTTGTACTCGACGGTCAGAACGGCGGCATTGGCGGGCATCAGCGAAAAGGCGGCGTAACCGCAGGCAGAATCAAGTGCCGTGGTGATGATGCCGCCATGGGTAAAACCATGTTGCTGACCAAACTCTGCGTCATACGACATCGCAAGCTCGGTCTCGCCGGCCTTGACGCCAACAAGTTCAATGTTCAGCGCTTTCATCGCGTTTTGGCGCTCGAAGCTTGCTCTGACACGCGCAGCGAAATCGGGATCTTTCGGGACTCTTGTCGTCATTCCGTTCTCATTCGGCTGATTAAAGGCCATCACGCATCGCCGCACAACCGAGGAGATTTCCCCATTCGCATGCCTGAATGGAATGCGGAGGTGCAGGTTGACAGCGTCACCTCAACTTATACATTCGTCCAGATCATGTGATCGATGAACTGGAAGGCTTGTGCGGCAGCGATCGGGCGATAAGATCGAGGGTGCGAATGAACTCTCCGCGAAGACAGCGATGCCGGTCCCCCGCCATATTTCGCTTGATTTGATCAAGGGCTTCGTCGCCGTCGGGCGGCGCATGAGCATCACCCTTGCGGCGCGAGACCTTTGTCTGACGCAGTCCGCAGTGAGCAAGCAAATCCAGACCCTGGAAGAACAAGTGGGGGTCAAGCTGCTGTCGCGCGGATATCGATCGATCTCCTTGACCGAGGCAGGGCAGCGTATCTTTCGTTGCGCCAACACCGCGTTGCAGGATTTGTACGGCGTCATCGACGAGGTGGCGCGTTCCGGCACTGTCCGGCCGGTCACCAGTGTTGGCGTGGCGGCCCTGTGGTTGCTGCCGCGTCTCAGCCGGTTGCAGGAGCTTCATTCCGGGATCGACGTCCGCATTTCCGCAAACAATTTGGTCGTCGACCTTCATAGTGACGGAATCGACTTGGCGATCCGCTACACCACGGCAGCATTGATACCCCAGGGCGCTGTGCGGCTGTTCGGCGAATCTCTGGCGCCCGTGGCCCACCAGTCGCTCGGATTGACCTCGTTAATGACGCCGCAAACTCTGTCTCGGCTGACTTTGCTCGAATTCGACAATCTGCGTTATCCGTCGCTGCAATGGCAGAACTGGCTCGACGCGATCGGCTGGAGTGGCGCAAGACCGAAAAGCTTCCTGCGCTTCAACCAATACGATCAGGTCATCTACGCGGCACTGGCCGCCCAGGGCGTGGCTCTGGGGCGCTTGGACCTGATCCGCTCGTTGCTCGATCAGGGGCGGCTTGTACCTGTGGCCGCGCCCCATTACCTGGCCGAGCCCGAGCGCGCCTACTGGCTGATCCAAGCCGAAGAGCGGCCGCGTCAGGAGGTTCGCGACGTGGTGTCGTGGATCCTGTCGGAATGCCAGGGGGCGGCTTCCCCGGCATGAGTCCCTCATTGTTGCGAACTGGGTCGCCGATCAACTGGTGCCGATGCTCGACCGGGAACTGGCTGGTGATGATGGTGGAGGCGCGGTGGTCTGAAGTCCCTTGGCGAGAGGCCGTTGATCCGCGACGGTCATTCACCTTTTCGAATCCAATCCTTGATCTTGCCCACGACTTCGTTTTCGATACCGTTGTAGCCGTGGTATCCACGGGCTTTGCAGGGGTTTCCGTCCGACAAGCCCCCTTCGATGGTAATAAGTTCCGTCCCATATTTGTCGTGATTGTAGGCTGCCGAGGAGTAGGGCGTCACCTTGCACCCGTCCTGTCGGTGATGAACCAGTAATTGACGGCTTTTTAACTTGGTTGTGTCGAATCCGGCGATACCGTCCATGGATGATGTGTGGACGAAGCCGGCCACCTTTCCGTCCAAATCCGGAGCCAGGGCCATGGTCGCTTCGGTGCTTCGACTGGTCCCGATCACGTAGACTTTCAGGTGCGGATACGTCTTTCCGACATCATTCGCGATGTCCATGATGCGTTCCGCATCGAAGGCGACGTCGGTCGATACCGCCAGGATCTCCGAGTCGGCGAACATAGCCCGAGAACGGATCAGGAAATTGTCAGCCCCCTGAATGACAAGCCGGCCGTCGCTCATTTCGGGAGAGACGTCCCCAGATCCGCCCGGCATAAGGATCACCAAGAATTTTGGCGATACCGGATTGGCGAGGGTCAGAACGTAACGAATGCTCTTGCCGTCAGCCGCCGGCGCTGTCTCCCTGAGGCGATCTCCGAAGGCCTCACCCTCGGCATGGCCGAGGATGCTGCGAAGCAGATACACCACAGCGAAAGCCACGGCCCCAATCTTTTTCATCCGCCCCTCCACTCAATACGGCAATACGTTTCAAGTGTAGATACCCCAACACTTCCTGCTTCAACGGGCCATTCTAACGAAACCGGCTTACGGGTTGAAGAAGATGGCGACCGAAAGTAACGGGAGCGGAGCAACTCGGGCACCCATGTCAACGCCAGTTCTCATTGTCGTATCCAACTTCACGAATGCCCCATTGACAAAAACGCCGCCGAGATCACCCTCGGCGGCGTCGCTCTTTGGTGCGCGACCATGGTTATCACGTCATCTTAATGCAACTGTAGGATCAGGAAGCAAGGGTCACGTGACCGATCGCGGCCGTGAGACTATGAACGCCAACCAGTTCAACCAACGTCGTATTGGTCGCGCTGGTGGCGCCGGCCAGCATATTTTCCGCCACGTAGGTATTGCCGGCAACCACGCCATAGGCCACGATGTGAGCCCCTTTCCCGGCGACAGCGGCTTCAATAGCGGCGAGGGTTGTTGGCCCCAGCGAGACCAAGGCAGATCCCGCCGAGGCAGGATCTGCGGCAAAGGAGACGATGTCTCCGACAGTCGCGCCGGTAACCACATAGTTTGCCGCTGTGGCGAAGGCCGTTCCGGCGGTCCCAACTGAAATGGAATCATGCCCCGTTGCCGTGTGATTGCCGTAGAACACATTGAAGGCACCTAAGCTGTTTCCGGTTGGTGTCGCTGCGCCAAGGGACAGCGTATTGGTTCCTGTCCCAACCGTTACATTGACGATACTGACGCCGGCGACAGAAGTGACGATGTTGTTGCCATCGCCTATAATTATATTCTGCGCACCGAGAGTTGTTGTTGCGATTACAGTGACAGCCGCGGTGTTTGTGCTGCTTATAATTTGTGCCCCCGCTCCAGATGTTGCGATCACCGTGACGGGACCGTTGCCGCTGGTGTTGATGGTTTGGGCGCCCGCATCGGATGTCACCGACAATGTTGCTGCGCCGGAAAAATCCGTCAGATTCATCGTGATTGCGCCGGCTGCAGAAGTCGTCGCCAGTTTCACACCGGCCCCGGAAAAAGCAGTATTAAAAAATCCTCCCGTATTTATTGTCTGAGCGCCAGCGCCAGTTGTATTGAATACGACGTTATTAATGCCAGAAATATTCTTCCAATATGAATCCAGTGGCGTGATGGCTTCAGCATTGGGTGTTATGATCAGAGAGTCAGATCCATTACCGGCTATATTGTCTCCAGGATTAAACGTGCCTGTACCAGCTTGCGTATAAGTTCCCAGGAAAATCGTGTTACCCGGGCCTCCCGTATAGTTGCTGAGGCCGTTGGTGAGTGTCTGCACAGAACCACCATAGTTAGGAAAATAGGTGGTTGGACCGATCAGTTTGACGAGCCCGTCATTGGTGGTCAGTTTGCCCGTGCCAGTCGCAGCGGACTCCAGCAGATATGTATTGCCGCCATATTGAAACGTCGAGACGCTATGGGCGATTGTCGAAGGCAGACTGTCAACATATGCAATGGCGGCAGGCAGACTACCCAGTGACGAAATTGCCGCTTGTTGAGATGTCGTCATCAACACTGTCCATTTAGCGGTATCGACGAATGTAATGCTATCCCCCGCTACAGCCCCGCTAATCGTCGTATTCGCTGCGGTGGCCCCCGCGTAAACGGTTCCCACCAGGATCTGATCAGAGGCGACCGATGCGGAGTGGGCGACCAGGTTGACAGTGGCCAGGTAGGTGGGCCCGGCGCCCGCATGAAGATCGATCCTGTTGGCGCCGTTGCCGACGGTGACAATCACAGCGCCGGAGGTGGATGCATCGACGATGCTATTATTGCCGTTTCCGAGGACAATGGCGTCCGTATTTCCGAGTGCCGCTCCCGCCACCAGGCCGATGGTGACGGGGCAATTATCCATCGCACCGGAGACTGCCACACCGGCCCTGCTACTGTCTTGCAACCCCGCGGCAGTTGTGGCTAAGGCGAGAGATTGCGGCCCCAAGGCAACTCCGGCCCCGAGCGTGAGGTTCGTCAAGTTGGCCGCGGCAAGGGTTCCGATGGTGCCCGATGATTCCCCGTTGTTGGAAACAGCAAGGACCGTGCTGGTGGTGGAAAGAATGGAAATGGTCGAGCTGTTGGTGCCGGAAAAAGACAACAATCCGAGACTGTTGTCTGTCAAGTTGCCAATCGTCGTTCCCAGCGCGCCGGTTTCGGTGGAATTGATGGTAAACGCCGTTGCCTGGGTCGAGGCTTCGTCAAGGGTCTGGATAATCAACCCGACACCGCCGCTGACATTCAAGCGAGTCAGTCCATTATCCGTGAGGGTGGTGATCTGATTGTAGGCTCCGGCTGGCGCGGCGTTGTCGGCACCCTTACCTACGACATTCAGGGTCCCGATGCCGGTGCCCCGGGAATCCGCCAGGGAAACGCCACCAGTCGCGAAGCCGCCTGCAGACGCCGAACCGATGGTCAGGGTGGTCGTATCAAGCGCTCCGGTGGCATCCGCATAGCCAAGGGAAATGATCGCCGCACTTGCCGCATTCAACGCAAGCGTGGTGCCGGCCGCCGCATTGATGATCGAGGCGCCAAGATTGCCGAAGCCGGCGGCGGCAGTAATATCTATGGCGTTGAAGCCGGGCGCCAAACCGCTCATGTCCCAGGTTCCGGTGGAATTGGCCGTCAACCCAAGAATGGCAAACCCGGTAACATTGACGGCGGTCAGATGAGCGGCCGTGGCATCGAATTTGGTTGCCGCCGCATTCAGAATCACTTCGTTATTGGTCGCGGAACCGCCGGCAATCGGCTTGTAGGCGTCGGCCGAAAGGGTAATAACGTCCCGACCTGACGAACCTGTGAACCCTTGGTTCTGGTTCAAAGTGGCCGCAATAGAGCCACTCGAGGTTGTCGTAAAGGAGGTCAGTGCCCCTGGCATACTGGCCAAATACCCGCCGTCGTCGAATCCGGCCGCCCCCCCGATGGCGATTGTTCCGATGGATGCGCCGCCCAACCCTCCCAGGACCAGCAATTGGGTGCCCGTGACATTCAATACGGCCAGAGCCGTATCGTTGAAATTCAGCGTGGATTTTGCGCCGGTTGCGGTGACATTCAGGGTGGTCACCTCATTGTTGGCATCGAAGACGCTTCCGTTGAAACCGTTGACCGTCATGTTAAGGGAGGGACTCGCCGCAATGGCCGCCCGATTGAGCGTCAGAGAAACGCCGGCAGCGGTTTCAACTCCGGACAGCGACAAAGCGGTCAGAGCGTCACTGTTCACAGAGGATGCGCCGCCATAATTGGACAGTGAGACTGTTGTAATGGTGTTTGCGCCACCTTTGCCAAAAGCGCCGTCGCTGATCAGAACAGGGCCATCGACTACGCCGCCCGCCGTCGTCATGGCCAGGGTGGCAGGCGTTTGGCCGGCAGTGACTGATGTCGTCGCGGTGTTTCCGGTAACGGTAATTGCTCCACCGGCGACGACGTTGTTTGCGCCGACAGCGGCACTCAGGGTAACCGTTACCGTCACGGAGGTGCCGCCGATTAAATTCATGCCGTCGGCCGTAAACGCCCCTGTCTGGGTCGCCAGTACGGATTCGCTGACCACTACCGATCCAGCAGGTGCCATCGTGGTGCCGACATTGATGGTTCCCGGCGCGGCGACACCGTTAACCGTCAGGGTGACGGCGGCTCCCCCTAGAACCAGTATCGGCGTCGGAGTTGCCGGCACAGTGTCGGTTATATTCACTGCGGTGGTATTTGCGGCGGTCACCGCATCTGCACCGGCCGAAGCGGTGATATTCAATGTTTTCAGCCCGCTCCAGGCGGAGGCATTCACCCTCTCTCCGCCGACGGCAAAAATATTTGCCGTTTGTATGCCATTTAAGACAATGGCGGGAACAGTGCCGGTGCTTGAGCCGTTGCCCAGATCGACAATATTCAGCTCATTTCCAGTGCCAGTGGCAATAATGCGGTCGAGGGCGTTCAGTGTGTCACCGATATTGCCACTCAATGTTCCGAAAACACCATGGAAGGTCATGTTGGAGGTGGCGGTAATGTTGTCGGCGCCCGTGACCAGGCTATAATTGGTGTTGCCGATAGACCCTGGGATGGTCGCCGGATAGATACCGCCGACGCCGGCGATCAGCCAGTTCTGGATTTCCGATGCGGTGCTTTGCTGGCTTTCGGGCGAAAGTCCGAAGGCGAGGGCCGTTGCGGCGATTTGGGTAAGTGCCGGCTGTGCCGCGGCACCGCCCAGATAGGTTACCCAGGCGTTGTAGCCGGTCTGGTCAGGAACACGACCAAGAATATTGGCGTACAGGGCTGTCACCAGGGTGGCGGCTGTCGGCGCCACACCGTAGATGGCGGCAAATTCTTGGGAGTTTGCGAAACTCTCGGCGATGGTATTGAGGCTTGCGGTCGAGCCGGCGCGGTAAGCGGTAACCCAGGCATTGAGACCGCCAATGTCGGGAGTGCGGCCAAACAGCCCCTCATACAGGCCGACGATGGGCACCACATAGACATTGGCTTCGTTCTGGGCGGCGAAGGTCGCCGCTTGAGCCTCGGTCCAACTGTTTGATGTGATCGATCGCGCCCAACTGTTTATGGCGTTCTGGGTCGCGGCACTTGAAATATCACTGGCTGATCGAAACAGGATGTTTTGGAAGATTCCCGTAACGTATGCCTGCTCTTGCGCGAGACTCATCTTATGCTCCCCGTGGCGATGGTCCCGAAAACATTCCTACAATGGTGTTCATATCGGGAGGCAAAACGGCGCAGTAATCTCATATTTTATTTTCGCAAATGGAGCATATTGTCGACAAACAAGTAGACTCGGAATACACCTAGTTGTTATCAGCAGTTTATTGATTAATTTTTAAAAAAGTAAAAATATTAACGTACGCATGAGTACATCTACGCATTTGCAGATGATGTGTAATTTTATTATTATAACTATTGGGTGCGTAAAATTGTCGGATTCCAATATATTTTGTAGGTAAAATAAATGTGTAGACTTAAAAGTATCTATCGACAATGAGAGTGCGATTTGCGAGAAAATCAAGCAAAAGTTTTCAGTGACCATGCTGACGGAGCAGGGCGTATTCACCGCTTATTTCAAGAATGCACGTCATTAGCAGTGGTGTGGAGGATTCCTCATGACGAAAAACTTGCGTGCACGTATTGATGAGCTTCTTGTAGAAAATAAAGAATTAGTTATAGCGCTGACGCTTGCTAATGAAGAGATCGTTCACATGAAGGTAAAGATAGAAAGACTGGAAGGGCAAGATATACAATTTAAAATACATTTTGAAGATATTGCGAACGAAAACCGCAAGCTTGAGATTATTAAACATTTTAACGCTGAATCTGTTGCGGCCATACTCCGCCGTGGCCCAATATGTTGAATGTATTGACCGCCACCCAATTGCCAGGATCTACAGGATGGCGGACTTAATCCCGCCCTGGACTCGAAGGGTCGACCAGCGTCCGACCGTGGCCAGAGAGGCCAAACCTGGGGCCGGATCAACTCCGGTTCCAGATGCCAGCTCAATCGTCTTGCGGCCCCAGGTTGTCGCCTCTTAAAGCAAATCAGATTCGACGTTGTGGTGCCGCAATCCGCGACAGGAGATCAACATGCCTCATGCAGAAAAGCATCGCATCCACCGGACCGGGTGGTTGCGTGCCGCCGTGATGGGGGCCAATGACGGCGTTATTTCAACGGCCAGCCTGCTGATGGGGATAGCCACCTCCAATGCCAGTCACGGCAGCATCTTGGTCTCGGGGGTGGCCGCGCTGGTGGCCGGTGCCGGTGCCATGGCCGCGGGTGAGTACGTCTCAGTAAGCTCGCAGTCCGATACGGAAAAGGCGGATCTTCATTTGGAAACAGTTGGGCTGCAAACCCAATTGGATGAGGAGCATCGCGAACTGGCCAGCATCTATATCGAAAGAGGTCTTGACGCCGATCTCGCGCAGGAAGTCGCGCGGCAGTTGATGGCTAAGGATGCCTTGGCCGCCCATGCCCGTGATGAATTGGGCATCACCGACACCCTCGGCGCACGCCCGCTTCAGGCCGCAGTGACCTCGGCCGCCAGTTTTGTAACAGGCGCGATCGTTCCGGTCGGCGTAGCTACATTGGCGCCGATGAGTTCCGTCACCTATTGGATCGGCGGCGTCTCCCTGTCTTGTTTGGTGTTTCTCGGCGGTTTGGCCGCCAATGTCGGGGGCGCCAGCATGATCACCGGCGCCCGGCGCGTGCTGTTCTGGGGCGCATTGGCCATGGGGATCACAGCGGGCGTCGGCAAGCTGTTCGCGGTTTATCTCTGACCCAAATTCTCGTCAGACGCAATTTATCGAGGGAGTAGATTCCGAGGCTGAACAGTTTGGGTTTGGGCCGGTTAGATTACTTCAGCCAGCCTGATGATCTCCTCAACAGTGCTGGTCAGGCCAAGGTTGCGGCAGCGCCGCTTCTTTGGCCGCTCCTGGGTCGCCACCTCCCTGGCGCCCGGCGAGCAAACTGTAACGCCTGCCCGTCCCCCCTACGGGCAGGCGGTTACTTTTTCAAGAGCATCGCCGTTGTGCCCAGCCTCCTGCCGAATCATCGCCAGGATTTCGCATCCTCCGTATTTGGCGGCGTCACCAGCGACCGCATTGGTGGGGCAGCCGTGTTGGGTAATTCCCGAACCTAGTCGTCTTCATGCCATCGGGTTTAGCGTCAGGCCATCGCCCCAGAGATGCGAGGGCGAGGCAGCCGATAACCAAGTCGTTATCAGAAGTACGGAGAGTTAAAGTCATGGATAAAGATCGTATCGCCGGCGCGGCCAAGCAGGCCAAAGGCGCCATCAAGGAAACAATCGGCAAAACCTTTGGTGACTCCAAGTTGGTCGCCGATGGCAAGAACGACAAAGCTGAGGGCAAAGTCCAAAACGCGATCGGTGGCGTGAAGGATGCGCTGAGGGAATAGTGCGTCAAGGCCAAGCCTGGGTCCGGATGGGTTCCGGTTCCAGGCATCAACCAAAACATTATTACTTGCCTCGGAAAGTACGATAGAAAATGAGTATAATCTTGATCATTATTCTGGTCGTCATCCTTTTTGGAGGCGGCGGTGGTTACTATGGATACAGGCGGTATGGCGGCTCAGGATTAGGCGGCGTCCTGGGGCTGATATTGTTTGTCTTACTTGTGCTTTGGCTCTCTGGTGGCATGCATATGGCCCAACCCTGACGGCCAACAAATCGAAAGTTGGAGACCTGTAGATGACTAAGCTGATGGCTGCTGGGGCGATCCTGATCCTTCTTGGTGCGCTGGGCCTCTCCATCCCATATTTCACCACGAGCGAAACGAAAGATGTGGTCAGTTTGGGCGATATGAAACTGCAAAACACCGAAACCACATCGCACTTTATCCCGCCAGAGGTGGCTGGGGTGGGCTTGGTTCTCGGCATAATTTTCCTTGGTGCGGGGTTCTTCAAGAGGGCCTGAGACATAGCTGGTGCATTGAGCCAAATCAGAGCCGACGCTGCTGTGCCGCAATCCTGGACGCCTGTTCCATAACCTGGTTCGCGAACACGATGCCACGTGGATCAGTCATTAGCCCGCCACTGTGCAGTGCGCCAAGTGTCCAACTGTTGCAATTGTGAAAAGCATCGTAGATGTCGCCGGAGGCATAGAACATGCTGCCGGGGTAAGGCCCCTCGCCGAGCGGTTGCGCCGAACCATCGGCATTCTTTTCCAATGCCCGCAATATGAACGAAGTTACCGCACCGGACTGGTCATGTGAGAGGCGCAGCGTGACCACATGGTCGGCACCGAACGCATCCGCCGGAGGCACTCTCAATGCCGTAACCAGGATGACTGCCGGACCAGGAAACAATGCAACCAACATTGCCAGGAAGGATTCTTCACGCGAAATGAAATAAGCGCGATCGCCAAAGCCGAAGACCAAGTAGCGGACGCCAGGAAATGCTTTCCCCAAATCGGCGACAGGCCCAGTTAGAGCCTCAGCAGGTAATGCAATGTCCGTGTGCCAACCGCGATCGATAACCGTGATGGACGTCTCGGTGATTGGTGTATCGCTGTTCGACAGAAGTGGGTCTTTGCGGGCGGACGTCGCACTGCAACCGCAGATGATGCATACACCCAGCGTGGCGACGGCAAGCAGAGGAGAGCATCGAAACGATGACATCCTTCCCCGCGTGACCGACCGAAATTGCCGCCGAGGATTTATGAGACTGGGCGACCACACTTCATCGGCATGGCGGGGCAGAGCCGTCGGAACAAATGACGGTGGTATTGTTAGGTACAACGATCGTTGTTTTCGAGGGAGGCGACGGGTTGCTGCTACTGATACACCCTGACACCCCAAGAAGGAGAGGCAAAAGCCAAAGCGAACAGGCGACCGTTTTGATAATGCCGCCGCCGGTTTCTTTGTTTGCTCTGTTCTGGCTGGTCGCCAAGAGGCCGGTGGCGGTTTTGAAGTGCGGACCGTTGATCGTGTTCATACTGGAAATCCTGCTTCTGGTAGTCTTGTGGGTCTGGGGCCATGTCGGTGCCTTACAGCCTTCAATTCTCTCATCCTCGTCAGATGCCAGAATGAAGAAGAACAGCCGATCTGCTTTCTGCCGATCGGCTGTTCTGGCTCGTGGAGCGTGGTGGGGGGCGACGGTCCACAGCTCGGCGTCCGGGCGAGACGACCATGACCCGTAAGGTCATTGAGCCGGACAATAACAGCCAACACATGGTTGTGTTATCAGCGGATTCTACTCAGAGGCTGAACGGCTTCACGGTTTCGTCGTTGCTTTGTCGCGTTGCGGCCAGGACAAAGCGTGCGAGCGCAGGCAAAGATTTCGAGCTGGTTTTCCTCATGATGGAGGCCCGATGATTTTCAACAGTACGTTGGCTGATACCTAAATCGGCAGCGATGTTCTTGCTGGGTTGGCCCGCTACCACCAGGTGCATAATCTGCCTTTGTCTTGTGGTCAATCGGGTGAATTTATCGTCCACCTCAGACGTCAATGCAGAAGACATTCGGCGCTTGCGCGACTCACCCAAAGCGCGATCAACGCAAGTCAGTATGTCTGAGCAGTTGACTGGCTTTTGGATAAAATCCAAGGCACCAGCCTTCATAACCTGCACAACCATTTGTACGTTGGACGACCCGGAAAACATCACGACTGGCAGACAGTGTCCGGCCTCGTTTATCTTGAGCAGTAAATCAAGGCCACTCATCCCACCACTCATCTGAATATCAAGTAGCAAGCAGGCTTCACAGTCAGAACTATAAGCATTGAGAAAACTCTCGCATGTTCCATAATCTTCCACGGTTTGCCCATGTCCTTCGAGCAAATCTCGAAGTAATCCGCGGATATTTGGATCGTCTTCGATCACGAAAACCACAGGAGATGCTGATGGAGCCGAGCCCTCGATGTGAGCTTGGTCGCGACTGAATTTGCTGGCCATCATGTTGTCTCCTCTTCACAACCGGCTTAACCGCTCTGCTCTGGCGGTTAAGCTGATAGTTTTAGGGACCCTGCAGCGGTTTCGAGTATCCGGGCGTTTTCGGCCTGTTTTTACGACAGGTCGGGGGGCGAGTTGTGATTGATTGACACCATGTTCCTGATCGCATCTGCCTCACCGAAGGAAGACGCTCTTCCACCCCTCGCCAGGATCATAACCGATGTTTGATACCATCCGTCCTATGAAATGACTTCTTTGATCCATGGATACAGGCAGAGGCTTGTGATGCGGCCGATGTCTGCGGCGAGCGCGTTCCAGGCATCGCAACATGCCTGAACGATTTCGGCTTGGTCTGACCAAAGTTGGAGGGACAGGGATCTTTCCCGAAGATAAAGCCAAATGCGCTCGACGGGGTTGCATTCCGGAGAATATGGCGGCAGCGGCACCAGTGTGATGTTATCGGGGACTGTCATGGCGGTGCTGCCATGCCATCCTGCGCCGTCGAGGACCATCACGACGTGTTCGTCCGGGCCCAAGGTCTTGGCGAAGTCAGTCAGGAACAGGTTCATTGTTACCGTGGATACCGTCGGCAAGATGAGCGCGAATTCTGCGCCGGTGGCCGGTTCGACGGCGGCGAAAATATAGGTCCAGTCGAAGCGGCGATCGCACAGGCCTGGCGGACGCTGCCCCTTTATCCACCAGCGATGACAGGTGCGTCCTTTTTGCCCGACCCGGGCTTCATCCTGGAAAAACAGACGGATGCGTTTGCCCGGATGCGCCTCGGCTGCAGTCCTCAGAGCGTCGCGCAGCCCTTTTTTTGAAAGCGCTCCTGCGCTTTGGGGTCGGTTTTGGGGTGAAACGGACGGGCCTTCTGGTGCGACAGACCGTTGCGGCGAAGGACCCGGCCCACGCTATCGGGGTAGATGGTCTTGCCGAACCGTTCCGAAATCCAAATCGCCAATGCTTCGCAAGTCCAAGTGCAAACACCGTCGGTCTCCGGCTTCGGTCCTTTGAACACCACGGCCGCCAGTGCCGCTTGCTCGGCCTCTGTCAGCCATTCCGGTCGATGCCCTTTGGGACGGTCAAATAAACCATCGACGCCTTCGACATTGTAGCGGACCACCGCATCACGAAGCGCCTGGCGCTCCATTCCGGCCAGTCGTGCAGCTTCAGCTCGGCTCAACCCGTCAAGCGCATTAGCGATGGCATAGGCCCGCGCCGCTGCCCGACCACTCCTGCAATGTCGAGCCCAGGCGCGAAGTTCCGACGCCGTCAACTTCTCCGATATCTTGAGGCCAGGGTTCATGGCTCCTCCCATATCTGGTTGAACCAGTGAATCACGCCCGGACGTTTTTGGGAATACCCCGCAGCACTATCGAGTCACTTCAAGCGGCGGCCGGTATTACTGAGCAACATCAAAAGGTTGTGTCGTCTTATCAAGGGCGGTCTCTGCCTGCAAATACTGCTCCAGCAATCGTATGTAGGGAGCTTGAAATTGTATCAAGCGCCTGTCGGCGGCGGCGAATGCTTCTTCAAGAAATTGGCAGACACATCTCTCGACGGCATTTGTGATAGGCTGCAGATCGAAAATGTAGGCATGACGCAAAATTTCGAAAATATCATTCGGAAAGGCGACTTGACCCAGCATTACGCTGTCGTCGGTCCCGGGTTTGCGGGCGGTAACGACGGCCTTGGCATTCGTATCCCATGGCTTGACACCTATAAAAGATAGGGTGCCTTTTGCTAAGGCCGAAGTGACAGCTGCTTCGACCAATTCAATTATTTTGTCGCATTCTGTCGTCTTATATAAATATTTATATTTTATGATGCTGTGTGTCATGTCCTTTTGTGATAAGTACCCTTGTTCAGTGGTAATGGAGTCTAGACAAAGATCTTTGATGGCCATCATTCTATATTTCAAATACTGTTCAGGAGAATTGTCTACTTCATAGCGTGGGCAGTCTGCGTCAGTCAGCCAAAAATCGTCGTCTATTGCCCCAGCTAATTTGGCATCTTGATAAACTTCAGTGCCAGGATAGATGAAAAGATCTTGTATCTTTATATTGTAATAATGATATTTTATATTCTGAAGCCTACGGCATACTTCTATTGTTTCGCGTATCGTTTCCGCTGTTTCTCCCGGCAAGCCAATAATTAAGAGTACGCCAACTGAAATGGGGCTGTCCGCGAACAGATGGAGCGCTCTTTCAACATCGGGAATTTGAATTTTTTTGCGGCATCTTTCGAGTATTTCTGCCGATCCGCTCTCCAGACCCAATAGGACGTGGACGAAGCCGGCGCGTTCCAGGGCCAGAACCAACTCGCGGCTTAGCGGTTTGACCCGGCCTTGACAAAGAAAACTGCATTTGAGTCCACGGCGAACAATTTCGTCACAAAGCTCAATGACCCGCTCATTGTCGATAAAGAACTGGTCATCCAGGATCTGGATGCTCTTGGTCTGCGGAAAGGTTCGCAAAATATGCTCGATCTCGTCGGCGACATTCTTTGCTGATCTTTTGCGAACGCGTCGCCGCGACAAAGAATCCAAGGAACAAAATGAACAGGTGAAGGGGCAGCCTCGGCTGGTCAGCAACTGCGCCTCGGTGCGTTCGGGAGTAAAAAAAATCTCATGACGTGGAAATGGCAGGCTGTCCAGATCCTCGACAAGCGGACGTGCGGCGGTGGTGATTACTTGACCATTTTTCACATAAGCGATACCTGCGATTTCCGACAAGTCGCGGCCGGTCTCCAACGCGGCCAACAATTCAACCAAAGTCACCTCGCCTTCGCCAAGCACCACAATTGTAAATGGATACTTCCGTAGCAATTGTTGGTACATGATCGACGCATGAATTCCGCCGAGCACAATCTGTAAACGAGGAAAGCGCTGGTGAGCGGCCTCTATGGCGCGGTAACTTGCAACCCTGGTATCCGTGATCATGCTTAACCCAAGCACATCGGCTTGTTGATTTTCCACCGCGGCCAGGACCTTTGCGACACAGGTCTCGGTCGGATCGGTCAATAAATGTAAGGTCTCGACATGATGTCCGGCTGATTCCACCACGGCATGGAGTGCGGCTGTTCCCAACGGATAATGTCCATTTATGACATCCGTCATGCTCTTCCATTTCTCTGCCAGGCTGCAGGTGGCAAGGATCATACGCACGGTCGACTCTCTCCAAGGCCAAGAAATGAATGAGATTAGCTAATATCTGAGAGCCGGCTTTATCGCATTTTTGGGAAGTGATGGGATGGCATCAAGCCGATTGTCGCCCCTGGCGAATCCTTCTTCAAGAAACATGGTCACTGCATCATTTATTGAGTCGACGACCGGTGTGATTCCGTGCTGCTGGGCCAGTCGGATCAATTGATGCGCCGGCAGGGGTGTCGGCAGTATTTCATGGTCGAGGACAACCTCGGTATCGCTTCCGGGCTTACGGAAGGCGGTGATCAGGCAGGTCCCGGCGGGAATGGCTTTGGATAGGCTCAAGGATGTTCGCCCCTGTTCCACCATCCATTTCAAGGCCACTTCCTGGACTTCGCGCAAAGCCCGATGCCCTTCGAAGATGACCTTGGCGCTCCAGATGTGCTTAAGGATGAGGGGAATCATGTCACGTTGCGCGGCAAAGCCGCCGGGTGTGAATATGCGTGTGGGGCACAAACGGGCCAGCAAGATCTCGCGGAAGCTAATAAATTCCGATGTCCCAATCTCCACATGAAATCGTGGGCATTCGGCTTCGCCAAGCCAGTAATCATCATTTATTGCACCTGCTGACTTTGCAATCTCATATATCTCTGTTCCAGGATATATAAAAAGATCCTGAACTTTATTGTCATAGACGTGGTATTTTATTTTCTGAAGTTTCTTGCAGAAATCCGTTGTCTCCTGAATTGTTTGAAGGTTTTCGCCAGGAAGGCCAATGATAAGAAGGACCCCGATTTCGATGTTCGAATCCGCAAATAAGCGAACCGCCCGTTCGACATCTTCCAGCGAGATTTTCTTTTTACAGCGTTCCAGCACGGCCGCCGATCCGCTCTCCAACCCGAGAGACACGGCAACGAACCCCGCCCGTTCAAGGGCCAGAACCAGTTCGCGGCTGAGTGGCCGGACGCGCCCCTGGCAAATAAAGCGACATTTGATGCCGCGACGCACGATCTCGTCGCAAATGGCGATGACCCGCTTGTTGTCGACAAAGAACTGATCGTCGACGATATAGATGGTCGTAGTCTGCGGGTGGTCCGACAGAATCTTCTCGATCTCGTCGACCACCTTGCTCGGCGAGCGTGTCCTTACTTTGCGGCGCGAGGTGGAATCCAGTGCACAGAACGAACAGGTGAAGGGACAGCCACGGCTGGTCAGGAGCTGGCCTGTCTGGCGTGTGGGCGAATAGAATATGTCGTGACGCGGCAGTGGCAGGCTGTCAAGGTCCTCGATCAGGGGGCGTTCGGCCGTCTTGACCACCCGCCCATCACGGAAGAAAGCGATGCCTTGCACCTCGGACAGATCGCGGCCCGTCTCGAACGCATCCAGCAAATCGACCAGCGTGATCTCGCCTTCACCCAATAC
>Ga0208507_1000792_pt1 | contig 19079 bp, 16 predicted proteins | sample CryBogCBH12Aug01_FD_184626 | JGI IMG/M metagenome (GOLD analysis project Ga0208507, IMG submission 184626) | Freshwater microbial communities from Crystal Bog, Wisconsin, USA - CBH12Aug09.1 (SPAdes) (version 2) | ecosystem: Environmental > Aquatic > Freshwater > Lake | place: Crystal Bog... | reverse complement strand
TCAAATTCATCGGGCTTGGCCAGTCCGGGCAACTGGTTCGACATCCCAGCTTCGTCCAACGCCACCAGCCTCAATGTCTCACCAGACTCCACCCGGACCAATGTCTTCTACCGATTAAGAGCACCGTAACAAATGTGGTCAACAGGTCATCATGGATTTTGAAAATATTGGATGAATCCCGCTTGATTGAGTGTCAGGTTGATAAAATCTGGCCACTCGTATTGGCCAGATGGTGGTTATTGCAGGGGGTAAAATCCACAGGTAACGTAAGGGAAGCTTAACTGTTTCTTTTATGAAAAATCATCCGAATGGTTTCAACGGAACCCGTGTTTTAAGCGGCCTGATTGCTGCGCCGTTCACCCCGATGCAGCGAGATGGCAGTTTGAATCTTGAGTTGATTCCAAAATACGCCGACTGGCTAGCAAGCAATGATGTTGAAAGTGCCTTTATTTGCGGCACGACTGGCGAGGGATTCTCGCTGACTAACGATGAACGGATGCTGGTTGCCGAAGCTTGGGTGAAAAATGCCAAAAAAAATTTGAAGGTCATTGTCCATGTTGCGCACAATAGTCTGGAGGAAAGTCGGCAGCTGGCCACACACGCCAAACAGATCGGTGCATACGCCATTGCCAGCATCGGGCCGACGTTCTTCCGGCCGAACAGCGTGGAGCAACTGGTGGATTTTTGCCAACCCGTTGCCGCCGCAGCTCCCAGCTTGCCGTTTTATTATTATCACATGCCGGCGATGACCGGTGTCAACTTGCCGATGATCGAATTTCTCCGCGTCGCGGCAAAACGGATTCCGAATCTGGCCGGCATCAAGTTTACCGACGAAAATCTGATGAGCTATGCGCAATGCCTGAATTTTGAAGACGGACGATTTAACATCCTGTTTGGTCGCGATGAAATTCTCCTTGCCGCCCTGGCGCTCGGGGCGACGGGTGCAGTCGGTAGCACCTACAACTATATGGCTCCGATTTACCACAAACTCAGGGAGGCATTTGCCGGGGGCGATTTCGCGGCGGCCCGCAGATGGCAGATGCTGTCCATCCAGATCATTGCGGTGATGGCGCGGCACGGTGGGTTGCCGGCGGGCAAGGCGATTATGGCCATGCAGGGTTTGGATTGTGGCCCGGTTCGACCGCCGCTAAAAAATATTTTACCGGATGAATTGGAATCATTCAGAGAGGATTTGGCGAAGGTTGGCTTTCCAGAGCGGATTCCATCGATGCAATCAAACGGCAAGCCCATTAGCATTCGGAAGAACCTGGTGGTTAAATGAATTTATCGGGAAAAATTGTTGCGACCACTTTCGTCATGAGCGCGCTCCTTGCACGGTCTGCCGGGCTTTTTGAACTTTCAAAATTACCACCTCTCCCAGATCTGGAAGGCTTCGCGGGCGCTTTTGCTGGTGTTGCGAACGGGTGTCTGATCGTCGCCGGTGGGGCGAATTTTCCTGACAAGAAGCCTTGGGAGAACGGGAAGAAAATCTGGTATGACACCGTGTTCGCGCTGGAAAACCCCGACGCGCAGTGGAGAATCGTCGGCAAGCTGCCGCGTCCGCTGGGCTACGGTATCTCGGTCACGACGAGCAACGGCATCGTGTGCATCGGCGGTAGTGATTCGGAAAAACATCATGCGGAAGTTTTCCTTTTGACCCTGAAAAACGGACAAATTCAAACGAAGAATTTTCCGAGTCTCCCGATTCCAGTGGCCAACGGCGCGGGCGCATTGCTTGCCGACACGATTTATGTTTTTGGCGGCTCGGAACAACCTGGAGACAAATCGGCGCTCAACCGTCTATTTACTCTAGATTATAAGGCAGCCTGTCCCCAGTGGAAGGAACTCGAACCGTGTCCTGGCAAGGGACGCATATTGCCCGTCGCGGCGGTGGTTGACGGCGCATTCTATATTGCCGGGGGGGCGGCTTTGGAAACGACCAACGGCAAAGTCGCTCGAGTATATCTTCGCGATGCGGGGTGTTACCGACCTGGGGCGGGCTGGAAACGGCTCGCTGATCTTCCCAAGCCGGCTGTGGCTGCCCCCACGCCCGCGCCCGTGGCGGATTCAAGATTTTACATCATTGGCGGCGACGACGGCTCGCTAGTTGGCTTTCAACCGCCGGAAAAACATCCGGGCTTCCCCAAATCCATCATGACTTACGACGCGCGCAGCAATGTATGGAGCATGGCCGATGGATTGCCTGTCTCCCGCGCGGTTCTGCCGACGACGTTTTGGCAGGGGCGTTGGGTGTTGCCCAACGGCGAGGCACGGCCTGGCGTGCGTTCGCCGGAAGTCTGGTCGTTCACGCCGGCGGCGAACTGAAATTCTATGGATCACAATAAAATTCACAGCTCCTTAATTCTCTCTTTTCTGATGATGATTTCTTTGCAGGCTGCTTTCGGCAGTGCCACCAACCCGCCGCCGGCAGAGTCTTTGGGCGAGCCGGTTTTTGCGCGCGGTCAAAATGGCTATCACACTTTTCGCATTCCAGCTCTCACCATCACGACAAAGGGCACGGTGCTGGCTTTTGCGGAAGCCCGCAGGAATTCCGCGCGAGACACGGGCAAAATTGATTTGTGCGTTCGCCGCTCAGCCGACAACGGCGCGACTTGGAGCGAGCCACAACTCATCTGGGCCGAGAGCGAAAACACCTGCGGCAATCCCGTGCCTGTTGTGGACCGCGACACCGGTGAGATTTGGCTGCTGATGACATGGAATCTTGGCGAGGACCATGAAAAGGACATCGTTGACCAATCCAGCAAAGATACTCGCCGGGTGTTTGTGACTAGTTCCACGGATGATGGCCTGAGTTGGTCTAAACCACACGAAATCACCATCAACGTCAAATTGACCAATTGGACTTGGTATGCGACCGGACCAGGATGTGGCATTCAGATGGCTAACGGCGCGCACAAAGGCCGGCTTGTCGTTGCTTGTGATCACATTGAGGCAGAAACCAAATGCAGCTACTCACACGTCATCTACTCCGATGATCACGGCAAGACTTGGCAACTGGGCGGCTCATCAATTGAAGGAGTCAACGAATGCGAAGTTGTGGAACTTGCCGGAGGCAGGCTTATGCTCAACATGCGCAACGCAAACAAAACCACAAAACTCCGGCAAGTAGCCCTGAGCGATGACGGCGGGGCGACTTGGCATGATCAGCGGGGCGATGGGACGCTCATTGAACCGGTTTGTCAGGGGGCGATCAGACGATACAGTTGGCCCGGCCAAAATGCGCGGAGCATCATACTTTTCAGCAACCCCGCGAGCCAAACAAGCCGCGTGAACATGACAATCCGCGCGAGCTTTGACGAAGGCCAGACCTGGCCTGTCTCTCGCGTGCTGCACGCTGGGCCGAGCGCGTATTCCGATCTTGCGGTGCTGGCCAACGGACAAATCGCCTGCCTGTTCGAGGCCGGTGCGACCAACTCCTATGAGTCCATCGTCTTGAGCCGATTATCATTGGATTCACTTGAAACCGTTGACACTCGACAGGGTGTCCGCAAGGAATAGCATCACAGCCAAAAAATGCCCATGAATAGAAACTTGCTGCGGTTGACTGCAATTTTTCTATTTGCGGCTCGGTTTGCGAGTGCACACGAAACTGCTCTCGACCGATACATAAAGACACCAGATGCCAGCTTTAGATATTCGCTTGTTGGCAAAATCAATTCGGGAAGTCTCACCATCCAAACGCTGGAGTTGACCTCGCAGAGTTGGCGCTCCGGCCAAGAGGTAAATCGCGCCGAGTGGAAGCACTGGCTGACCATCCTGCGGCCGGAGGTGGTGAAGTATCCCACTGCATTTTTGTTCATCACCGGCGGCACTAACAATGGCAATCCGCCGGCTGTGCCAGATGCGATGCTGCGGAAACTGGCCGAGACCACCGGCAGCATGGTCGCCGAGTTGCGCATGGTGCCAAACGAACCGCTCGTCTTCGCGGGCGAGACCCAGGGCCGCAGCGAGGATTCCTTTATCGCCTACACCTGGGACAAATTTCTGCGGGGCGGCGATGATCAATGGCCCGCCCGCTTGCCCATGACCAAGAGCGCCGTCCGCGCAATGGATGCTGTGCAGCAGTTCTGCGCCAGTGAAGCCGGTGGCAAAATCAAAGTTGAAAACTTCGTTGTCTCCGGTGCCTCCAAACGCGGTTGGACCACTTGGACCACCGCCGCCGTGGACAAACGCGTGGTGGCCATCGTCCCGCTGGTCATTGACGTGTTGAACCTGGAAAAATTCTACGACCATCAATACCGCGCCTACGGGTTTTGGTCGCCGGCGGATGCGGTTTACACCGGGATTCATATTCACGATTGGGCCGGGACCAAGCGGTTCAGGCAGTTGATGGCCATCGAGGATGCCTATGAGTATCGCGACCGTTTGGAGCTGCCCAAATTCATTTTGAACTCCGCCGGCGACCAGTATTTTCCGCCGGACTCGTCGCAGTTCTACTGGAATGATCTCAAAGGACCAAAATATCTGCGCTATGTTCCAAACTCGAATCATTCTTTGCGCGGCACGGATGCGATGGAAACCGTGACCGGATTTTACCAGGCGATCCTTCGCGGTGACGAGATGCCGAAGTATTCTTGGACATTTGAAAAAGATGGTTACATCAAAGTTAAGACCAAGCCCGCGCCGAAGAACGTCAAAGTCTGGGCCGCAACCAACCCTGACGCCCGCGATTTTCGTCTGGAAGCAATTGGTTCTGCCTACCAGGAGTTTCTTGCCAAAGAGAGTTCGCCCGGGGTTTACACTGGTGAAATAAAAACTCCCGCCAAGGGATGGACGGCTTTCTTTGTCGAAATGACCTGGGACATGCCCGGTGGAATACCAATTAAAATGACCACCGCCGTGCGCGTCGTGCCAGTCGCGTTGCCATCTGCTCCTTATGTCAAAAAGAGCAATCCATAACGAAACGTCACCCGACCGTCATTTTTCATGAATAAAATAACCGTTCGTGCGTGGCTGATGGTCGGGTTGCTCTGGCCGGTGGCGTGTCTCAACTATCTCGACCGGTTGATGATCTCGACGATGCGGGATTCCATCAAAGCCGAGATCACCATGACCGACGCGCAGTTCGGCCTGCTCACTTCGGTGTTCTTGTGGGTGTATGCAATGTTGAGCCCGGGCGCAGGCTTTCTCGCCGATCGGATCGGGCGCAGTCGGGTGATCATCGGCAGCGTGTTCGTTTGGTCGGCCGTCACTTGGCTGACTGGCCACGCGCACAGCTACAACCAACTGCTCGTGGCGCGCGCTCTTATGGGGGTGAGCGAGGCTTGTTACATCCCGGCAGCGCTGGCGATCATCACCGATTATCACCGCGGCCCGACTCGTTCGCTGGCAACGGGCCTGCACATGAGCGGCCTTTACGCGGGGGCGGCGCTGGGCGGACTGGGCGGAGTTTTGGCGGAGCATTTCAAATGGCAAAGCGCTTTTTACCTCTTTGGAGCGTTTGGCGTCGGCTACAGCCTCCTGCTCATTTTTTCACTCAAGGACGCGCCGCCAGCAGCCGCAGATCCTACCTCCGCCGGCAAAGCGGCGGAGAAGGTTCGTTTGTCCGAAACACTCGGCTATTTGCTCCGACAGGCTTCATTCTGGGCGCTGTTTGGTTACTTCGGTCTGCTCTCCATCGCCTACTGGGCGATTTACGGCTGGCTGCCAACCTACATGGGCCAGCAATTCAAGCTGGGGCAGGGCACGGCGGGAATGTCCGCAACCGCCTACATTCAGATTGCTTCGCTGGTCGGCGTGCTGATTGGCGGCGTGTGGGCTGACCGGTGGTGTCGCAGCAACCTGCGAGGTCGCGTGTTCGTGCCACTGTTGGGATTCTGCTTCGCTGGGCCGGCGCTGTATCTGTCGTCCAACACGAGCGTGCTGATGGTGGCGATTGCCGGGCTGATAGTGTTTGGTCTGGCCCGGGGATTTGCCGACGCCAACAACATGCCGATTCTCTGTCAGATCACACCCGCGCGCTATCGCGCCACGGGCTACGGCGTGTTGAACTTCATCGGGTGTGTCTTGGGTGGCTTGATGACGTATGTGGCCGGAGCGCTCAAAGACGCGAACATCGGCCTCGATAAGGTATTCCAATTCTGCGCCGGCGGCGTGGTGGTAGCGGTGCTGTTGCTGTTGCTGGTCAAGCCGAAGAAGGAGTTGGAAAACACTTGATGATTAGTTGCCGCAGCATTTCATCCCAAAGTTTGTCCCGGAATTAATTTCGGCATGAGCAAATGCTCTTTCGGGCGCGGATTGCCGCCGACGGTGAGTTCCATAACCACGTGCGAAAGCTTTTGCGCAAAGACTTCCGGCGCCACGCGATAACGCGCAATCGAGGGAACCACGTCCTCCAAAAATGAATCGTGATCGCGTGAAATCATGGCGACTTCTTTTGGAAAGCGAAGTCCCCGCTGAATCAAATACCCGTGAACCGTGAGCGCGTAGCGGGCTTGCGCCACCAGAAATGCCGTTGGGGGCGACTGACGCGTCAGCAGGCGGTTTACGCTGGTGCAGATTCCCTCCACCGTGCCGTCGTGCCTCGCAATCATGGTTTCAATATTGGGTCCCGCTTGTGCCCCGCCGGTTTGAAGGCCTGCCTTGCTTTTAAGATCGCCGGCCGCAGCGTTCTTTGGCATGACGAGCGCCAGAAAGTGATGTCCCCTCGCCACGAACTGTCCCACAGCATGCTGGCACGCGGCGCTGTGGTCGCGATCCACCGCCGTCAGTCGCACGCCCTCGTAACGTGAACCGGCGATGACGGCGGGCAACTGTCGGGCGGCAAACCACTCCTGCATTGCCTGTGTGGAGCGCACAAGCACCCACGCGGATGGTTTCACCCGCTGGACAAGTTCTTCCAGTCCGTGTTCCGACCGCGCGGTATAAAGGTTTGGCCGGCTCAGGACTTCAAGCTGGTGTTGCTCCTTGGCCAGCGCTTCCCGAAGCTCGTCAATCCAGAACAACACACGCGGCTCCATTTCCGAAAGCGCACCGGGCAATATCAGCGCAACATTATTACTGAAAGACCGTGCCGTGCGCGACCGGCGCCTCACCAGCACGCGGCCGCTCTTGGGCCGGGTGCGCAGGAATCCTTCGCGCTCGAGCAGGTTTAGCGCGGCGCTCAAAGTGGGCCGGCTGATGCGCAATTGTTTGGATAACTCGCGTTCCCCCGAAACTTTTTCCCCGGCGGGCCGCGAGGCAAAATGTTTGCGCAACACTTCCGCCGTCCGGCTGACCAGCGTCGCAAGTTTGGGCGATTCAATCATCGAAGTGAAGATGCCTCTGACGACCGCCGCCGGTCAACTCATATCTGGCCATTCCTGTTTACCAGAATATGGAGATTGCCCCTTTGCTTTGTATTCAGGATGCTAAAAAAGCAAACACCAAACCGCATTGCATTTGCAACTTCGGTTGGTAGTGGAATCTGTTCAAAGAAACGTAAAAATACTGTGAAACGATTTGCAAACAAAGTGTCTCTGCTTGCTGCCGCTTTCTTGGGGTGCCAAGCTTCCTTTGCCGCCACCAGTGAACCCCGCAACGAAGCACAGATCCCTCCCCTGAGCGAAGTGACCAAATACTCCTTCGACAAATCAAAAATCTTTCCCGGCACGACGCGCGATTACTGGATCTATGTGCCCAGGCAATACGATCCCGCCAAACCCGCGTGCGTGCTCGTCTGCCAGGACGGTATCCAGTTCAACGCTCCGGCAATGTTAGATAAACTTATTGCCAACGGCGCAATGCCTGTGACCATTGGTGTGTTCGTTTCGCCTGGGCGCATGACAGCAGCTACAACAAACGCACTCGACCGCTTCAATCGCAGTTACGAATACGACGGACTCGGCGACTATTATGCCCGCTTTCTTCTGAATGAATTGCTGCCTGATGTGGAAACAAAGAAGACCAGCGATGGTCGTCCTATCAGGCTTTCGCAAAGCGGCAACGATCGCGCCATCGCCGGCAGTTCGTCGGGCGCGATTTGCGCATTCACTGCCGCGTGGGAACGGCCGGACGCATTCAGCCGGGTGTTTTCAGCGAACGGAACGTATGTGGGGCTGCGCGGTGGCAATATTTATCCCACGTTCATCCGCAAGTTCGAACCAAAACCGATCCGTGTTTTTTTGCAGGGCGTCACGAACGATCTGAACTTCTTCGGTGGTGACTGCTGGATGGCGAATCAGGAAATGGAAAATGCACTCACGTTCTCCGGCTACGAGGTCAATCACGCCTGGAACGATGGCGGACACGACGCCAAAGACGCGCGCGAAGTTTTTCCAGAAGCGATGAAATGGCTCTGGCACGGCTGGCCGGAACCGGTGAAAAAGGGCCAGGGTTCAAGCCAGTTGCAGGACATCCTGATTCTTGGCGAGGATTGGCAACTCGTCGGCGACGGCTATAAATTCACCGAAGGACCCACGGCCAATCACAGTGGCCGGATTTATTTCAACGACATTCCGAACAATAAAACTTACAGGCTCAACGACGAGGGCAAGCCGGTGGTCATAAATGACGCCACGGACGGGTCGAATGGCGAAAGTTTCGGCCCGGACGGACGGCGCTACGTGGTGTGTGTGGGGCCTAAACAAATTCTCGCGTTTGATGACGCCGGGAACAAATTTGTCATTGCCGAGAACCAGAGCGGGAATGATCTCGTGGTGATGAAGAACGGGGATGTCTATGTGTCGAATCCAGTGTCCAAGCACGATCCCGGCACGGTCTGGCTGATCCATCCGAACGGCGAAAAGCGCGAAGTGGATGCAGGCCTGATTTTTCCGAACGGCATAACGGCATCACCCGACCAGAGTTTGCTTTACGTCACGGAATTCCACAGCCACTGGGTCTGGAGTTATCAAATTCAGCCTGACGGTTCGCTGACCAACAAGCAACGCTTTTTCCATCTTTACGTGCCCGACACATCCGATTCCTCTGGTGCGGACGGCATCCGCGCGGACCGCGACGGGCGACTTTACATCGCGACGCGCCTGGGCATTCAGGTGTGCGACCAGATAGGGCGCGTTACCTGCATCATCCCCACGCCGAATGGCAAAGTGTCCAACGTGAGCTTCGGCGGCCCGAAGTTTGACGAACTCTACGCCACTTGCGCTGAGAAAGTTTTCAAACGCAAGGTCAAATCCGTGGGCGCGAATGCTTGGGACGAACCAAGCAAACCAAAAACGCCAAAGCTGTAAGCGGAACTGGCCAATTGTTTTCGCCAGCGCAATGAATTGGCCGGTATCTCTAAATGTATCTTTAATAGCCAATCATGAACCTGAATGAGCTACGTATCGCCAACGTTAAACGCTGCGAGCAGGTATTCCATCCGCTCGGTGCCTGGACGCCGGCGGAATGGGCGTGTGCGATGGCTGGCGAAGCTGGTGAAGCATGCAACGTGGCAAAGAAGATCAAGCGCCTCGAAACCGGCACGAACACCGCTAAAGCCCCGGCGACGCTGGACGAGTGCCGCCGGCAAATGGCGAAGGAACTGGCCGACACCGTCATCTACGCCGACCTGCTGGCCGCGCGTCTGGGCATCAATCTCGGCGATGCCATCCGCGACAAGTTCAACGAAGTCTCCGAGCGCATGAAAACCGACGTCAGGCTTTGATGCCCATTTCTGCCATGACGACGAGAATAAAATTCGATTATGAAAACAAACCCAATCCATGCGGTCATTTTGGCGGCATTATTCCCAGCGCTGATGGCTGAGGCCGCCGACCAGTTGACAATCAAGGCCGTCAACAAACTGCAAATCCCGCGGCCCCACCAGACGGTTGAATTATCGGCAGCACAATTGGCTTCACTCGGCCATGCCAATCTGGAAATGCTTCATGTCAAAGATTCCGCTGGCAAGGAATTGCTGTGTCAGGCGGTGGATACGGATTATGACGCCTTTCACACACCCGACGAATTGATTTTTCAATCCGACTTCGCGCCTGGCGAAACAAAAGCTTTCACCATCACCATTGGAAAAAAGCAAAAATATCAGAAGGAAGACTTCAAAGCCCACGGTCGGTTTGTCCGCGAACGATTCGATGATTTCGCTTGGGAAAATGATCTGATCGCCCATCGCACCTATGGCAAGGCGCTGGAGACTTGGAAAGGAGAGCCGTTGACCAGCAGTGCGATTGATATTTGGTCCAAGCGCACCTCGCGCATGGTTGTTGATGAGTGGTATATGGTGGACAATTATCATGCCGATGCCGGCGATGGCTGCGATGATTATTCCGCCGGCAGCACCCGGGGCGACGGCGGGAGCGGATTCTGGTCGGATAACAAACTCTTCGCCCCGAAAAATTTCGTGATGTCGCGCGTCCTGGCCAATGGTCCGATCCGCGTGCTGTTCGAGTTGGACTACGACGCGTTTGATGTGAATGGGATAAAAGTTTCCGAGACCGTGCGCGTTGCGCTGGATGCCGGCAGTCAATTGGATCATTACCAGGTATTTTACAAGCTCGATAAAAAAGTTGCAGTGGCTCCGGCGATTGGCCTCAAGAAGGTCAAGGGCGAAGAGAAAGAATTCAACGCCGGGAACGGTTCGCTGACAATCTGGGAGCCGATGGAAAAAAACATGGGGATGCAGGGCGTTTGCGCCATCGTAGATCCTAAATTGATCACGCAATCGGCCGAAGACAATTCGAACCATCTGCTGGTGCTAAAGCCTGGAGCGGACAATTCGTTCACCTATTGGGCCGGTTTTGGCTGGAACCGTGCCGGCCGCATAACCACGCCGACAGCTTGGAAAAAACATATGGCAGATTTTTCACAATGCCTGCAATCACCCATTGAAATCAGCATCAAATGACAATTTACCGCGTTTGCCCTGGTTTGAATCATTTGGTCTTTGATCGTGCTCCCTCCTGCATCTTTCCACTTGTAGCCTCCAGTCAATCTGTCAGTAAAAGCTGCCGCCAATAGTCGAAAATTTTGGCGGTTTGACCCGAATATTCTTCAGTTTTCCCAGCAACCTGCTACATTTCTTTTGTCTGAATCAATGCTTCAGATTGTGTTCATCGGAATCGCTACTGTTAAAGAAATTTGTCGGGGGTAGCTGTTTTGGATCACCAACGACAATCAGTTGTTGTCCTCTCGCGATGGCTCCAACTGCGTCCCAAACTGGTATCTGAGAAGCCTCGTCGAATATCACTACATCAAAAGTAGCGTGTGATGGCTCAAGGTATTGAGCAACCGAAAGCGGGCTCATCAAGACACACGGTTTAAGTCTGGGCAACAGCGTCGGAATTCGGCTCAGAAGCTGTCTGACTGGAATATGCCGCATTTTCTTGCCTGCTTCACGCCGCAGAAGCCCAATCTCGGATTTTGGAACATCATGAACAAGATTTTCCTGCGGTATCCGGTTTGATAGACGGGCTTGGATAATTTCACGAGTCAAATCCGAAACCATGGCGTCGATATTTCTAAACTGCTCAATGTTTTCGTTTTGCTCAGACCCAAAGAATTCTCGCAAGGCACTGCTTTGTTCAATGATGGAAAACAGGAGCGCTTTTCGGAAGCTACGCTCGAACAGTGCGGGCACATCCAGCGCAGTTCCGTCCTTCGATTCTAATTTGGAGACGACAGTATCGAGCCCGATCTGTAATGCTTCGCTGCGCACTTTTTGCCAAGAACACCACTCCCGGATCATCCCCCAGCCGGTTGGAAGTTTTTGAATAAGTAGCGAAATCGCCAAATGGAAGTCTGATGCCTTGTCGATTTGCTCCCTACGAATTGAAGCAAATTGAATTAGGTCTTCGTAGCCAGCAGCCAATTCCACGAAATTGTTTTGAAATTTTGTCAGTTTTAAGCCGATGGCAGAGCTTGGGGAGAGAAGCATTGCGCTTTCTCTGAAAACAGAAGAGAGGAGCTGCTTAAATTGGCCAAGCCAGGTGATTTGTTCGCCAGCAATCTGAAGCAGAGAATTATTAAGCGAATTCCCCCAAATTTTTGCTTTCTCTATTGCATCGGGATTTCCTTCGCCATCTTTCCACAGTGTTCCTAGGGACGCTTTAGCCTGCAACGCTACACGGTCCAATTCAAAAGTAATGATCCTGGCTCTGGGTGCGCATCGAGCAAAAGTGGAAAGGGGGATTTGCCCGTTCCTGGAGGCCCCTCTAATACGAAGTTGGTTGTTCGAGACGATGATGACGTGAAAATCGCCGCGCAGCGCCTGTTTGTCTGGCGCGAACTTGATTTCCGCCTGCATCAGATCGTTGCCGGAAAGGCTCTTCAACATACGTGCGCCGCTCACAGACAACGCATCTCCTGGAACGTCTTTCCCCACTAACAGACGCTTACCCAAAAAGGCGGACGTTTCGAAGCGACCACCGAGATGAAGGGTTCGCAGATACGCCACCAAATGTTCTCCCAAGACCTTTTCAACGATCGTCACCAAACTTGATTTCCCGCCGCCCGGCGTGCCACGGATCACCATGATGCCGTGACAAGTGTTTGCGCCCAGAAACATCGACCCAAAATATTTCTTGGCCAACGCAATGTCCGCTTTACCCAGAACCGATTCCACAAATTTCAAAAACTTGGGACACTCGGCCTTGGGGTTGAACTGGATCTCCGGGCTGTGGCGGAACAGATATTTAGGATCGTGCGTCAGCAACTCCGGCTTCTGGCCAATGAGTGATAAAGATGCACTGCTTGCATCTACTGGAAATGTATGAATTCTTTATCCGCGTCCGGGTTTTGCGCCAATGTGGTTGATGTTGAAGCCTATGGGCTCTGCCACATATTGCCGCAATATGTGTTATAGCGCATATTGACACAATATCGGGAATAACGCATAGTATCGCCATGAAGACACTGGCCCGTGATGCCCGGCAAATCGGCAACCTGATTCGCAATGCCCGCAAGCAGCAGGCGATAAGTCAGAAGGCGCTGGGTGACCGTGCTGGTCTGCGGCAAGAGACCATCTCGTTGTTGGAAAATGGTAATCCGGCGGCGAAGATGGAAACCGTGCTTTCAGTCCTGGCTGCCCTCAATCTCGAACTTCAAGTCGTTACCCGCACCAAAGGCGGATACTTTCCTGACTGATGCCACGCCCGCGCCAACATATCCCTTTGCAGGTATTGCTGAACAACCGTCCGGTTGGAAGATTGGAGAAGGAATCCTCCGGTGCGATTCAGTTCCGCTATGACGAACGATGGCTCGCGAAGGTTGATGCTATTCCCGTATCCCTGTCCTTGCCGTTGCGTGAGGATGCTTATCGTGGTGAGCGGGTGACGGCAGTCTTTGAAAACCTGCTGCCGGACTCTAACGTGTTGCGACGGCGGATTGCTGAAAAGGTCGGCGCACGCGGCACGGACGCCTACAGCCTGCTTTCTGAAATCGGGCGGGATTGCGTCGGGGCGTTACAATTCATTCCTGCTGGGGAAGAGCCGCCAACAAAGAAATCTGAAGTAGTCGGTAAGGCTGTCAGTGACCGCGACATTGAGCAACTGCTCGCCAACCTAGCGCGCGCCCCGCTCGGCTTGGATCGGGAGCAGGATTTTCGGATTTCTGTCGCCGGCGCACAGGAGAAAACATCACTGCTACGGCTTAAGGGGAAATGGCTGAAGCCATTGGGCACGACGCCGACCACGCATATTCTGAAACCGCAGATTGGATCGCTACCCAATGGCTTGGATTTGTCCAACAGTGTGGAGAATGAATTTTACTGCCTTCGTCTTTTGGCTGCGTTTGGTCTGCCCGTGGCCGCTGCTGAGATGAAATCATTTGGCAAAACCAAGACGCTAGTCGTTGAGCGTTTTGATCGGCGTTGGGTTGACAAAAAACAATTGCTGCGCCTGCCGCAGGAAGATTGCTGTCAGGCGTTGGGCTGCCCGCCCAGTCGCAAATATCAGAACGAAGGTGGTCCAGGCATCGTGGACATTCTGAAATTACTCAAGGCAGCTGATGCACCCGCCGAAGACCAACAACTGTTCCTGAAATCACAAATAATCTTCTGGTTGATTGGAGCGACAGACGGTCACGCCAAGAACGCCAGCATCTTTTTGGGACCGGAAGGCCGCTTCCAACTGACGCCGTTCTACGATGTGTTGTCGGCGCAACCGAGTTTGGACAGCCGCCAGATCGAGCGTAAGCAGATGAAGCTGGCCATGTCGGTGGGAGACAGCCGGCATTATCGTGTAGATGAAATTCGTGGCCGTCATTTTGTTCAGACGGCGATGCGCGCCGGCCTGTCGCGTCGGATTGCGGAACAGACGCTGGATGCAGTGGCCACAACGACCGAAGCTGCGTTTGATTTGGTAGAGGCAAAACTCCCGGCTGGATTTCCCAGGAAGATTCACACGTCAATCAAAACGGGAGCTTTGCAGCGGATGAAACTGATGGGCGCGGATTGACCTTAAATTATTCGCTCGAACTAGGGCAGTAACGGGCTTAGATTGGCAGCGAAGACGGCTGAAAAGCCGGAGACAGTTTTTAGTGACAATTAGTGACACGGTTTCTGCCTTTTGGCGCCGATTTACGCCCGAGTGTCAAAAATATAGACGGCGTTAAGTTGTTGATATGAGCGTAGATGGGCATAATCGGGCAAAAGAATTAACGATTCGATTCCCTTCACACGCTCCAATTTAAGTAATCGCTAATAAAATAATGGTGGAACAGGGTTTTAGGATTTTAATAACCCAAAAGTGAGAATGAGAATGGTTGCTAAATCTGTTTTTTGCCCCAAAACCTATGTTATAAAGGGTCGTTAAACACTTCAATTTCATTGCCGGTGAGAATGACAGGCGAATAACAATTTGTTTCCCGTTCGCTGCCTTGCCGAAGGCATCATTAGAATTGTCGTTTCAAAATCCGCTGGAATAGATCTGCCTGGGCGGAGTTTTACAGCACACGCCGGTTCAGATTTCTACACACCTCAGTCCGAGGCGAAGCCTTGAGTGTCCTACGCCTTAAAGGAAGTAGATTGTTTTTGTTCGTAATATTTCGCCACCGCTTGACTGCGGGAGCGGACGCGCAGTTTTTCGTAGATGCGGCGAATGTAATTATGAACGGTTTCGTAGCTCAACCCGAGCGACTCGGAAATTTCCTTATAAAGATAACCCTTGGCCAGTAGTTCCAAAACTTCCAATTCGCGCGGGGAGAGTTTTTCAGTCTCGTTTTCTGACGTGGTTTGGGTGCGAAAAGCCTGCACCACTTTCCGGGCGATGTGGCTAGTCATGGGCGAGCCGCCATTGACCACCTGTTGAATGGCGGAGACCAGTTCCTCACGGTCAGCGCGTTTCAGCAGATAACCACTCGCGCCGGCGGCCAGGCATATCACATCCCTTCGGGCAACCGGAGTTCCTTGAGTTCGCAGAACTTTTTTAAAATGTCCACCGCCAGCGCCTTGCGGCCCAAGGCGCGTTCCAGTTCGTCAAGCTTGCGCTGGAGCGGCAACAAACGGCTTTTAGGGATGAGTTCGCCATGGTCGCGCAAGCCGCGATCGAGTTGCTTCTTCCAACGATAGATGGCGTTGGCCTTCACACTATGGGTCCGGCACAACTCGACGACTGGGGTGCCGGCTTGCCACTGCTGAAGGATGGCGAGCTTCTGCTCGGTGGAAACGCGGCTGCGTCGGCCGCTTTTAACCGTTGGACTTTGGTTCATTTGCATAAGGGTATTCAGGCCTTTCAAACTGTCCAAATCTCAACTGGGGCAGACCATCGGATTTGAAATCTTCCATAAACTTACATACAACGCCAGAGTAGCATGTTGGGATTTACACGTTTTCAATGAAAAATGGATGGTTCCTGTGAACGGCCGTTGAAAAGTGCGGTCGGTTCGATGCCTTTACTTGGGGATTGACTCCCCGTTGAAATTCTTGTTTCTCCTTGCGAGTGCAAACCCCATTGATCAGCCGAGTGGTCCGCCTCGCCGCTCCATTGGCGCTCATGAGTATGCCGCTGCCAGCCCATGGTGCCGCCGATGGCGCTTCGCCCGGACCTCCGGCGTTTTGGATACGAACCAGCCTTGGCGAAAAGCTATGTCGCTAAATACAGGAGCGTTGCTTGTAATTGTGGCTGGCCTTATGAGCGGGAGCGCGGCTTGGCCAATGAAGCTAATGCGACGATACCACTTTGAACACTGGTGGTTCGTCGGTATGCTGTTCGCCCTGATCCTTATCCCTTGGGCCGTTACGGTCATTTATTGCCCCCATCTCCTCACCGCCCTCTGGGCCGTTCCTCTGCATAGTTATGTGCTAGCCAACCTGTGGGCGACGGCGTGGGGGGTGGCTAATATTCTGTGCGGCCTGTGTTATGTCCGGATCGGCATGGGGTTGACTACGGCAATTCTCAGCGGACTCGGGGTCTGTCTAGGCGTGGCGGTGCCATTGTTAGTGAAAGGTTCAGGTCAGTTTCAGGACGCGCCGGCACTCCTGTCGCCCGCTGGGCTGGCTTTGCTGACCGGGGCATTGGTTGCCGTTTTGGCGATTATCTTGGCGTGCCGGGCGGGTTCGGGGCGTGAGCAAGCGACCCTATCTGCCTCGCGTTCGGGTGGCTTCGCCGCCTCCCTCGCCCTGGCCATTTTGGCGGGTGTATTTTCCTGCGGTTGCACGATGTCGTTTGTCTATGGCCAAGGCCCAATCATGGCCGCCGTCAAACAACAGGGAGCCGGGAACGTGGCTGCTTCCGTTGCGGTTTGGGCCGTAGGCCTGACCGGGGGGGCCTTGGTGAGTGTGGGGTATGCGGCATTCCTAATGACCAAAAATAAATCTTGGGGGATCCTGTTCCGGAGCCGCCGGGAGTTTCTGCTGGCGGCTGTGATCGGATTGAATGGTGGTGCCGCAATGATCTTGCTAGGACATGGCATGCTGCTCTTGGGGGCGCTGGGCGCTTCCTTGGGATCCGGGCTGCAGCAGATTTCCTGGATGATGGGAGGGCAGGCGGTTGGGTTTGTGAGCGGTGAATGGCGAGGGGTGTCCCGCCGCCCCCGGCGGCAAATGTGGCTGTCGATTGGCTTGCTGCTGATGGCTGCGGTGATTATGGTCTTGGGTAATTCGCTCGCCGAAAATTTCCGCTATAAATAGATCCCGGCGGAGGCAGCGAATGAGCGTTCCAATATTGGGTGACTGTCACGGGCGCTAAATCTGATTTCGCAACATGATTTGGGAAACCTGACTGAAGATTGTAATGGATGACATTGGCCAATAATATCTTTAAAACAGCAAGCCGGCATTAACGACCGTGAATCCGCCGCAGAAAAAACCTATTATTTACCCCTCCCGCGCAGGGCATGCGAGTAAGCAAATCCGTATTTTGCTTGGCATGAAGTGGTATCGGCGGCATTTGCACGAGGGTGTGGCGGCCTATTGCCGGGAACAGGGTTGGTTGCTGGATTCGTTCGACTATTCTCCCGATTCGGCAACCTCGAATATCTGGGATGGACTCATCCTGCTGCATGAAGGCGTGAATGAGCTTCACCCTTTTTTCCTCAAAAGGGTTCCGATCGTCACCTTGGCCATGACCGAACAGGGGCGGATGCGTCTGCCTTGTGTCGGTCAGGATCATGCAGCGATTGGCACCATGGGGGCAGGCCATTTTTTGGAACGGGGTTTTCGGCGACTATTCTTTTGCGGCTATCGGGATGCCATTTCCCACGCCCGGTTTAGCGGGTTTCAGCGCGAGGCAAAAAAGCAAAAGGCTTTCGTTCGTGAAATCTGCCTGCCTCACCGAACTCCTCGCACAATCGGCTCTCAGTTTATCTTGAACTGGCTTTCCAGCCGCTTGCTGGAAGAAAAGCCGCCCTTTGCGGTGATGGCCGCACACGACCTGCTTGGGGTTACCATCTTGGATGCATGTCGCGCCGTCGGCCTAAAATCACCTGCCCAGGTCGCTGTGTTGGGGGTGGACAATGAGGAGATCATCTGTGAATGTGCGCAGGTTCCATTGTCCAGTGTGGATAACGATCTCTTTTCGCACGGCTATGAAGCGGCTCGCCTGCTGGGGAATCTCATTGGGGGCGCTGCGCCGCCGACCGCCCCGATCCTCATCAAACCCCGGCGCGTCATTATTCGCTCAAGCTCCGACACGATTGCTGCGGAGGAACCCCGATTGGCGCAAATTCTCCAGTATCTTCATGACCAGATTCACTCTCCTGAGGTCAATGTCAAGGAAGTGAGTAGCCGGTTCGGACTCACCCGGCGGGTGCTGGGCCAATTATTTGCCAAGGCCAAATTAAAACCGCCCATTGAAGTGATTCACGAGATTCGCCTTCGCCATGCCTGTCACCATTTAAAAGAAAGCTCCTTATCCATCAATGAGGTAGCGACAAAATCTGGTTTTTCTTCCGCGCGCAGCTTCTGCCGGTTTTTCCGCAACATGCAGGGGTGCAGCCCCGAGGCGTGGCGGCAGGCGATCAAAGCCTGAACCGCCACCCCCACTGGTTTGGACCCGGTTTGCCTTCGGAACAAAATGTCTATTGTATTGCTCAAAATGTCCATAGACAAAAATATTGTTGTCCCCGACGATTGCTTCAATAAACCAAGTCCAGTTGCACTGTCATTTTGACTAAATCTGACTATGAATGGCTGCCGCGAACTGAGTTGCCGTTTTGTATGAAAATAAATACCCATAGCAAGGCCTTTACCTTGATTGAGCTTTTGGTGGTCATCGCGATTATTGCGATCTTGGCGGCGATGCTGCTGCCGGCCTTGGCCAGCGCCAAGCGGCGGGCTTACGACATTCAATGCGTAAGCAACTTGAAGCAGATGGGCCTGGCCTATATCATGTATGCTGGAGACAATCAGGATCAGGCGCCGGTACATTATTCCACATCCACTTCCGTTTCCTGGATGGGATGCCTGATTGCCTATCAAGGCAATGTTGACAAGGTGCGATTGTGCCCGGTGACGGACACCAACAAGCCGGCCAGCACGGATCCACAAGCCGGTTTTGGCACTGCCGAGCGCCCTTGGTTTTGCGGTGGGCTCTGGGGTAGCTACTGCTATAATGGCCTTTTTTACGCCGATTTGGCCGCAACGGACACCACCGGGCTGTATTTTCATAAATTAGCTGGTGTCCAGCATTCCTCGCAGACGCCAGTCATGACGGAGGGATGCTGGGTGGATACCTGGATCGCCACAC